>JADHED010002576.1_pt1 | contig 12244 bp, 14 predicted proteins | sample 8952041 | NCBI WGS metagenome assembly JADHED01 (sample SAMN16124423, study PRJNA663239) | bioreactor sludge metagenome | isolation source: sludge (control) | place: India:Bengaluru | collected 2018-09-08
GGCGCGGCGCGTCGAAGACGCCGCGACCGGGGCGTCCTAGAATGTGCGCTTCACGAATGTGCGCTTCACGGATGAAGGGGGACGACCATGATCGATCCGACGCGACTGCTCGGCGGGCTGCTCAGCCAGGGCATGCGCCGCAAGAAGGGTGGGCTGGCCGGACTGGGAGGGGGCTTCGGCGGCGCCGGGAAGGTCGCGCTCGGCATGGGTGCGCTCGGCGTCGCGATGGCCGCCTTTGAGCACTTCATGCAGCAGCGGCAGCCGCCTCAGGGCGTGGCGCCGGGTTCCTCGCCGGGCGCGCCGCCGCCGCCTCCGGGCGCGGGCTATGGCACCGCGCCACCGCCGCCACCGGGTGCCGGCTACGGCACCGCGCCGCCGCCTCCTCCGGGCGCGGGCTACGGCACCGCGCCGCCGCCGCCACCGGGCGCTGGCTACGGCACGGCCCCGCCGCCGCCGCCGGCGGCGCCGTCGATGACGCGCGAGCAGCAGGAGTCGCTCCTGCTCGTGCGCGCGATGATCGCGGCCGCGTACGCGGACGGGCAGCTCGACGCCGGCGAGCGGGACGCGATCGTCGGGCGGCTGGCCGACGCCGGCCTCGGCCAGGAGGAGCGCGCGTTCCTCGCCAACGAGCTGCTGACCCCGCCGCCGCTCGAGATGCTGCTGAAGGACGTGAACCGCCCGGAGCTCGCGGAGGCGTTCTACGCCGCGTCGCTGCTCGCGATCCGCGTCGACACCGAGGCGGAGAGGCAGTACCTGTCCTTCCTCGCCGCGCGCCTCGGGCTGCCGCCCGAGACCGTCGCGCGGCTGCACGCCGCGGCCGGCGTCGCCTGACGCGCGCCCGCGGCCACGAGGATCCGAGATGACGCAGTGGTATTTCGCCCGCGACAACCAGAAGTTCGGACCGTACGCCGACGACGAGGCGCGCCGCCACGCGGCGGCGAACCCCGACATGTTCGCCTGGCGCGAGGGCTTCCCCGAGTGGGTCCCGGTGCGCAACATCGCCGAGCTCGGCGCCGGTTCCGCGGCGGGCGTCGGCACGCTGCCCGGGCCGCCGCCGCTCTCCGGCGCCGCGGCGAGCGCGGGCCGCGCGGACCAGATCGACTACAAGATCGTCGGCCAGGAGATGCAGTTCGTCGAGATCGAGCTCGACCCGGCGGAGAGCGTCGTCGCCGAGGCCGGCTCGATGATGTACAAGGACCCGTCGATCGTGATGGAGACCGTCTTCGGCGACGGGTCGAAGCCGGCGGGCCAGGGCGGCGGCTTCATGGACAAGCTGCTCGGGGCGGGGAAGCGGATCCTGACCGGCGAGAGCCTGTTCATGACGGTCTTCGGCCACGGCGGCCAGGGCAAGGCGCGGGTGGCCTTCGCGGCGCCGTACCCCGGCAACATCATCCCGGTCTCGCTGCCGGCGCTGGGCGGGCGGCTGATCTGCCAGAAGGACAGCTTCCTCTGCGCCGCGCGCGGCGTGTCCATCGGCATCTTCTTCCAGCGCAAGATCCTCACCGGCCTGTTCGGCGGCGAGGGCTTCATCATGCAGAAGCTGGAAGGGGACGGGATGGTGTTCGTCCACGCGGGCGGCACCGTGGTCGAGCGCGAGCTGGGCCCGGGCGAAGTGCTGCACGTGGACACCGGCTGCATCGTGGCGTTCCAGGACAGCTGCGCGTTCGACATCCAGCAGGTCGGCGGCATCAAGTCGATGCTGTTCGGCGGCGAGGGGATGTTCTTCGCCACGCTGCGGGGCCCCGGCCGCGTGTGGCTGCAGTCGCTGCCGTTCTCGCGGCTCGCGGGCCGGATGCTCGCGGCGGCGCCGCGCGCGGGCGGCGGCCGGCGCGAGGAGGGCTCGATCCTGGGCGCGCTCGGCGGCTTCATCGACGGCGACAACAGCTGATTCGAGGAGACAGGATGCGGTCCTGGTCCGGGGGGCTGCACCCCCCGGGCCCCCCGCGACTCGGAAAGGCCGTACGAGCAAGCTCGTGACGGCCTTTCCGAGTATCAAAGAAGAAGCCGCAGGGACTCACGACGATGCCGTAGGGTCGCGGCGTCCGCGCGCAGCGCGGATCGCCGCCCTGGAGCACGAATGCGCGCCGTTCTCTGGGACCTCGACGGGACGCTGCTCGACTCGACCGAGCACCACTGGCAGGCGTGGGTCGACGCGGTCGCGGCGCGCGGGCTCACGATCACGCGCGACCAGTACGTCTCCACCTTCGGGCTGCGCAACGAGGAGATCGTCCCGCGCCTGTTCGGCGACCTCCTGGCCCTCGCCGACGCGATCCACCTCGCGCACGACAAGGAGCAACGCTACCGCGAGCTGGTCGGCGCGCGCGGCGTGGCGCTGCTCCCGGGGGTCGCGTCGTGGATGTCGCGGCTCCGCGCGGCGGGCTGGCGGCAGGCGCTGGCGACCTCCGCCCCGCGCGCGAACGTCGAGGCGATCTTCGCCGCGACGGGCCTCGACCGCGCGCTCGACGCGTGGGTCTCCGCCGACGAGGTCCGGCGCGGCAAGCCGGACCCGGAGGTCTTCCTGGCGGCGGCGGCGAAGGTGGGCGCCGCGCCGGAGCGCTGCGTCGTCGTCGAGGACGCCGCCTCCGGCGTCGAGGCCGCCCGGCGCGCCGGGATGCGCTGCATCGCCGTGCGCTCGTCCCAGCCGGCCCTGACCGGCGACCTGTCCGTGGCGACGCTCGAGGCCCTGCCGGACGACGCCTTCGAGCGGCTGCTGCACGACCCGCCCCTACGATAATGGGTGTCGGATCCCGAGGAGCCTCTGGCATGACGACACCGGCGGTGGACCTGTCCGGACTGAAGATCGACGACCGCGCGCGCGGGCGCGGACCCCGCGCGGCGCGCCGCTCCCGCTGGCTCTGGGGGGGGCTGGCGCTGGTGGCGCTCGCGCTGGTCGCGCTGGCCCTGCTCCGCGGCGGCACCAAGGACGTCCAGGTGGTCGCGGTGCGCGCGGCGGACGGGCGGCCCCCCGCGCTGCTGCAGGCGAGCGGCTACGTGACCCCGCGCCGACGCGCGACCGTCGCGGCCAAGATCACCGGGCGGGTCGTGCACGTCGATGCCGAGGAGGGCACGCCGGTCGCCGCGGGCCACGTCCTCGCGCGGCTCGACGACGCGGAGGCGCGCCGCCGGGTCGACGCGTCGCTCGCCGAGCAGAAGGTCGCCGGCGCGCAGCTCGCGGACCTCGAGGTCAACCTCCGGCTCGCGCAGGTCGAGGAGCGCCGCGCGCAGAAGCTGCGCGACGAGGGGGTCGGCAGCGACCAGGCGCTCGACGCGGCCCGCACGCAGGCCGAGAGCCTCGCGGCCCGGCTGGCGCTCGCGCGCGAGCAGGTGCGCGCGTCCGGGTCGGCCGTCGCCATCACGCGCCAGGACCTCGACAACTGCACGGTGCGCGCGCCGTTCGCGGGGATCGTGGTCTCGAAGGACGCGCAGGTGGGCGAGATGGTCTCGCCGATCTCCGCGGGCGGCGGCTTCACCCGCACGGGCATCGCGACGATCGTCGACATGGCCTCGCTCGAGGTCGAGGTGGACGTCAACGAGTCGTTCATCGCCCGCGTGGTGCCCGGGCAGCGGGTCGAGGCGATCCTCGACGCGTACCCCGAGTGGAAGATTCCCGCGCGCGTCCGCACCGTCATCCCGACGGCCGACCGGCAGAAGGCGACGGTCAAGGTGCGCATCGCGTTCGACGCGCTCGACCCGAAGATCCTGCCCGACATGGGCGTCAAGGTCGCGTTCCTCGGCGAGGCCGAGGACGCCGTCCCCGCCGGCCGGGCGCTCGTGCCCAAGACCGCCGTGGGCGAGGCGGACGGCGCGGCGTTCGTGTTCCTGGTCGAGGACGGCAAGGCGCGGCGCCGTGAGGTCCGCGCGGGCGCCGAGCACGGCGCCGACCGCGAGGTCCTGTCGGGGCTCGCCCCCGGCGAGAAGGTCGTCGCGAACGCGGCGGGGCTCGCGGAAGGGGACCGGGTCGCGGTCCCGGAGGCCTGACGTGGTCCGCGTGGACGGGCGGCGCGGCCGCGGCGCGGAGGGCGCCGCCGCGCCCGGCGGCAGCGCGCCCGGGCACGACGCGGACGACGCGCCGGCGCTGATCCGCGTCCGCGACCTCGACAAGACCTACCGCCGCGGCGGGGAGGAGATCCACGTCCTGCGCGGGCTCAACCTCGACGTCGGCGCGGGCGCGTTCGTCGCGTTCATGGGGCCGTCGGGGTCCGGCAAGTCCACGCTGCTGAACCTGCTCGGCGGGCTCGACGTGCCGTCGGCGGGCACGATCGACGTCGCCGGCGACGAGATCACCCACATGTCCGCGGCGAAGCTGACCGCGTGGCGGGCGCGGCACGTCGGGTTCATCTTCCAGATGTACAACCTGATCCCGGTGCTGACGGCGTTCCGCAACGTCGAGCTGCCGCTGCTGCTGACGCGGCTCGCGGCGGCGGAGCGGCGGCGGCGCGTCGAGCTGGCGCTCGGGGCCGTCGGCCTCGCCGACCGGATGCTGCACTACCCGCGGCAGCTGTCCGGCGGGCAGGAGCAGCGGGTCGCGATCGCGCGCGCGATCGTCGCCGACCCGACCTTCCTGCTCTGCGACGAGCCGACGGGCGACCTCGACCGGAAGAGCGCGGGCGAGGTGATGGACCTGCTCTGCCGCCTGTCGCGCGAGCACGGCAAGACGATCCTGATGGTCACGCACGACCCGCGCGCGGCCGAGATGGCGGACGTGGTGCTGCACCTCGACAAGGGCGTCCTGGTCGAGGGCGAGCGCGCGCCGGCGCCGGGGGCGCCCGCGCCGGCGCCGGGGGCGCCCGTGCCGGCGCCGGGGGCGCCCGCGTGAAGGCCTGGCGCCTCGTGCTGGCGAACCTCGGCCGGAAGAAGATCCGGACCTTCCTGACGCTCGCGTCGTTCGCGGTCGCGATGTTCCTGTTCGGCCTGCTCGCGGTGATCCGGACGGCCTTCTCCGGCGGGGTCGACCTGGCCGGCGCGGACCGCCTCGCGATCATCAACCGGACGTCGCTGATCATGCCGCTGCCGTTCTCGTACCGCGACCGGCTGCTGCAGCTCGAGGGGGTCGCGGACGCGACGTTCGCCAGCTGGTTCGGCGGCGTGTACCAGGACGAGAAGAACTTCTTCCCGCAGTTCGCGGTGCCCGACAACTACGCCCGGATGTTCCCCGAGTTCGTCGTGCCCCCGGACCAGCTCGACGCGTTCCTGAAGGACCGCCAGGGCGCGATCGCGGGGCGGGTGATCGCCGAGCGCTTCGGCTGGAAGTTGGGCGACCGGATCCCGATCCGCGGCACGATCTTCCCGGGCCCGTGGGAGTTCAACCTGCGCGGCATCTACGACGGGCGGCGGCAGGGGGACGACGAGACGCAGTTCTGGTTCCGCCACGACTACCTCGAGGAGCGGCGCGCCTGGGGCAAGGGGCTGGTCGGCTGGTACACCGTCCGGGTCGGGAACCCCGACGACGCGGTCGCGGTCGCGAGGGCGGTCGACGAGCGCTTCGCCAACTCGACCTTCGAGACCCGGACGCAGAGCGAGAAGGAGTTCGCGGCGTCGTTCGTGAAGCAGATGGGGAACATCGAGTTCCTGATCCTGACGATCGGCGGCGTCGTGCTGTTCACACTGCTGCTCGTCACCGGCAACACGATGGCGATGGCGGTCCGGGAGCGGACGGGGGAGCTGGGCGTGCTGAAGACGCTCGGCTTCGGCGACGGCGCCGTCCTGGCCATGATCCTCGCGGAGTCGCTCGTCTTCGCCGCGGTGGGCGGGGGGCTCGGGCTCGCCGGCGCGAAGCTGTTCACGCTCCGCGGCGACCCGACGCAGGGCATGCTGCCGTACTTCGAGCTGCCGCTGCCGACGCTGGTCGCGGGCTTCGGGGTCGCGCTGGGCGTCGGCCTCCTCGCGGGGCTGCTGCCCGCGCTCGCGGCGATGCGCCTGCGCGTCGCCGACGCGCTGCGCAAGGTCTGACCGTGCCGATCCCGCTCCAGTACAACGTGCTGTCGGTGCACGCCCGCTGGCGCTCGACGCTGGTCGCGGTCCTCGGGATCGCGGGCACGGTCGGGATCTTCGTGTTCATGCTCGCGATGTCGCGGGGGTTCCAGGCCACGCTGGTCGCGTCCGGCTCGGAGGACAACGCGCTGGTGCGCCGCGCCGGGTCGTCGTCCGAGATGGACAGCGCGTTCGACCTCGCCACGGTGCGGGCGATCGAGGGGCAGGAGGCCGTCGTGCGCGACGACGACGGGCCGCTGGTCTCGCCGGAGATCGTCGTCATCGCGTCGCTGCCGCTCGCGAAGACCGGGACGGACGCCAACGTGCAGGTGCGCGGCGTCTCCCCGCGCGCGTTCGACGTGCGCCGCCGGCTGCGCCTCGTCGAGGGGCGGGCCTTCCGCGAGGGGCTGCCGGAGATGTGCATCGGGCGCAACGCGCGGCTGTCCTACACCGGGCTCGCCGTGGGCGAGGTCGTCCGCTTCGGCGGGAACGCCTGGACGGTCGTCGGCGTGTTCGACGCGGGCGGCAGCGCGTTCGACTCCGAGCTGTGGTGCGACCGCCGCGTGCTGGCCCAGGTGTACAAGCGGCCGGCGGACGTGATGAGCTCGATGACGGTCCACCTGGGCGACGCCGCCGCGTTCGAGCCGTTCCGCAAGGCGGTGCTCGCCGACCCGCGCGTGACCGTGGAGGTCGAGCGCGAGGTGGACTACTACGCCAAGCAGTCGCGGCTGCTCTCGACGCTGATCCGCACGCTGGGCTTCCTGATCGCCGGGATCATGGGGGTCGGCGCGGTGTTCGCGGCGCTCAACACGATGTACGCCGCGGTGTCGGAGCGGGCGCGCGAGATCGCGACGATGCGCGCCGTGGGGTTCGGCGCCGGCGCCGTCGTCCTCTCGTTCGTGATCGAGTCCGTGCTGATCGCGCTGGTCGGCGGCGTCGTGGGCTGCCTCGCGGTGCTGCCGTTCAACGGCGTCACCGCCGGGACGATGAACTGGCAGACGTTCTCGCACCTGGCCTTCGCGTTCAAGATCACGCCCGACCTGCTCGCGCAGGGGATGGGCTTCGCGCTGTTCATGGGCCTCGCCGGCGGCGTCCCGCCCGCCTTCCGCGCCGCCCGCCGCCCCGTCGCCGAGGCCCTCCGCGGCCTTCCCGCCCGCCTTCCGCGCCGCCCGCCGCCCCGTCGCCGAGGCCCTCCGCGGCCTGTAGGGGCGGCCCTCGGGCCTTAGAATCGGGGTATGCCCGACACGAACCCCCGCCGGCCGGCCGGCTCCTCCCGCCGCACCTTCCTGCTGACCGCCGCCGCCGCCGCGGGCGCGCTCGCCGCCGGCTGCGCCCGGGCGACCGGCTCCGCGCCGGCCGTGCGCGTCCCGCTCGCCGACCTCGACGCCGGCGGGGGGCGCACGGTCACCGTGCAGGGCAGGCCCGTCCACGTGCGCCGGATCGGCGGCGAGGTCGTCGCGCTCTCGCTGCTCTGCACGCACATGGGCTGCGCGGTGACGTGGGACGAGGCCCGCGCGCTGTACGTCTGCCCGTGCCACGACGGCCGCTTCGCCGCGGACGGCACCACCGTCGCGGGCCCGCCCCCGCGCCCGCTCGACCGTGTCGCCGTTCGCGTCGAGGGGTCCGAGGCCCTCGTCGGCTGACCCATTTATCCCGGCCGAATTACGTGTAAAGTTGGGGCTCGCATCCCCTCCAGGAGAACCCCGGCCATGTGCCTTGCGATCCCCATGCAGCTGATCGAGCGCCGTGACCTCGAAGGCGTCGTCGAGGCCCAGGGCGTGCGCCGCACGATCTCGCTGATGCTGTTCCCCGAGGCCGAGGTCGGCGAGCACGTGCTCGTGCACGCCGGCTACGCGATCGCCCGGGTCGACGAGGAGGAAGCCCGCACGACCCTCGCCCTGCTGCAGGAGATGGCGGACGCGTCGGGGCTCCCGTCCTGATGGCCGGCCGCGATCCGTACGGCGACCCGCGCGCGGTCGCCGCGCTCGTCGCCGAGGTCCGGCGCGCCGCCGAGCGCCTCCCGCGGCGCGTCACCCTGATGGAGGTCTGCGGCACGCACACGCACGCCATCGCGGCCGCGGGGCTGCGTCGCCTGCTGCCGCCGAACGTGCGGCTGGTCTCCGGGCCCGGCTGCCCGGTCTGCGTGACGCCGATCTCGTACGTGGACCGCGCCGAGGCGCTCGCGCGCCGGCCGGGCACGATCGTCTGCACGTTCGGCGACCTCGTCCGCGTGCCGTCGAGCCACGGCAACCTCGAGCGCGCCCGCGCGGAAGGGGCGGACGTCCGCATCGTCTACTCGCCGCGGGACGCCTGCGCCATCGCGCGCGACAACCCCGGCCGCGAGGTCGTTTTCCTCGGCGTCGGCTTCGAGACCACGGCGCCGACGATCTTGGCCGCCGTCGCCGAGGCCGAAGGTCAGGGGCTGCGGAACTTCCGCGTGCTCTCCGGCCACAAGACCATGCCGCCGCCGATGCGGGCGCTCGCGGCGGACCCCGAGGTCGCGGTGGACGGCTACCTGCTGCCGGGCCACGTCTCGGTGATCGCGGGCAGCGACATGTTCCGCTTCCTCGCCGAGGACCACGGCATCCCGTGCGTCGTCGTGGGCTTCACGCCGACGGACGTGCTGCGCGGCGTGGTCGAGCTCGTCGACCAGCGGCGCGACGGGCGCGCCGCGGTGGTCAACCTGTACTCGCGCGTGGTCACGCCGGGCGGCAACCCCGTCGCGCGCGCGCTCGTGGACCGCTTCATGGAGCCGGCCGACGTGCCCTGGCGCGGCCTGGGCGTGATCCCCGGCTCCGGCCTCGCGTTCCGCCCCGAGTGGGCGCACCGCGACGCCGAGGCGCTCGCGGTGGACGTGTGCGAGCCGGTCGAGCCGCGCGGCTGCCGCTGCGGCGAGGTGCTCCGCGGCACGATCGACCCGCCCGAGTGCACGCTGTTCGGCCGCACCTGCACCCCGGACCGGCCGATCGGCGCGTGCATGGTCAGCAACGAGGGGACCTGCGCCGCGTGGCACCGCCACCAACTAGTCTCCCACTGACCGGACTGGACTGGACTGGACTGGACGGACCGGACCGGGCCGGAGCCGGCCCAAGGGTGAACGCGTGAGCGAAGAGACCCGGATCCTGCTGGGCCACGGGGCGGGCGGACGCCTGACCAGCGAGCTGGTCCGCGACGCGTTCCTGCCGCGGCTGTCGAACCCCTACCTCGCGACGCTCAGCGACGCGGCGCTGCTGCCCGCGCTCCCGCCGGGCCGCCCCGCGCTGACGACCGACGGCTTCGTCGTGGACCCGCCCGTGTTCGCGGGCGGCGACCTGGGCTACCTCTCCGTCTGCGGCACGGTCAACGACCTCGCCGTCTCGGGCGCGCGCCCGCTCTGGCTGACCTTCGCGCTGATCCTCGAGGAGGGGCTCGAGCGCGACCTGCTCGAGGCCTTCGTCGACGGCGCCGCGCGCGCGGCGCGCGAGGCCGGGATCACGATCGTGGCGGGGGACACCAAGGTCGTCCCGCGCGGCAAGGGGGACCGCGCGTTCGCGGTCACGACCGGGCTCGGCGTCGTCCCGCCCGGGCGCGACCTCGGCGACCCGCGCGTGGCCGCGGGGGACGTCGTGATCGTCTCGGGGCCGGTCGGCGACCACGGCGCGACGGTCATGGCCGCCCGACACGGGCTCGAGGGGCCGGCGCTGCGCTCGGACGTCGCGCCGCTGAACGGCCTCGTCGAGGCGCTGCTCGCGTCGGGGGCGGACGTGCACGCGATGCACGACCCGACCCGCGGCGGCGTGGCGACCACGTGCAACGAGGTGGCCGCGCGCGCCGGCGTGCGCATCGCGCTCGAGCAGGACGCGCTGCCCGTCGCCGACGGCGCGCGCGCGGTCTGCGATCTCCTCGGCCTCGACCCGCTGTACGTCGCCTGCGAGGGACGCGTCCTCGCGTGGGTCGACGCCGCGTCCGCCGACGCCGCGCTGGCGGCGCTGCGCGCCCACCCGCTCGGCGCGGGCGCCGCCGTCGTCGGCCGCTGCGAGCCCGGCGGCGACGGCCCGCGCGTCTCGCTGCGCACGCCCTACGGCGGCGCGCGCGTGCTGGACCTGCTGTCCGGCATGGACCTGCCCCGCATCTGCTAGCGGCGTCGCCCCCGGGCGTCAGGAAAACGAGAGCGGCAGCACGGCCGACGGCTCGAGCACGCGGAACGTGAACGACTCCGTGAGGTAGAGCCGCACGCGCCGCGAGTCGTGGGTCTCGTAGCCGAGCGCGACGTCCTGCCCGATCGTCAGCTCGAAGTCGCCGCCGCGCGTCGAGACGAGGAAGCCCCCCTCGAGCACCGGCGAGTGCCGCACCGCGCCGCCGGTCAGCGTCTCGATCTGCTTGAGCGGCGGGTACACCGTCGTCGTCGCGTGCAGCAGCCGGAACGGCGTCGAGCCGAGCACGACGGCGTACGGACCGTCGACGCCCGCCTCCTGCAGCGTGAGCATCCCGCGCGCGACCGCGTCCGCGAACTGCGCGGCGTCGCTCCCGAGAGGCACGGGCTCGTGGTCGCTGCGCTGCGCGAGCCCCTCGATGCCGCCGGCGGGGAAGCCGAGGTACACCGCGCGCTCCTCGAACCGCGCGACGCGCTCCGCCGCGTCCGACACCGCCGCGAGGTCGAGGTCGCGCGCGCCGCGCGCGGCGTCGTCGAGCGGCCAGACGTCCAGCTCGAAGCGGGCGCGCAGTTCGACCAGCGGCAGCACGCGGCGCACGCCGTACTCGACGTTCGGGGCGTCCTGCGCCGCGGGGATGTCGAGCCGGCCCGTGTTGACGGCCGCGTGGTCGAGCCCGAACGGGCCGCGCACGTCGGTCACGTAGCGCGCGGAGAGGTTCGCCCGCAGGGCCCGCGCCGCTTCCTTCTCGATCTCGGCCCAGGCCTCGTCGACGACCGGGGCGAGCCCGCGCTTGAAGATGTCCATCAGCGCGCCCTCCCCTTGGGATCGCCGATGCCGAGGCCGACGCCGGGACCGACGCCGGGACTGAGGCCGGAACTGAGGCCGGGACCCGCCCCGGGGCCCTCCGGCGTCGCCCCTCCCGCCGCGGTGCCGCCCCTCGCGCTGCCGCCCCTCGCGCTGCCGCCGGCCGCCGCGCCGCCGGTCGCCGCGCCGCCGGTCGCCGCCTCCTCGATGCCGGTGAGCGGCCCCTCGCTGAACAGGTACTCGCGGAGCTGCGCGTCCCAGCCCGGCATGTGGCGCCGGAGCCACTCGAGAAGCATCGCGGCGTGCTCCATCTCCTCGTCGCGGTTGTGCGCGAGCAGGTCGGCCAGGGACCGGTCCGCCGTGACCGACAGCCGCTGGTGATACCAGTCCACCGCCTCGATCTCCTCCTGCAGGCTCGTGAGGGCGCGGTGGAAGCGCTTCGCGTCCTCCGGGAGGGCGTCCCAGCTCTCGTGGTACTCGCTCATGGGGGGATCCCCGGGGCTGACCCCGAACAGTGGCGAATCGGGTCGGGCGGCCCATTCTAGCCGCGACCCGCCCGCGCGGCAGGTCGGCGCCCGGAACGGCGGCCCGCGCGGCAGGCACCGCCAGCTGCCTGCGGCCGGCAGCCCGTGCGCCGGGTCCCCGGCGGCCGGCGGCGCGCCCGCGCGGTCCCGCGCCCGGCTCCGCGGAAGCACGCTTGCGACTCCGTGTGCCCGTACCGACATTCCACGGGGGGGCATGACCCGAACGGGAGACGGCCGCATGGCGTTCGTGGACTGGAATCCGAAGTACAGCGTAGGCGTGGCGCAGCTCGACCGCGAGCACCAGCAGCTGTTCGCCCTGATCAACGAGCTGCACGCCGCGATGATCCAGGGGAAGGGGCGGGAGGTCGTCGGCCGGACCGTCACGGGCCTGATGACCTACGTCGCCACCCACTTCCGCAGCGAGGAACGGATGCTCGAGGCGGCGCGTTACGCCGAACTGGCCGCGCACCAGGCCGAGCACCGCGCGTTCGCGGCCAAGTGCGCGAACATGCACGAGCGGATCCAGGCCGGCGACCTCGCGCTGACGATCGAGCTGCTGAACCTGCTGAAGAACTGGCTGACGGCGCACATCCAGCAGAACGACCAGAAGTACGCGCCGGCCCTCGCGGAGAAGGCCACGGTCTGATCGCGCGGCCGGCACGAGCCGGACGGGGAGCACGCATGGGCCACGGCTGGCGCGAACGGCTGCGGGGCGTCGCGCGGACGGGCCTCTCCGCCCGGCCGCCGGACCCGGGCGGGTGGCCGGCCGGCGCGCCGGCCGACGGCCCGGGCCGCACCCGCGCCGCGCCGGCG
>JADHED010002593.1_pt1 | contig 12242 bp, 9 predicted proteins | sample 8952041 | NCBI WGS metagenome assembly JADHED01 (sample SAMN16124423, study PRJNA663239) | bioreactor sludge metagenome | isolation source: sludge (control) | place: India:Bengaluru | collected 2018-09-08
GCCGCCGATGAATACTGAGACATTGGTGACAGCCGCCCCCATCTCCACCATTGCGACGCCCAGTTCGCGTTCCTCCGCGCTCAGGCAGGCTAGCCCGGCTGCAACGGGCGAAGCAACAATCGCATCGACCCCCAGATGAGAAGCACGGGCCGTCATGTCGAGGTTACGCACTGGCGACGGGTCTGCCAGAACGGCATGGATTTCCACCCCGACACGGTCGGCATAAAGGCCCAACGGATTAGCTACGCCGGCGTTGCCATCAAGCGCATAAAGCGTCGGGCTGACATGCAGAACAACCTTGCCCCGCGTATCGATATTCGCCCGACCTGCAGTCAACAGGTCGTCTATGTCTGCTTGCTCTACCTTGTCCCCGCCAAGGTCGATTTCGACCGGCGAAAGCAGGCTGTCGAGACCACCTGCCGACATGGCAAGCCATACGCGATCAATATTGATGCCCGCAATCCGCTCTGCCTGTTCCACCGCATGACGCACCGAAAGCTCGGCGAGTTGCATATCGGCAATGCATCCGCGCACCACGCCCTTGCTCTCGCGCTGCCCGGTACCCAACACATGGATCGCTCCACCTTCATCGACCCCGGCAATCAATGCCGAAACTTTGGAAGAGCCGATATCAAGCGTGGAAATAATCTTGTCGTATCGCACCGCCATCAGGCCGCATCCCCGCCTTCCCCGGCTTCGGCAGACGGCTTTTCGCTTGGCTTGATTTCGACCGGCTTTTCCTTTGCCGCACGGCGCATATAGGCGCGTTCGGGGTCGCGCAGGTCGAAATGGATTATGTCACGACCCAAAAGGCGATGCACACCATCCATGCGCGTGAAATTGACCAGCGCCTGTGCGGCCAGATTATCACCTTCGGGCAATGAGAGGGTTTCGCCGGTCTTGAAGCGCAGATCCCAGCGGCGATTACCCACCCAACTCGCGCCTGCAACCTGATCCTTGAGCGACTGCGCACTATCGAGCAATTTGGCGAGCGCCACAACTTGCTGGTCTGCGCCTTCGCCGTTTATCACGGGAAGGCTGCCAATCTCTGCCCGTGAAATTTTCTCAAGCTCGGTACCTTTATCGTCGATCAGCGAGAAGACGCCATTGCGATGCCACACAGCAGTTGGCTTACGTTCCAATATGTCGACGACCAGCGTATCCGGCAGGCGGCGTGTCACCCGCACATCCTTGATCCAGCCATATTCGATCAGGTCAGCGCGGATCTTGTCGATATCGACCAGCGGCATTGCCCGGTCCTTTTCGGCGAGCACGATGTCGTACACCTTAAGCTGGTCGACACGGTCCATGCCTGTAATCTCGACGCGCTTCACTTCGAACCCGGCCTTGGCGGCGACCTGCGCATATTGCTGATAGGCCGCCTGCGGCACGCCGAACCAGTTGGCAACAATCAGCGCCACCAGCAGCAGCACCAAGAGCACGCCCCAGGTTAGCACGCGCTGAATATCTTCTTCAGTGAACGGCAGGATACGGAGCAGCCGGTCCATGATGCTGACTTGCCGGACCTTTTTGCGCGGCGTCGCCTTGCGTGCCTTGGCAGGTGCCTTGCGGGCAGTTGCCGTCTTCATGCAAGCGCCTCCTTCACAAGGATATCGACGAGCTGTTCATAGCTGATCCCCATCTGCTTCGCTTGTTCGGGAACGAGGCTCAAGGGAGTCATGCCCGGCTGGGTATTGGTTTCCAGAACGAACACGCCATCGCGACCCAATTCGTCGTCCCAGCGGAAATCGGTGCGCGATGCTCCTTTGCAGCCGAGCAACTCGTGCGCGCGCTGCGCGAGTTCCATCATATAATCTTCGATGTCTTTGGGGATTTCAGCCGGGCAGACATGCTCGGTCAGTCCGTCGGTATATTTGGCATCGAAATCGTAAAAGCCGCTTTTGGGCTTGAGTTCGGTCACGCACAGCGGCTTTCCGCCTAGAACCGCAACCGTCAGTTCGCGCCCCTTGATAAAGGGTTCGGCGAGCAGCGTGTCAAATTCCTGCCACGGCCCCACGGCATCGCGCGCAATCGGATTGCCATAATTGCCATCCGCCTTGACGATCGCGACGCCTACCGAGCTGCCTTCGTTGACGGGTTTCAGCACATAAGGGCGCGGCAGCGGGTCTGCTGCATACAGTCTCTCGCTTTCGACAATTATCCCCTTGGGCATCGGGATACCCGCAGGCACCAGCCGCTGCTTGGTCAGTTCCTTGTCGATCGCAATCACCGAGGTCACCATACCGCTATGGGTATATTTGATGTCCATCAGGTCGAGCATACCCTGCACACTGCCATCCTCACCGGGGACGCCGTGCAGCGCGTTGAACACGACATCGGGCCGCAATGCCGCCAGCACCTGCGCGACGTTGCGATCCATATCGACGCGGCTGACCTTATAGCCGACTTTTTCGAGCGCATCGGCAACGCCATTGCCGCTCATCAACGAAACCGGTCGTTCGTTGGACCAGCCGCCCATGAGGACTGCGACATGGATCGGCTCGCTCACTTCGCTTTTCCCACTCTTTGAATTTCCCAATGCAGGTCGATGCCTGATTTTGCCTTCACGCGCCGACGGACTTCTTCACCCAGTTCCTCGATATCGGCACTGGTGGCATCGCCGGTGTTGATGAGGAAATTGGTGTGCTTTTCCGAAACCTGCGCACCGCCGATTTGCAAGCCACGACAACCCGCTTCATCGACAAGTTGCCAGGCCTTCCCGCCATCTGGATTTTTGAATGTCGACCCACCGGTTTTCGACCGAAGCGGTTGCGAAGCCTCGCGGCTGGCCGAGATGCGGTCCATCTCGGTCTGGATGGCTTCAGGCTCGCCGGGCCTCCCGCGAAAACGTGCGCCGACGACAATGGCGCCTTGGGGCAATTCGCTATGGCGATAGCTGTAGTGCAGTTGCTCTACCGGCAAGGTCACCAGATCGCCATTACGCAAAACCACGTCGCAATCGACGAGGATATCCTTCACCTCGCCACCATAGGCGCCGCCGTTCATCCGGACAAAACCGCCGACGGTGCCGGGGATCGAGCGAAGGAATTCCATGCCGGCAATGCCATTGTCGCGCGCGGTGGAGGAAACGAGGATCCCACTTGCCCCTGCCCCGCAATCGAGCGTTACTTCATCAACCTTGGAAACCTTGGCAAAAGCTTTGCCCAGCCGGACGACCACGCCCGGCACACCGCCATCGCGGACGATCAGGTTCGAACCCAGACCCAGCGCCATTACTGGGACAGCGGGATCGAGGGCGTAGAGGAAATCGGCCAGATCCTTGGCATCGGCAGGCTCGAACAGCCATTCCGCTGAACCGCCGCTCTTGAACCACACGAGTGGCGCAAGCGGCGCATCATGCGTCAGCTTTCCACGCACCGGAGGCAAGGCGTAGCAAACGCTCATCCACGCGCCTTTTTGATTGCCTCGGCCAGCCCTGCGGCCCATTTGGTGATATCGCCCGCACCGAGGCACACGACCAGATCGCCTTCGCGGGTGGTATCAGCCAATTCCTTCGCCAATGCCTCAGCGCTTTCAATTTCCTGCGCATTATGGTGCCCGCGCCGTTTGATCTTGCCGACCAGTTCGGCACTGGAAACGCCTTCGATCGGCGCTTCGCCCGCCGCATAGACGGGGGTGATATAAACTGTGTCGGCGTCGTTAAAGGCGGTAGCGAAATCTTCCATCAGATTACCGAGGCGCGAATAGCGGTGCGGCTGGCACACCGCGATGACGCGACCTTTAACGCCTTCGCGTGCGGCCGACAGTACGGCGCGAATTTCGACCGGATGGTGGCCATAATCGTCGATGATGGTCACGCCATCAACCTCACCCACTTTGGTGAAGCGCCGTTTGACGCCGCCAAATTTGGCGAAGCCGGCCTGCACCTGTTCGTCGCTCATCCCGCGTTCGAGGCCGACCGCGATAGCCGCAAGTGCATTCTGCACATTGTGGCGGCCCGACATTGGCAGGAACACGTCCGCAATCTCGCGCTTGCTGCCATCGCGCGCACGGATCACCACATCAAAGGTATTGCCGCCGAGTTCGGGGCGGACATTGTCCGCACGCACATCGGCTTGCGCTGAAAAACCGTAGGTCAGGATGCGACGGTCGCGGATGCGCGGGATGATCGCCTGCACTTCGGGATGGTCGAGACAGAGGATAGCGACCCCATAAAAGGGCACATTCTCGATGAATTCGATATAGGCCGCCTTGGCCGTGTCGAAATCGCCATAATGATCGAGATGTTCGGGATCGATATTGGTGACGACTGCAATGGTGCCATCGAGGCGCAGGAAGCTGCCGTCGCTCTCGTCGGCCTCCACCACCATCCAATCGCTGTCGCCCAAACGCGCGTTTGAGCCATAGTTGTTGATGATGCCGCCGTTGATTACGGTCGGATCAAGCCCGCCGGCATCGAGCATCGCGGCGATCAGCGAGGTTGTGGTGGTCTTGCCATGCGTGCCTGCAACGGCGACTGTATATTTCAGCCGCATCAGTTCGGCGAGCATTTCCGCCCGGCGCACCAGCGGGATACGGCGTTCGAGTGCGGCCTCTACTTCCGGATTACCGCGCTTCACGGCGGTCGAAGTAACCACCACAGCGGCATCGCCCAGATTTTCGGCAGCATGGCCGATCATCACCTTGATGCCGCGGCTGCGCAGCCCTTCGATCACATAGCCCTCGGCAATGTCGCTGCCCTGCACCGAATAGCCGAGATTGTGCATCACCTCGGCAATGCCGGACATGCCGATGCCGCCGATACCGACGAAATGGATGGTGCCGATGTCGGTGCCAACACCCTTCATGAAACTGCTTTCCGTGCGAGGGCCGGCTCGGCGCTGCCAAAGCCAAGGCCCGATTGTTCTTTGGTGGTCAAAGTCTGCATCAGCGGCGCGCGACCGAAGGATTCAACCAAATCGGCAAGATCATGCACGGCATCCGGGCGGCCGCAGCTTTTGGCAGCGCGTGCCGCATTTTCCAGCGTTTCAGGGATCAGTGCCATTTTCTGGATTTGCTTGGCCAACTCCACCGGCGTGAATGCCGACTGCTTGATCGCGCGTGCACCACCCGCCTTCACCATCTCGCTGACATTGAACGCCTGGTGGTTGTCCATCGCGGATGGCAGCGGGATCAGAATTGCAGGACGACCTGCGCAAGTCAGTTCGGCGATGGTCGATGCCCCTGCCCGCCCGATCACCAGATGCGACCAGCCAAGCCTTTCGGGGAAATCCTCGAGATAGGTGGCAAGCTGGGCCGGTATCTGGTGGTCCGCATACATTTTACGCACGGTTTCAAGGTCTTCGGCGCGGCATTGCTGGGTGACTTGTAAGCGACGGCGCAGATTGAGCGGCAGGCGCGCCAATGCGTCAGGTACGACTTCGGACAGGATCGACGCGCCTTGGCTGCCACCCGTCACCAGCACGCGGAACACGCCATCCTCGATAAAGGGCGGAAATGGCTCGTCGCGCAGCGCGATGACTTCTGCGCGCACCGGATTGCCAACCAGATGCACCTTGGCCTGATAGCCGGGCTTCACCCGTTGCACATCGGGATAGGCCGTGGCAATCGCGTTCACCTTGCCAGCCACCAGCCGGTTCACACGGCCGAGAACAGCGTTCTGCTCGTGAATGATTGTCGGCACTTTATTCGCAAAGGCCGCGAGCAAGGCAGGCAGCGCCGGATAACCGCCAAATCCGACCACCGCGGTCGGGTCGAATTCGTTGAACAGCTCTCGCGCCATCGCCCGCCCGCGCCAGATGTTACGTGCCGCCGCCAGCCATCCTCGCGGCCCACCTGCTACGCGGCCTGCGGGCATGATGTGCATTTCCATGTCCTCGGGGCAGCCGGGAATGGTCGAACCACGATTATCGGTGATCAGCGCAACCTGGTGCCCGCGGCGCATCAATTCGGCACCCAAGGCATAGGCCGGGATGATATGGCCGCCAGTGCCGCCTGCGGCGAGAACGAAATTGCGCGATACGCTCATTCCTAACGCCCATTCCCGATATAGGGTGACTGGTCAAGGAAAGGGTTACGCCGCGTCAATGCGAGCATCAATCCGCAGCACAAACACAAAGCCAATGTCGAAGATCCGCCATAGCTGATGAAAGGCAGTGTCATGCCTTTTGACGGGAATATACCAAGATTGACCGCGATATTGATCATCGCCTGCCCGCAAAACTGCGCGGCAAGGCCAGTGACCGCGAGCAGGATGAATTGGTCCTGCTCATCGAGCATGCGGATAACCACGCGGACGAGGATTGCGAAGAACAGCACGGCGATCACCATGCAGGCGAGCAGCCCGAACTCCTCGCCCACGACCGAGAAGATATAGTCGGTATGCGCTTCGGGCAGCGCGAATTTGCGGGTGCCAAGGCCGGGACCGGTTCCGACGAAGCCGCCTGCGGTCAGCGTCGCCATCGCCAGCTTATCGTGCGTGATGCCTTCGGTGCCGAATATCCACGCGTCGATGCGCTGCTGCGCGACCGGATAGAAATTATAGGCGGCGATGATGCCAACAAGGCCGCCGACGGCGCTCGACCAAAGCAGCTTGGCCTGCACACCTGAAACCATCATCAGTGCGAACCATATCCCGCAGAAAAGGATCGTTTGGCCAAGGTCAGGTTGCAGCATCAACAATCCACAGATCAGCGCGGTAAAGCCCATGGTGATAATCCGCACCGGCAAGGTCGGGTCACGCTGCCGCCAGCTGATGATCCACGCCATGGTTACGGCATAGCAAGGCTTCAGAAATTCCGACGGCTGGAAGCTGGCAGGGCCAAGGCCAAACCAGCGCTGCGATCCGTTCACTTCCTTGCCGAGGATTGGTACCAGCAGAAGCAACAGCAGGAAGACGCAAAAGCCGCCAAGCGCGATCCGCTTTGCCTGTTCACGCGGATACATTGAAATGACGAACATGAACGGCACGCCGAGCGCCACCCAGGCCAGCTGCTTGTAGAAGAAGTAGAGCGGGCTGAGCGATTCCGTGTCGGTCGAAAGGCGACGCGCGGTAGCGGGCGAACCTGCCGCAACTGCAATCAGACCGATGGCGATGAGAACGAGGAACAGCGACAACAGCACACGATCCAGTTCCCAGAACCAGATGCTCAGCGGCGAACGGTCACCGCGCCCCAGCCGGTTCGAAAGATCGCGCTTGCCGCCAAATCCCGGCGGCAGGCTGTTCCCATTACCTTTCAATATGCCCAACATCACGTCCCCCTGTCGCGCAATGCAGCCACGATCTCCCGGAAACTGTCACCCCGGTGTTCGAAATCGCGAAATTCATCAAAGGATGCACAGGCCGGGGAGAGCAGCACGGCTTCTCCCGCCTTCGCCGCACCCGCCGCCGCGAGCGTAGCGTCGCGCAGCTTGGGATAGACCGTCACGTCCACCTTGCCTTGCAGGATCGCCGCGAGTTTCGCGCCATCTTCGCCAAATGCATAAGCCGCACGCACATTTGCGATTTGCGGCAGGCAGGCATCCAGATCTTCACCCTTTGCCTGACCGCCGAGCAGCCAATGGATCGCCGGATAGGCGCCCAATGCGGGTGCCGTCGAGGTTGGGTTGGTCGCCTTGCTGTCGTTGACATACAGCACGCCGTCCACCTCACCCAAACGTTCCATCCGATGTGCAAGGCCCGGATAGGTAGCAAGCCCGCGCTCGATCGTTTCGGCGTCCAATCCAATCGCCTCGCACGCGGCGATTGCACAGGCGACATTTTGCGCATTGTGCGGCCCCTGCAAAGAGGGCCAGCGCGACTGGTCTTTGATGTCGCTGGCGTGCACACGGCGGAGGCGATGGTGGATGCGGCTGGCAATCATCCGGCACGGATCATCGTCAGCCGCTATCACCGAAACCTTGTCGGCATGCTGCATGTGGAACAGCCGCTCTTTGGCCGCAGCATAATCAAGGAAGCTGTCATAGCGATCGAGATGATCGGGGGTGATGTTGGTGAGCACCGCGACGTCGCAATCAAGGCTGTGCGTCAGGTCGATCTGATAGCTCGACAGTTCGAGGACATAGACCCCGCCTGCGGGCAAAGGCTGCTGCGAGAGGATTGGTAAGCCGATATTCCCGCCCATGAGCGAAGGCAGCCCAGCGGTCTGCATCATGTGATGGAGCAAGGCGGTTGTGGTCGATTTGCCATTGGTTCCGGTGATGCCGATGACCTTGTGCGGCGGCAGCGATGGGCGGGCGAGTGCGAACAGTTCGATATCGCCGATGATCGGCACATTGGCATCACGCGCCTTGTTGGCAATCGGATGGGTATTGAGCGGCACGCCGGGCGACAATACCAGTCCGTCAAAACCGGCAAGATCGATTTCCATCGGATCGGCAAAGTTGACGTCGCCTTCGACCTGCGCCCGTGCTTCTTCCTTGCTATCCCAGGCGGTCACGTCCGCCCCGCTCGCGACAAGGCTGCGCACAGTAGCAAGGCCCGACCTTGCGAGGCCGAGCACTGCATAGCGTTTGCCGCGAAAGGCGTCGGATGTGATCATCTGAGCTTGAGTGTCGCCAATCCTGCAAGAGCGAGTACGAAGGAGATGATCCAGAAACGGATCACAACCGTCGATTCTGGCCAACCCAACTGTTCGAAATGGTGATGGATCGGCGCCATGCGGAACACCCGCTTTCCGGTGCGCTTGAACCAGAAAACCTGGATGATCACCGACAGCGCCTCAACCACAAACAGGCCGCCGATGATGGCGAGTACAAATTCATGGTGCGCAACAACGGCTATGGCACCCAGCGTACCGCCTAACGCAAGGCTTCCCGTGTCACCCATGAACACCGCAGCAGGCGGTGCGTTGAACCATAGGAAGGCAAGTCCGGCCCCGATGATTGCACCGCACAATATCGCCAGATCGCCCGCACCGAGGATGAACGGCACGCCGAGATAATCGGCATATTTGGCATTGCCCACCAGATAGGCAATCAACATGAAAGCCAGCGAAGCGATGATGACCGGCATGGTCGCCAGCCCGTCCAGACCGTCGGTCAGGTTCACCGCATTTCCGAAGGCAACGATAACAAATGCGCCGAAAATGATGTACCAATAGCCAAGGTCGACGACCGGTCCGTTGATGAAGGGAAAGTAGAGTTTTCCGCCCGATTGATGCACAATCAACGCCACCGCCGCCCCGGCGATCAGAAATTCCAGAAGCAAGCGGACCTTGCCGGAAACCCCCGCCGTGCTGCGTTTCTTCACCTTGTCATAGTCATCCATGAAGCCGACGAGACCGAAACCGAGCATCACCACAATGCACGCCCAGACATAGCTGTTGGTCAGATCCATCCAGAGCAGCATCGATATTGCAATTGACGTCAGTATCATCAGACCGCCCATGGTCGGGGTACCGACCTTGGCAAGATGCGTCTGCGGACCATCCGAGCGGATTGGTTGCCCCTTACCTTGGCGCACACGGAGCATACTGATGAAACGCGGACCGATGATCAGGCCGATCAGAAAGGCGGTTCCGACTGCTGCGCCTGAACGGAAAGTGAGATAACGAAACAGGTTCAGAAAACCCGCAAAGTCAAAATATTGCGCGAGCCAATAAAACATCAATCCCCTCCGCCGAGTAGTGCCTCGACCACCGCGGAAAGTCCCACGGAATTCGACCCTTTTATCAATATCGCATCACCGCCGCGCACTTCGCTGCGAAGCCGCTGGGACGCTTCGGCAACCGAGGCGCAATGCGCGAATTTGTCGGCCCATGCAATGTCAGCAGACAACGCTTCGGCGAGCGGAGCCATCTCTTCACCGACAAGCAGCAACCAGTCGACCTGCGCCGTCTCTATTGGATCGCACAGCGCGGTATGGAACTTGGCCGACTGTTCGCCCAATTCCTTCATCGCACCCAAGACAGCAATCCGCCGGTCCGCCGTCGCATTGCCGAGCCCTGCCAGTGTCGCCGTCATGGAGGCAGGATTGGCGTTATAGCTTTCATCGATTACCAGAGCTTCGCCGCCCGCCACGGCCAGGCGATGCCGCGCGCCGCGCCCTTTCAGGCCGTCCATATCGGCAAGTGCGAGTCCGGCAACCGCAAGATCGGCCCCGACTGCCTGAACAGCCGCCAAAACTGCAAGCGAGTTTGCGACCCAATGATCTCCGGGTTGCGACACCTCATATTGCAACATTGCGCCGTGCAATTTTGCCGTAATCAGGCTGCCACTATTGGCGCTCGCCAGATGGTCAATACAGCGGACATCGGCGCTGTCCGAAAATCCGAAACTGATGATTTCTGCCGCATATTTTTCGGCATGCTTTCGCAAACGGTCAAAATGCGGGCTGTCTGCCGGAAGAATGGCTACGCCGCCCGGTTCAAGACCTTCGAAAATTTCCGCCTTGGCATCTGCTATGCGGTCTTCACTGCCGAAATGCTCAATGTGCGCAGGGGCAATTGTCGTAACGATGGCGACATGTGGACGAACAAACTGTGTTAGCGCCGCCAGCTCACCTTCATGGTTCATGCCCATTTCAAACACGCCATATTCGGTCTCACGCGGCATGCGAGCGAGGCTCAGCGGGACACCGACATGGTTGTTATAGCTTTTGACCGAACGGTGCGCCTTGCCCGGCCTGCAGCGCTCGAGCGCTGCAAAAAGCGCCTCCTTGGTACCGGTCTTTCCTGCAGAGCCGGTAACACCAACAATCTTGGCGTCGACCCGTTGGCGCGAGGCCATGCCAAGCTGTTCGAGGGCGCGCATTGTGTCGGGTACGAGGATGTGCGGGCCATCAACCGCTGTGCTGACCACTGCACCGCTCGCTCCGCTTGCAAAGGCTTGCGCGACGAAACGATGGCCATCCGCCTGCTCGCCCTTCATCGCAAAGAACAGATCGCCCGGGCCAATTTCGCGCGAGTCAAAGGCGACGCCGCCACATTCGAAATCTGCACTGGCCGTGCCGCCGGTTGCGGCCACAATTTCGGCTGACGTCCAAAGCGGGCTCATGCCGCGCACTCCCGCGCTACTTCGACATCGTCGAACGGATAAGTCTTGTCGCCAATAATCTGGCCGACTTCATGCCCCTTCCCCGCAATCATCACGATATCGTCAGCGGCCGCCTGCCGGATGGCTTCGGTAATAGCTTCCCGCCGGTCCCCAATGTCGAGTGCGCCAGGCGCACCCGAAAGGACTTGCCGACGGATCTCCGCTGGGTCTTCGGTACGCGGATTATCATCGGTGACGATGACGATATCCGCGTCGCGGGTCGCAATCTCGCCCATGATAGGGCGCTTGCCGGCATCCCGATCACCACCCGCGCCGAAAGCAACGATGAGTTTGCCCTTGGTGTGCGGGCGTAGTGCGGCAATAGCTGCCTCGAGTCCGTCGGGGGTATGTGCGTAGTCGACATAAACGGGTGCCCCGCTACGGCTGATGGCCGCGCGCTCGAGCCTACCCCGGACCGGCTGCAACCGCGCCAGATTTGCGACGACTTCCTCGGCATCGCAGCCGCTGGCAATCGCTATACCAGCCGATACCAGCGTATTGGCTGCCTGATAGGCACCAATTAGCGGCAGTTTGACCTTGCTGGCTTCGCCCTGAATCGAAATTTCCAGCGTCTGGCCAAGTTGGGTGGGCTCACGCGATATCAGCTTGATACCCTGCCCTTGGGTGCCGACCGTAATCAGCCGTAAGGGGCGGGCCTTGGCGCGGGCTATGACCTTTTCGGACCATTCATCATCTGCCCAGATGACGGCGGTGGCATTCTCGGTCGCGACCTCATCAAACAGTCGCATCTTGGCCTCGAAATACGCATCCATAGTACCGTGGTAATCAAGATGATCGCGACTTAAGTTACTAAAGGCGACAACCTGTACAGGCACACCTGCAATGCGATATTGGTCAAGGCCGTGGCTCGATGCCTCGAATATCGCGTGGGTCACGCCTTCGCGTTCCAACCCCGCCATGTTCGACAGGAAGGTAACGATGTCCGGCGTAGTCAGGCCGGTGCGCACCTGCTCATCTGCAGTGGTAATCCCCAATGTGCCAATTGACGCTGCGCTATGGCCGGACATGCGCCACAATTGACGGGTCAGCTCAACAGTGGAGGTTTTGCCGTTCGTTCCCGTAATGGCGGCAACATGCGCAGGAAATGGCGCATAGAAACGCGAGGCAATCGCCGCAAAAGCCTTGCGCGGATTGTCGTCGGCAATGTGGATCGCGCCTATCACTTTTACCTCGGGCCGCGCGACAACAGCGATAGCACCCGCCTCAATCGCCGCCGGAATAAAATC
>JADHED010002594.1_pt1 | contig 12235 bp, 13 predicted proteins | sample 8952041 | NCBI WGS metagenome assembly JADHED01 (sample SAMN16124423, study PRJNA663239) | bioreactor sludge metagenome | isolation source: sludge (control) | place: India:Bengaluru | collected 2018-09-08
CCACCATATATAAGGGCTCGGAAAATCTCCGGGCCCTTTTTCTTGCCCGAAATCCCCGCACCACGCGGGGTTCCGGCCGATAGGCTTGCGGATGCCGTCGCGCCGCTCGACCTCGAAACCGGCATATTTCCGGCGATTTCCGCGCCAGAGCCGTCTCTTGTCTCTGTTTGGCTTGCGGGTAGGCGCAGCCTTGCACAGCCAAAATCAAGCACTTACGTGCCACGGTTCGCTGTCAACCGCGCCCGCCGGTCAAGCATCGAACCGCGTCACGACCTCCCGCTGCGCGACCCAGTCCACCGGCAGCGGGTTGCGCTGGAACCACAGCAGGCTCATGCACCGGGGCTGTTTCCCGCCGTAGATCGCCTGCACGATGGCCGGCTCCAGCAACGTGAGGCGCAGCAATTCGTTCACCGTGGAATGGTGCAGCCCCTCGCGCTTGGCGATCTCGCTGCCGGTGTCGACCACGCCGTCGTCGAGCAACTGCTGCAAGTAGAACGCGCGGGATAGCGCCGTCAACAAGGGCTGATCGTGGGCGGCGTCCGTCTTGGCCTGCACCTGCGCCACCGCAGGCCGCACCACCACGGCCCGCCCGCCGCGCTTCCTTATCTTGATCGGGATGAAAGTCGTGAGCCAGATTTCATCACCGTCGCGCCGCTCGCGCTTTTCCGCCCGGCCCGTAGCCTCGATCTTGGGTTTGTTCTTCACACGACCTCCGCTTCCAGTTCCTGCAACTCCGCGCCGATGGTGCCGGGCAGCAAGTCGCCCACCAGTTCCTGCCAGCCAAGGTCACGCCACACGATTTCCAGCCCGTCGTCGCCCAACATCACGCGGTCGATCAGAAGTTGGGCCAGCCGCCGCTGCTCGGCGGGATAGAGCGTGGGCCACATCGCCGCAAGGTTGCGCATCGGCAGCACTACCTGCGGCTCGTCGATTTCAGGCCGGATGACACGCATCCGATCCACGACCATCTGCGTGATGTGCGGGGCCTGCAGTGCCAGCACGAGCTGCTCGGTGACCAGCGCCTCGATGGGTTCGGCGGGAAGTGAGCCGTGCTTGCTTGCCCACGCACCCATCCGCCGATGCAGGACTGGCGTGTAGTAGCAGTACCGCTTGCCCTTTTTGTTGGTGTAGCTGGGCACCAGTTTCTCGCCGTCGGCGGTCAACAGCAGGCCGGACAGCAGGGGTTCGGCCTCGCCGCGCGCCACCCGCTTGCGCTGCGGCGCATCCGTTTCGATCAGCGCATGGACGGCGTCCCACTGCGCTTGCGTGATGATGGCCTGATGCTCGCCAGGGTAGTTCTGGCCTTTGTGGTTGATCTCGCCCAGATACATCCGGTTGTGCAGCAGTTTGTACAGGGCCTGCTTGGTCAGCGGCTTACCGACCTTGCTCAGCAATCCCTCTGCGGCATAGATTCTGGCCATCGTCGTGGTCGAGCCAATGGTCACGAAGTCGTCGAAGATGCGCCGCACCAGTGCCGCCTCCGTCTCAACCACGATGAGTTTGCGCTCCACCACCTTGTAGCCCAGCGGGAGTGGCCCACCCATCCACATCCCCTTGCGCTTGCTGGCCGCGATCTTGTCTCGGATGCGCTCGCCCGTGACCTCCCGCTCGAACTGGGCGAAGGACAGCAGCACGTTGAGCATCAGTCTGCCCATCGAGGTCGTGGTGTTGAACTGCTGCGTCACCGAGACGAAGGACACGCCGTGGCGGTCGAACACCTCGACCATCCGTGCGAAGTCGGACAGCGCCCGCGACAACCGGTCGATCTTGTAAACGACCACAACGTCCACCTTGCCCAGTTCGATGTCGGCGAGCAGGCGACGCAACGCCGGCCGTTCCATGTTGCCGCCCGAGTAGCCGCCATCCTCGAAGTGATCATCGACTGGAATCCATCCTTCAGCGCGCTGGCTATGGATGTAGGCGCGACCCGCCTCCCGCTGCGCGTCGATGGAATTGAAGGACTGGTCGAGGCGTTCGTCGCTGGACACGCGGCAATACACCGCACAGCGTTTCGGGGGCACAGTCGGCAGATTCATCGCGCACCTGCCTTTTCGCCGCGCAGACCGAAGAACCTCGGCCCGTTCCACTGTACGCCGGTGATGTGCCGCGCCACCGCCGACAGGCTGCGAAACGTCCGGCCCGCGTACTCACATTGCCCGTCCGGCGTGATGACGACGCGGTGCTCGCGTTCGTCCCATTCGCGGATCAACACCGTGCCGGGCATCAGGTGCTGCTGGCGGCCGGTATCACTGGCTTGCACCCGATGCTTGATTTTCGAGTACGCCGCACCGGCCTCCACCAGATGGCGGCGGATGCCCACTGGCACCGCGCCGTAGGCCATCTCCTGAATCCGGTAGGCCAGTCGCGATTCGAGAAAGCTGCGGTTGATGTGCTTGGGTCGCCGGGGGAAATGCTGATCCCACAGCGTCCAGAGTTCGGCCATCTGCAACGTGGGCAGGGCCGCGATCTGCGCCGACACGTTGCCGACGCCCGTGTGGGGTTTGCTGCTCATCGAAATTCTCCTGTGGTTGAGACGTCCACATTCAGGCGCTGTGGCGGCCAAAAGCCAAGGTCAAACCGTGCTTTGTGGCTGAACAGCCAAGGGCGGCGGCGCGAATCCGACGGCGGACTCCGTATCGGTGCGGTAGCTGATGGCAACGCCGGTGACCGGGTGGCGCAGCGTGCCGAAGATCACCTCATGGCCGATGCGCTGAGCGACGGTGTAGGTGTCGTCGAGATGTGCCGGAAACACCCAGCCCCGCACGCCGTCCGGAATCTGGGCGAACGCCTCAATGCTCTCCAGCAGATAGGGTTGGCCGAGCGCCTCGGCCTCGGACTGCGCCCGTGCGATGGCATCGGGTTCGTCGCCGACTTCGACGATGGGAATCCACAGCACGTCGTGACCGGCGGCAAACCACAGAAGGACTTCGGCTTGCATTTCCAAGGCCTGCGGGCCGAGGGCTTGAATGATGTGATGGCTCATGGGGTTAGCTCCAGTTTCTGGATGGGATCGGGTTGAAGGGATGCCGGTTTGCGCGATGCCTTTCGCGCTTGGCACCGGCAGGCCTTGCGTGGCATGGGCGGAGTCGGACTGGCGAACACGACCCAGTTCCAGTCCAAAGCGGACGGCGGATATGCCACGACTGCCCGCCGCCTGCTCCATGACTTACGCGCTCGGTATTTCCGACGCCAGCTTCGCGCGGGCGGCTTCGATGTACTCGTGCGGAATCTCGATCTCGTACTTGCTCTCGCGGTGGCTGCGATAACCACAGGCGTGATCCGTGACGGAGGCGCGGGCCAACGCGTCGTAGATTTGGGGCAACTGCTCGTGGAGCTCGATCTTGGCCACCGTGGCTTGGGCGTGCTCGAAGGAGCGTTCGGCGTCTCGAAGCTGGTTCGGGATGTTGGCGATGTCAGCATCGAGTGCCGCCACCTTGCCGGTGACGTTCTCCAGCGTGGCGCGCGCCACACGCAGTTCGACATCGAGTTTCGTCAGTGCCTCAGGCAAGACGAACTCTCCCTCGGCAGCCGCCATCGTTTCGCTGGCGGACAGGGTCTCGGTGGCGATGCGCTGCTCCAGTTCCCCGATACGTTTCTGCAGCTTGGCAATGAGGTTGGTGTGCTGCACGCGATCGGCCTGAAGGGCGTTGCGACGACGACGCAATTCGAGGATGGCTGTGCGTGCGCTCGCCAGCTTGTCCGGACCTTCGAGGATGTGACGCAGATCGCTGAGCTTGGTTTTGAGCGGGCTGAGCTTGCGCTCCAGGTCGCCAGCGCGGTTCTGGGCTGCGCTGGCAGCAATCTGCGCACGGCGTTCCTGTTCCGAGATGGAATGCTGGTTGCCGCGCTGCTCCAGTTCGAAGGCGTACTGCCTCTTGGTTTCGGCGTCCGCCTTGGCCTCGTTGGCTGCTGCCTGAGCTTCTTCGAACTGCTGCTTGGCCTCGGAAAATTCGACTCTGATGCGCTCGTAGTAGCCGGAGGTGGATTTCTTGCTGAAGGGGTTGAGTTTCATGGTCGGGGACTCCGGTGGTCTTGAATCAGGAATGGGTGAGGAACTCAACTGGATAGCGGGCATCACCCGGCCTGGCCACGGTGCTGGCCCACAGGCCGGGGCCGACCCGCTTCTTGATGCCCACCGGCGCACCGGGGCGGTGCGGGCGGTTCGTGGCCTGCCAGCCGAGGTGGGCACCGGGCGTGTGGGTGGCTGTCGCGGTCATCACCGCAATGGCCTGCGCCAAGTCGGATCTCGCCCACGGCGAGGCGGCGTCCAGCGGTTGGGCTGCAGCGGGCTCTTGAAGGCCCAGCGCTTTGCGCCAGACCGGATGCAGATTGGACAGGTTGGAATGGCTCACGGCGATCTCCGTTGGGGGTTGAGATGTGCAACACACACAGGAGAAATCGTCGCAAAACAGAGACTTTCTGGCGATCTGGGCGCAGCGGGTTTGGGGGCGTTTTGGCGTGCGTCAGCACCCTACGGCGCCCGTGAGCGCACTCAGGCCTGCTGCGGATAGACGGTTTTGCGGCGATGCTTGGGGCCATCTGTTGCGGATGTGCATCCGAAGCCATGAGTCACATAGGGCAATGCGTGGGCGGTTTGTCCTCGGTTTCGACGATTCGGCCATTTCGGGTGTTTGCCGCCACGACACGAACCGCGAAGAATCTGTTGCAACGCTCGCGGCGCAGCCCCCACCGATGGAATGTGAGGGACGCCAAGGGCACAACGACCAGAAAGGAAAACCATGAACACAATCGAACATCCGGGCCTGCTCACCCCACGCCAGTTGGCGGCCCGCTGGGGCATGAGCGAAAAAACCCTCGAACGCTGGCGCTCGCTGGGTACGGGCCCGATGTACCTGAAGCTCGGCAGCCGTGTGATGTACCCGTTGTCCGCCATCGCGCAACACGAGCAGGGTCGGATGCGCCGCTGCACGGCAGGCCAAGAACTGTCCCAGTTCCAACACTGCTGATGTTCTCGATGCAGACGGCCTCAGCGACCAGCACAACAGCGGTCGCGTATCCGTGGTTCGACTTCAGCGATGCGGTCGCCGTCGAGCCGCGCTTGGACAAGGAGGACATCCGTGCCCGGCTGATCGAGCAACTGGAATCGGCGCTGGCCTACCTGCTGCCGCGCGGCAAGCGACGCGGTGCGCAATTTGTCGTCGGCAATGTGCAGGGTGATGCGGGCGACAGCCTTGTCGTCGATCTCGATGGCGCAAAGCGCGGCCTGTGGCTGGACTTCGCCACCGGTGAGTCCGGTGATGCGCTCGCGTTGTGGGCCGCTGTGTGCGGCTTCGTCCTTCCGCAGCAGTTCGATGCGCTGCTGGAGGACATCGGTCACTGGTTGGTGGTGCCGCGTGTCGCCGTGCCGATCACGGTGCCATCGAGTGCACCGCACGATGAGCTTGGCCCCGCCACCGCCAAGTGGAACTACCACGATGTCAACGGCAAGCTGCTGGCCTGCGTGTACCGATACGACCTGCCCGGCGGCAAGCAGTACCGCCCCTGGGATGTGGCATCCCGCTCGATGCGGATGCCCGATCCGCGTCCGCTCTACAACCTGCCTGCCATCGCTGCCAGCAACGATGTCGTACTGGTCGAGGGCGAAAAGTGCGCCGATGCCTTGATACACCTCGGCATCGTGGCCACCACCGCGATGGGTGGTGCGGCCACCGCCATCGAGAAGACCGACTGGACGCCACTGGCCGGCAAGACGGTCGTCGTCTGGCCTGACCACGACGAGGCCGGATCGCGCTACGCCGATGCCGTGATACCGAGGTTGCGGCAGATCGGTGCGAAGGTGCGGCGCGTGACCGTGCCGCAGGACAAGCCCAAGAAGTGGGATGCCGCGGACGCGGTGGCGGAAGGCTTCGACGTGCCGACCCTGCTGCGCTCGTCCGCGCCGGTCGCCGATGACCTCCAGTACCTGGAGGCCATCGCTATCTCACAGTGGCGCGCGCTGGATCGCTTCACCGGCCATCCCCAAGCCCGGCGCTGGCTGGTCGAAGGCGTGTTTCCGCAGGCTCAGGCCGCGCTGGTGGCGGCAGCGGGCGGTGTCGGCAAATCCTTTCTGCTGCTGGCATTGGCGCGCGAGGTCGCAGCCTGTGATGGCACAAAAGACAATGCCCCGATTGTGTTCGGCAGTGCGTTGGCAGGCCACGGCGTCGCGATTTACATCACCGCCGAGGACGACGCCATCGAGGTGCACAACCGGCTCAACGCCTTGGGCCCGATTCCCGACCGGCTCTACGTGCTGCCGTTGCCCGATGCCGGTGGGGCGCAGCCGCTGTTTGCACCCGATCCGGCCACGCGCGGCCCGGGCACCACGGCAGCGTGGCTCGAACTGGAACGACAACTCCGGGCGATGGCCGGGCTGCGGCTGGTGGTACTCGACCCCCTGCAACCGCTGTGCGCGCTCGATCTGAACGTGCCGGAGAACGCGCAGTTCGTTTGCTCACGCTTGGCGGCGCTGGCGGCCCGCACGGGTGCAGCGGTGATCGTGTCGCACCATTTCGCCAAGCGTGAAGCGACCACGCCGGAGCAGGCGCGCGAGGCGATTCGCGGCACGGGCGGACTGGTGGATGGCGTGCGGTCGGTCTACGCACTGTGGCAACCCAAGGAAGAACAGGCCCGCACGCTCTGCAAGACCTTGGGCGAGCCCTTCGAGCGCGGGCGCGTGGTGCTGGGCGGCGTGGTCAAGGCCAACGGGCAGGCCGACCTGCACGTCACGACGTTCTTGCGCGATGCACGCGGGCTGCTGGTGGATCGCAGCCAGGACGTTCGGCGCACGGCGCAGCCGGACATCGAACTGCTCCCTGAATTGAAGGCCGCCATCGCCCGCGCGGCTGCCGCAGGTCAGCCCTACACCAAGACCGGCGGCAACGGCATTTACGAGCGCAGGCATGAACTGCCGCAAGCCTTCCAGAGCATCGGCAAGCATCGGCTGACCGAGTGGGTGAGCGCACTGCTTGACCGCGAGGAACTGGTGATGGCGATGGCAGAGGGTTCCAAGCTGGTGAAATGGCTGGACGTGCCCGATGGGCCAGTCGCCAGCGGCGCGGCGCAGTTCGTGACCGGTCACCTGGGGCGCTCGTCCGCTGGCCGCCGATGAGCATCGAGGGAGGTGAACATTCCCGATGCTCACCCTCTCTTTAGAGAGCAACGACCGGGAACCGGGAACGATTTATAGGTCGTTGATCTGCAAAGAAAATCCACCAAACAATCGTTCCCACCCCACCACTGGGAACGATTCGACCCGGGAACGATTTATGACCGCGCCCGCACTGGCTTTAATTGTTCCCACCCGGTCAATCGTTCCCGGCCGGGAACCGGGAAGCCGGGAACGATTTACACATCTTGGTGGGTCATCGACCGTGATGGTGGTGACGGTAGTGATGGCCACCGCCTATTGTTATGGTCGGCGCACCCATACATGCCCCAGGCAAAAGGGGTCCTTCCTGGCGATATTCCAATACGGGGGGCGCGAGCGCGCCATCCCGCTACCGTCAGGCCGCAAAACCGGGTTACCGCCCGGGGTTACCGGTTACCAGCCGTTGACGAGGCAGATTTCGGCCACGGATGTGAACCGCGTCCGCGCACAGGTTTGCACCGGCGCGGGGGCATCTGCGCGTGTGCGGGCACTGGCACGGGATGGCGCGCGTTCGGGTGGGGCGGCGGGTGCGAACCGCAAACCCCGCAAACCTTGTTTTCTGGTCGGACGGTGGCGAAGTGCTGCGCTCGCGCCCCCCGTATTGCTTGATGGCGGGTAAGGACCCGTTTCACCTGTGGCTGGACACAGCCGCAAAACGGTGACGGGCGTAAACGTAGCGAGGACGCGGGCTTGCGGCCATTTGTGCGCACGACAGCGCCCAGTCGGTGAGCGTGGCGCAGTCTCAGACGGAAACGGCCGACGTGGAAACTCCAGTGCTGGCGCGGGTTTGCGGGCGATCTGCCCCACAAAACCCTGAAATCGGCCACCGTGGGTGCAAGAGCGTCCAGAAAAGGAGACCCCGGCAGCGGAAATCAGAAGCAGGTTACGCCGCCTGCTGCTCTTCGCTGATGGCGCAGTGAATCACGAAGCCCGTGAGGTAAGCCATCCCGCGCGGGATACCGTAGTCCTTGCTGGTCTGGCGGCCAATCATCCATCCCATCCAGCGTCCAGTGGCGGCGTTGATCGCGTCCGCCAGAGCCTTGCCTTCGTAAAGTCCGTTCTGGACGTCGTCGGCAAAGTGGCGGCCAAAGCGGCTGTCGAGGAAGGCGCGGACGTTGTCGAGGTCTTCGCCCGTGGCGTCCGCGATGGCGGCCATCGCCATCGGCCACGCGGCGCGGGCGTGTTCGTCCATCCTGCCCCAGAAGCCCCAGGCTTCGTTGCGGGTGGCGGGGGTGATGCTGTTGCTCATTTCGTGCTCCGTGGTGGCTGCGTTGCGATGCTTGTAGTAACGCGCTGTGCGGGCCGGAAGCCAAGCTATATCTGGCTTCCGGCACCATCTCTTTTTAGGCCACGCGGTACACCCGTTCGCCACCGGGCTGCTTGTCAGACACCAGCGCCAGCCCCAACTTCTTCTTGATGGCTCCAGCGAACGCGCCGCGCACCGTGTGCGCCTGCCAGCCGGTGGCGTCGCAAATCTGCCGCACGGTCGCGCCTTCGGGCCGTTTCAGCATCCGCACGACGTCTGACTGCTTGCTGCCCGCCCGCGTGCGCGGCTTAGCCCACGTCGCTTCGGCGGTGGCAACGGCGGCCTCCAGTTCCGGGGCGCTCGGAGCGGGGGGCGCGCCTTCAACGTTGGCGATGATCTGATCGAGTTTGGCCTCGAACTCACCGGTGCGCTTCTTGTTGATGCCGGGGCGCGGGATGTCCAGTGCATCGTAGCCTCCGGCGACGACCAGCCACCGCTTGCCCACCTGCCCGATGAGCCCGCGTTTGGCGAGGCCCTCCAGCACCTTCTGGCGTGCGCCGCCGTTGACGTTGGGCGGGAACCATTCGATTTGCCCCTCGGCGTGATCGACGGCGTGGGTGAGGATGGCGTGCTGGGTTGGTGTCAGGGTAATGCTGCTCATGGCTTGGTGATGTGGAGCTCGATGAACGCGCTGTTTGACCTGAAAGCCAAGCGTTTCGTGGTCGGCACAGGGATTCCCTGTTAGATTCGAGTTTTTGCGATTGGATGCGATTTTGTGCCATCCAATTTTCTACCTCTGGAGCCTGCCGTGACCGAACCTTGGGTATCCGTCGAACAGATCGCCGAACACTTGGGCGTCAAACGCGATTCCATCTACCGCTGGATCGACCGCAAGCACCTGCCCGCGCACCGGGTGGGGCGCTTGTGGAAGTTCAAGGTGACTGAGGTCGACGAATGGGTGCGCGCCGGCGGGGCGGATGACGCCACTGGCAATGAGCCACCCACTGCAGCGCCTTGATCGGCTTGCCATAACAAGATACAGGACAAGAAGTTAATGCTGACTCAAGACAATCTGTCGGACTTGCTGGGTGCCCTCGGTTTCGAAAAGAAGGGCGCGATACATCGCAAGATCTTCGGCGCAGCCATCCTCGAGGTGAACTTCACCAAGAAGGAAATCACCTATCCCGAAGCTGCAGGCCTGGTCATCAATGAGCGGCAAACCTGCAACTTCGACGCCAACGAAAATTTCGTTGTGCTGGAGTGCGTACACCGCCTGCTCGAGAAAGGTTACAAGCCAGAGCACATCGAATTGGAGCCCAAGTGGAAATTGGGGCGTGGTGCCAGCGGCGGACGCGCCGACATTTTGCTCAAGGATAACGATGGTCGCCCCCTGCTGATCATCGAATGCAAAACGGCAGGAACTGAGTTCAAACGTGCCTGGAATAAAACGCTGCAAGATGGCGATCAGCTATTCAGCTACGCACAGCAAATTAGCGAAACTCAGTTCCTTTGCCTGTATACATCGGATCTGGATGCAGGCGCGGTCGGCTACACCAGTCACATCATCGCGCACCGCGATAACGAAAAATATCTGGCTGACAATCCGCTGTTCAAAAGCTTCAAATCAGTCACCGATGTGAAAGGGCGCCATGCCGTCTGGCGTGACACCTACAAGCTCGATTACACAACTAAGGGCATTTTCGAAGAAAACATTCAGCCCTATCACATCGGCAAAGACAAATATTCGCTGGCCGATTTACACGCCATCTCGGCCAGAGATCAGCAGAAGAAATACCACGAGTTCGCCACCATCCTGCGCCAGCACAACGTGTCGGGCCGTGAAAACGCCTTCGACAAGCTGGTTAATCTGTTTCTGTGCAAGCTGGTGGATGAAATTGAAAACCCATCCGACCTCAAGTTTTACTGGAAGGGCGTGGCCTACGACACCCATTTCGATCTGATGGACCGCCTGCAGCAGTTGTACCAAGCGGGTATGGGCAAGTTTCTGGGCGAAGACATCACCTACATCAACCAGGGTGATGTCAACAACGCACTTCGATTTATCAAGCAGAACCCGGATGCCACGCAGCGAGCGGTGTGGAATCTGTTCATTCAGCAGAAGTTTTTCACCAACAACGATTTCTCGCTGATCGATGTTCACAACGAAAAGTTGTTCTACCAAAACGCCGAGGTGCTGCTGAAGATTCTGCAAATGTGGCAGGACATTCGCCTGACCGACCCACATGGCCACAACCAGTTCCTGGGCGATATGTTCGAGGGCTTCCTCGACCAGGGCGTCAAGCAGAGCGAGGGGCAGTTCTTCACGCCCATGCCCATCTGCCGCTTCATCATGATGAGCTTGCCGCTGGCCTCACTCGTCCAGCGCAGCGCGACACCGCCCAAGGCCATCGATTACGCCTGCGGCGCAGGCCACTTTCTCACCGAGCTGGCCTTGCAGCTCAAGCCCTTGGTGGAAACGCATCAGCCCGAAGCAGACCTTGCGGCGTACCACAAGGCCCTGTATGGCATCGAGAAGGAGTATCGCCTCTCCAAGGTCGCCAAGGTGTCGGCCTTCATGTACGGGCAGCAGGGGATCAACATCTGCTACGGCGACGGCCTAATCAACCAGCACGAGGCGTTTCCGGACATCAAGGACGGGAGCTTTGACCTGCTGGTCGCCAACCCGCCTCATAGCGTGCGCGGCTTTCTGGAAACGCTGCCCGAGGAAGAGCGCAAGGCCTACACCCTTACCGAGACCATCAACGATCTCGAAACCTCCAACAGCATCGAAACCTTTTTCATCGAGCGCGCCAAGCAACTGCTGCGCGCCGACGGCGTGGCCGCGATCATTCTGCCGTCCAGCATCCTGTCCAACGGCGGCAGCGCTTACATCCGCACCCGAGAAATCCTGATCCAGTATTTCGACATCGTGGCCATTGCCGAATTCGGCAGCGGCACCTTCGGCAAAACGGGCACCAACACCGTCACCCTGTTCCTGCGCCGCAAGAAGACCGCGCCGGACACCGCCGCGCACTACCGTGAGCGCGTGGAGGAATGGTTCAAGGGCTGTGATGCCAGCAAGCGCAAGCAGGTCATCTACAAGGATGAGCACTTGATTGCCCGCTACGCCGCACACATCAATGTGCCGCTGGAGGATTACAAAACCCTGCTCAAGGGCGACCCAAACGGCGCATGGACCGCACACCTGGAGGCGGTCTACCTCGAAAAATTCAACAGCAGCACCGAGGTCGCCAATCTCTACAAGGCCAAGTGGTTCAAGGCGTTGAAGCCGGAAGCGCAGGACGCCGAAGTCGAAAAACGCTATCTGGCCTTTGTCCAAGCCATCGAGTACGACAAGCTCTACCACTTCGTTATGGCCTGCGATCAGCCCAACCCGGTGCTCATCATTCGCAGCCCAAACGAGACCAAGGCCAGCAAGCAATTCCTTGGCTACGAATGGAGTTCCGCCAAGGGCGACGAGGGTATCAAGCTGATCAAGGATGCCCACGGGCGGCACCTCACGCCGCTGTATGACGAAACAAATCGGGACAATGCAGCGAAGGTCAACTACAGCATTGCGGCGAATTTCAACGGGACGCTGGCGGCCATCCCTTCGGCATTGCAGGAAGTGGCACGAACGGCATCTTTGGTGGAGATGTTGGATTTCTCAAAACCCACGTTTGAAAAATCAATCGGGCTCATCAATAAGCCTTCAAATAGTTTTGGCGGTACTAGCCCGTTGGCCGAGCTTGGAGAGGTTTCAACAATTGAAAAAGGGGTGACTTACTCTAAGGATATATCCGTAAATTAAACTATGCCCCTGAGTCGCCCGTGATGCGGCC
>JADHED010002596.1_pt1 | contig 12232 bp, 10 predicted proteins | sample 8952041 | NCBI WGS metagenome assembly JADHED01 (sample SAMN16124423, study PRJNA663239) | bioreactor sludge metagenome | isolation source: sludge (control) | place: India:Bengaluru | collected 2018-09-08
TCCACCAGCGTTCCCGAGAACAAAAAGCAAAAGGCCTCCGGAGGAATCCCCCAACGCTCACGCAAAGCCTTCCGATCGGCCTTTTCAGCAGATTCCGCAAAACGCCTGTTCTCGATGAAATACGGACTCCTGAACCCCCGTTCCGCTGGCACCCCAAAAGTCCGATAATACCGCGCATTGGCAGTCCCAATCGGGAGAACCGCCTGGTAAATGGAAAGCATCCCATGATGGAAAAGTCGCGCCGGAAGGCTCCGCTGTCGGAGATTGTTTGCCTCACACCGGAGCAAACGGGGTTTTCCGGAAACCAACGCCGCCGCAATCCCTGCAAACAGAGCCGGATGATGCCATCCCGTGCAAAGAATCACATCGAACCCTTTCAACTCTTTCCCAAGTCGGTAAAAAGCCTTCGCCAATGGAAACACCCCTGCTCCATGCGCCAATTCCTGGGCAAAAACCCTGTGAGAATATCCCTCCAGAAGCGGAACATCCCACTGAAACTCCACCCCAAATCCCTTCCCCTGAACCCTGGCATCCGGAAGAAAGGCATAAAACACCGTCAGCTCCACTCCCTCGGTCTCTGCCAGTCTCCGGAACAGGGGAGCCTGGTATTGGACCGGATGCGAGGCAATGACAGCCAGCTTCATGCTTCGCGAGAGGCAAATCTTCGCCCGATGCGTCGTTTCTTTGGCGGCAAGATCTCCGCCGTCTGCGGGCTCAAAAGATAGGGAGCCCGAAAGAGCATCCCCAGCAGAAGCCCCAGAAGAATCAGAATATTCACATCGCCGAAAATCTGGTGCGCCGTGGTGAAGACAATGGCATTGGCTGCCAGGAACGCAAAAACGCCGTACGTCAGTGCGGCAACATTCTCCTCGTTGCGCACCGTTCTGGCCTCCTTCCAGATGTAAACACCCGCGGCGGCCAGAATCCAAACCAGCAAAAGAAGTCCCGGAACCCCCAGTTCGGCAAGAACCTTGCCGAGCCCTCCCTCCGCCGCCGCTCCAACCAACACGGCACCACCTCCAAAATGCTGGGCCCCCTGGCTTCCCGTGCCGGCACCCGACCCGAAAAAGCCGTTCCTTCCGATCACGTATTGGAACATATCCACCGTCATGTGTGTCAAACGACCTCCGGAATCCGACGAGGTGGATGCGCTTCTGTCGACATAAGCCGCCCATTCCCCGGGCAGCTCATTGGAAGACACATAATAAAAAACCACCGCAGAAATCACCGCCGCAATCGCAAAAACCATGGCCAAACGCCCCGCACCGGACCGGAAGTAGGTGACCAACGCCGCGGCAAACGCCATGAACATCGAAATTTCGACCAAAAACTTCCGGCGTCCCGTCAGAACCAATGAGGGCAGCACCAGAGCCACCACCACAATGGCAAATGCGAAGAACAACCAGTCCGGCCTCCTTGCAATCCCGATGATCACCAAAAAACAAATCGCCGCCGCGATATGCCATCCGGCCACCTCGGGAGATCGGAAAAACCCGCTCCGCAACACAGCCATTCCTCCGCTCTCCGGATAAAAAACAAAATCTTCCCCGACCGACCCCAGCGTCGCCCAAAGCACTCCCGATGTTTCAAGAAAAAGACTGATCGCAAAAAATGCCGCCACCACGACATAAAACATCATCAGGTTCAAAACATCCCCCGGCGCCTTCGCAAACCGATACCCCAGCATCAAACCGGGAATGGGGGCCAAATACGCCATCGCTCCGATTCCTGCCAAAATCAAATTGCTGGTATGCAAGAAAGCCGTTCCCACCGAAAGTCCCACCCACCCCACAAACAACACCGCCGGCAGAAAAAGCACCGGACTGAACCGGCTCAAATCCCGCAAATTCAACTCCTCCCCCGCCAATATCGCGGAAAGAACACAGACTCCGAAAAGCGCCGGGGCAATCATCGTGAAAACCACCGGCTCGCCGGGAATCATCTTGCGGATCGGATCCTGAAGAAATCCGGCCAGCACGACGACATAAATTCCCCGCCGCCAGTCGGAAAGGCACACCAGAGAACCGCCAATCAAAAGAATAAGGGCAAAAATCATGAATGAGCAGAGGAACGGACATTTTCGGCACTCAACAGCCTGGGCCCCCCAAGGAAAAGCCACGCCGCCTGGCACAAACCCCGGATCTCAGCCACCAGCGTCACCGGAATCCACCAGGGCTTCCGCAAATGATGCCGGGTTGCCACACTGAAAAAAAGTCGACGGAAAATGGCACGGAAAGAAATCCCTGTGCTCAAAAACAAATGATAATAGGCCCCGCTCGCATGGGCCGGAGAAACCGTGCACAGATGAGAACCTGCCGATCTGGTTCCCCCGCGCAAAGCCCGCAGATGACGGAGCGAAGCCGCAGGTTCGAAAAAAATCTTGCCTCCTCCCCGGAGTACCCGCCCGGCAAACTCGGTCTCAAACATATAGGCCGCCCCCAGAAAATTTTCATCAAAGCCCCCCACCTGAATGGCCTGTCCCCGCTTCACCGACATGTTTCCCGCCATGGCACGTTGAATGAAGCGTGGCGCATCCGAGCAAAAGCGAAACTCCGCATCCGACGCCAAGTGCAACGGCTCTTCTACCGGCTGCAAAATCTGCCCCACAACCACCCAGGTTTCCGGCTTCCCACTGTGGGCGGCCTCATGCGCGACAAGAAGCGACTCAGTCGGCTCCACATCATCATCCAAAAACAAAACCAAATCGGAACGCGCACGCAAAAGCCCGCTGTTCATCGCCCCCGGAATGGAGGGCGCGGACAGACGAACCCACTGAATCCGCCCCTTCGCGTTTTCCTCCTCAAGAAATCGGGCCGTCTCCCGCTCATGCTCCAATGTCTGATCCACAACAATCAACTCCTCCGGTCCCAACCGCAGAACCGCCCGCAAAGTCTTCACGAGCACTTCTTCCCGGCCAAATGTCGGAATGACAACCGTCATGGCCTCACTTCCATACTTTTCGGGCAACGACGAAAGATCGTCAGACTGTCCACCTCGCTCACAAACTCAAAAGTCGGATCCTTAGACCTAATCTTGCGAACGAGCGCGGGAGGCCCGGGAACCCCTTCGGGAGCAACGCTGTCATGAAAAGCCACAAACCCTCCGGACGCGACAAGAGATCCCCAATCCCCCCAGTCCCGCAGCACTCCCTCCTCCGAATGGTCTCCATCCAAAAAAAGAAAATCCACGGGAACATTCCATCCAACTGCCGCTTCATGGCTGAGACAACGGAGGAAGCGCACAGAGCCATTGTCCGACTTTGAAACTTCACGGCGGCTGATGGAATAGCCATAGGAAATCCCGAGCACTCCCGGAGGAAAAGGATCCACACAGGTCAAAGTTCCCGCCGGATCCATGGCGTTGCGAAGCACCAGCGAGGTCACTCCTTCGAAAACACCGATCTCCACCACATGGCGACATCCGCTCGCATACCGGGCAATCTCCGCGCGCTCCGCATCCGTCGTCTGCGTCACCGCCGGTTCAAGGCCGAAATGGTATTTCATCCAGTGGAAAAATTGTCCGCCTCTCATGGGAGTTGCTTCTTTGCTTCTGCGACTTTCCGACAAAATTCCTGAAAATCCAAGGCCGCCTTTCTCCAGGTCATTCCCTCCGCAACCCGCCTCGCCTCCCTTGAGACACTCTCACAACGGACAGGATCGCCCGCAACCGTCAGCAAAGTCTCGACAATCAGGTTCACTTCACCGGGAGAAAAAAGAAAACCGCTTTCCCCCGGCTTCACCGTCTGGAGCATGCAGTCGATCTCCGAGCCAAAGACGATCCCCCCCCGGGCCATCGCCTGCACAAAAGCCAGGCTGAATCCCTCAAAGTAGGATGGCTGGAGAAAGAAACCATGGGCATCAAGAAGATCGCGCAACTTTTCCGGAGAAACCCATCCCAGAAGACGGACACGTCCGGCCGTTTCCCCGAGCAGTGTCAGAATCGCGGGATGTGCGGACTCCTCCGCCACCCAGGTCAGTTCCAAATCACTCTCCCGCGCCAAACGCTTCATCACCGCCGCCACCACCTCCGGAGCCTTGTGTGGAGAGAATGACGCGGCATGGAGCACCCTTCGGAAACGCCGGGAATCCGAAGCCGGCAAAGCGACTAGAAAATGGTCTGGAATCCCCGGCGGAAGCACCAGCACATCCCGACAGCCTCCTTCCGCAATCACCGCATCCCGATCTCCCAAAGTCTCCACCACCATGCCGTCGGCATACCGCGTGACAAGATGGTTGTGACGCGCAAGAAACGGACGAAGGAGGCCTGTGGCAAAGCGACGAACAAAAGACCGTCCATCTTCCCCATGCGATTTGACCGATTCCCAGGCCCTTGTTTCCCATCCGTGGCTGCGATTGATGAATATCCCCGGTCGTCTTTTCTCCTGGAAGACTTTGGCCGCCAGCCAGGCATGTGGTTGGTTGACCTGCACGACATCATAAACCTTGGCTTCACATCGCTCCTCGACAACCTTCGCAAACCAACGGGGAAGCTCCAGAAGCTGGTGCAGATTGTGATGCGCAACTCTCCGACTCCACCCACCTGTCCAAACCTCGTCCACCTCATGCCCCAGATCCCGCAGCGCGGCAATCATCTGCAAGTCACACCCCGAAGCCCCTTGGGCAGGATTGGGATGCGTGTTGGCAACAAAGAGAAATTTCATCCTCTCAAAGTGTGAAAAATCAGCCGCAGACAGGCACGCCAGTGAAATGGATCCTGCTTCCAAGCCTCCCGGAAATATCGCACGGCGGCCGGATTTCGACGGCGTGCAAGGCGAACTCCGATCCGGTAGTTCAAACCCGCCCGGGCTCGCAAAGAACCCACTTTCTCATGGATGCCACCACCCACAACCAATGCCGCAGCCTCCGTCAAAAAAACCTCCTCGGACTCCCCTCGCATTCGTGCGGCATGGCACAATTGCCCCAGTTCTCCAAAACGTTTCTGCAGCTCTCCAAACCTCCCGGAAATCGCTTCGGCTGACAGGGTGTAATGGTACAGAACTTCCGGCACATAAGCCACTTTTCCACTCCCCGCCAACCGGAGCCAGAGATCGGAATCCTGCCCGAAATAAAATTCCTCACGGTATCCACCGGCTTTGGCATAAGCCATCTTGTCAAACAGGACACTCCCGTGGGCAGGCGGCCCCAGGCCGCAATGCAAAAGTCCATGGGTCGCCTCCTCACAATTTTCCGGACGCCGAATTTCATCCAACACCTCTCCGCCCGGTCCGCGATAATCCGTCCAGGAAGACACCATCACACACTCCGGATGCCGCTCCGCAAGCGCAAGACACTTTTCCAGCCGCTGCGGTTCCGACCAATCATCCGCATCCTGCCGGGCAATCCATTCGCCTCGCGCTTCCGCACACCCCCGGATCAATGCCCGCGTCAGCCCGCTGTTTTTTTGCCCGAGGATGCGAATCCTTGCATCCCCCCGCGCATACTCCGCAAGCATTTCGTCCGAACCATCCGTCGATCCATCGTCAACAATCAAAAATTCAAAATCCGAATATGTCTGGCCAAGAATACTGTCCACGGCACGCGCCAGCGTGTCGCGTGCATTCCAAACGCTCATCACCACAGTGATCAGCGGTGTTTTCATCCCAGGGAATCCCATTTTTCGCACATCCAACCAAGACGTTCCCACCCCAGAAAGGAAGCCAGCCATTCATACAGGGCCTGCTGGCGGTCCCTTGATTTTCCAGCGGCAAGGCGTGAAGCCCCCACCAGTTGGCGGGATTCTTCGCCGAGCCCAGCGGCCCCACACTGCCGCGCCAGCAGGAAAAGGCTTTTGGCAAAGTGTTGTCGATTGGGATCACTCTCCGGCACTCCGGCCGTGACGGCATTTGCGAGAATCAACTGCCGGGCCCGGCAACGATCACGAAGTTTGACGGCATCACGGGAAGCGCCTCCTGAGGCTCTCGGGCCGGAGTGGTTCACCGCAGATGCAAGAAATTCCTCACAATAGACAAGCTTCACCCCCGCTGCGGCAATTCGTGAATCATATTCCCAATCCTCTTCCTGCCTCAGCGGCAGCCAGGGTCCCACCGTCTCGCTCACCTCGCGTCGGATCAGGGGGGAAATCGTCGGCCAGCAGCATCCGGACAACAACCGTGGAAAAAGACTCTCCAGCCTTTCTCCCGTCATCTGGCTGCTTTTCTCCCCCGGAGATTCCCCCAATGAAAACTCCCTCGTCCGGCAATACGCCAGTCCGCAATCCGGCCGTTCCCTCAAAGCCGTCACCTGCACCTCGATTTTTCGCGGATCAATTTTGTCGTCTGAATCAAAGTATTGCAAAAATTCACCGCGAGCCAAAAGCCGCCCACTTTCCCTCGCCGCTCCGGGACCGCCATTTTCCCGGTGCACAACCCGCATCTCTTCCGGATGCATTGCGGCCAGCGCATTGCAGACTTCTCCTGTTTCATCCGTCGAACCATCGTTCACAAGGATCAACTCCAACGGACGGTAAGTCTGTGCCCGGACCTGTTCCACGGCCTCGCGAAGAAACTCCACGCGATTGAACACCGGCAGAATCACCGACACCAAGCCCCGCTGTACATCCTGCCCGCTCATGAGGATTTGCGCCCGCTCCTCTCAATCAATGTTTCCAAAAAATAAAGAATCCCGGACAGCGCGGGCAGATAAAGCAGTCGGTCCAGAGATTGTTCGATGTGCAATGCCTTGGTCGTCCAGTTGGAGAAAAGATACATCGACACAAAGGCCAGGAAAACCACCACCGTTGCCACAGGCACAATCATGTCCGACCACCTCACTCCCTCCCGCAACCTGAGTATCCAAGCCGCGGGGGGCAGAAGAAAAACCGGGATCCAAAGCGGAGTCTTGAGAACAAAGATGAGTGCCACCAGAAAAAGCCCGATCCATTCCACACGACCATTCCACAATGCCGTCAAACTGGGCGGATTGAAAAAGCCGTTCTCAATGTGCAAGCCCGTTTTCCAAAGCATCGCGGGCAACAGAGAGAACACGGCCACAAGAAATGCCCGAACCAAAAAAGAAAACGTTCGCATGCCGGAATGTCGCATCGCCAGGGCCGCGAACCATGGCAGGAACACTGCCGCAACCAAAAGTGCCGCCTCCCATTTGATCAACACCGAAAGTCCGGCCAGAGCGATCCCGGCCAGTTGAAGTTCCGGGCGTCCTGGAAAAAGCAACAAAATCAGGGCCGATCCCAACATCGGAAAAAGCAGTGTCTCCGCCGCGACATGCGTCCCGCACAAAACAGGAAAAACGCCCGGCATCATCGTCAGTCCTGCCAACCAAAGCCAGGAGACCGATGGGGCACGCCGGAGAAGGCATCCCGCCAGCAAAGCCAGAAAGGCGATGTCCAGCAACCACACCGCCATGCGATAGAAAAGAATCGCCAGCGAGGTTTCATTCCCCGGCAAAAAAGAATACAGCCCGTCCATGTCCACCACCCACATGGACATCGCCAAAAAAATCCCGTAACCGGGAGGATATGTTGCGGCATGCATCGACCCCTGCGCCAGAAGCACGGACGGATCATGATGTCCGAGATGATAGAAAGATCGCGCCATCGGCAGCCAATGCGTCAGCACATCTCCGTCAAAATCCAACCGCAGCAAAAAGACCGCCAATGACATCGCCAGCACGAACATCAGGGACACCGCACCGGTTGTAATCCTCCAGGGAGGAAGCGGAGGAAGACGCCGCACAAGCAGCAATCCGGCCCCCCACTGCCCGGCAAGCAACAGCGGCCAGGCCGGCCAGCACAACCCCGCCAGCCAGATTTGCACCGCCATCCCTCCCACAATGCCCGCAGGAACACCGGTCCGAAATTCTCCGGCCAGCACAACCCCCAACAACACACAGGACACCAGGGCTCCCATGACAAGACTCAACCGCAGCAGACGGGCTCCGGAAAACTCTCCGTGCGGCGCGGACACCACAAAACCTCCCGCTCCATGCAAGTCCTCCAGAAATACCGGATCTTTTACTTCACCCAGCACCGGCAGGCGTTGCAGATACCGACGAAACACCTCCCGTGAGTCACAGACAAACCGCGTGCCTGTTGTAACAAGTTCCGGAGGAACAGCCACGGGCATCAGATTCGGAGGTGGTCTGCCGGGTGAAAAAAAATTCCCTTTTTCATCCACGGCAAGCCACTCGCCCCACCAGTCTCCCCCACGACTTTCAGCCGGAATCAGCCAGATGCGCCGGGCGTTGGGAAATGCCAGATGCCTCAGTGTATAAGTCGCCATTTTTCCCGCCGCAGAACCATTGTCCACTCCCAGATAGACAATTCTCTCCGCCCCAGAAAGCTGCTTCCCCAGGTCCCCAAATTTCGTCACATACTGGAGTGTCCGGCAATCCAATCGGAGGGGAAAGAGTCCGCCCGCCAAAAGAAATGCCACGGCGATGACAGGAGGGACCAGCAAAAGGAACAAAACAGCTCTTTTCATCGATTTCTCCCTGCTGCCCCCAGTTCCATTCCCGCACGGATCACACACTGGCGGGCACGGTCGCCCCGGCCAAGAACAAGCTGGCGGACCCCGCGAATAAAGAACAACCCCGCGCGAAAACACGACCCCCGGCTCTCCTGGCGACAGGCCATGCCATAATGAAAAGCATACCGGAATGTCAGTCTCACAGGAGCCACTTCATGGCGACAAAGCGCGTCTGCAACATATAATCCCCGCCGTCCTGCCTGCCCCAATCGCTGCAAAAATTCGGTGTCCTCCCCCCTCCCCATATCCTGTCCGCAAACACCCAGATCCGCGCGAAAAAGATTTCCGCCGTCAAAACACGTACGTCGAAAACCCATGTTCGCTCCCACAGGAAGCACTTCTCCGGCGGCAATCTCACGCGATACTTCACCCCGGTCATAATTCACAAACAACCCATCCAGCAAATCCATGTTCTCGTCCTTCAGCCATTTGGGCCGTCCGGCCTCAAAAAGCGGCTTCACACGTCCCCCGAAATAATCCGCTTCCGGATGCGCTTGTGCCGCGGCCAGATGGGCGGCAATCCAACCGGTCTCCACACGCACATCATCATCGGTGAAAAACAAAAGTTCGCTCCCCGGGGTCTCCATCACCGCCCGGTTGCGCGCATGGGACAGTCCCTGCCGGGACTCCCTCACATATCGCAGCGGCAGCATCGCCTCGAACGACTTCACCACCTCCGGAGTCCCATCGGTCGAAGCATTGTCCACCACCACCAATTCCCAGTCCACTTCCGCCGGAACCCGGCAGGCAGCCACGCTGTCCAATGTCTTCCGCAAACTTGCGGCACGGTTGTAAGTACAAATGGCGATACTCAGCATGAGGCATCCGGGTTTTGTTCCAGCCACTCGGAAAAAACAAGAAGCAGCCAGAGCGGAGTGCTGACATCACCCGGCGCGTCTAGGAGACGTTCCACTTCCCTCTTGTTGCAGAATTCCCCGATGCGTGAAGCCCTGATCCGCTCCCCGATGCCGTTGCGGGATCCCGGGGCGAACCAATCGCGCAGCGGCACGGAAAACCCCTGCTTCCTGCGGTTGAGAAATTCCTCCCCAAGCAGGGGAACAAAAATTTTCTTCAAAATCGCCTTCTGATCGAACCCCTCGCCCGTGCGCCGGAGCTTGAAGTGGGAGGGAATGCGTCCACACAGTTCAATGACTTCATGGTCAAGCAGAGGCACCCGCGCTTCAAGCCCGAAGGCCATTGTTGCGATATCCACCTTCGCAAGAATATCATCCGGGAGATATCCCACAAGATCGCACGCCTGCATCCGGCTGCAAAGGTCGGCGGGCCACCGGGGACTGACCGGCATCGGAGGAAGAAACTCGGGCCGCAACAACCGGGCACAGGCTGCACTGTTGAAAACCGCCTGCGCCTCCCACCATGTCAAAATCGGATCGGCTTTCGATCCAATGGCAAACCCCAGATTTTTGCGAAGCCCTCCCATCGCACCGCCAAAAGTGCGCACGACATTTGCATACCAAGGATAGCCCGCGAAAACCTCGTCTCCTCCGTCACCGGAAAGCACCATCTTCACATGGGCAGCCGCCAACTTCGCGACATAGTGCGTCGGCACCGCCGAACTGTCACCAAAGGGTTCGCCGTGAAGCCTTACGATCTCGGGCAGTACCGCCAGCGCATCGGGCCGCACCACTTCCTCATAATGTTCCGTTCCGAACTGCTCCGCCACCCGTCTGGCGTGGGGCAGTTCGGAAAAATCCCGGTTCTCAAATCCGATGGAAAAGGTCTTCACCGGAGAGGACATCTCCCGCGCCATCAGTGCAACAACCGCACTGGAGTCCACCCCGCCGGAAAGAAATGCCCCGAATCCCACATCCGACATCAAATGCGCGCGAACCGAATCCGCCAGTGCTGCCGAGAGCCGCTCCATCCACTCTTCCTCCCGCACTGTCCCTTCCGGTTCAAAGCACGGCTGCCAATACCTTTCCGGACGAATCTCCCCTCCGTCAAGGGACACGCGCAGCGTATGGGCGGGGGGCAGTTTGAAAACATTCCGAAAAATCGTGTGGGGAGCGGGAATACAGGCATGGCGGAAGAACATCCCAACCGCCTCCGGGAAAATACAGCGCGGAGGCCTGTCGAGCGCACCAAAGGCTCCCAGCTCCGAAGCAAAGGCAAACCGTCCCGGCTCCGCCAGATAAAGCAATGGCTTGATTCCCACCCAGTCTCTCGCAAGCAACAACGAGCGATCCCGCAAATCAAGGATGGCAAAGGCAAACATCCCGCGAAACCGCTGCACGCAATCCCGCCCCCATTCCTCATAGGCATGAACGATGACCTCCGTGTCGCAATGCGAGACAAACCGGTGCCCACAGAGTTCCTTTCTCAGTTCCCGGTGATTGTAGATCTCCCCGTTGAAAACCACCCACACCGATCCCTCCTCATTGCCCATTGGTTGAGTCCCACCGGCCATGTCAATGATCGACAACCGCCGGTGTGCAAGCCCCACCGCTCCACGCACAAGCATTCCACCGCCGTCCGGCCCCCGATGGACCAACCGCTCCATCATGCGCCCCAGGCCCTCCTCCTCCACGGGAGTTCCGTCAAAATTCAACAGTCCGGCAATTCCACACATGGCAATCAATCAAGACAAGTCCAATGAAAGAAAAAGGCCAAGACTTGATGACGACTCGGTCACTTTCATTTTTAAACCAATCGCGCCACTTTTGCCATCAAGGCTCTCAATATCTTGCACGGCCTGTTCCAAAGTTCCTCCATAGCCAACTCCCGAGTGAGGGACGTTGGGCAAAGCAAAAAGGCTTCCAACAGTGAGACAATTCTCCAAAGACCGGCTCTTTTCTCAGGATACCTGAGTTTGAGTAGCACCCGGCCAGCACGCAGAGAATTCCGTTGTTTTCTTGAAAGCCGTGCATCGGCGCACATTTTCTCCACCATGCATGAGTAGTCTTCCCGAATCTGACCTGACATTCGATCCCGCTGCAGTGGATGGACTCGCCTTTGACCGAGCAAAAAGTCCGTTTTGATAACAGGGAATTCCAAGGCAACACGAATATAGTAATCAGCATCGGCAACGTAGGAAATCGACGCATCCCAAAAGCCAGTCCGCAGCACCGCTGAGCGACTGAGAAAAGCGGAACACTGTGGAATCCAGACTGTACGGTTCAGAAGATTGTCAAGAGTGTAGTCTCTCATGGGAAAACGACCTGTAACCCTGCCTCTTTCATCAAGATTTTGACATTCGCTGAAAACCATGCCTGCCTCTGGCGTTCTTGAAAAGAGCTCCTTCACCTGTTGAAAAGCTCCAGGAAGGAACAAGTCATCGGAGCTCTGAATTGCGATAATATCTCCGCTTGCCAGTCTCAAACCTTTATTTACGGCATCCACCACTCCGTCATCGGGCTCGCTGATGATAATAAATTCGTTACGATTCCGATAGCGATCCAGCACCTTGGAGGTGCCGTCGCACGACCCTCCGTCAACAACAATGCACTCATAGGGACCCGCATTCTGGTTCACGATGGACTCAAGAGTGGCAGCAAGAAATTCCCCTTGGTTGAAACTGGGCACAACAATAGATATCATAGGCTCTCCCTCTCAGAGGCTGTCTGAAAATGAAAAGTGAGATGAAAAGGAGTTGACTTTGAAAAGCAGGCAAGCTCAAAACCCTTGCGCGCAGCGGTTTTTGAGTGATGAAAATCGCTCAAAAAAAACCAATCTTTGTATCGGACTTCCAGTGGCATATCCTTTCTTCCATGCTTCCCAAGGCACGGCGTC
>JADHED010002599.1_pt1 | contig 12225 bp, 5 predicted proteins | sample 8952041 | NCBI WGS metagenome assembly JADHED01 (sample SAMN16124423, study PRJNA663239) | bioreactor sludge metagenome | isolation source: sludge (control) | place: India:Bengaluru | collected 2018-09-08
GCGGATTCCCGCGCTCCTCCTAACGCCGGTGTCACGCATGGGTAAAGGTCAGCCTGACAAGGGGAGGGCAGGCGTGTGAACGCCGGGTGGGGTCTCTTCAACAGTGGTACGTTTCGTCTTGCCGCTCGCCTTACGAAAGGAACTTGGAAACCGGCGCGAGATCCGCCAGGAACCCCTTCTCCTTTTCCGGCACCGCCACGAGACTCCTGATTGAAAACACCCTCAGGGCATCCTCGATGGAGAGGGTTCCCGCGGCCGAGTCCTTGCGTCCCGTGAAGGGGTACGAGTCGGGGCCCCGGCGGCACTGGGTATTCAGATTGACCCTGCACACAAGATTTGAGAAGTGATCGACAAGCGGCCCCACGATGTTCTTGTCGTGTCCAAAAATCGCCACTTGCTGCCCGAAGTCTGATTGATCAACGATGTCGACAGCCTCGAAGGGGTCCTTAAACGGCGTCACCGGGACGATGGGCCCAAACTGTTCCACATTGAAGAGGAGGCACTCACGCGTCACTGGATAAACGAGCGCCGGCCGGAAGAGGGTTCCGCTCACCTCACCTCCTCCCTGGTTGACCACGCGCGCTCCCTTGGACACGGCATCACGCACGAGCCCGGCCAGGTAACCGGGGTGTTCGGGGTCCGGGAGGGGCGTCACCACTACTTTTTCCTGCCAGGGCATGCCCGTCAAGAGGCCCGAAATCAGATCCGACAGCCGCTCGAGAAGCGGTTCCGCAACCGTTTCATCCACGAGAATGTGCTTGAGCGCCGTGCAACGTTGCCCATTGAAGGTCAAGGCACCAGAGACGATTTCCCTTGCGGCCGAGTCGAGATCGGCGTCCGCAAGAACTATGGCCGGGTTTTTGGCCCCCATGCCGAGGACCGTCCGGAGCCGGTACGGCTTGGGGTGCTGCCTGAGCAGAATACTCGCCGTCTTGTGGGAGCCGATAAAAGCCAGGACATCGACTTTGCCACTCTCCATCATCGGTCCAACGACCGCCGGACCGCTCCCGGTCACGAGGTTCACGACGCCGGGCGGAAAGCTCTCCAGAAGGGCCGGCACCAGAAGGGCGTTTGCCAGCACGCCGTACCGCGGAGTCTTGATGATGACGGGGTTTCCCATGATCACGGCTGGAATGACCAGAGTGAAGACTTCGTTGAGCGCGTAGTTGTAGGGCCCCATGCAAAGAGAGACCCCCAGAGGGGCTCGCTTGATGCGGGCGCTGAAACCGCCGGTAACCGACGGACTGGAAGCTCGCCGGTCCAGTTCCAGAAGCGCCACGGCCGTCTCTTCGATGTACGCGAACGTCCGGTCGAACTCGGTCAGGCAGTCTGCGTACGGCTTGCCAACCTCCCACATCAGAGCCTTGGCCACTCTCTCCCGGACGGTCTTCGCCTTTTGCGCAAAGAGCCGCACGGCGCCGGCCCTCTCGCTCACGCTCGACCGCGGCCAGTCGCCCCGGCCCCCTTTCCACGCCCGGAAGGCTGCATCGACCGCGGCGCGGCCTTCCGTGGCGGACGCAAGAGCCTGCGGTCCGATGTCAACCTGGGTGAGAGTTCCTGCCTCCGAGCGAATACAGACCGCTGATTTCGTGGCCTGTGACGGACCATCCCAAGAGACGGTTCTCCCATCGATGAGGAGGGTGAGCCCCGTCCCGTCCACGACGGGACGGAAAGCCTCGGGAACAGCGGAGAGAGACTCCGGGAACAACTGAGCCAGCGGCGATACAGGTGAAGCGGTCATGAAGCCTCCTTGTTGAGGTGATCCTAAACCCAAATGGAGACTCGATTTCCATTGGGGGTCTTGTGCAAAGAGTCTGGCCCGTCCATGATCGGGAAGGACGAGCGCCGAGCTTCATGAGTTCCCTGACTCCAGTCAACCGCCTTTCCGCCGTTCTCGAACGCGGAGAGATCATCTTGCCGTTCAGAGCCGCGACTCCCGAAGAGGCTGTGGACCGGTTGTTAAGACCCAGGCTCCTGGCCGAGGGGTTGAGCAGAACCGCGGCAGAGGCAGGCATTGAGGCCATCTACAACCGGGAACGCGCCGGTTCGACGGTGTTTGGCAGCGTGGCGTTGCCGCACGCTCGAATCGGGGGGCTCAAGCGAATCGTTGCGGCAATGGGAGTGAACCCGGGTGGAGTTTTCGAATCAGGACCGGCGGTAACGCGGGTCGTTCTGGCTTTTGCCTCACCCGAGAAATCCGCTGTCGATCACCTCCGGTTCCTTGCCCAGGTTGCTCAGATTTTTCGCAACGAGGATGTCATCTCCGAGCTTCTGGCATCGGTCGACGGCGGCAGTATCATCGCTATCTTGAAATCGCGAGAGCGATGATCACCTTGTCTACAGGCGCAAAATGGCTCGTGCGATCAGCATGTAGATCGCCAATCCCGTACCGTCGACCACGGTCGTGATAAGGGGAGCCGAAACCACCGTCGGGTCGATCTTGAGCTTCTGTGCCAGCAAGGGCACCATCGCGGCGACGATATTCGCCCAGGCGCACACGGCCAGGATGGTCAACCCGACGACAAGCGCGAGTTCAAATCCCGTCTTCCAGAGCATGGCACGCAGAATCGCGGCCAGACAGAGAAGGAAACCCAGGAAGAGCCCGGTACTCGACTCGCGCCACAAGACCCGCACGGTATCCCGCAGCCGGACTTCGCCCAGGGCTAGAGCCCGGATGATGGTGGAGACCGTCTGGCTTCCGGCATTCCCGCCAGTCCCGATGATCAGGGGAATGAAAAACGAGAGCGCCACGACCTTGGCCAGCTGCTCCTCAAAATGACGCAAGACCGTGCCCGTAAACGTCGCGGCAACAAAGAGCAAGAGCAGCCAGCCTATCCGGCTGCGCACGATCCTGACGATGGGCGTCCCGAAGTAGTCGAGCGGGCTGCGCTCGTCCTTGCTCTCCTCACTTGCCGTGACGCCTCCCATTCGCAGAGCCGCCTGGGTTTCCCTCGAGACCAGAACGTCGACCACGTCATCGACCGTGACAACCCCGATGATTCGGCCATCGGCCGTCACGACCGGGAGAGCGTTGAACCCGTACTTGGCCACGAGATGCGCGACCTCTTCGTCCGGAGTCTCCGGACTCGCCGATATGACCTCCCGCGTCATCATGGAATTGATGGTTCGCGAAGGGGGAGCCGGCATGAGTTTCCGAAGCGATAGAACCCCCGCCAGCCGATCCCCGCTCTCCACCGCGTAAAGGTCCGCGACCGTGGCGACTTCCGGATCGATTCGTTTCAGGTGCTCGAGCGTTTCCCCCACCGTCCATTCCGGTTTCACCTTCACGAATTTCCCGGTCATGAGGCGGCCAGCCGTCCCCGGCTCGTAGGCCAGGAGCCCGCGCGCCGCCGCCGCATCCCGGGCCGACATGTTCGAAAGGACCGGATACCGCTTCTCTTCCCCCAGGAAAGAAAGCAGCCGGGCCGCGTCGTCCGGCTCGAGCGTGTCCAGAGCGAGCGCCAGCTTCTTGTGCGGCAACCGCGTCAAAACCAGCTTCAACACTCCCCCGCCAAGAAACGAGAGCACCTGCCCGAGAAGCTCTGGCTCCAGATGCTCCAGAACGCGAAGACGGTCCTCGCGCGGAATCTCGAGCAGCAAATCCGCGATATCCGCGGGGTGCAGGTCTTTCAACCCCTCGTCGAGGGCTTCGGGATCGTCGCGGACGATCTCGAGAACATCAGGTCCGAGAATCGAGCCGAGCTTCAAAACACCAAGGAGTGTAGAACTGATTTCTAAAAAACCGGATCACGCTTTCGAGCACGCCTGAGCGAGCCCCGTAGAATCAGCCCGGTGGACACCCATGCGGACTGACGACGATCCGGAGAGCGGCGCCTTCTGGGAAGGGTTGGACCAGCCCCCCCTCACGGTCTTCTACTCTAACCGTACTGAAAACCTCCTCGAGAACCTCGCGCGCACTCTGGAAAACAGCTGGCTCGAGCGAGCCGGACTCCTCTACAGACCGTCTCTTCTCGTGCCCAGTCCCGCGCTTTCGGCCTACATCACTCACGGCCTCGCACAACAGTTGGGTATCGCCATCGACCTCGATATCCGCGAGATGGAGCCATTCCTGCTGGACGTCATCGCCAAGTCGAGCCCGTCCCTGAGACTCCTGCGATTCGAGGAAATTCAGGGGGTTCTACTCGCGCTCCTCTCCAGTGAAAACGCTCTCTCGATGGAAGACCTGGCCCCTGTTGCCGCGTATGTAAAGAGCGGGAAGAGCGCCTCGACGCGAGACAGGCGTAAGAGCCAGCTTGCGCGGCGCATGGCCGGCCTTTTTTCCGAGTACGCCGAGAACCGCCCGGATCAGCTCGCGCGCTGGCTTGATGAGAACGGTCCGGCACCCGGATCGTCGACGCAACAGTGGCAGCGCACTCTTTATCGTCTCTTTCACGCCCACTGCCAGGAAACCGCCGCAGGCAGAGGCGAGATCTGGACCCCAGCCGCCGGCCTGGCGAGTGCAGTTCCCTCCAAGGACATCATTCTTCCACCCGAGATTCACTTTTTCGCCTTCCCCTACCTCCCGCAGGCCAGTCAGCGAGTGCTGTGGCGCCTCGCGCAGAAGACTCGTGTTTTCGTGTATGCCCTGAACCCGTGCCAGGAGTTCTGGGAGGACGTGGCATCCAGGAAGACTGGACCGGCCCGGATCATTGGAAAGGAAACCTCGGAAAACGGTGATCTCTTCGGGTTAACAAGCGACACCGAGAACGACGCTCTTCGCCTCTGGGGCCGTCCCGGAAGGGAGCAGATCCGGATTCTCAATGAACTCGCCGGCTGCGATTTCGAGGACGCGTTCGAGAGCCCTCTCGCTCATGAACCCGAGACTCTTCTGCGGCGGGTGCAGCACGGTATTTTGATCAGAGAAAGTTCCGGGACCCGGGAGGAGCGCCCTCGCGCCTCTTCAGACCACTCCATCTCCGTCCTTCTCTGCGCCAGCCGCCGGCGCGAGGTGGAAGCCATAGCCAAGGAGATCTGGGGAGCTGTCTCCTCGGGGCCGACCCGTTTTCATGAGATAGCGGTTCTCCTCCCCCCTTCCCAGTTCGAGGCCTACCGTCCCCATTTCGAGGCCGTCTTCAACGAGTTCGGTGAGATTCCGTTTGAATTCCCTGGGCTCACGCTCTCGCGGGATTCACGCATCGTCGCGGCCGCGCTTCTTCTCCTCTCGCTGCCGCTCGGCCGCGTCACGCGCGCCGAGGTGCTTACTTTCCTGACGCATCCGAGCGTCGCCGCCGGTTTTCCAGATATCGAGCCGCGTGAGTGGGTCACCTGGTGCGAACAGCTCGGGGTCTTTTACGGGGCTGATCATTCGGACCACGAAGGCACGTACATAGATGCGGACCTCGTCAACTGGGATCAGGGGATTCGCCGTCTCGTGCTTGGCTGCTTCATGGATCCATCCGATCCCGGGCTCACCGTCAGCCCGGCTGAAAACCAGAAGTACCTCGTTCAACCTGTACCCGAGGACAAGATCGAGAGCGCGGCCACCCTTGGCATGGCGCTGCGAGACCTACTTTTCAAGATTCGAGTCTGCAGTCACGCTCGAATGTCCCTTTCAGAGTGGGCCCGGTTCCTTCTGCCATTTGTTAGACACCACCTCGTCCCTTCCTCGGACGACGAATCGAAGGACCTCATCTCGATCTTGCGCGAAATCCAGGAGCTGGTTTCGTATGACATCTCTTCCGTCGAATACGGATACCGCGTGCCGTACGACATTCTGGCCGGCCGGCTCGGGAAGGTCCTTCCACGGCGTGCCCGGCACCTTGGCCGGGGAGTGGCCATCTCGACCTTCGCGTCCCTGCGCGCGATTCCCTTCCGGATGATCTTCACCGCCGGGATGGGAGAAGGGAACTTCCCGGATTCGTCCGGGCGGGATTCACTCGATATCCGTGCGCGCAAGCGGCTCCCGGGAGAGGTCACACCTCGTGAACGCGACCTCTACCTTTTTCTCGAGGCGTTCCTTTCCGCGCGAGACCGCTTCGCCGTCACCTACGTTGCCCGCCACCCGCTCACTGGAGACGCCCTTGAACCGGCCTCGGCCGTCCACGAGCTTCGTCTTCTCCTCGAGCGGCGTTATCTCGAACCCGGAGCGTTCCAGGCCACCGTTGAGGAAATCCAGCCAGCCGGACGGGAGAACGAACCACCCCTGGGACGAGAGCAAGCTCTTCTTGCACCGCCAGGCATCGTGCGTGAACGCCTCGCTCTTCATCTCGGCGCCGATATCAGGAGAACCCTCGGTTCCAGGGAACTCCCTCGGACCGTCTTTTTGACACCCGGGCTGGGCGGCGAAAAGACCGCCTTTGTGAGGAAGATCCTGGGCCCGCCCGGCGGGCTTCCCACGGCGGAAAACATTCACGAGGAACCGCTAAGACTTTCGATCCAGATACTGCGCCGTTTTCTCGAGTGTCCCATGCAAGCCGCCGCATCGGGACTTCTGGGAATAGAGGAATCTCAGACTGACGACAGCGCCCTGACCGCCCAGGACGAGGCCTTCGAAGTCTCAAAACTCGACGAGATCAGCCTCTTGCGTTCGGCATTCCTGGATGCGGTCATGGACGCCCAGGATCATCCCGAGAACGGAGACTTTTCCTCTCTCCTCGAGCGTGCCTATGACCATCATGCCTTTATCTTCGAATCCAGGGGGATACGGCCGACTGGCAGCCTCGGCCTGGCCGAGCGCAGCGTTCACATCCAGGTGCTGCACGATTGGGCGAGCCTTTTGAATATGAGAGAGACTCGAGGCCAGGCGGTCAACCGCGCCTGTGTGGGACACGCGTCACGAAACTCCCGCGCGGTGCGTCTTCTTCCGCCTGTCACACTCCAGACGGCCACTGGCCGAAAAGTCTCCGTTCATGGCCAGCTGTCGCCCACGGTTGATGACCCCAGGGGCTTTCTCCTTCTTCTCAGCAAGGGGAAGACGACGGCCAAGGATGCCATCCACAGGAATCGCGACCTCCTGCGGGCCTTCGTCGACTTCGTGGTGCTGGAGGCCTCGGGTGCCGAGGCCTCGGGTGCCGAGGCTTCGGGTTCCGAGGCTTCGGCACCCTTTCGAGTAACCCGCGCGATCGCCGTTCCCGGGGACAGTTCCAGCCAAGCCTTCCACCAGGCCACATTTCGCCCCGTTGGACGAGAGCGGGCCCGGACCTATCTGGAAGGGCTCGCCAGCGAACTTCTGGAGGGCTCGCACAATGACCTCTTCCCGTGCGAGGCCGTCTTTACGTACTGCTCGCAGTCTTCCCGGGCCTCGTTCTCGGATGTGGTAGATAAACTGGCCGAGAACTCCAGGAGTTCCTTGAGTTGTGATTTTGGCCCCCTGACTCACGCCAGAGAAGCACGGGTGGTGGATGAAGAGGAAGTCAGGCGCCGCATCGAGCAGAGATTCGGCCTCTTTTTCGAAGTCTGCCCCGAGGCGCTGGCTCTGGACAGAAAGAAATGAGACGCTACCCAAAACCCGCCATTCTCGGACGCATAGCAACGGAACGGATATCGGTCATCGAGGCCTCCGCGGGCACAGGGAAGACCTTCACCCTGGAGCATCTGGTACTCGAGCTTCTGCTCTCCAAGAAGATCCCGCTCGAGAAGATCCTGGCCGTGACGTTCACGGTAAAGGCCACGATGGAGATCGAGAGCCGCATCCGGAGAAAACTCGAGAGCCTCCTCTCGGGGACATTCACGGACGCCAGCCCGTCGGAGGAGGGTTGGGACCTCGACGGGGAAACCCGTCAACTCGCGTTCGAGACGTTGACGTCATTCGACCGGGCGCCCATCCACACGATTCATTCTTTCTGCCAGAAAGTTCTCCTGGAGCACGCTTTCCTCAACGGGCGCCTCTTCGACCAGGAACAGACCGACATGGCCACGGCGTTCGAGCAGGCGTTCAACGAGGTTTTGCGCGAGGCACTGGTTCAACAGCCACTCATGCGACTCCTGGTTCACGCCTGGAAAGAGAAAGGGAAGGCGATTCACGACCTGAGAGCACTGCTACTGGAATGCGCGAGGATGCGGGGGGAGATTCTCCCCGCCATCGACTGGCAGCGGCTCGAAGGAATCGTCACGGCCCACGCTGCCAAGGGGGAAGCCACGCTCAAGGCGCTCGTTACGCAGTCGATTCCGGGCCTGGAACCAGCTCTCGCGGGCGGGTTGCTCCCCCTGGTGATTGCCCGGATGCGCCGCAACAAGGAAGAGGCGGGGCTCTTCGACTACCAGGACATGCTCGACCTGGTGTGGGAATCACTCAACGGCCCCCATGGCTACGAGCTGATCGAGATCTTGCGGAGCCGGTACAAAGCGGTTCTCATCGATGAGTTCCAGGATACAGACACCGTGCAGTGGGCCGTATTTCGCCGCCTCTTCTTCGACAGCCCCCACGGGCACCGGCTCTATGTGATCGGTGATCCCAAGCAGGCCATTTACGGGTTTCGGGGAGCGGATGTGGAGACCTTCCTCGAGGCACGCGAGGAGATCAAACGGGCTGGCGGCTCCACCCACCCTCTCTCCGTCAACTTTCGTTCGACCGCCGCGATGGTGACGGCCATCAACACGATCTTCGGGTGGCCAGGCCCGGACGCATTCTTCGACAGCCACATTTCCTACACGAACCCGATGTCCGCCGGATTGCCGGAGACGGCCATTACCGGCCCTTCAGGACTTCCGCTTCGCCCCGTGGCCCTCATTACGCCAGATCAACCCGAGGCCCCGCTGAAAGCCGGGCATGTCCGGACGGCTCTCGCCCATTTCATCGCGAACGAGATCAAGCAAGTCGCCCAGTGTAGCTACAGGACGAAGGAGCGAAGCGAGCGCCTGCGGTTGAGCGACATCCTGATCCTCACGAGATCTCACACGGAAGGAGACTTCGTCGCGGAGGTCTTGAAGCACCACGAGGTGCCCTTCGCCTTCTTCAGGCGTGACGGACTCTTCAAGAGAGACGAAGCCTCCCACATCTTCGATCTGCTCTCGGCCGTGGAGAATCCGCAGGAGCGCTCCCTGCGGACGAAGGCGCTCTTGACACCCTTTTTCGGATTCACGCTCGACGGCCTGCTCGAGTCCCCGGATCACGCTCACTCGCAGGCCGTCATCGAGACGTTCTACGAATGGAATTCACTGGCCCAGAAGCGGCATTTTGCCGCGCTGTTTACGCAGATACTGGCAAAGAGCCGGCTCATTGAAAGAGAACTCTTCCTGGAATTCGACGCTCAACCCCGGTCGAACTACCGCCAGATTCTGGAGTGGCTGCTAGACGAGAGCCACAACGGCCGGGGTTCTCTTTCGGAACTCCTCCTGCTCCTAGGCGGGTGCATTACCGGAAGCCGGAAACCGCCCGGCGAGGATTCGGATGTCGAGCGTCTGGCCGTCACGGGGGACGCCGTCCGGATCCTCACCGTTCACAAGGCCAAGGGCCTGGAAGCTACCGTTGTGTTCCTCTTTGGAGGGTACTCGAAGGCGCGGAATTCGAAGCTCTGCCACCTCGTGAGCATGGGCAGGCATCGCTCCATCTGGACAGGAAAGCTGGAAGAAGGAAAAGTGAAAAGCGATGCGGAGAGAATCGAACATGAGGAAGACCAGCGCTTGCTTTATGTGGCGGCGACTCGGGCCCGGGCGCGTCTCTACCTTCCTTATTTCCCTTCAGGATCGCGCCAGGGCAAGGGGCGAGCAGGGTTTTCCTCACTCAACGGCTTCTATTCTCAAATGAACTCCAGGCTCGAGGAGATCGTGAGAGCGCGCGGGGGGGACCTGCCGCCAGAGTTCGAGATCATCACTCACGGCTTCACGGCGCGTCCCCCGGTACGCGAACAAGCTTCCCCGGAAGATCTGATGAACTGGGTTCCCGCGATTCCTGTCGAGGATCCGGCAGCCGGTGACGAAGCAAGGAGAAGACTCCGGACAAGCCATTCCGGACTCATTCTTGCTTCGTACACCGGGCTGAAAGGCACAAGACCCCAGCGGGCGCCCGCCGCCAGGACGAAATCGCGGCGCGAGGGGGAGCTTTCGGGGACGGCGGCTGGCCAGGCGCTTCACGAAATTCTGGAGGCGGTTCCACTGGAGAGGGCCGTGGCGTGCCAGAGCCCCGATGAATTCCTTGAGGACCCACTCATGACGCGTCTTCTGCGGGGGTGCCTGGAGCGGTATGGCCTTGACGAGGAGGAAAACCAGGCACAGGTTGGCCGCCTTGTTTTTTCGGCCTTGAGATCGCCGTTGAAACTCGGAGAGGCACTGCTCCCCGGTCTCGCTTTGGCCACAGCCATCACACGCGAGACAGAATTCCATTTCCCGATTCCGGAACCCGGAAGCCCGGAGTTGCAAGAGTTGGCCCGTGGGGATCTCTTGCCCGGGTTCTTGAATGAGGACAAGGGGTTCATCCGCGGGGTCATCGACGTCCTCTTTTGTTTCGAGGGGAAAACGTACATTCTCGACTGGAAGAGTGACCTCCTGCCGGATTACAGCCCCCCAACACTGAAGCGCCGCATCGAGGAACTTTACGCGCTCCAACCGCAGGTCTACAGCCTTGCCGTGGCTCGCATGTTGAGGCTCATGAACGAACGTGATTTCAACGGCCGGTTCGGCGGGTTCCTATTCGCGTTTATTCGCGGAATGGCATGGGACGGCGCGGCCTCCGCGGGAATTCACCACATCAGGCCTTCCTGGAGAGAGCTTCTTCAATGGGAGACTTCACTTCGGGCGCAAGTTGTTTCCGAGGCAGGGGGTCAAGGATGAGAGAGGCCTTCGAGGCCGGGTTGTCCAAACCCACGCTCTTCCTCGCCCGCGAACTTTCGGACATGGCAACGGGCCTGGCGGCGGAAGAGAAGAGCCGGTTGCAGGTCTTGATTTCAGCCTCGCTTGCCGTTCTGCAAGATGGCAGCACGGCTCTTGCGCTTGGAAGGAGGCCGTTTGGCCAGATCCTCGAACGGCTCGAGGTGCCACCGGACGAAGCAAACGCGACGCTGTCACTCAGTGACGAGGTCTTGACCTCTCTCGCTCGCTTCCATCCGGTGATCGGGCCGCCGGGAGAGGTTTGTCCTCTCATTGTGGAAAAGGGGGTTCTCTATCACCAGAGGCTCTTTGCCGCGGAGACGAGACTGACCAGGAATCTGATTCGCCTTTCCCGTGAAGGACGGTCCATGGATCCGCCCGATAGACTCTCCATGGAAGGGCTCTCCCTTGAGCAACAGGCGGCTCTCGAACGGGCAATGACGCAACCCGTCACCCTGATTTCGGGGGGCCCCGGGACGGGCAAGACGGCGCTCGTCATCCACATCATCAGACAACTCGAGAGAGCCGGAATCCCGATGGACGAGATCGTCCTGGCGGCCCCGACGGGAAAGGCCGCCAACCGCATGGCGGAGTCCCTTGGTTCGGGGCTCGTGGGAGCCTCTTGCGGCTTCGCCCTTTCGCCCGTGACGCTTCACCGCCTTCTCGCCTTTTCCCCAGAGCAGGGCCAGTTCATGCGGCACGAGAATCACCCCGTGCGCGCAGCGGCCGTTATCGTGGACGAGGGGTCGATGATCGGCTTGAGTCTTCTGGACTCTCTTTTGAGGGCGCTCGAAAGCGGGGTGAAGCTCGTCATCCTGGGCGATGCCGGCCAGTTGCCATCCGTGGATGCCGGGGCCGCCTTTCGCGATCTTGTCGCGGCTTTTCCGGGGTCTTGCCGCCTCACCAAGAATTACAGAATTCGTGAGGACAACCCGGCCGGCTCTCAGATCCTCAAGGCTGCCGATGCCGTGCGCACTCAGCGCAGCCGGGCTCTCAGAACCGAGGGGCTCCTGGAAATCCGGTCCCGGCCAGAGGCGCTCCAGTACCAGGGAGTTGAACTCCTTGCACCCGGCACCAATCAGAGGTTCTTGTCAGGGTTCCTCGAAAACTGGTTCCGGCGGCACGTGAGGGGAGATGAGGCCATCTATCAGAAGAGCATGCGGGTCTTTCGCGAGAGTCGCGGCTATTTGGATGAGGACGAGAGTCTCGATGTTCGAGCCCTGTTCCGGCACTACGAGAGATTTCGGATTCTGACCGTTACCCGGGGCGGCGGGCACGAAACAGGTGCCGAAGCCGTGAACGGAACCCTTCACGGAATGCACGCAAGGAGCATTTTTGGTGAGCGGTCGCTTGCCTACGGGCGGCACATGCCGGAGTTTCTCGCCGGAGAACCGGTATTGATGGAGCGAAACGATTACGCGGCTGGGCTCTTCAACGGGGACCAGGGCTTGGTCTTACGGGTTGCGCATTGCGATGCTCCCG
>JADHED010002600.1_pt1 | contig 12223 bp, 11 predicted proteins | sample 8952041 | NCBI WGS metagenome assembly JADHED01 (sample SAMN16124423, study PRJNA663239) | bioreactor sludge metagenome | isolation source: sludge (control) | place: India:Bengaluru | collected 2018-09-08
GCAGGATACATCGTTATACAGATGTCGTTGTTACAAGGAAAGCTAATGTACCAATCCATATGGCACTTGATAGGGTGAATAACTGGCTGTATATAGTAGATGCCGGAACTAACAGGATAATACGTATGAAAACAAATAGTGGTACGGTTGGTGCTAATCTTACAGTGCCTTCAACAGCTAACGAACCACTTGCAGAATATAAAGCGGTGACAGGTGCTACTGTTGAAGTAGTAGTAGCTTCAGGGTTAACATCTCCATGTGGTATTGATTACAGGAGCGGGAGAATAGTTGTTAGTGATAATGCTACAGGTAATATTCACGTTTATAATGTTTCTGGATCTATGCCAGCTACATCAGTAGGCACTTTAATTACAGGTGGCCCGGGTGTAATGGGTGTGCGTATAGATAACGAGAACAAAATATGGTACGTAAACAATACCACGAAAAAACTGATGCGAATAGATAACCCGAACGTGCTGTCAATTCCTGAAGTATCAAAAAATATCAGTTATACTATTTACCCCAATCCTACATCCGATATAATAAATATTGACTTGAATGAAATAAATGGAAAAGACAAAGTAAGAATAGTTATTACCGACATCACAGGCAAGCAAGTACATTCATCCGTTATCGGTGACACCCATAATACCATTAGCACCTCTACATGGCCAAAGGGTATTTATATGGTGAATATAGTGAGTAATGGTAATGTTGCTACAGAAAAAGTAGTCGTTCAATAATAATATCGCTCCCGAAAAACATCCCGTATTAAACGGGATGTTTTCTTAATCATACTTTTATGAAGCTATATGGTTATCTGCTATTGGCAGTTAGCGCATTATCTATTTATGCGTGCAGAGATAAAACATCGGCAAACCCAGAGCCTATTGCCGGTAAAGGTGGTAATGCCATACTTAATATAGTGGCCAAACACCACAGTAAGAATATAGATAGCATAACTGTGTATATAAAATATAATACACAGGATGCTACTGTAGTTTATGATGATTCAGTAAAAGCTGTAATGAAGGATAATAAGCCGATAGCAACTTTTACAAATCTAAAAGCCGGGAAATATTATATATATGGCTTTGGTTGGGATCCAAGTATTTCAAGCGCAGTAAAAGGTGGTATCCCTTATACCATCACAGAAGATAAACAATTAAATATTACACTCCCTGTATCTGAAACGCATTAATACGGAGAAATGAAAGATAAGCTCACTTATTGCATACTCTTAATTTGCTTTTGCATAGCAGTGTATGCTTGTAAGCATAAACCATCGCAGGCTTTAGCCGTTGGCTCATATGGCAATTTCCCAGCGGAAGTTGGTAAAATTATTGTCGATAAATGCGCAACTGCCGGCTGTCATAATGCAACAAGCTATATGAATAGCGGAGGGTTATTATTAGACTCTTGGGATCATTTATTTAATGGTGGTAATAGCGGTGCCGTAGTAGTTCCCTATAGTATAGACTACAGTTCCTTACTTTATTTCATTTGTCCTGATTCTGGTATTGGTACAACTGCAGAGCCGAGAATGCCTTTAAATGCTACACCATTAACAAAGGAAGAATATATTACCATACGTGATTGGATAGCTAGTGGAGCACCTGATAATAATGGCAATATTCCATTTGCGGAAAAAGCAGATACAAGACAAAAGATATATGCCATACATCAGGGCTGTGATGAAGTGGGTGTAATTGACGTGGAAAGAAGCGTGGTAATGCGTTATATACAGATTGGAATAAAGCCTTATCCAGAGAGCGCAACACACATACGAATAGATAAGGAAGGAAGATATGCTTATATATCTATGTGGTACGACCAGCGCATTTATAAAATTGATACACATACAGACAAAGTAGCCGGCGTTATAGAAATGGGAGATTCCTTTTGGAACGTTTTGCATCTTTCAAATGACGGACAGAAGATTGTAGTCACAAATGGCGACAATTTTGACCTCATGCAAATCAATACTGCAACATCTCAAACACAAAAATTAACCAACAATGATTTTGTTAATCCTCATGGTGTAGCAAGCAATGCTTCATTTGATACATTCTACGTCAGCAGTATGTTTGGCAATACATTGTATAAGTTTGCTCCAGGGTTTAATAAAAAGATTAGCATTGATAAGCTACCATTAACAACCATTTCAGGTGCGACACCAGACCCTTACGACGTAGTGATGGCACCTGATTATTCTAAATATTTTCTAAGCTGCGCAAAATCAAATGAGATTAGGGTTTTTGATGTCAAAACAGATAGCATCAAGAAAATAATATCGGTAGGGGCTGTACCGCAGGCAATGGCTTTATCTGAAAGCCAACCATATTTATTCGTAGCTTGTATGGAAGACAATACAGTAGGAACCGGGTTCAGAGGTTCTGTATATGTTATCAACTATAATACCCTTGAAGTAGTAAAGAAAATACAAGGCAAGTTTTTTCAGCCACACAGTATTACAATTGATGAGAAGAATAACACTTTTTATGTATTCAGCCGAAATCAGAACTTCGATGGGCCGGCTCCTCATCATCAAGGTCCATGTAGTGGCAGAAATGGATTTTACAGTATATATTACCTGAATACGTTGGAGCCGGTCAATAACAAACGTTATGAGGTGTTAGTAGACCCTTATATCTGCGATACTCGATTTAAATAAGAAAGTTGTTGCTCTATGTAAAAGTGACTTTTCGGAAAGCCTTGCCTTAACTTGTTCGAAAACAATCGATATTCAATATGTCCATTGAATATCGACTCTTGCTACAAGTTTGCTACAAAGTTGCTACAAAGAAAGTGTTTAGTTTATTTTCTATGTAATTCATTTTCAATTATTTGGATGAAATGCTACAAAATGCTACCTGTATGCAAGCAAGAAATTTGTCTAGTCCTACGTGGGGTTTACACCTAATGTGAGTTAGAGTAATAGTTGCACGTACATTAATAGATAAAGGAGCCAAACTGGCTCCTTTATCTATTCGTCTAACTGGTTCATATTATCAATAATTGCCAGTTTTCTAAAATTTTATATTTTGAACGAGTTTTTAAAAACATCTCACTACAAACCGCTTGAAGTCAAGCCTACACTGTCTTTCAATGGGTATATACGCCAGAAAAAATCCTTCAATTGGTTCGACACTCGTTCCGTAGACTCCACTCTTCAAAATTTAAAACTCCTGAAAGTCGCTACTGTAGCGGTTTTTCAGGAGTTTGGCATTTCATCAAGTTTTTATCGTTATCTATAATTTATTGAAATCTATAGTTTTAAGGGTTCGATAACCCGTAGATATTCCTTGGTCATAATATCCTGTTACAATATATCCTGTAAATACTATTGCTCGAACAGTAATAAGAATAACGGTAAGTAGCATATAATTTTGTAGTATATCTGGCTTGATTAAAATGAACTTTTAGTCGTCAATATATTCTACAGTCAATTACTTTTGAAAATCGTTGAATTATACTTTTAAGCCAATCGGAATGGTAGCTTCCCCTTAGCTTTAAAGAGTCATATCGTTTTCGTTAACTCAAGGTTACCCTTAAGTAATCCCATTTAGTGAAAGTGTAATCAGAGGATTTTTACAGCGATATCAATTGCGAATTAATGGTTATTACTGATTTCTTTTAAGAATGACACCAACTCTTGTTCTATATTTTTGTATTTCTCTACAGCGGCAATAATTAATAGCAGCGCACCAGTAAAGGGCTCGTTTCGTTTCATTAGATCTTCTATCTGTCCCACGGTTTCGCCGGCTTCGTTGCAGCCTATAAATTTGAAAGACCCCCTGAGTTTGTGCGCCAGGAATTGAGTTGTTTGTTTATCCTCTGCCTGTATTGCTTCCGATAGTTTCTGCAGATTGGGACCTATAGCCTCCAAGCAGTTATTTACAATTTCAACTACAAACTCTTCCTCGCCATCTGCCATATCGTAGATGAACTCGAGATTTATGTATTTATAATCACCTTTGTCTATCATAGCATATTCATTAAATCTTTTTCCCATTTCAGTATCACATCTTTGATGTCCTGCATTTTGTATGGCTTGCTTATATAGTCGTCCATTCCATTTGCTAATATCTTTTCTTTATCACCAGTGAGGGCATTTGCAGTTAAAGCCACAATAATGGGTTTGTGTGTAAGATGTGCTTCCGCTATTATCCTTGTGGCTTCATAGCCATCCATCTCAGGCATCATCACATCCATAAACACAAGCTGGTATTTCTTGTTGGCTGCACTTTCTACAGCAAGTTTGCCATTGTTTACAATATCAAAATTGTAGCCAAGTTTTTCAAGCGCCCTGCGTATAAGCTTCTGGTTTATTTCATCATCTTCAGCAACTAATATGTTTATTGGCAACGCATCTGTTGCTGTTTGTACCTGCACGCCAGATGTTTGTTGCTTTATGCTTTTCTTACTCATGATGCTGATGAGTACATCCTCCATCTGATTATGCTTCACTGGTTTATTGACAACAGCAGCAAACAAGCGTTTAATGCTTTCGTCGTTTGCGGGTATGTAACCTGCAGAGCTGAATAGGATAAGCGGCAGGTCTGGTTGTTTTTGCTTTATGATAGCTGCAATATCAATGCCATTAACGTCGGGCATCAGCATGTCTATAATAGCTACGTCAAATTTTGTGCTGACAATGCTTTCTAATGCAAGGGTATGATTATTACATACTGTTGGTTTCATTCCCCATAGTTCGCATTGCTTATTCAATATTTTCAGGTTGGTACTATTGTCGTCAAGCACCAGTATCGCTTTGTCTTTCAACGAGCTTAAGTCTGCTCTATGTTGAGTGTTGTATTGAATTTTCCGGGTATTGGCAGCAGTCTTAATGGTAAAAATGAATGCAGACCCCTTGCCATATTCACTTTCTACGCGTATGCTGCCACCCATTAGTGTTACCAATCGCTGGCAGATGGCCAGGCCCAAACCAGTGCCACCATATTTTCTGGTTGTGGAAGAATCTACCTGGGAGAAACTTTCGAATAGTTTATGATATTTATCAGCCGGTATGCCTATGCCAGTATCCTTGACGGTAAATTCAAGCGTATATATACCTTCGTCAAAACCAATAGTGTTTACTGAAATGAAAATTTCTCCTTTCTCGGTAAATTTCAATCCGTTGGATATAAGGTTTACAAGTATTTGCCTGATACGTATGATGTCTCCAATGATTTCATTCGGCACATTGGGCTCGATAAAGTAGAGCAAGTCCAAGCCCTTATCGTTTGCCTTTACGCTCAGTAAGTCAAAAGTTTCTTCAATAACATTGCTAATCCGTAATGGCTGCTCCTCAAGATCCATTTTACCGGATTCTATTTTCGAGAAATCGAGAATGTCATTGATGATGGCAAGCAACGATTCTCCGCTTAAGCGAATGGTATCGAGGTAGTCTTTTTGTTCTTCATTTAAGGGCGTATTAGCCAGCAGGCTTGTCATACCTATCACACCGTTCATAGGTGTGCGTATTTCATGGCTCATGTTGGCAAGAAAGTCTGACTTTGCTTTGTTTTGCTCATCTGCCAATTTACGTTTCTCTGCCAACTCATCGTTTAGGAGGTGAATGGCAGTAATATCTGTAAATACCCAAAGCCTGCCCTTTATGTTTGTAGATACTGTTGGTATGCAGGATACACTCAAAACTTTTGATACCGGATTGCCATATATCCACTTCCAGTCTTTTATTGTTTGTCCCGGTTGGTTGAAGAGCCTAGCCCCTACCTGTGCAATTTCATCAACATTGATGGCTGATTGCCTAAGTTGTTGCATGGCTACTGCTATATCAACTGATGCCTGTCGTCCTTCACCAATATTCAGCAATCTGGATGCTGAGCTGTTCAGCCATCCGTCTTTACCACTATCATCCACAAATACAACCGCTTCGTCAATAGTGCCAAGTATTGCATTGAATCGGGTGCTGAGATGATCGAATGAATAATATGTTTGTGTAAGCCTTGTAATGTCTTTCAAGCCTACCCATACATGCTGAAGGAGTAGTCTGTATTCTGTGTCAATTGCTATGTCTGTAGCAATAATGAATAAGCCTGAGAACAAACCATACTGAACAGGGAACAGAATATTTGTACCGGGAAACAGATTTTTTTCAGAGTGGTCAGCTTCTTCAATACGGCCGCTTTCAATAATTTTTTTGACCATTGCTGCGTCCAAAAAACTGTCGCATTTTTCTGTTGCGTATAATACCCTTGCTGTTATGTCATCTTCCAAACGTACCAGTGCTGCAGCATGGGCATGTGTATGTATTTGAAGCAGGTTGGTAGTTTTACTTCTGATTACAAGGATATCTTTTTCATCCTTGATGGGTGAAAGGTGTATTAAAAAGTCTAATGCTTCTTTTTGCCAGTTGTGATTATTCGTTTGTTTCAAAGTATTTTAAATATACTCTTTTATAGCAGTTATTATTTCGTTAGGTGCACTGATATGTGGGAAGTGCCCCTCGGCATCGACAACCTTTAAGGTACTTTTTTTTATATTCTGATGCAGATATTCGGCCACTTCCATCGGCACGGCAATGTCTTGTTTTGTTTGCAGCAGTAGTGTATCAATATTCAACTTAGGCACATCATTACGGTGGTCTGACTGAAAAATAACACGTGCTACGGACTGTGCAATATCAGGCCTTATTGCAGACAGACTCTGCGCGAAGCTCTCTGCCAGTTGAGGGCGGTCTTCGTTAGCCATAGCCGCCGGTGCAAAGCCGCTAACCCATGCATAGTAGTTATTGGCCATCGCATCAAACAGACCTTTTAAGGCTTCTTGTGTAAAACCACCCACATATCCGGTATCATTCAGGTAGCGGGGAGAAGCACCAACCAATACCATCTTACTAAAGTGCCCGGTGTTTTTAATGGCTGCCAGCAGGCTTATCATACCACTAACGGAATGGCCTACCATAATGGCATCTTTTACTTGCAGGTCGTTACATATATCCAACAAGTCGTCTGCGTAGCTGTGCAGTGTATCATATTTATTGGGGCTGAAGGCAGATGGATCAGCTTTGCCTGCGCCAACATTGTCGTATAATATGAGTCTGTAGTTGTCTGCAAATGCGTCTGCAACAGTTTTCCATGCTGTCTGGTCTGTACCAAAACCATGTGCAAAGACAATGGTTTGTTTAGTACTATCGTTATTAAATACAGTTACGTTGTTTTTCTTCAGTGAGTTATATGTCATATCCGCTACAAGTTTAAAATTTGCAGCATTACAGAGAGGATATTGTAAAAGTACTAAACTCTCAGTTATTTATCTTGTGGTAAGCTAATCTTAAACAATTAATAGGCAAAAACAGTGTATTTTTACTAAATAAGAGAGAGTGGATAAACTTTAATGATAAGAGGCTATTCACATGACAAAAATATTACTGATAGAGGATGATGTTTTGATCCAAAAAACTGTTGGGTCGAAGCTCAAAAAGGAAGGCTTTGATGTTACTTGCTGTAGCGATGGTAAGGAAGGCATCGAAAAAATCATTGAGGAGCTCCCCGATGTTGTGGTAACAGACGTGATGCTCCCGTATATTTCTGGGCTCGAAATTGTCAGTGCAGTAAAGAAAATAACAGAAAAGAATATACGGACCATCGTACTTTCTACTATGGGACAGGAAAAAATTGTAGAGGAAGCTTTTGAACTTGGAGCAGACGACTATATCACCAAGCCTTTCAGTCTTACAGAGCTTACCATCCGCATCAAAAAACAATTGAACAGAACGTAAAATCATCTGACCAATGAATAATGATGCTTTTTTCCGGCTCATTTCTCCCGAGCATCTGTACTTTGTTGCAATGATATTCGGTGTTGGTACTATAGTAATAGTCGCCATGATATACTCATTTCTCTACGTTAAGAAGAAGCGCTATAGAACTAAAAAACTGGTAGAGACACAACTGAATGAATGGATAAGTGATGCACTTACAGAAGATGTATTGCCCGCTATTGTGATTCCTGAGGATATAAACCGTTATTTCAAACAAGCACCTATACGTCAATTTGTTACTGATAGTCTTATTAACATCAAAAAAAACGTGACAGGTACCGTTGCTGATAATCTGATAAAGCTCTACGAAGCCTTGCACCTGAAGGAAGATTCTGTCAGTAAATTAAAGTCTTTAGTTTGGCACAAACGCGCAAAGGGGATATATGAGTTGTACATGATGCACCAGAAAAACGAGTTGGAAGATATACTTGAATATACGAATAGCAATAATGAGTTTGTGCGTATGGAAGCACAAACTGCTATAGTAGGGTTTTCAGGTTTCAATGGATTAGTTTTTTTAGATACACTTACGTATCCTATATATGAGTGGCAGCAGATAAAGTTGCTGGAGCAACTAAATGCTGTAAATCCCGATGCTATGCCGCATCTTCCTTTGTGGCTGAAATCAGGTAATGATTATGTAGTTCATTTTGCGCTAAAACTTGCAGAGATATATCAGCAGTTTCAAGTGCATGACGATGTAGTACATTGTTTGAAAAATGATAATAGTAAAATAAGGCAGCAAGCCATCAAGACTCTTGGCAGCATAGCAACAGAAAACACAGTTGATATACTGAAGCAACAGTATGTAACAGAGACAATGGCTAATAAGAAAACAATTCTATCGCAACTGGTAGTTAACGGTACTGGTGGAGATATAGATTTTCTAAACAGTCAGTTGTATGAAGAAGATGACAATCTGAAGCTGGAAGCTGTGCGTGCCATTGCTGCCATCAACGAAACTGAGTTTGCCGGTCTTGAGCATAACAGCGTTGATAACATAGTGCTGACATCAATTATTAAACAGGTAAAATACGAAAACGCAGCTTGAGCATTTCTGAAATAGCATTAGACCTGTTGACCTACGGCATTTTTCTATATGCCTTGGTACTGCTGTTGTCTTATATATTAATAGGTCTGTTCTCTATTGGACAAACGAGGAAGTACATGCATAAAAACTCGTTTACAGACTACAGGTTGCTTGCCTCTTCGCCACACGCACCATCTGTAAGTATTTTGGCACCAGCATACAATGAGGGTGCAACTATTATTGAAAACGTCCGTTCGTTGCTTTCATTGTACTACAGCAATCTTGAGGTACTTATTATTAATGACGGTAGTAAAGATGATAGCCTGCAGAAGTTGATTGATGGTTATCAGTTGGAGAAGGTAGACTATCATGTACAGTACAAAATATCTACTAAAGAAGTAAGGGGTATCTACAAAAGCAGAAACCCCGCATATAAAAAACTTGTTGTAATAGACAAGGTTAATGGAGGCAAAGCTGATGCACTGAATGTAGGCATCAACGTTTCTGCCAATGACTATATAGTGTGTATAGATGTAGACTGCATACTGGAGCAAGACTCTGTACTGAAGATGATAAAACCCTTTCTTGAAGAAACAGATTCTAAGGTAATTGCATCCGGCGGGGTAGTGCGCATAGCCAACTCTTGTGAGATAGAAGACGGTAGATTGATTAAAGTACACCTTCCGGATAACTATTGGGCGCGTATGCAATCGCTGGAATATATACGTGCATTTATTTTGGGTAGAATGGCATGGGCACGTCTGAATGGGTTATTGCTTATATCAGGTGCATTTGGCGCTTTCGATAAACAGATAGCCATCAATGCGGGAGGCTACAATCATAAAACAGTAGGTGAGGATATGGAGCTTGTAGTACGCATGCGCCGCTATATGGAGGAACGTAATGAGCCATATAAAGTTACCTATATCCCAGACCCTTTGTGTTGGACAGAAGCGCCGACAACCAAGAAGATACTTGGACGTCAAAGAAATCGTTGGACAAGAGGAACGATAGAGACATTAAAGTTTCACAAAGTAATGTTCTTCAATCCCAAGTATAGGCTGTTGGGATTGCTGAGTTACCCCTATTGGTTTTTCTTTGAGATGCTTGCTCCAATAATAGAGTTTTTCGGGATGATTGTATTTGCACTCATGGTAGTTTTCGGACTCATCAACTGGCAGCTATTTATTGCACTTCTGGTGTTTATTATTTCATTTGGCTATCTCTATTCTGCGTTTGCCGCTTATATGGAAGTTACCACCTATAATATGTACAGGCGAAGAACGGATATGATGAAGCTATTGGTGACAGCACTGACAGAACCATTCTACTTCCATCCTTTTGTAGTATGGGCTGCCATCAAAGGTTATGTTGATATTATCCGCAAGAAAAATAGCTGGGGAGAAATGACAAGACAAGGTTTTGGACCGACACCGGGTAAAAAATAGCTGCTTAGAACCTGCGTATATAGCCTATGCCGGCCTGAATTTGATTCCCTTTTAAGCCGGGTAGATATTCCTGATTCAGAATAGAAGCGTTGATTGTAAATATATTCAGTTTCCTTACAGCCCGTCTCAGTGTTAGCTCTGCCATGTATGTTTCCAGTTTGTAGGTACTGTTTAGCTGTATGTTTACACGCCTGTCGTCTGGAGATAGGCCAGCACCAGCCAGCAAGCCAATGTAATCGTCTATGCCACCATAATAGTAACGGGCCATGATGCTATAAGACTGAGATATATTGCTGTTCGCGGGTGTTAGGTAAGTGCGCGCACCAAACAGAAAGCTTTTGTAGTATTTGCCAATATAAAGAGTATAGATAAACGCATCTGCACTGAAATAAAGGTAGCGAATACCCAATTCTGCCTCAAAAGCTTTTGGCAGATTTGCGTAAAGTGAAGTACCAAGCTTCCATCTGGGGAACACACCTACACTGTCTGAATATGCTACATTGAAATAGGAGTAAAATGTTTTTGAAAAGCGAGGGTAAGATTCCAATTCATATTGCAAACCATTTCTCTTGAAGCGATTGGCGTAATTTATTCTGGCTGTTATCGGGCCAGCTTTTGTTTGGCGTGTATAGTCTATACTTGCCAGCTGCCATGGGTCGGAGAATTGTTTGTCGAAAGAAAGATAGTCATACTTCATGCCTATTCTGTTTTTTGATACATTGTCCCGTATTTGTGAGGCTAATGCACGGGCATCTGTATTATTCTTGTCCAGCTTCAGTATGGTGTCTACTACAAGGATGGCAGATTTATATGCTCTGTTTGCGTTCAGGATTTTTGCGCGACGCAATAGAAGTTCTACAGAGGTTGGGCTGGTTATCAGTCCTTGCTCGATGAGCAACAATGCTTTTTCGCGGTTGTCGTTCCAGAATTCAAGATCTACATATGCTGCATATGCATCGTCGGTTACATTTTTTTGCTGAATAGCCTTTTCAAAATAGACCCTTGCACTATCAGCTTGCTTATCCCAACTATATAAACGTCCTATAAAAACGATAATATCAGTATATGCAGGATTAATGGACAATGCCTTTTTAGAAAGCCTTATCGCATCGGTATAGTTTTTGTCTTTAAACGCCATCTCTCTGGCAGCAGCAAACAATCCATCGGCAGTAGTTGTGTCCTGCGCAGCGGCTTTTTGAGCAAATAGGGTTAAAAAACAAAAAAATACAATCCTCTTATATGTACATGCTGTAAGCATATCTGATATAAAAATATGGTAAATGGATTAAAACACGATAAGCCTTAATTATATAAATGATTGATTTTAGAAAATCACTACATCCCAAAGTGTTAATTTGAATGTGTCAATTTGCCTTTTTATTAACGTTAATGTGTACAGCATATTATAGCGTATATAGATTGGGGTTTTAATTTCAGATGATTAAACTACGATTATGTGGTTCAGAAACTTTAATAGATTTGTAATTACTACCTCATCGATATAAATCTGACATAATCGTTGCTACAATGTTGCTACAAATGTGCTACAGGCAAAATGCTTTAATTTTATTCTATCTTATTTGTTTTCAATGATTTATAAAAAATGCTACAAAATACTACAGAAGTGCAGTGTGAGAAAATTCTATAGTCTGTGTATCGTCTAGTATATAGCATACACTTAATGTGATTTGCAGCGGTAGCGGTATATGAATCAAAAAGAATAAGGAGCCTATAAGGCTCCTTATTCTTATCTGGAATTAGGTTTATATTATCTATAATGGCCATTTTTCTAAAATTTTAGATTTTATACGGGTTTGAGAAATAGACTCAGTATAAACCGCTTAAAGTCAAGCCTACATTATCTTTCAGGGGGTAAATACGCCAGAAAAAATCCTTTAGTTGGTTCGACACTCGTTCCGTTGACTCCACAGAATAAAATCCTCCAAGAGTCAATAC
>JADHED010002602.1_pt1 | contig 12207 bp, 7 predicted proteins | sample 8952041 | NCBI WGS metagenome assembly JADHED01 (sample SAMN16124423, study PRJNA663239) | bioreactor sludge metagenome | isolation source: sludge (control) | place: India:Bengaluru | collected 2018-09-08
TCCCTTTGCCGAGTGCATGGTCATGATGGTGACCTTGTTCCGGTCTTCGTCCTTGTCGTTGTCCTGGTCGGTCAGCAACGACACATTCTCGAGGTAACCGGACAGGGAGGCGGTTTCGTTGTCATTCACCGCACTTTCGGTGAATTCCTTGATGCCGTTGAGCAATTCTTCGAGGTTTTCGTAGCGGCTGCGCTCTTCGGGGGTGTTTCCGTTATAGAGGTCTTTCCGGATACCCGAGGCGATGGCGATATGCTGGGCGGCTTCGAAGGCATTCAGTTCCTGCGCCTGTTGTGTGAAACCATTGATGAGGGAGGCAAAACCGTGTAGTTTGGCGAGGGTGCCCTTGTTCAGGTCGGGCAGGTAGGTGTCTGCGCCTTCAATACATTCAAGAAGACCAATTTCATTCCGGTTGGCGGCCTCCTCCAGTTTTTCCACCGTCACATCTCCAATGCCGCGGGCCGGGTAATTGATAATGCGCTTGAGGGCTTCGTCATCCTGCCGGTTGATGGCCAGCCGCAGGTAGCAGAGCATGTCCTTGATTTCTTTGCGCTGGTAGAACGACAACCCGCCATATACCCGGTAGGGGATATTCCGCTTGCGCAGGGCCTCTTCAAAGATACGCGACTGTGCATTGGTGCGGTAGAGGATGGCAAAATCGGAGTACTGCTGCCGCTCCTGGAGGGAAGTGTCGAGGATGTCGTTCGATACGAAAAAGCCCTCTTCCATGTCGGTGACATGGCTGGTAACATGGATTTTCCGGCCGGTCTCATTGTCTGACCAGACATTTTTCTTCAACTGGCCGTTATTCTTGGCGATGAGGCTGTTGGCAGCGTCTACAATGGTTTTTGTCGACCGGTAGTTTTGTTCGAGCTTGTATACCTGGTGATTGGGATAGTCGTGCTGGAAGCTGAGGATGTTTTCGATGCGTGCACCCCGGAACGAATAGATGCTCTGGGCATCGTCACCCACCACGCAGACATTGCGGTGGCGCGCAGCCATCTTGTTCACGATGAGGTATTGTGAATGGTTGGTATCCTGGTACTCATCCACAAGCATGTAGCGGAATTTTTCCTGGTATTTTGCAAGGATTTGCGGGAAATCCCGAAACAAAATATTTGTATTGAGGAGGAGGTCGTCGAAGTCCATTGCCCCCGACTTTTTGCAGCGGATACAATACGTCTGGTAGATTTCGGCCAGTTGCGGCCTGCGGCTGGCCTGGTCGTTGGCCGAGATCTGGGGATGGTTTTTATAGGCCTGGGGCGTGATCAGGTTGTTCTTGGCCCACGAGATGCGGCTCAGCACCTCGCCCGGCTTGTACCGCTGGTCATCGAGCTCCATCTCGTGGATGATCGATTTCACGAGACTTTTGGAGTCGAGCGTATCGTATATGGTATAGGTGGAAGGATAACCCAGGAATTCCGATTCGGTGCGCAGGATGCGGGCAAAGATGCTGTGGAAGGTGCCCATCCACAGGTAGCGCGACAGTTCATCGCCCACCACATGGCCGATACGTTCCTTCATTTCCCGGGCGGCCTTGTTGGTGAAAGTAAGGCAGATGATTTCCGACGGTTTGACGCCTTTGCTGAGGAGGTAGGCCACCCGGTAGGTCAGCACCCGGGTTTTTCCCGATCCGGCGCCGGCGATCACCAGGGTGGGGCCGTCAGTATTGACGACCGCTTCATATTGGGCGGTGTTGAGTTCTTTCAGGAAGGAATCCATAGGGCGTCAAAATTAGCATATCTGGGTCAGGAGGGCATAGGCAGCGAGGTGATTTTTTGAGGAAGTAATGAACAGGGTGGGGGGGCGGCGCCCTGACGGGCGGATAGGGCGGCGCCCTATCTAAGTGCTATCGCCCTTACAGGGCGGGTAGGGTGGTGCATGCATCTGTGTGGATAGGGCGGTGCCTGCATCGGTGTGGATAGGGCGGTGCCTGCATCGGTGTGGATAGGGCGGTGCCCTATCTTCGGGCTTTCGCCCTTACAGGGCGGGTATGTATTTATACGAATAATTTTACTATATTCGGTATGAAATAAATAATCACCCTGTAAGGGTGACAGCATGCGAGGGTAGGGCAACGCCCTATCCCGTCTACGTTATCCGCAATATGAACCACCCGCAAGGGTATAAACCACAGCATCATGCCACAATCGTTATCAAAAGTTTATGTGCATATTGTTTTTAGCACCAAGTACCGCCAGTCATTAATTGATGATACCATTGCGGTCGCATTGTTTGAATATATCGGCGGAATATGCAGGGGTTTGGAATGTAATCCGGTAAAGGTCGGAGGATACCGGAATCATGTACACATCCTGTGTCAGTTATCCCGTAAGATTACCCAGATGAAATTACTGGAAGAAATCAAAAAGCAATCTTCAAAATGGATAAAAACAAAAGGTTTTTCCTATGCGAACTTTTACTGGCAGGACGGGTATGGCATTTTTTCGGTACATGCCGGGAATGCCGGCGGGTTAATTTCCTATATTGAAAATCAGAAGGAACATCATACAAGAAAAGCATTTGAAGATGAATTTCGTGGGATTTTGAAGAAGCATAAGGTCGATTACGATGAACGGTATGTTTGGGATTAAGGGCAGTGCCCCGGGTAGTTGCATTTAATTGTCTGAATGTATTTGCAGATTGTTATATTTACAGCTGAATCGCAATAACACGTTTGGGATGAAGTTACTGAAAATGCTGCTGACACGTTGGTTTCCAGGTAGGAAAGGTGTTGTTGTGGGGAATCCTGAAAACCAACCGGACCAGGAATACTGGAAGAGTTTGTTTTCCGGAGCCGCAAGGAATATTTCGGATGCGTTGCCCTATCCCGTCTGCACGGTGGATATGAATTACCGGTATGCCCATTTTAACCGGGCCCATGCCGATGTCATGAAGACGTATTTTTCTGCTGATATCACCCTCGGTTCCCCGATGCCGGGCTATTTCGCCGATGCTTCGCACCGGGATGCGCTTATAGACATTTTCCGCAGGGTATTGGCAGGAGAAACCATAAAATCCACCTTCGGTCTGACTCCCGAAACGAAGGAATGTATCCTCGAAACCGTATATTATCCGGTCCTTAATGATACACGGAATGTCACGGGCATTGCCACCATTACCATCGATATTACCGACCATGTTAGATCTGCGGAAGCCATTGAAAAAATATCAAGCCGCCTGCAACTGGCCACTGAGTCTGCGGGCATCGGCACATGGGAGTGGGATGTCGTCCGGAATGACCTGGTATATGATGACCAGATGTTTCGCCTGTATGGCTGGAAAAAGGGGGAAAAGAAGGAAGTGGATGTGTGGGCCGAGGCGCTTCATCCGGACGACCGGGTCAGGGAGGGTGAAATTACCCGCCGGGCTTTGAAGGGAGAACAGGAATACGATGTGGAATTCAGGGTGATCTGGCCTGACAGCTCGCTGCACTGGCTGAAATCGAAAGGGAAGCTGCTGCGCAATGCCCTGGGCGAGGCGGTTAAGCTGGTGGGGGTCGATTATGAAATCACAGAGCACAAACTGGCTACGGCAAAGCTTTCCCAATTGACACGGCTCTATGCCATTCAGGTGGAGGTCGTTCAGGCGATGGTCAGAATTCGTACCCGGGCCGAGCTGTTTCAGGTCATTTGCGACCTCATGGTGAACCAGGGAGGCTTTGGTGCCGCATGGATCGGACACCTCCAGCCGGATACCGGTGTGATTGAAAAAGAAATTTCGGCAGGCCGTTCCATTGATCCCTGGCCCTATCCTGAAATCAATATCCAGCGCGGCATGTTCCGGAACGGTCTCAATGCGGAGGCTATCCGAAGCGGAAAGGTCGTTGTCAGCGGCGATATCTCCCTGGATCAGCGCCTCAGGGAGGTGCACCAGGCGCTGAACTTGCAGGAATTTCAGTCTATTGCCGTAGTTCCCTTCGGTGCCGAGGGCCAGCCGTTATGGGTGCTGAATTTGCTTGCCCGGGAACAGGGGTATTTTATGCAGGAGGTGGAGCACAAATTGCTCGAGGAATTGGGTGAGGACATATCCTTTGCCCTGATGATGATGGAAAAGGATGAGAAAATCCGCCGCTCCACCGATGCACTCCGGGAGGGCGAAGCCAAATACCGCCTCATCTCGGAAAATGCCGGTGATGTGATCTGGGTGATGGATCCAGAAACCGGAAGGTTTACCTATGTAAGTCCCTCCGTATATAAACTTCGCGGGTATACTCCTGAGGAAGTGATGGAACGTCCCGTGGCCGAATCACTTACACCCAGTTCATTACAAATAGTGAACGACTTGCTGATGCGCAATATGGACGCCTTCCAGCAGATGGGCAGCCAGACGATGACCTTTACCACGCGCGTGGATCAGCCCTGCAAGGATGGCTCCATCGTGCCTACAGAAGTTACTACCACGGTGTTCTTCAACCAGCAGGGGCGCCTTGAGATCATCGGAGTATCACGAAACATCCGTGAGCGGGTGCGGGTAGAAGAAGAAGTGCGTAAACTGAATGCCGACCTCGAGAACCGGGTGGCCCGGCGTACCGCTCAGTTGGAAGAAGCCAACCGGGAACTGGAAGCCTTTTCCTATTCAGTGTCGCACGACCTTCGCGCACCGTTGCGGGCTATCACCGGGTTTTCAAACATCCTGAAGCAGGATTACGGTAAGCAGCTGGATGAAGAAGGCAACCGCCTGTGTGAGGTGATCTCTTCGAGCGCAGTGCGTCTCGGAAGGCTGATCGATGACCTGCTGGCCTTTTCCCGGCTCAGCCGGAGCGAAATATACCCGGGGCCCGTGGATATGGACCTTCTGGTACCGGCTGTTTTTGAAGAACTGGTGAGGCCCGAAGAACGGGATCGGATCGACCTTACCATGTCGCATCTGGGCGAGGTGCCTGCCGACCTCACCATGATCAAGCAGGTGTGGGTGAACCTGATTTCGAATGCAGTGAAGTACTCTTCAAAAAAGGAACGTGCAGCCATTCATATCGCATGCGACAGGAGTTCCGCTGAAGTGGTTTTCAGCATCACTGACAACGGCATCGGATTCGACATGCGCTATGCCGGACAGCTATTCAGCGTGTTTCAGCGGCTTCACAGCGGACACGATTTTGAGGGCACCGGGGTGGGACTGGCCATCGTACAGCGCATCATCAGCAAACATGGCGGTAAGGTATGGGCTGAAGGGGTGCCCGGTAAAGGCGCTGCCTTTTATTTTTCGCTTCCCGCTTCGGAAAACTAAAAACCTCTAAAGAATGTCCTGATTTTTTACATCGTTGGAATCGGACTGTGTATAAACCGACGGTTTTTTTATAAATTTATGGAGGTGTTGGACGGGAAATTCTAAAACAGGTTTGTATGGAAATGGGCAATCAGACGGCAGAAAGGCTGAAACTTGCCACAGAAGCTGCCGGCATCGGAATCTGGGACTGGGATATCGTAAAAAATGAGCTGGTATGGGATGACCGTATGTACAAGTTGTATGGTCTTGCTCCCGGGGATTTCGGAGGAGCCTATGAGGCATGGCTGAAAGGGGTTCATCCCGATGACCGGGACCGGGCATATGAGGTTTCACAAAAGGCGGTACATGGCGAAGCACCTTACGATACAGAATACAGGATTGTCTGGCCTGATGGTTCTGTGAGATGGCTCAGGGCCAATGGACGGGTGTTCAGGGATCAGGATGGTCCGGTCAGGATGTTGGGGGTGAATTATGATATTACCGACAGGAAAAAAGCCGAAGTGGAAATCGCCACCCTGAAACGGCTGTATGCCACGCTGAGTCAGGTGAATCAGGCTATTGTCAGGGTCCGGGAAGAACAGAAGCTGTTTCAGACCATTTGTGATGTGGCCGTTGAATTCGGTGGATTTACCCTGGCGTGGATTGGAATCCTGGATGAGGCTTCAGGTGATATCAGACCTGCATCTGCCAGGGGGTTGTCTCTTGAAAGCTGGCCTTTTCCGGTGATCAATGTTAATAAAGGGCCCATAAACCGTACATTGACAGCTCAATCTCTTCTGACGGGGAAGGTCATGGTTACAGCCGACCTGCTGCAGCATGAGGTAGCCGGTCCGATGTTGAAAGAAAAAGGTTTTTTGAATTATCGTGCTCAGGCTGTTGTACCCTTGTTCAAACAGGGAAAACCTGTGGGTGTGTTGGGGCTGGTATCCCCGGAGGCGGGTTTCTTTGGGGACGAAAATGAGATCAGGCTCCTCGATGAGATGGGGCTCGATATTTCCTATGCACTTGATCAGATCGAAAAAGACCGCTTGCTGCGGCAATGGGCAGATGCTTTTGAAAACTGTGCCCATGGCATCGCTATCGGGCTTCCCGGGTCTAACAAAATACTGACCTGCAATGCAGCCTTTGCCCGACTGCAGCGGAGGACTCCCGAGGAGATCACCGGCATGCAAATCACCGAAATGTACGCGCCTGAACTCAGGGAATATGTAAAGAAGTCAATTGCCGTTTCCGACCTGCTGGGCAGTGTGCAATACGAGGCCCGGATGATCAGGGGGGATGGCAGCAGCTATCCCGTGCAGATGGATGTGGTCAGCGTACGGGATGATAAAGGTAAAATAATCTACCGGGTGGCCACGCAACAGGATATCACCGAACGCAAGAAGGCAGAACTGGAATTGCGTTCCAGTGAGCGAAAACTGAAGCTGTTCGTGGAATATACACCAGCCGCTATCGCCATGTTAGACCGCAATATGCGATACCTGGCGGTGAGCCGAAGGTTTGCGGAGGATTACCGGCTGCAGGTGAATGATTTTGTCGGGAAAAGTCACTATGAGATTTTCCCCGAAATTCCCGACCGGTGGAAGGAAATTCACCGTCGTTGCCTGGCCGGTGCAGTGGAAAAGGCGGAGGAAGATCCTTTCCCGAGGGAAGATGGCACCACCGACTGGGTGCGGTGGGAAATCCACCCTTGGTTCGAGAAGGAAGATGAAATCGGTGGAATCCTCCTGTTCTCTGAAGTAATTACCGACCGCATCCGGGCGAGGGAAGAAATCCTCAACCTGAATGCGGAACTGGAAAGCCGCGTAGCCCATCGCACCATGATGCTTGAGGATGCCAACCAGGAGCTGGAGGCCTTCAGCTTTTCCGTTTCCCATGACCTCAGGGCGCCCCTCCGGGCGGTGATGGGGTTTTCAACCATTCTGAAGGAGGAATACGGCAAGTCACTCGATGCGGAAGGTAACCGGCTGTGTGACGTGATCATTGCCAGTGCCGCCAATATGGGCAGGCTTATCGACGAACTGCTGGCCTTTTCGCGGCTGGGGAAAAGCGGCATCTACCCCGGGCCGGTTTCAATGAATACGGTTGTTCAGGATGTTTTTGAAGAGCTTACGGCACATGAAGACAAGGGAAGGATCACCCTGAAGCTGGATGACCTGCCCGAAAGTCCCGCCGACCCCGCCATGATCAAACAGGTTTGGACGAACCTGATGTCGAATGCGATCAAATACTCGGGAAGAAAAAAGCACACCGTAATCGAAATTTCCTGTACGCCTGAAGCCGGGAAAAACGTATATTGCATCCGCGATAACGGCATCGGATTCGACATGAAGTATGTGGATAAACTATTCGGCGTATTTCAGCGGCTCCACAGTAATTTTGAATTTGAAGGTACCGGGGTGGGGCTGGCCATTGTACAGCGTATCATTCAAAAACACGGCGGAAAGATCTGGGCCGAAGGCAGGCCCGGCAAAGGCGCCACCTTCTGGTTCTCTCTTCCGGTATCATAAACTCAATACTCAAACTCAAACCCAAACTCATTCCCGCTCGTCACTTGTCACTGTATGAAAAAAATCCTCCTCCTCGCCATCACCGAGCTGATCGTCGCCCTGGGCGCACTTCCTGCAGGGATGTTGTTCATCCTGCATCCCGATGGTTCTGCCCTGCAAATGTCCGTAGCACTCCTTCAGGGATCCCCGTTTCATGATTATCTGATCCCCGGACTGTTTTTGTTTACCGTGAATGGCCTGTGCCAGTTGGGTGCGGCAGTGCTCAGTTTCAGGCGGCACCGGTTTGCCCCTTGGGCAGGATTGGCACTGGGAATTATTTTGTTGTGTTGGATCGCCATTCAGGTATCCATCATTGGCCTGACCAGTTACCTCCAATACCTGTTTTTCGCCGTGGGAATACTGGAGATTTTCCTTTCTGCCATCATACTCCGGGGAAACAGCCTGCCGGCAAAACCATGATGTCTTTCGGCATGACCTGGTAAATTGCTGCCATGCAGGATAAGGAATATAAAAGGAGGGTCAACCAGACACTCGACTATATTGAGAAAAACATTGAAAGACAGTTCACCCTGGCTGAACTGGCCGATGTCGCCCATTTTTCACGGTTTCACTTTCACCGCATATTTTTAGCCATGACCGGTGAGACCCCGTTTCAGTTCATACTACGGATCCGGCTCGAGAAAGCGGCAAGCTTGCTGCTGGCCAATCCCTGTGAATCCATCCGGGATATTGCTTATAAATGCGGATTTACGGGAATTTCAGTTTTTTCGCGGAGTTTTACAGCCTGTTTTGGGATGACAGCCAGCCAATGGCGCCGGGACCCCCCGCAAAAAAGCAACCAGGGTCAACAGGTGCGCAATCATGAACAACATGCGGAAAAACCGGTTATGTATTTTTGTCCTGATACCAAAACAATAAAATGGAGGACAACAATGAAACCCGAAGTGCATGTTGAAGTAAAAAACCTTCCTGTGATGACTGTGGCCTACATTCGTCACACGGGTCCCTACAGGGGAGATGGAAAACTGTTTGAAGGCCTTTTCGGCCGGTTATATGCCTGGGCCGGTCCCCGGGGACTGCTTAACCCGGCTCCGCCTCGTTCGGCAGTGATTTACCACGATGATCCGAACATTACAGAAGAGTCGAAGCAAAGACTCAGCGCCTGCCTGATGGTTCCGGCGGATACCCGGGTGGATGGCGAGATCGGAAAAATGGAGATCGCGGCCGGAACTTATATGGTAGCCCGCTTTACGTTGGGAGTTGATGAATTTGGTGAAGCATGGGACTGGGTCTTTGGCCAGTGGTTTCCGGTGAGTGGGTACCAGCCGGCCGATGGTCCCTGCTTTGAATGGTATGATGCACCAGCGGCAGACGGGAGGTTTGTAGTGGATATTTGTGTGCCTGTAAAACCGCTATAATCGGGCTGACATGAAGCCATCCGAAATCGCTGCCCTGCGGCTGCGCAATCAACAGCTAACCGGTTCAGCAGCCCCCACCCCCGCCGACCTGGTACGTCACATGGGCGCCATGCAGGCCCAGGATTTCGCCATGTCGCGCTGGGCGGTGGGGATGCGCGTGCCCGGATCGACCGACAGGGATGTGCTGGAGGCACTCGACAGCGGACAAATCATCCGGACCCATATGCTGCGGCCTACCTGGCACCTGGTGGCAGCCGAAGATGTGCGTTGGATGATGGCACTCACCGCGCCTTCGGTACGCGGGCAGGTATCGGCGCGGCATGAGGCATTGGGGCTGACGGCGGGGATGCTGAAAAAAAGCACGCGTATTCTGCAGGATGCCCTGAGCGGCGGCCGGTCGGCCACACGCAGCGAGATTGTGAGCCTGCACCGGGAAGCAGGTATTGCCAATACCGACAACCGGCTGTCACACCTGCTGATGCGTGCCGAACATGACTGCCTGATCTGCAGCGGCAGCGTCAGGGGAAATGAAACCACCTATGCATGGATGGATGACCGGGTGCCGCGGACAACCCTGCCGGATACCGACACCGCCCTGCAGACGCTGGCGGGGCAGTACTTTACGAGCCATGGTCCGGCCACGCTGGCCGATTTCACCTGGTGGTCGGGCCTGAATGTGACCCGGGCGCGACGGGCTGTGGACCTGGCGAAAAGCGGGCTCCGGTCTGTGGAAAGTGACGGACAGACCTACTGGATGGCTAACGATACCGGTAATCCGGTTGACCCGCATAAAGGGAGCCTGCTGATACCCGCATATGACGAACTCATCATAAGCTACAAAGACCGGTCGGCGGTGTTGGACAGCGCCCGCTTTGGCAGGGCGGTTTCTTCAAACGGGATATTTTATCCGGTGATTCTCAGCAACGGAAGGGTGGCGGGAATTTGGAAAAGGGCAGTAAACGGCAGACAGGTGCACATCGAAACCGAATTTTTTAATGGTGCAGGCAACAGGAAAGGCCCGGTTCTTGAGGCTGCCATCGGGCAATACCTGAATTTTCTTGACGGGCAGGCATCCAAAACTCCGGATTCGCGTATATGATGGAGTAAATTTGATGCAAAACAAACACCATGAATCTTAACCTGAAATACGGCCGCGGCGAAATGGAATTCGCCTTTCCCGAACATACCGTGGTACCTGTGTACCGTGAACCTGAGTATTCAATACATAAAGAAGACGTTACACGGAATCTCGAAGCAGTCCTGCCCGCTGATCCGGGGGCATACCGGAATGTGGCCATCGTGGTTTCCGATAAGACCCGGCTTTGCGGATACCCGGAATTCCTTCCGTGGGTGGTGGAATGCCTTGAAAAGCGCGGCACACAGCATGACAATATCACCTTTTACATTGCCTATGGAACCCATGCCCGGCAGACCGACGAGGAAAGCCGGAATTCCTATGGGTCCGTGTATGAGAAGTACCGTTTTGTACACCACGACTGCCGCGACACATCGGTGTTCGACATACCGGCAACAACCCGGCGGGGCACTCCGGTTACCATCCGGAAAGACATCCGGGCCAGTTCGCTGGTGATCACCTTTGGCGCCATTTCACACCACTACTTTGCCGGGTATGGCGGGGGTAGGAAACTGCTGTTTCCGGGACTGGCAGAACGCAAGGCAGTATACCACAACCACGGATTATTCCTCGACCGGCAGGCGCGTACCCTGGCAGCAGGCTGTCAGCCGGGCCGGCTCGACGGCAATCCCCTTGCGGAAGACCTGCGTGAGATTGAAACCCATATGCCCGGCCGGATTTCAATTCACGGCATCCTGAATGCCTCCGGCAAGGTATGCCGGCTGCTGGTAGGTACCTCACAGGAAGATTTTCTGGAGGCCTGCCGCATGCATGACAGCTATTACCGCTACGGAAAACCGGAACAGTTCGACCTCGTGGTGGCATCGAGCGGCGGGTATCCGAAGGACATTAATTTCATCCAGGCACACAAGTCGGTACACCATGCAGCCGCCTTTGTGAAGGATGGCGGAAAACTGGTTATGCTGAGCGAATGCATCGACAAAATCGGTTCTGATTATTTTCTGAAATTCCTTGAAGCCGGCAGTTTTGAGGCCGCCTTTTCCATGCTCGAAAACAATTACGAAGGGAATGGCGGTACCGCGCTGTCTATGATGCAAAAGGCAAAACGCATTCAGATATTTATGCATACCACCCTGGGCGAGCGCGAATGCGGCCTGCTCGGCGTGAAAAAGATCAGTGCTGCCGATATAGCCCCGCTAATCGAAGAGGAAAAGGGCAGCATTGCGGTAATACGGAATGCGAGTATGCTGGTGTTGTGAGGCTACGAGGCTATGAGGCTATGAGGCTGTGAGGCTATGAGGTTTTGCATTGGCACATTAGCAGATTGGCACATTGGCACATTGATTCATGAACCCAACCCTGATCATCGATATTGTCTACGTCCTCGTGGTGATCCTGGTGTGTCTGAAGATCATCTACGATACGGAAAGCGCGGCTAGGACCCAGGCCTACCTGCTGATGGCCATATTCATTCCGGTGGCCGGCATGGTGTATTATTTCTTTTTTGGGGTAAACTACCGCAAACGGCGGAAATACAACAAAAAGCTGCAGGCTGACGAAGAACGGCTGCAAAGGCTCAATCGCCGAATGCTGCAGGATTCGGCACGCAACCTGAGGGTGCATGCCCGCGAGGTGGGCGATGGCGCAGGACTCGTGCAGATGCTGCTGAATGAAACATACAGCCCCCTTACCTTTGGAAACTCTGTAAAACTGCTGATAAACGGCGAAGAGAAATTTCCGGAAGTAATCCGTGCCCTTGAGGCTGCGGAGCACCACATCCACCTTGAATATTATATTTACGAAGATGACACCATCGGCAATGCTATCAAGGACCTGCTGATCCGCAAGGCGCAGGAGGGAGTGGAGGTACGGCTGATTTACGATGATTTCGGAAGCCATTCTATCCGCAGGCGCGTGGTGAAGGAACTGACCCGGGCCGGGGCGGAAGCCTTCCCCT
>JADHED010002603.1_pt1 | contig 12201 bp, 11 predicted proteins | sample 8952041 | NCBI WGS metagenome assembly JADHED01 (sample SAMN16124423, study PRJNA663239) | bioreactor sludge metagenome | isolation source: sludge (control) | place: India:Bengaluru | collected 2018-09-08
CATTAGAATTCTTTCTGGCATTAGCTTTTCGAAATGTTCTGTACCTTCCCAAGAAACTTTTTTAATCAAAGCCAAAGCTTTTGCGCTTTTAACAGATAATTTTTCTAAAAATTTCTGAATTTCGGTATCCATTTCGGAGATATTTTCAAAAACTTGGTGGTAAATCTGGTGATCTTTTGCCCAATTTGCAGTTCTAAATTCGGTGTCCAAACTCATTGCGGCAAACTGAGATTTCCCGATTTTTCTTTCTACAAAAGGGCCAATTACAAAAGGTCCGATTCCTAAATTTAACTCTGGCAAAGCCAAACTTGCATCTTTTGTCGCAAAACAATAATCTGCAGCACAAGCAATACCTACTCCACCTCCAGTCGTTTTCCCTTGAACACGAACAACCACAATTTTTCCACAAGTTCGCATCGCATTAAGAACTTTAGCAAAACCTCCGAAGAATTTTTTTGAAGCTTCTAAATTATTGATTTCTAACAATTCATCAAAACTTGCACCAGCACAAAAGGCTTTATCACCTTCAGATTTTAGTAAAATGATTTGTACTTCTTTTTTAGAAGCTTCATCTAAAATTGTTTGTGCCAATTTTTCTAAAATTTCGCTTGGCAAAGAATTACTTTTGGGAGTTCCAAAAGTGATTTCTGCAATGTTATTTTTTATTTCTGATGTTACGAATGGTTGCATTTCTTGACTAAATAATTTTTATAAATTTTAAACAATTACAATTCCACTACTTTTTTATCCAATTTATAAACTGTTCCTCGGAAACTTGCCACCACTATTTTATGTTGATTGGTAATGGTAATATCATAAACCGCCGTTTTTCTGGTATCCGCCATCAAAATACTTTCTGCAATTAAGACATCTCCAAGCCTTACCTCTTTGGTAAAATTAATCATACAATTAAGTGCCACAGCTGCATTACCCGTATTGTTAGAAGAAAAAGCCAAAGCCGATTCCGCAAAAGAAAACGTTACACCTCCGTGAACGGTTTTAAGTCCGTTAATCATTTCTTGGCGAATTGGCATTTCTATTAAACAATAATTTTCTCTAATTTCTATCAATTTAACGCCCATCCATTGCGAGAAAAAATCTTGACTGAGAATATAGTTTGCGGTTTCAGTTGGTGTCATTAATTGGATTTTCTATTTTTAAAATACGAATTATAAACCGCAAAAATAAGAGCAAAAGCAAAAAAAATATACCATCTTTCTTCAAAAAAATCAAAAAAAGATTGCTCTGATTTATTGATGAATTTATTCATTAAAAAACTGATAGGAACAATGATAATAAAAGAAATAACCGCATTAATTACGGTAGCAATAAGTTTTGTATTCATTAATGAATTTTTAGTTTTATAATTTTTGGTCGGCTAAATCATCTTTTACATAAATCCCGACTTTAGAATTTAGAAATTCTCCCGCTACAAATTCAACTTTACGTGTTCCGTCCGTAATTTCATAATGCTTAAAATAATAAATCTGACCTTCGTAAGGACCGATAACTTCTACTTTTTTATTGAGACAATGCCACTGAAAATTCCAAATATTCATTTGATTAATTTTGAATTCTTCGTTTTCATCTATTGCTTTTGCAAATTTCCAATTAGTCATAATCATTAAATTATAAATTATTGAGTTACTAAATTACATTTTTTTTCTTTAGTGTTGATATTTTAAATTTTAACTAAACTACAAAATCGGAATTTTTGTCTTTTAAACTACTTATAACAAAGCATTTATAGGAAATTTTGTCGGGTTTATTTTTTGGAATTTTTGATTTTGAGAAAATATGACTGAATTCTAATTTTTGAACACTTTTTGAGATTTATCATTCAGAAATAGAATTTTCGGCGTAAGCCAATTAAATGATTAAAAGTATGAAGCAGGAAGGTGAAAAACTTAAAAACCTTCATCTTCCAACTTCTCACTAACAACTAAAAAACAAATTAATATGAACCTAAATCAATATACCACAAAATCACAAGAAGCCATCCAAAAAGCGCAACAAATCGCAATGGAATTTGGCAATCAAAGTATTGAACCTCAACATTTACTAGAAGGAATTCTTCAGGTAGATGAAAATATTTCTGCTTTTTTGATGAAAAAATCTGAAGCAGATTTGTCTTTAATTCGAGAAAAAAACAGAGAAAATTTAGAAAACCTACCAAAAGTACAAGGTGGCAACATCTATCTTTCTCAATCTGCGAACAAAGTATTGCTAGACGCTCCTAATGTTGCCAAGAAAATGGGCGACGAATTTGTTACCATAGAACATCTTTGGCTTTCACTTTTGGATGTAAATTCTGAAGTTTCTAAAATTTTGAAAGATTTTGGAGTGACTAAAAAATCTTTGGAAATGGCAATTCAAGAATTGAGAAAAGGAAGCAAGGCGACTTCAGCAAGCTCAGAAGAAACATATCAATCTTTAAATAAATATGCTAAAAACTTCAACGAATTAGCTGCAGAAGGAAAATTAGACCCTGTAATTGGGCGTGATGAAGAAATCCGAAGAGTTTTGCAAATTCTTTCGAGAAGAACCAAAAACAATCCGATTCTGATTGGTGAGCCAGGTGTTGGTAAAACTGCCATCGCAGAAGGAATTGCTCACAGAATCATCAGTGGAGACGTTCCCGAAAATTTAATGGATAAAACTTTGTATTCATTAGATATGGGAGCTTTAATTGCCGGTGCAAAATACAAAGGTGAATTTGAAGAACGTTTGAAATCTGTTGTGAATGAAGTAATTAAAAGTGATGGTCAAATCATTCTTTTCATTGATGAAATTCACACTTTGGTTGGAGCTGGCGGTGGCGAAGGCGCAATGGATGCTGCAAATATTCTGAAACCAGCTTTAGCAAGAGGAGAACTGAGAGCGATTGGTGCAACCACTTTAAATGAATATCAAAAATATTTCGAAAAAGATAAAGCACTTGAAAGACGTTTCCAAAAAGTAATGGTGGAAGAACCTGATACTGAATCGGCTATTTCTATCCTCAGAGGAATTAAAGATAAATATGAAGCGCATCACAAAGTAAGAATAAAAGACGAAGCGATTATTGCAGCGGTAGAAATGTCTCAACGATATATTTCGGATAGATTTTTACCAGATAAAGCGATTGATTTAATTGATGAAGCTTCTGCAAAATTGAGAATGGAAATCAATTCGAAACCAGAAGAATTGGATGTTTTAGACAGAAAATTAATGCAGTTGGAAATTGAATTAGCTGCAATCACCAGAGAAAAAAATGAATTAAAAATCAATCATTTAAAAGAAGACATTGCAAAAATTTCTGAACAAAGAAACGAAATTCACGCAAAATGGCTTGGAGAAAAACAAAAATCGGAAGATTTAACTCAGATAAAAAAAGAAATTGAATCTCTAAAATTGGAAGCAGAAAGAGCTTCTAGAGCCGGAGATTATGCAAAAGTTGCAGAAATTCAGTACGGAAAACTTCGTGACAAAGAAGAAGAGTTGAAAAAATTAGAACTCGAAATGCAAAACAATCAGAATGAATTGATTAAAGAAGAAGTAACTTCTGAAAACATCTCTGAAATTATTGCAAAATGGACCGGAATTCCTGTAACTAAACTGCTTCAATCTGAAAGAGAAAAATTATTAAACTTAGAAACCGAACTTCATCACAGAGTTGTTGGGCAAGAAGAAGCCATTTCGGCTGTTGCAGATGCAATTCGAAGAAATAGAGCTGGATTGAGCGATGATAAAAAACCAATTGGTTCGTTCTTATTTTTAGGAACAACCGGTGTTGGTAAAACGGAGCTAGCAAAAGCTTTAGCCGAGTTTTTATTTGATGATGAAAACAATATGACAAGAATTGATATGAGTGAATATCAGGAACGTCACAGTGTTTCAAGATTAGTAGGTGCGCCTCCAGGATATGTGGGTTATGATGAGGGCGGACAATTGACCGAAGCAGTGAGAAGAAGACCTTATTCAGTCGTACTTTTAGATGAAATAGAAAAAGCGCATCCTGATGTTTTCAACACTTTGTTACAAGTTTTGGACGATGGAAGATTAACGGATAATAAAGGAAGAGTGGTAAATTTCAAAAATTCGATTATTATTATGACATCGAATTTAGGTTCGCATATTATTCAGGAACGCTTCGACTCCGCTCAGCGTGATAAAGATGATAACATTAACGAAGAAACAATAGAACAAACGAAAGAAGAAGTTTTTGGATTATTGAAACAATCTCTCCGTCCTGAATTTTTGAATAGAATTGATGAAGTAGTACTATTCCAACCGTTAAGTAAATCTCAAATTGGCAGAATTGTTACTTTCCAATTGAGAGGTTTCAACGAAATGTTAGAAAAACGAAATATTATTTTAACGGCAACAGAAGACGCTTTAAAATATTTAACCAACAAAGGTTACGACCCAGTTTTCGGAGCTAGACCATTGAAAAGAGTTCTTCAACACGAAGTTTTGAATAAATTATCTAAAGAGATTTTGGCAGGAAATGTAAATGACGGCGACAGAATTACATTAGATTATTTCGAAGAAACAGGTTTGGTTTTTAGACCAACAGAAAATTAATTCATATTAAAATCATACTTTTCTTTAAAAATCCATCAAATAATTTTGGTGGATTTTTATTTTTGATGATTATTAAAAAAAATAATCTTTTTTTTATCAAAAATCATAAATTAACACGAGACATTACATTATTAACAATATTCTTTGAAATAAATTTTTGAAATAAATTTAATAAATTTTAATAATTTAACAAATAAAAAACACCTAAAACACCTAAAAACAATGGATAAAATAACTTTTTTTAAAAATTTTTAATAAAAAACATTGCATGATAAATTTAAACAATCTAAATTCGCCGAACTGAAGATAAAATTAATTAAAAATTAAAATTTGCTATGAAGAAATTTTTATTCGGCGCACTTGCGCTTGGAATGTTGGCTGCTTGTAACACTACAACAGAATCAACAGAAAACACTACAGACGATGCTTTAACAAGCGTAGCTTCAAGAAAATCTTGTCCATCTGAAGAAATCAGAGCTAATTTATTAGCAACAAACCCTGAAGCAAAAGCTAGATATTCTAAAATTGAATCTGGCGTTGACAGCTTTATAAAAGCAAAAAGAGCAGGTAGAGTAAATGCTGATGGAAGTATTGATATCCCTGTAGTAGTAAACGTATTATATAGAACAACAACAGAAAACGTATCAGATGCGAAAATTGCAGAACAGATTGCTATTCTTAATGCTGATTACGCTGGTTCTAACTCTGATGCTTCAAAAATCCCAACAGAATTTTCTGGTGTGAAGGCTGGAGACACTAAAGTTAGATTTCACCTAATAAAAACGGTAAGAAAAAAAACCACAAAAACAAAATGGGGAACTAATGATGCCATGAAAAAATCATCAACTGGAGGAGTTGATGCTACTTCACCGTCTAGCTACTTCAACATTTGGGTAGTTGGTGACATGGGAGGAATTCTTGGTTATGCTACATTCCCAGAATCTGCTGGACTTTGGAATGATGGCGTTGTAATTGCCGCTCCTTATTTTGGAGCTACTGGCGCTACAGCTCCTTACAACTTAGGTAGAACTGCAACTCACGAAGTTGGACATTATTTAAACCTCAGACACATTTGGGGAGACGCAACTTGCGGAAGTGATTTAGTTGCTGATACACCTACTCAAACTGGTGCTAACTACGGAAAACCAACATATCCAATGTACAATACTTGTGGTGGGGTTTCTAGATCTGTAATGTTTATGAACTATATGGATTATGTAGATGATGCTGCAATGTTTATGTTCTCTGCAGGACAAAAAGATAGAATTCAAGCTACAGTAGCTTCTGCAGGACCAAGAGCTGGATTAAGAACTTATTAATAAATCTTTTTCAAATTAAACTAAAAACCCTTCAAGAAAATTCTTTGAAGGGTTTGTTTTTTATTAAAATTTATATTCTTACTCTACAATTCTCCACCATGTTGTTCTAGCTGACCTTCCCATTTTGACACTGCAGAAGTAGCTAAAGCATTACCAAGAACATTTGTCATACTTCTTCCCATATCACAGAAATGGTCTATTGGAAGAATTAAAGCAATTCCTTCTGGTGGAATTCCAAACATAGAACAAGTAGCAACAATAATTACCAAACTAGCTCTTGGCACACCTGCAATTCCTTTACTGGTAAGCATTAACACAAGAAGCATTGTAATTTGCTGACCTACAGTCATTTCAATTCCATAAATTTGAGCAATAAAAATTGAAGCAAACGTCATATACATCATACTTCCATCCAGATTAAATGAATATCCCAATGGCAAGATGAATGATACAATTCTATTATTACACCCAAAACGTTCTAATTCTTCTACCAATTTCGGAAAAACAGCTTCTGAACTTGTTGTAGAAAAAGCAATTAATAATGGAGCTTTTATTCTTCTCAACAATTCGAACAATCTATTTCCTAAAATTAAATATCCTACAATACAAAGCAACAACCATAATAAAAGTAAAGCGAAAAAGAAATCTCTAAGATATATTGCATAAACTTTAAAAATCTCAAATCCATTTGTAGAAACCACCGCAGCAATTGCTCCCAAAACACCAAACGGAGCAAACCACATAATATAACTTACCATTTTCAAAATTGCATGAGCAATAATATCCAAAGATTTTATGATAGGCTTAGAATATTCGTCGCTAAATTGCGAAAGTGCAATACCAAACATTACGGAAAATAACACAATCTGAAGAACCTCATTTGTAGCAAAAGCTTCAAAAATACTTTTGGGAACTACATGTTTTACAAAATCTTCTAATGTAAAACCTTTGCTATTGCTAATAATTTCAGAAACAGAATTAGCATCTTGTATTGGAAGTTTTGTAACATGCCCAGGTTCTAACCAATTCACCAAAACCAATCCTAGCAATAAAGAAATTAAAGACGCTGATATAAACCAAAGCATCGCCTTACCTCCCACTCTACCAATCATTGCTGTATCGCCCATTTTTGCAATACCAACAACCAAAGTTGTAAATACCAGCGGAGCAATAATCATCTGAACCAATCTGATAAAAATTGTACCTAAAAGCTTAATGTTTTTAGAAAAAGGCTCCACACTTTCAGGAAAAAAAGTATGTACCACACCACCAATCATCACTCCTAAAATTAAAGCAATAATAATGGCAAAAAAAAGTTTGTTTTGTCCTTTCATAATCAAATTTTCAATCTATTACAAATATAGTTTATTTGAGCGCTTTACAAAAATTTCCGTACTATTTAGAAGCTTAGTTTAACTAAAGAACCTCAAATATTACAAAAATCTAAAGATTTCGTAAAATAAAAAAGCTCAGAAATAATTTCTGAGCTTTAATTTATTAGTAACCTAAAAGCTTTAATACATCTTCCGGCTTCTGTTCTTCGCTGAAAACTTCGTATTGAAGCTTTCCGTTTTTGGCTTTATGAATTAAAATATGTTTCGGTTGCGGAATCAAACAGTGATGAATTCCTCCAAAACCACTTATCGTTTCCTGATAAGCTCCTGTATTGAAAAAACCTATATAAAGCGGTTTGGTATCACTAAAAACAGGTAGATAAATAGCATTAGCATGTTGTTCGGAGTTATAATAATCATCCGAATCGCAAGTAAGACCTCCCAAAAATACTCTTTCATAAGAATCTTCCCAACGGTTAAGCGGAAGCATAATAAATCTTTTAGAAATAGCCCAAGAATCTGGCAAAGTAGTCATAAAAGAAGAATCTATCATATTCCACTTTTCTCTGTCGTTCTGGCGTTTTTGTGAAATAATTTGATATAAATTACCAGCACTTTCCCCAACAGTAAAACTACCAAATTCTGTATAAATATTTGGTTCTTCCACGCCTTCTTCTTCGCAGAATTTTTTGATTTGATATACAATTTCTCCCACCATATATTCATAATCATAATCAAACTGAAGAGAACTTTTTACAGGAAAACCGCCACCAATATTAAGAGAATCTACCTCTGGAGCAATTTTTTTCAAACGTGCATAAACACGCAAACATTTGAACAATTCATTCCAATAATATGAGGTATCTTTAATCCCAGTATTGATAAAAAAGTGAAGCATCTTCAACCTTGCATTTGGATGCTCGGCAATTTTCTGAGAATAATATGGGATAATATCTTTATAACCAATTCCCAATCTACTGGTATAAAACTCGAATTTCGGTTCTTCTTCCGAAGCAATTCTGATACCGATATCAAAAGTAGCATCAATGCTTTCCGTTAATTTATCCAATTCTCGGTAATTATCCAAAATAGGAATTACGTTTTCAAAACCTTGATTAATTAAATCTGAAATTTTGTTCAAATAATCATCTGTTTTGAAACCATTACAAACCACTTCTATATCTTTTTCAACTTTACCGCCTTCGTAAAGTTTTCTTACAATGTCAATATCAAAAGCGGATGAAGTTTCTAACGAAATATCATTTTTAAGTGCCTCTTCTAAAACAAAAGAAAAGTGACTCGACTTGGTACAATAACAATATCGATAAGATTTTTTATATTCATTTTTCTTGATGGCATCTTTAAACCAATTTTTGGCTTTTTTGATGTTTTCAGAAATTTTTGGCAAATAGCTAAATTTAAGCGGTGTGCCAAATTTTTCTACCAACTCCATCAAAGGAATGTCATGAAAGTAAAGTTGATGATCTTCGTACTTTAGTTCTTCCTGAGGAAAATAAAGCGTTTGATCTATCAATTCAGAATATTTTATTTTCATCTTTTACTCAAAAAATTAAGAGTACAAAAATGATAAAAAAGATTGAATATTTATATTAAAAATTTATTTTTTTATAGAGACATTACACTCAAAAACAATTTTACGGAGATGAAGTATCTCACAAAGCACCTATTTACCGATAAATATTAGCAAATCTCCTACTTTGTATGAAATCTTCACAACATCTTTTTTTGCAAAATTTCTAGTGCCAATTCGGGTTGTAATATCTAATTCTTCGTTGCGAAGTTCCCAATTTAACCCATCGGTTATTAAATTTTCTACTTTTGGGAAAGGGACCAAAGAAACCATTTTGCCCTCTACAGAATTTATTTCAAATTCTTTCGGAATAAAATAATATTGAGAAAACTTATCAAAAAAAGTAATTTTCATATTTTCTCTAAAGAGAAAAGCGACATGTAAATTCCCTAGAAAATGGTCTTGTTCGCCACCACTTCCTCCGTACACATCTACTTTTTTAATTCCTTTATTTTTTAAAATATCCAAAGCTTTTTGGAAATCTGTAAAGTTTTGGTCTGGTGTAAATATGAATTTTTGGTGGTAAATATTTTCATCATTTCCAGTATGAGAATCAAAATCACCAGAAATAAAATCTAATTTTTCTAATGGGAAATTTTTGTCTTTCAAATAATGAAAAGCTCCGTCTGTACAAGCAATAATATCATAACCTTCCGTTTTAGGAAGATTTTCTGGCGGAGTTCCGTTGATGAAAAGTAGAGCTTTTTCAGACATATTTTTCTAATTTTCATCGAGATTTACCCGATGCTATTTCTTATCGCCACTTCGTGGCTCTTTTCACTTTTTACTTGGCTCTTTCAGAAGGATTCCAAAAATCTTCTTTTTCGCCAGAAATTTTAGAAATATATCTTGCCAAAACAAAAAGATAATCTGATAATCTATTGAGATATTTTATGAGCTCTGGTCTTACTTCTTCGGTTTCTCTAAGGAAAACCATGCTTCGTTCTGCTCTTCTGCAAACGGTTCTGCAAACGTGAACTGTTGCGGCTGCTTTTCCACCGCTTGGTAAAATAAAGAATTTAAGTGGTTCTAATTCTGCATCAAAATCGTCCATCCAACGTTCTAATTCTGTAATTTCTTCTTCTGAAATTAACAAATCTAATCTGCTTTTACCATTTGCCAAAAACATTTTATCAGTGGGCGTTGCTGCTTCTGAACCTACGGTAAATAAATCAAACTGAATTTTCTGCAGTTGATTCAACACTTTTTCATCAGAAATTTCGGCTTTTGCCAAACCAATGAACGCATTAAGTTCGTCTAAAGTTCCGTAAGATTCTACTCTTGCAGCAGCTTTAGAAACTCTAGTTCCTCCGTACAATGAAGTTTCGCCTTTGTCGCCTGTTTTGGTGTAGATTTTGAAGGTCATTTTAAAGGTTATTAATTTTTTCTTTAGTAATAATTTGATTACTCTCAATAACTTTTACAGTTGGCGGCTCAGAAAAAACAAATTCTTTTAATTCTAAAATCAATTCATCAAATTCTGGATTCGTAGCAACAATTACATTATCTAAACCAATTACATCGCCAGAAACTATTTTATTTTTAACTCCTTTTGCTTCTTTTTCATCCAAAGTAATTAAATAACTTAGTGCTTTTCTATGAACATATTTTAAAGCAATAGATTCTAAATCTGCTTGTTTATATCTTTCTCTTAAACTTGTTTTTACACTCCAGCAAATTGGTCCTCTTTCAGACGTATAAAACATAATATCATAAACTACATTTGGGACAAATGCAACTTTTGCACTTAAATAAACTGGTAATATATTTTCTCTAATACAAAGTGTTGCCAAAACATATTCAAAAACTTTTCCATTCAAGTTTGAATTTGTGTCAGGAAGTTTTTTATATTTCTTCCAAAATTCTTTTATGTATTCGGATGGTTTTTGATATTGGACTTCAAAAAAATTAGGAAATACTTTCATAAAAGCATTTGCAGCTTTTGTATCATTTCCAACAGTTATCCCTAATTTATTTAACATAGTTTAGTTTTTTTAAAATTTCATTTGCTGTGGCTTGAATTGCAGGAACTGCTACAGAATTCCCAAATTGTCTATATGCCTGTGTCCTTGAAACAGGAACAATAAAATCATTAGGAAATCCCATTATTGCCTTACATTCACTTATAGAAAGTAATCTTAATCCAGTTTTCCCATCTTTTACAAAAGTCCCAGTTAATCTTTGTATTTTATGATATGTTGACACCAGAGTTTTAACCTGAATATTAGAGTTAATGTCAATAATTTGTGGCTTCCCATCATCTTTTTTTAATAAATAACTTTTTTGTAAATGTTCTGAAATATCATATCCTTCTACATTATTTTCAATAAAATTATTAATAAAAACCTCTTGAGTACTTTCTGGAAAATTGAAAACATTATAATTATCAACTTTATCTTTATTAAAACCTATAATAAAAATTCTTTCCCTATTTTGTGGTACACCAAAATTTTTAGCATTAATAATTTTTACATGGACAGCATAATCTAATTCTTCCAAAGTATTAAGAATAACATCTAAAGTTTTCCCATTATCATGTGTTACTAATCCCTTTACATTTTCCAAAAAAATGGCTTTAGGTTTTTTACGTTTTATAATTTCTGCTACATCAAAAAACAACGTTCCTCTTGTATCTTCAAAACCACCCCTTTTTCCTGCAATAGAAAACGCTTGACAAGGAAACCCAGCACATAAAACATCAAAATTATCCGGGATATACGACTTTGTAGATTCTTTTGTAATGTCTCCAAAAGGTGTTTCGCCAAAGTTTGCTTTATATGTTTTTTTTGCTTCTTTATCCCATTCACTTGAATAAATACATTTGCCTCCAAGATTTTGCATTGCTAATCTAAAACCGCCAATTCCTGCAAACAAATCAATAAATGTAAATTTAGGAGACTCTAGCGGAGGAAATGGCACTTGAAATGAATCAAAAAGACCATATTGAATTGCTTCTTCTGCAACTTTATCGGTGATGTTTTCTTCTGGATACTTATATTGTATTAATGTTTTCGCAAAATTAATTGCCTCTTTTTTGTAAAATTTAGAAACGCCATTCTTATTATTGTGCAAATAATGAGTCAGAATTGCTTCGTCATTTTCTGCTTCAACAATTCTTATTTTATATTTTTTACCGTTAAATTCTTCAAGATTAATTTTTTCAGTAAATTTCATTTTAAAACTTTTCAAATCTAAAATTCTCACCAAGGTAGGCTTTTCTTACATCTGGATCATTTGCCAAATCTTCTGGAATACCTTCTTTCAATATGTTTCCTTCGAACATAATGTAGGTCTTATTGGTAATCGCTAAAGTTTGTTGTACGTTGTGGTCGGTTATCAAAACACCAATATCTTTCTTTACCAAACTTCTGATAATTTTCTGAATATCTTC
>JADHED010002604.1_pt1 | contig 12199 bp, 9 predicted proteins | sample 8952041 | NCBI WGS metagenome assembly JADHED01 (sample SAMN16124423, study PRJNA663239) | bioreactor sludge metagenome | isolation source: sludge (control) | place: India:Bengaluru | collected 2018-09-08
GGGGGGGGGGGGGGGGGGGGGGGGGGGGGGGGGGGGGGGGGGGGGGGGCGCGCGCCGCCCCCGCGGGGGCCCCCCCCCCCCCCCCCCCCCCCACGACTCATGGCGCTCAGGGGGTGCCGCAGGTGACGCTCCAGATCTTCTGCTGGATCCCGCACTGCCGCGCCTGCGAGGGTCGCTCGCGGCCGTCGGAGCCGGCGCCGTGGGAACTCTCCGCCGTGGTGCCGTCGTTGCCCACGACGATGAACGCGACGTTGCCCGCCGGCGGCGCGCCGCTCCAGGAGCCGCCGGCCCCGACGGCGCACGTCTCGGCGACGGCCTCGTAGCGCGCGATCTGCGCGAGGTCGAACCAGACGATGTGGTGGTTCGGCGCGGAGCAGGCGCTCGCGTTCCAGGTGACGTTCACGTTCGACCCGGCGCGTGCCGCGCGGACGCTCGTCTGCGGGACCGGGCTCGGCGCGACGGGCACCGGCACGTCCTCGAAGCGGACCGAGGCCACGCCGGCGTTGCCGGAGAACGTGTTGATGCGGTGGTACTGCGCCACGCCCCAGATCCGGTTCCGGTCGAGCGGGTCGGTGCCGACGGCGAAGTAGTCCCCGTGACGCTCGGAACTGTTGCGCAGGGTGCCGGTCGCGGTCAGCTCGGCCGTATTGATCGCGCCGGTGGTCCCGTCGATGTTCCAGTAGCGGCCGGTCACGTACTGGTTCGGACCCGAGAACGCGGAGACGAGCGCGAAGTCGTCGTCCTCGACGTCGGGCACCACGTGCGGGAAGTAGACGTCGCGGTTGCTCGCCTCGACCTGGTAGGTCGTGACGCGCGTCGGCGGGTTCGTGGCGAGGTCGATCTTGTGCACCCACGCCGCCGACCCGAGCGAGCCGCTGATCGCGTTCGTCACCCACAGCGTGCGGTTGCGGTACCACGCGTTCCACGCCGACCCGCCGAGCGTCGCGACGCCCGGGGCGCCGCCGGGCTGCCGGGCGGTGCCCGGCCCGAAGTACGTCCCCGAGGTCGGGACCGCGAAGGCCGTCAGCTGCGGCGTGTCGAACCGGTCGCCCGTCAGGCGGATCAGGTTGATCACGCTGCCGAACCCGCCGTCCATCTGCGCGAACCACTGCTCGTCGTTCTGCGCGATCTCGGGCGTGAAGGCGGGACGCAGGCGGAACGCGGACCCGCCGGACGCCGTGAGGACGTTGCGGACGTGCTTGCCGCGCAGCGGCAGCCCCGCGTAGCCGTCTTCCTTGTTGTAGATGAATAGCGTGACGTTGTTGAACCCGCCGGCGCGCCGGAACATGTTGCCCGTGTAGTAGACGGCGAAGCGGTCGATGCCGTTCGAGGGGTAGTCCAGCCAGTTCGCCGACTGGTTCAGGTCGGCGTCGATGAAGTACTTGTTCCAGCCCTGCGTCGGGTCGCCGGTCTGCGAGAACGCCACGTACAGGCGGGAGTCCTGCGCCGTGCCGTTGTCGGCGGCGATGGCCACGATGAAGCGGTCGGCGAACGGGTCATAGATCGCGAGCGGGTCGAAGTCGCCCCAGCCGCTCGGGATCCCGAAGAAGTCCCGCGCCGAGTACGGTCCGCCCGCGAGCGCGCCGGCCTTCGTGTTGAACTGGATCGCGACGTTGACGAGCGTGACGACGTGGCCCCGGCCGACCGCCATCACGGCGTCGGTCGGCGCGATGCCGTCCTGGAACGGCCCGTCGAAGCGCGCGTCGATCAGCGGGAACGCGTCCGGCGACGCGCCCGTCGCGCCGGTCGCGTCCGTCGCGCCCGTCGCGCCCGTCGCGTTCAACTCGCCCGTCGCGCCCGCGCTGCCGTCGATCACGTGGATGACGTTCCCCGGCGGCGCGGGGAAGACCGGCGGCTGCCCCGTCGGCAGCTCGAACGGCTCCGGGAACTGGTTCGGGATCAGCCGTCGCGTCGCCTCGGCCGCGCCCTTCGTCGCGAGCGGCAGCTTCGACGGGTCGATCTGCCCGATCCGCGGCACCGGCGGCACGTCGATGATCTCGGGCGCGAGCGCGACGCCGGCGACGCCGGCGACGGCACCCGTCCCGGCCGCGGGATCGGTCCGGGCCGCGGTATCGGTCGCGGCCGCTGCAGCGGACGCGGCCGCGGGCGCCGCCGCGAGCGCGGCGATCACGACTCCCCAAACGAACGAGCGGACGACGGTCATGGGGCCTCCGGAACGGGATCGGTGTCGACGACGTCGATGCCCGTGATCCGCACCGGCTCGAGCGGCCGCCGGGCCTTGTCCACGGGGATCTGCTGAAGGCGATCGAGGGTCTCCCAGCCGGCGACGACGCGGCCGAAGACGGTCGCGCGGCCGTCGCGCGGGGGCAGGTCGTCGAGCGCGACGAGGAAGCGCTCGTCCGCCTCGCCGGGCCAGAGCGTGAAGCTGGCGAGCGCGCCGCGCGTCACCCGCAGCGGGGAGGCGCCCGGCGTGAACGCGAACCCGACCGCCTCGAGGTACCAGAGCCGCGACTTGCCGGCGGTGCCGTCGACCGCGGCGGTGCCCCGCGCCTTGGCGTCCTCCACCAGCGCCTCGAGCCCCGGCGGGACCGGCTGCCCCTTCTGCCGCAGCTCGGCGTAGCGCGGGAGGATCTCGAGCTGCCAGACGTCGCGGCTCTCCTGCGGCGTGCCGAGCGGCTGCGCGCCGAGGCCCATCGCCCGTCCGTCGATCTCGTCCGGCGGCCGCGGGCCCACGCGCGCGGCCCGCGGCTTCGGCCCGCTGTTCTCGAACGGCAGGCAGCCGAAGACGAGGAACGCGCTGCCGCGGCTCTCGCACAGCTGCGTGCCGGCGTACGGCGCGACGTTCTCGAGGGCGCTGCCTTGGACCGCTGCACCCGCCGCCGGGACGCGGTCGGCCGCGGCGCCATCGGTCGTGCCGCGCTCGGCCGTGCCGCGCGTCTCCGCGGCGCGCGCGCGCGCGACGAACAGCCGGACCGTCTCCGGGGCGAGGTGCGGGTACAGCTCGACGTCGAAGTCGCCGTGGTCCGTGTGGATGGTCGCGTGGAGCGGCGTCGCCTGCGCGGAAGGCGCGGGAGCGTCCCGCACGCCGGCGGACACGTTACCCCCGGCCAGCGCGAGCGCCGTCGCCACGCAGCACATCCCCGTCAGTCGCACCTGGCGAATTCCCACTTCCCCGCGGGAAGTGTGCCGCGAAAACCGCGAGCGTGCCGCGACGGCGTGGCTAACGGGGCGCTAAACAGGGGCAGAAGGCGGCGCTGCACCGGGGCAGAAAGCGGCGCTACGCGGACGCGCCCGCGGCCTCGGCGTCGGCCTTGGCCGGCAGCTCGGCCGGCGCCGCGCCGTGCGGCAACGGGCCGGCGATCACCCCGCGGAGCCGCTCGAGCCACGCGTCCTGCTCGGCCTCGCCCGCCGCGAGGGCGGGCGGGTCGACGGGCGGGTGCACGACGACGTGCAGCGGCCCGCGGTGGACACGCCAGGTGCGCGGCGGATTGGCGCGATGGCTGCCGAGGATGGTCAGCGGAACGACCTTCGCGCCGGTCCGCGCCGCGAGCGTGGTCACGCCGGGCCGGAACGGGAGCATCCGCCCCTCGGCGTCGCCCCACGTCCCCTCGGGGAAGACGACCACGTTGTGGCCCGACTCGAGCGCCTGCACGCCCTGCCGCAGCGCCGCGACCGCGGCCCGCCGGTCGCGGCGGTCGACCTCGATCGCCTCCATCCGGCGCATCGCGCGCCCGAGGAACGGGATCCGGAACAGGTCGTGCTTCGCGAGCCAGCGGAACGTCACCGGCAGGGCCGCGTGGAGCAGGGGGATGTCGAGGTTGCCCTGGTGGTTCGACACGAAGACCACGGCCTCGCCGCGGGGGATCCGCTCGACCCCCTCGATCGTCAGGCGGCGCCCGAGCAGCAGCAGTCGGCCCCAGCCGCGGACGAGCCGCGCGTAGCGCTCCCGGCGGCGCGCCCCGGCGAACAGCGTCAGCACCTCGAAGACCGAGACGCACAGCGCCGTCGCCAGGGCGGCGTAGGGCCAGTAGAGCCGGTCGCGCAGGCGCAGGCGGGGGCGGAGGTCGGAGGGCTCGGGCGTCATCCCCCCATTTATAGTCGACTCGCGGTACAAGTGCGGCGTGCGCGGGGCGCGCTCGGTGATGACCGCCCCGGAACGACCGACCCGGAACCGGTGCAGGGGACCCGATGCACGAGGACCAGACGAAGGCCGGCGTCGCCGGGACGGTGTCCCCGGCATCCGCCGTCGCCGTGGCGCCCGCGCCGGAACGCGGCGTCGAGCCGGCCGTCGTCCCGCCGCCGCCCCCCGCGCCCGTCCGGCGTGGCTCGGACCTGCTCGCGGCCGCCTCGGGCTGCGTCTGGGCGGTCTGCTGGATGACGCCGTTCCTCGCGCCGCTGATCCCGCTCTGGTTCCTGCTGCTGTTCGTCGCGTTCGAGCGCGTGCAGAGCGGCCGGCAGGCGCTGCGCCTCGGCGCGATCTCGGGCATCGCGCAGTACGTCGTCGGCTCGCACTTCCTGCTCGCGCTCAACGCGTACTCGGCGCTCGGGACCGTCATCTACCTGCTCGCGATCGTGTACATCCTCCCGTTCGCGGCCGGCGGCACGTGGCTGGCGTACCGCTACGAGCGCGCGACCGGCGTCCCGCGCCAGGCGGCCTTCGCGCTGATCTTCCCCGTCATGGAGCGCCTGCACGCCGCGAGCCCGGCGTCGCTCCCGGCCGACATGATCGCCCACGCCTTCGGCGGGCGGCCCGCGTGGCTCGCGTTGTCGGCGTGGGTCGGGCCGTTCGGCGTGACGCTCTGGTCGTCGCTGGTCGGGCTGCTCCTGTGGTGCGCCTGGCGCGAGCGGGGCCGGCCGCCGCGCGCGCGCCGCTGGCTGCTCGGGGCGGCGGGCCTGTTCGCGCTGCCGCTCGTTCTCGCGCTGGCCGCGGCGGCGGTCGCGCTGCCGCCGGCGAAGAACGATCCGTTCAAGGTCGCGATCGTCCAGCCGTCGCTGACGCTCGAGCAGAAGCTGAACCCCGAGCGCGCGCAGGAGTCCTGGGCGCTGCTGGAGGAGCTGACGCTCCGGACGGCGAAGGGCGTGGACCTGATCCTCTGGGGCGAGACGATGCGCCCCTCCGCGCTCGTCATCCGGGCGGGCGAGCCGGTCCACGACCCGGAGATGGAGCGCATCGCCGCGGCGGCCGGCGCGCCGATCCTCTACGGGACCGTGATCGCGCGGCGCAACGCGGCCGGCGACGGCTACGACGGGTTGTTCAACGGCGCGGCGATCGCGTACCCGGACGGCCGCCCGGGCGCGTGGTACGGCAAGCAGCAGCTGGTGCCGTTCGTCGAGGGCCTGCCGTTCGCGTCGCTGATCGGCTACCGCCCGGCCGTCCACCCGGGGAAGAAGCGCAGCTGGCTGACGCTGATGGGGAACTTCAGCCCGGGCCCCGAGCCGACGATCTTCGAGGTCGGCGGCGCGCGCATCGGCGTCCTCATCTGTTACGAGGGGCTGTACCCCGGGTACGCGCGCGAGTACCGCGCGGCCGGCGCCAACCTCCTCGCCGTGCTCGTCAACGACGCGTGGTGGGGGCGGACGTTCTTCTCGCCCTGGCACGCGCGGATGCTGGCCGCGCGCGCGCGGGAGAACGACGTGCCCGTCGTCCGCGCGGGGAACAGCGGCGTGTCCTGCGCGATGGACGCCGACGGCACGATCACCGGGAAGACGGGGACCTTCGAGGTGGCGACGCTCGCGGGGGAGGTCCGGCTGGCGGGCGGCGGGCCGACGCTGTACGCGCGGACGGGGGACGTCGTGCTGGCGGGGCTGCTGCTGACGCTGGCGGTGATGGCGTTCGTCCGGAGGCGCCGGCCGGATGCGGGCGTGGGCGTGGGCGTGGACGCGGGCGTGGGCGTGGATGCGGGCGGACCATCGCCTTCGGCGAGGCCCGCCCCTACGGAGTGAGCGAGGCCCGCCCCTACGGAGTGAGCGAGGCCCGGGCGTACTGATTAGATGACTTTCCAGAGCCAGGCGGCCTTGTCCATGCGGCGCCGGACGGCGGCGACGCGGCGCTCGTACCCGCGGGTGGTCACGCCCGGGTGCCACGACCTGGGGCGGGTCAGCGCCGCCGCGAGGCGCGCCGCCTGGTCCTCGTCGAGCACGGCGGCGGAACGCCCGAAGTAGCGCCGCCCCGCGGCCTCCGCGCCGTACACGCCGGGCCCGAACTCGGCGACGTTGAGGTACAGCTCGAGGATCCGCCGCTTGTCGAGCGTGCGCTCGAGCTGCCGCGTGAGCAGCGCCTCCTTGACCTTGCGCAGCGGGTTGCGCGACGGCGACAGCCAGAGGTTCTTGACCAGCTGCTGCGAGATCGTGGACGCGCCGCGCGGGAACTCCCGCTCGTCCCACGCGTCCGCCAGCGCCTTGCGGATCTCGCCGACGTCGAAGCCCTCGTGCGAGAAGAACTCGATGTCCTCGGCCACGATCGCCGCGCGCTTCAGGTGCGGCGAGATCTGGCGGTACGGCACGAACCGCAGGGCGACGTCGTCGGGCTTGCCGGCCGCGCGCTGCTGGCGCTTCCACGCCTCGATGAACGCCGTCGTCTTCGGGTTGGCCGTCTTCAGGGCGGCGACGTCGGGCCACGTCGCGAACGTCCAGAGCGCGACCGCGGCGCTGCCGCCGAGGAGGAGAAGGAGGAGCGCGCGCCGCCACCGGCCGCGCGCGCCCTTCCGCGATGCCATGGCCGGTCAGGCCTCCCAGGGGAGCCCGGGCCGCCCGAAGTGGCCGTAGTTCGTCGACTGGCGGTAGATCGGCCGCACGAGGTCCAGCCGCTCGCTGATCGCGCGCGGGCGGAAGTCGAACGTCCCGACGAACTCCGCCGCGGCGCGCGGGTCGCCCGTGCCGTACGTGTCCACCTTGATCGACATCGGCTGCGCCTGGCCGATCGCGTAGCTGACCTGGATCTCGGCCCGCCGGGCGAGGCCGCTCTTGACGAGCTGCCGCGCGACGTAGCGGCAGAAGTAGGCGCCGCTGCGGTCCACCTTCGAGGGGTCCTTGCCGCTGAACGCGCCGCCGCCGTGGTGCGCGGCGCCGCCGTAGGTGTCCACGATGATCTTGCGGCCGGTGACGCCGCAGTCGACGCCCGGCCCGCCGTGCTCGAAGCTGCCGGTGGGGTTCACCAGCACGTCGATGTCCTTGCGGTTCCAGTCGCCGAGCACGGCCGGGATCAGCTGGTCCGCCACGTAGCCGCGGATCACGTCCTGGCGCGCGGTGACCTCGGGGGTGTGCTGCGTGGACACGAGCACCTTGCGCACCGCGACCGGCCGGCCGTCCTGGTACTCGACCGCGACCTGCGTCTTGCCGTCCGGGCGCAGCCACTTGACGCGACCTTCCTTGCGGTCGTCCGTCAGCCGGCGCGCGAGCTTGTGCGCGAGCAGGATCGGCAGCGGCATCAGCTCCGGGGTCTCGTCCGTCGCGTAGCCGAACATGATCCCCTGGTCGCCCGCCCCCTGCTCCTCGGGGTTCGCGCGGTCGACGCCCTGGTGGATCTCCTGCGCCTGCTGCGTGAACAGCAGCGAGACGTGCGCGGTGGAGTGGCAGAACGGCTGCCCCTCCTCGACGTAGCCGATCTCCTCGATCGCGCGCCGCACCAGCGCCTCGCGGTCGAAGCGGGCGTTGCTGGTGATCTCGCCCGCGAGCACGACGTGGTTCCCCTTGCACAGCACTTCGCAGGCGACGCGGCTGCGGCGATCCTGCTCGAGGCAGGTATCCAGCACCGAGTCGGCGATGTAGTCGCAGACCTTGTCGGGGTGACCCTCGGTCACGGACTCGGAGGTGAGGACGTAGTTGACCCCTTGCGACATGTCACTCCCCGCGCCCGGCGCGCCGCCGGACAGAAAACGCCCGCCTCCGCGTGGAGGCCGGGCGCGGCGGACACTTGGTTGCCCGGCCGCGGCGGGTGCCGTCGGCGGGCCGCATCCCCGTGACCCGCCGCGCGTTGCGGCTGGCTCACGGGAGGCACCTTGGGTGTCCGCCCCAGGTTGCCGGACCCCGGCCGGGCCGGAGTCGCTCGCGATGCCTTGTTCGTCGGACGCGACGTCCCGCCTCGCGGGAGACGCCGCCCCTGCACATCGGTTTGCGGCGAAAAGTTAAACGACTCGGCGGCGGCGGGCAACTCGTGACCATAAATTTGACCGCCTGCGAGACCGGCTCGCGGCCGACTATCATTCACGGCGCTGGCGCCCTGCCGCTGCCGTTCGCGCGCGTTCGGCAGCCGGGCGAAGGCGGCCGGGCGAAAGCGGTCAGGCGAAAGCGGTCGGGCGAAGGCGGCCGGGCGGATCGCCGCTGGAGGAAACGGGATGTTCGGTCGTCACGTGCTCGAACTGGATGCCGCCGCCGAGGTGGAACGGATCGCGTCGCGGATCCGCGAACAGCTCGGCGCGATGAAGAAGCGGGGCGCCGTCGTCGCCATCTCGGGCGGGATCGACAGCTCGGTCGTCGCCGGCCTCTGCGCGCGCGCCCTCGGCGGCGAGCGGGTCTTCGGGCTCCTGCTGCCCGAGCGGGACTCGTCGGGGGATTCCAGCCGGCTCGGCCGCGCGGTCGCCGAAACCTTCGGCATCCCGTTCGTGACCGAGAACATCGCCCCGGTCCTCGAGGCCGCCGGCTGCTACGAGCGGCAGCTCGAGGCCATCCGGCAGGCCGTCCCGGAGTACGGGCCGGGCTGGAAGAACAAGATCACGATCCCGTCGATCCTGGAGGGCGACCGGCTCAACGTGTCGCTGCTCACGGTCGAGGACCCGCAGGGCAACCAGCGCACCACGCGCATGCCGCCCGCCGCGTACCTGCAGCTGGTCGCCGCCACGAACTACAAGCAGCGCGTGCGCAAGATGACCGAGTTCTACCACGCCGACCGGCTGAACTACGCGGTCACGGGCACGCCGAACCGGCTCGAGTACGACCAGGGCTTCTTCGTGAAGCTGGGCGACGGCGCCGCCGACCTGAAGCCGATCGCGCACCTGTACAAGACGCAGGTCTTCGCGCTCGCGGCCTTCCTCGGGGTCCCCGAGGAGATCCGCCGCCGCACGCCGACGACCGACACCTTCTCGCTGCCGCAGACGCAGGAGGAGTTCTACTTCGCGCTGCCGTACGGGCCGATGGACCTCTGCCTCTGGGCGTTCAACCACGGCGTCTCCGCCGCGGAGTGCGCCCCGGTCGTGAACCTGGCCCCCGAGCAGGTCGAGCGCGTCTACCGCGACATCCGCGCCAAGCGCCGGGTCGCGCACTACCTGCACCTCGTGCCGCAGCTGGTGGAGCCGGTCGAGGCCGGCGAGTGACCGTGGCGCGACCCGTGACGAGGGCCTGAGCCGTGTGCGGCATCGCCGGAACGCTCGTCCGCGGCGCGGGGCTGGCCCCGCCGGAGGCGTCGACGCTGGCGCGGATGGCGGGCGCGCTCGCGCACCGCGGCCCCGACGAGTTCGGGCTCTACCGCGACCCCCGCTGCGGCCTCGCGCACGCGCGGCTGTCGATCATCGACCTCGCGACGGGGCAGCAGCCGCTGTGCAACGAGGACGGCACGCTCTGGATCGCGTTCAACGGCGAGATCTTCAACTACCTCGAGCTGCGCGACGAGCTGCTCGCGAAGGGCCACGCGTTCCGCACGAAGAGCGACACCGAGGTCATCGTCCACGCCTTCGAGCAGTGGGGCGACGAGGCGTTCGCGCGCTTCAACGGCCAGTTCGCGGTCGCGCTGTGGGACGCCGCGCGCGGCGTGCTCACGCTCGCCCGCGACCGCGTCGGGGTGCGGCCGATCTACGTCGGCGAGCACGGGGGCCGGCTCTTCTTCGCCAGCGAGGTCAAGGCGATCTTCGCGGCGGACCGCGGGATCCCGCGCCGGCTCGACCCGGCCGGCATCGACCAGGTGTTCACGTTCTGGGCGCCGCTCGCCCCGCGCACCGTGTTCGAGGGCCTCGAGGAGATCGAGGCCGGGCACGTGCGGCACTACGCGCCGGACGGCGTGCGCGACCGCGCGTTCTGGTCGCCGCGCTACCCCGCGCGGGTTACGGGGACGGACGGCGCGGTCGGCGCGGACGGCGCGGCCGGCGCAGACAGCGCTGCCGGCGCTGCCGCGGGCTTCCGCGGGACGCTGCGGGAGGCGACCGAGGCCGTCGCCGAGGCGCTGCAGCGGGCGACGGCGCTGCGGATGCTGCGCGCCGACGTCCCGGTCGGCAGCTACCTGTCCGGCGGGATCGACAGCTCGCTCATCGCGGCGCTCGGGCTGCGCGCCAAGGGCGCGCGCTTCAAGACGTTCTCGCTCCGCTTCGCGGACGCCGAGTACGACGAGACGCCGTACCAGCGGCTGATGGCCCGGCACCTCGGCAGCGAGCACGCCGAGATCGTCGTCGGCCGGCGGGACATCGCGGCCGCGTTCCCGGAGGTCGTCCGGCACGCCGAGCGCCCGATCCTGCGCACCGCGCCGGCGCCGATGTACCTGCTCTCGAAGCTCGTGCACGACGAGGGGATCAAGGTCGTGCTGACGGGCGAGGGCGCCGACGAGTTCTTCGCCGGCTACGACCTGTTCCGCGAGGCGCGCGTGCGCCGCTTCTGGGCGCGCGGGCCCGACTCCGCGCTCCGGCCGCGCCTGCTCGAGAAGCTGTACCCGTACCTCGCCCGCTCGCCGGTCGCGCAGCAGGCGATCGCGCGCCAGTTCTTCGGGCGCCAGCTCGACCGCTGGCGCGACCCGGGCTTCGGCCACGGGCTGCGCTGGCAGTCGGCCGCCGCGCTCAAGCGGCTCTTCTCGGCCGAGACGGCGGCGGCGCTGGCCGGCCGCGACGCCGCGGCCGAACTCTGCGCGGGCCTGCCGGCCGAGTTCGAGTCGTGGAGCTTCCTCGCGCGCGACCAGTACCTCGAGGTGCGGACGCTGCTCTCGGCGTACCTGCTGTCCTCGCAGGGCGACCGGATGCTGATGGCGCACTCGGTCGAGGGGCGCTTCCCGTTCCTCGACGCGGACGTGATGGAGCTGGCGAACGCGCTGCCGCCCGAGTACAAGCTCGCGGGCCTCGACGAGAAGCACGTGCTGAAGCGGGTCGCGGCGGAGATCGTGCCGCGCGAGATCCTCGAGCGGAAGAAGCAGCCCTACCGCGCGCCCGACGCGCTGTCGTTCGTCGGCGACGACGCGCCGGCGTGGATCGCGGACGCGCTCGATCCGGCGTCGCTCGCGGCGGCCGGCGTCTTCGAGCCCGCGCCGGTCGGCCGGCTCTGGCAGAAGCTGCGCTCGCGTCCCGACGCCACCCAGTTCTCGCAGGCCGACAACATGGCGCTCGTCGGGATCCTCTCGACCCAGCTCACCTGGTCGCAGTTCGTGCGGGACTGGTCCGAGCCCGCCGCCCCTACGCTCCGCACCGTCATCGACCGCGTCCCCGTCCGCTGACGAATCCTCGGTGGCGTGCGGATCGGGGCGGCGGTAGGAATAGCGACATGAAGACGACCATCGATGTTGCCGACGTCCTTCTCGAGGAGGCTCGACGGGTCGCGGCCGCCGAGAAGACGACCCTGAGGGCTCTCGTCGAGGAAGGCCTTCGGCGCGTGCTGGCGGCAAGATCGCACGCCGCCGTGGGCCCATTCCGACTGCGCGATGCGAGTGTCGCGGGCTCGGGGCTCCAGCCCGGGGTCGAGGACGGGTCGTGGGAGCGAATTCGCGGCCTGACCTACGACGGGCGCGGGGCGTGATCGCGCTCGACTCGACCTACGTGGTGTACCCGCTCGTCGCGCAGTGACCGCGGCGCCACGCGCGAGGGGCGGCCCGTGGGGGCCGCCCCTGCGTGTCCGACGAACGCGTGTCTCGCGACGGTTCCTAGTGGTCGATGGGTCGCGGCGGGACCGCCGGGCTGCCGACCCACGGCTCGTCCCGGTGCTCGGCCGCGGGGTGGTCGGCGACCGGCTCCTGGCCCCGGTCGCGCACCGCGGGACCCGGCCCGGCCCAGTGCTGCTCGCCGGGGCGGCGCTCGGCGCCGCCGTCGCCGCGGCGCGCGGTGTCCATCGCGCCGCGGGCCTCGTCGCGTACGGCACGCCCGGTGTCGCGGACGCGATCGAGAGCGCGGTCCCGCATCCCGCCCATCAGCTCGTCTTCCTTGCGCGTCGCCGGGAGGCTCGCGCCGAGGATCGAGCCGAGCACGAGGGCGAGGCCGCCCATCAGCAGCGGCTGCTCGTCGAGCATCCGGCCGAACTGGTCCGAGGCGCGCGAGGCGCGCTCGCGCGTCGCGTGCGC
>JADHED010002605.1_pt1 | contig 12196 bp, 9 predicted proteins | sample 8952041 | NCBI WGS metagenome assembly JADHED01 (sample SAMN16124423, study PRJNA663239) | bioreactor sludge metagenome | isolation source: sludge (control) | place: India:Bengaluru | collected 2018-09-08
CGATCTCCTGCCTGCCTCTGAGCCTGTGAGGAGTTTTTAAGGGACGACTATTTCCCGTGGAGCGCGGCGATTTGTTCCCAGAGCCGCTTCTCGGCATCCGTCGAGGAAGGCGGAACCGTGACGGAAACAACAGCATAAAGATCGCCGCGTTTGCCGCCGCCGAGAGGAAGGCCCATGCCGGGAAGCCGGAGTTTCTTTCCGGAGGGTGTTCCCGGGGCGAGTTTTAATTTTGCACGACCCTCCAGAGTCGGAACATGGACATCGCAGCCAAGTGCGGCATCCCAGGCGGGAACCTCCAGGTCGTAAAGCAGGTCGCCACCGTCGATTTCGAAGTCCGGGTGCCGTTGGAATTTGACCCTCAGGTAGAGGTCGCCGGCTCCTGCAGCCCCGCTTTCCCCCTGTCCGGCCAGGCGGATTTTTTGCCCTTCGCGGATGCCTTTGGGGATTTTGACCGTGTAGGTCTCAATCTTCCCGGAGTGGCCGCGCCGGAAAGAAATCTGGCGGGTGGAACCGTGGAAGGCCTCCTCAAGAGTGACCATGATATCCGCCTCGACGTCTTCACCGCGCCGGGGAGGTTCCTCATGGCCTCCGAAACCGCCAAATCCCCCCCGGGCACCTCCGCGTCGGCCTCCGCCAAACATCTGCTCAAAGAAATCGCTGAAGCCCGTGCCACCAAATTCAAACTCCACCCCTCCTCCACCGGGCCGGGCTCCCCCGAAACCTCCTCCCCCTTGCTGCCAGCCCGGAGGTGGTCCCGCCTGCTGCCAGTTGGCACCGAATTCATCGTATTTTTTCCGTTTCTCCGGATCGCCAAGCACCTCGTAGGCCTCGTTGATTTCCTTGAATTTCTCTTCCGCCGCCTTTTTGTCTTTGGCGGTATCGGGATGGAATTTGCGGGCGAGCTTGCGGAAAGCACTCTTGATTTCGTCCGCTCCTGCGGTCTTGGAAACCCCGAGCGTCTGGTAATAATCACGGTATTGCGCTGGCATGTGAAAAATTTGCTTATCCCATTGTGCCAATTTTGTTCATTCTGTCCAACCCATGCTCGACATCCGACTTCTTCGCGAAAATCCCGAATCCGTCAAAGCACGTCTGGCCACGCGCGGGCCCGGCCACGAATCTGCCGTGGACGAGGTGCTGGCCATTGATGCAGAACGCCGTGCCGCGGAAACGACCCTCCAGGGTCTCCAGGCGGACCGCAACCGCCTGAGCAAGGAAATCGGGAAATTGCGGGCAACGAAACAGGACAGCTCGGCCCTTGAAGCCCAGGTGAAGGCCTCCGGCGAGCGCATGGAGGAACTCAACCGTTCTGTCACGGAGTGGGACGCCAGGCAGCGGGGTCTTCTCCTCACCATTCCCAATCTCCCCTCCCCCGGCACCCCGGTCGGCCGCGATGCCGGGGACAACCCGGTCCTGCGCGAGTGGGGCACGAAGCCGGTGCAGGAACGTGTCGAGGACCATGTCACCATCGGCGAACGTCTCCGTCTTTTTGATTTTGAGCGGGCGGGGAAGATCAGCGGAAGCGCCTTTGTCTGCTACACCGGGGCCGGGGCGAAACTGGAGCGTTCCCTCATCAATTTTCTTCTGGATCTCCACACCACGCAGCACGGTTACTGCGAGATTCTTCCGCCGCTCCTCGTGCGTCCGGAGATGCTCATCGGCACTTCACAGCTTCCGAAATTCGGGGATCAGCTTTACCGTTGTGCGGATGACGATCTGTATCTGGTCCCAACGGCGGAAGTGCCGGTGACGAATCTGGAGCACGGGGAAATCAAAACCCTGGCCGAGCTGCCGAAGAAATATGCGGCTTACACGCCATGCTTCCGCCGCGAGGCCGGTTCCGCGGGCCTGGGCACCCGCGGGCTCATCCGCACGCACCAGTTCGACAAGGTGGAGCTCGTCAAGATCACCACACCGGAGACATCGGAGGCGGAGTTGGAATCCCTCACAGCGGACGCCGAGAAAGTGCTCCAGTTGCTCGGGCTTCACTACCGGGTCATCGAACTTTGCACGGGAGATCTGGGATTCGGCTCGGCGAAGACCTATGACATCGAAGTCTGGGCGCCCGGGCAGAAGGCTTATCTGGAAGTGTCGAGCTGTTCAAATTTCGGCGACTACCAGGCACGGCGGATGAATCTGCGCTTCAAGGGCGAGGATGGGAAAAACCGTTTCTGCCACACGCTCAACGGCTCCGGAACGGCACTGGCACGGCTCTACGTGGCACTGCTGGAATCCGGCCTCCAGCCCGACGGCTCTGTGGTGCTTCCAAAAGCGCTCCACTCCCACTTCGGTGCCGAAGCCATCACAGAATAGCGCCGAACGAGTGGAGATGGAAATCTCCGCCGCACTGTCCGGACTTTCCCGGAACCGAACCTGCCTTGTCGGAGTTTCCGGCGGCAGGGATTCGATGGCACTGCTCCGGGCTCTGCGGGAGTTGGGTTTCCAAAAATTGGTGGTCTGTCACCTCGACCATGGTTTGCGGAGATCGTCACCCGGAGATGCCCGGTTTGTTGCGAAACACGCGGCGGGATTGGGATGGGAATCTGCCCGGGCCAGAACCGCGGATTTTGCAAAAAACCGGCGTCTTTCGCTCGAGACGGCGGCAAGGGACCTCCGGCGCGCCTTTTTTCTCGAATGCGCCAGACGCCGACGCTGCCGCACCCTTCTGCTGGCCCATCACGCCGACGACCAGGTGGAAACGTGTCTTTTCCAATTCCTGCGGGGTTCCGGTGCCGCCGGGCTTGCCGGAATGAAGCCTGTGAGCGTCCAAAACGGACTCCGGATCATCCGTCCGATGCTGGGAATCCCCCGGGCAGCCATTGACGCCTATGTGGCCGAAAAAGGCATCCCGTTCCGCGAAGATCCGTCCAATGCCGGGCAGGAACACACGCGGAACCGGCTCCGGAACCGGGTCCTTCCCGTGATCTCGCAGGCGTTTGGAGACAGTTTTCGCAGCGCGGTTCTCAGAGCGTCACAAATTTTCCGACAGGAAGATGACTGGATGGAAAGCCAAACTCCGGAAGTCGGAAAAATCCTCTCCTGTGCCTCCCTCCGCGCCATGCCGGAAGCCCTGCGACACCGCACCGTCCTGCGTTGGCTCCGACGGAACCGGATCCCCGAAGCCGGCTTCTCCGAGACCCGCCGTGTCCTCTCGCTTCTGGATGTCTCCGCCGGTCCCGCCAAGGTCAGCCTGCCGGGAGATCATTACGCCCGGCGACGCGCGGGGGAGATTTTTTCCGGAAAGGAGAAGGCATGATGAGCTTCCGCCAATCCCTGCGCCTGGCGGCGGCAGCGGCCAAGGCCAACCTGCTTCCGGGGCTTCTGTTGCAGTGCCTGATGCTGGTGTTTTTCTCCCTTTATGTCGCCCATGAGGGGACCAAACGATTTCTGGGAGAAGTGGCCCATGTGAAACACGAGGTGGGCTATCCCTTCTCATTTCTGTCGTATGTGATCGCCGCGGCACTGCTTCCCGAAGTCATCCGCATTGTCTTTTTTCAATCCGGAAAACCCACCATCCGCAATCTCCGGGCATTCCTCACCGCGGCCCCCATCTGGGGACTTACCGGCATTCTGGTGGATTTTTTCTATCACTGCCAGATCCTCTGGTTCGGCAGCGGAACCGATTGGGCAACGCTGCTCTGCAAAATGTTCGTGGATCAGTTCCTCTTCAGTCCGTTCCTGGCAAACCCTCTGGTGATCGGCTGGTTTGTGTTCCGGGATGCGGGATTCCGCGCATCGGCATGGAAGGAGATCTTTTGTGCGGATTTTTTTCTGAAGAGAGTCTTTCCGGTCCAGGTGGCGGGATGGTGCATCTGGATCCCGGGCGTGTTGCTCATTTACTTCATGCCCGAATATCTTCAGATCCCCGTGGCCGTGCTGATCCAGATTTTTTGGGTTCTCATCTTCACGACCATGGGAGACGCCCTTCGTCGGCGGGCGTAGAACTCAATCCCGGAAGTTCTGGAATCCCAGGGCGACGCCGAAGTCCCGTCCCCGGCAAAAACCGATCACTCCCTGCAATTCATCGCGGCTCTTTCCGGTGACCCGGATCTGGCGGTCCTGGAGCGAGCTCTGGACCTTGAAACCGCCGGCCTTGATTTCCCGGATGATCTCCTTTGCCTTGTCGCCTTCGAGTCCCTGTTTGATGACAAAATCCTGCGTGGCATGTCCGAGCGGGGAGATGGCGGGATCCTTGCGTTCGACATTTCGCAGGTCGATGTTTCGTTTTGCGAGTTTTCCGGTGACCATGTCGTGGAGGGATTTGAGGCGCGAGGCATCCTCGGCCTTGAGGGCGATTTTTGAGTCTTTGGCGATCCATTCGATCGTGGCCGTGCTTCCCTTGAAGTCAAAACGCGTGGCCAGTTCCTTGACCGCCTGGTTGACGGCGTTGTCGATCTCCTGGCGGTCAATTTCCGAAACAATGTCGAACGAGGGCATTCCCGGAACTTAATGAGAGCGGGCAGCGGGGTCAATTTCGCCTTCACCATCCGGCCTTCCTCGGGCACAACGGGAGGGAATCCATGGAGCCAGCCCGAATCGAACAAGCCGGAGAGATCGCCGCAGAGGTGAAAAAAGCCGGCGTGGTGGCAGTTCATCTTGAAACATTCTCCCATGGAAAAACCAGGGAGGATGATCCGTGGAACGGAGGAATCCGCGCCATGGTCCTCGCCATTCCCGGGCAATCCCCATGGTTCCTCGATCTGGAAGCCTGGGGAGCGGTCCCGGAGGATCTGGCTGCCGCCATCGGCTCCTCCGTGCTGGTCGCCCACGGCGCGCAATCCGTGCTCCTCTGGCTGGGAGTGAAACAGGCGATCCGTCCGCAAAAAGTGTTTTGCACGCGCACAGCCGCCTGGTTGCTTTCGGCGGGAATGGCGGAGGATTTGGAACTCGATGCCGTTCTGGCGCGTCATCTCCGACTCTCTCCCCCGGGCCGCCCGGCTCCGTCGGACTGGGGAGGGCTTTTCCTCACGGAGGAGCAGGTTTTTTCCGCCACTGACCGGGTGGACCGGCTTCATGAACTGTGCCGGGTGTTGAAGCGCGGGATCACTTCCGCCGGACTTCGGATGGTCTGTCAGTTTGAAATGGAACTGATCCCCGTGGTGGCGGCCATGGAAGAATGCGGGATCGCCGTGGATGCCGATTTTCTCGGATGCGAACGGGAAGAATCCGCGCGGGCGATGCAGGAAGCCGCACAGACCCTCGCCGCATTGCTCAGGACCCCTTCGCTCAATCCCTCGAGTCCCTCCCAATTGATCAAAGCCCTCGCCCGTGTCGGCATTTCCGTCGAGGAGACGGGAGAATCCAGTCTCAAGGCGGTGGACGAAGGGGTGATCATCCCGGCCATTCTCGATTACCGGGCAAAAGAGAAAGTGTTTCAGCAGGCGGGAAGCCTGCTGGCCGGCATCCGGGACGATGGACGCATTCATGCCCGATTCGATCCTGCGGGAACAGACACCGGACGGTTTTCCTCCCACTCCCCCAACCTCCAGAACATTGGCCGCGGAAAAATCCGGGCCGGTTTTGTGGCCCCTCCCGGCAGCGCACTCGTCATGGCAGATTACAGTCAAATCGAGCTCCGGGCCGCCGCCGCCATCTCCGGCGAGGAAAAAATGATCACCGCCTATGGTCGGGGAACGGATCTGCACGTCCTGACAGCCGCCGCCATTCTCGACAAGCCGGCGGAGGAGGTGAACAGGCAGGATCGACAGATTGCCAAAAGTGCGAATTTCGGACTGCTCTACGGACAGGGAGCCAAAGGCCTGGTCTCCTTCGCGCGCCAGGCTTACGGCGTCACCCTCTCCACCGACGAGGCTCTCGGCATCCGCACCCGCTTTTTTTCCGCCTATCCCGCCATTGCCCGCTGGCATGATGCCTGTTCGAGAATGGCAGGCGCGCGGGCTCCCGAAGCCAGAACCATCACGGGCAGACGTCGCCTCATCCCGTCCGGAGCCGATCGCTGGCAGAGATTCTCCACACTCATCAACACCCCTGTGCAGGGAGGTTGTGCCGATGGATTGAAGCTGGCCATGATTGCCCTCGCCCGTGCCCTGCCTTCCGGGGCAAGGATGGTCAGCACCGTCCACGATGAATTGCTCATCGAATGCCGGGAAGACCAACTGGAAGAAGTGTCGGCGATCACCCGCGAAACCATGGGCTCCGCCATGCAGAAGCTCTTTCCCGGTGTCCCGATCCAGGTGGACATCGCCACAGGCCCGAACTGGGCGGGCAAATAGGACCCGACCAGGAACGCAAACGTCCGGTCACAACGGAACTTGTCTTTCCGGATTGTTCTGAAAGTAATTATCTTTTCATGAAACCCCCTATGGAATTACTGCGGCCTGTTGGAGTCGCCCTGTTCGTTGCGTTTTCCCTGTCCCCCACCACAGGACGGGCCAATCCGGATCCCTTTGTGGAGGACAGCACGAATGTTCGAGCCCCCCATGGAAAGCCGTTTGTTTACAAGGAATCCGGAGGGGAACCAAGGGATCTGGAAGTTTACTTCCCGGCAGACTGGGATCCGTCAAAACACAAAGTGCCCGGCATCATCTTTTTTCATGGCGGGGACTGGACCGGAGGAAATCTCAATCAGTTCCGCTACGCCTGTCACTATTTCGCGAGCAGGGGACTGGTGGCCGCCACGGTCAACTACCGGATGATTCCCCGGGAGGAACGCGACGGACTCCCCCCGGGAGAATCGTTCAAGCGGGCCTGCCTTCTCGATGCAAAGAGCGCGATCCGGTGGATGAAGCAGCATGCCGCGGAACTCGGGGTGGATCCCCGGCGCATCATCACCGCAGGCGGATCCGCGGGCGGTCACCTCGCGGTGGTCGCCACGCTTGCCGGAGAAATAAACGACCCCGCCGATCCCAAAGACATCGACACCAGCGCCCAGGCGTACCTGTTGTTCAATCCGAACTTCAAAGACGATGGCACGGGCGATGCCGAGGCGGATGTTCAGAAGTATCTCGATGACAAATTTCCGCCCTCCATTGTTTTCTTTGGCGATCAGGATTCCTATCTCACATATGGAGCGGAGGCCGCATCCAAGCTCAAGTCCCGTGGCAACACCGGCATGGAGTTCTGGATCGCCGAAGGTCAGCCCCATGGTTTTTTCAACAACCCGCCCTGGCAGGATGTGGTGCTTGCCGAGGCCGATCGTTTTCTTGTGGAGCACGGTTTTTTGAAGGGCCCCGCCACACTGTCCCTTCCGGCAACCGGAGAAAAACTCCGGAAGAAACCCTGACCACGGGAGGAAACCGGCTCTGCCGTTGCCAATGTCCATTCACAAGGAAATCCGGCTTGGGCTTGACACTGTCGGGCTGGGAACCTCTTATGCCGGACCATGAGGTTTCCGCTCGCGCTGACAGCCCGGATAGCGGGTTACATCATTGGCAAAAAAATCCGGGGGGTTGAGAAGTTTGCAACTGTTCTCCAGTTGGAACCGCTCCATACGTGCAACCTGACCTGCACGGGGTGCGGACGGATCCGCGAGTATTCGACATCGCTCAAGGATGTGATGTCGCTGGAGGACTGTCTGGGAGCGGCGGAGGAATGCGGGGCCCCGATGATTTCGATCTGCGGAGGGGAGCCGCTTATTTATCCGCAGATTGAGGAACTGGTTTCCGGTCTGCTGGCGCAGAAACGAATCGTCTACATCTGCACGAACGGAATGTTCATGCGCAAAAAAATGCGCGACCACCTCGCGGCGGAGTTTGCCGGGAACCCGGCGGCCACGGGACCAAAACTGGATGTGCTGGTCTCCGAGGAATTGCTGACCCCCGAGCAGGCGGAAGCAATCCGCACCACAAAAGATATTCCTCCTCATCCCATCCGCCCTTCGCGCTGGATGTATTGGAACGTCCACCTCGACGGACTCGAACGCACGCATGATCTCATTGTCGAACGCGAGGGCGTCTTCAGGGAATGCATTGCCGCGATCCGCATGGCGAAGATCCTCGGCTATCAGGTCGCGACAAACACGACGGTTTACAAGGAGACGGACATGGACGAACTCGCCCGGATGTTCGATTACCTCTCCTGGCTCGGCGTCGACGGCCACACGATTTCTCCGGGTTACGATTACGATTCGGCAAAGGAAGACATGCGCAAGCGGCTCAACCTCCAGCCGGAGAATTTTTTCCTCACCCGCGAAATGACCAAGGCGAAGTTCCGGGACATCCGGATCTGGGGAGAAAAATACACCCTCTTCGGAACACCTGTCTATCTGGACTTCCTGGCCGGACGCCGTGACCTGACCTGCTCGGCATGGGCGATTCCCACACGGAACGTCCGCGGCTGGAAGGGGCCGTGTTATTTGATGACCGATGCCCACCATGCCAGTTACCGGGACCTGCTGGAAAAGACACCGTGGGAGAAATATGGAGTCGTGGACGGCAGGGCCCGCGATCCGCGATGCGAAAATTGCATGGTCCACTGCGGTTATGAACCCACCGCGACACTTGGCCGGGACGCGCAGGCGGGCGACACCTGGGCAAACATCGCTTTCAACTTCGGGAAAAAACCCGCTCCCCGCACCGAGGGGGCTTCGGTGAATCCTTTCGATGGCGTCTCGGCCGGGAAAGGTCACAAAACCGGGCGTCCGGAAAAGCAACCGGTCGGTTGAGCCCGGATCCGCGATTCCTCACGCAGGAGGTGCCGGAAAAAACCGTCTTGGGGATTTATTGTCCGGCGGAAGCCCTGGCTTTTCTGCGGACAAGAAACCATCCGCCCGCAAAGGCCATGAGAAGCAGAACGCCTGTTGTCGGTTCCGGAACGGAAATGGCAAAGATGGTGTCGATTGTGACGGTGCCGGTGGCACTGTAGTTCCCGCTCGCGTAGGGCAGGCTGCCGCCGTACTGAAAATAGTCCAGTTTCAGGGAATCGTCGTTGACATTGTACCACACGTGGCCGGTGGTGATTTTTGGCCCGGAAGCGGGGAGATCGTCGGTGCCATAATAGGCGGGATCGAGGGGGTCCACAAAGGAAAGGATGGCATTCTCGGACTCCTGAATGATTCCGTCCTCATTGGCATCCGTCCATTCGATCCCGGCTGCCAGAAGTTCGTGCCCGCCTCCGACCCCGCCGTAGAGTATGGAAAAGAGGGTGGCATTTCCCGCACCGAGGGAATTCAGAAAAAACTCCGAGGTGGGGTTTCCATCCGTTATGTAGGAGGGCTTGGAATAATCTCCGCTGCCCCAGTAGTCCGACGGAAAAATCCCGGAGAATTGGACGGCGGAAAATCCGTTGTCCCCGATGATGTATTTGTGGAGTGCGTGGGGGATGTGGTCGTAGTAGGTGCCATCCTGCGGGCTTGTGTCCATGTAAGCCGGGGAGACGAGCAGGGCGTCGGTGGCCATCCAACTGGAATAGGACGTCCCGGTGAGCGCCGTTCCGAAATACGAGGGAGCGAGGTTCTGAAGGTAAGTCATGGCATTCGTGCTGGAAGTGGGCAAGCAGGCTTCGCTGCCGACGAAGTTGTAGGTCGCATTGTCCAGACTGTATTGGTCGAGCCAGCCGAAATACGCCGTGTTTTCCATGACATTGTAAATTGTCTGCGCGGAGGCTGCCCCGCAGGAGAGAGCGAGAATTTCCAGGCAACAGAGGAATTTTTTCATCGGGGTGGTGTGGAACTTTCTCCTTTGCATCAGGCGGGGAGGAAAGCAAGCACGGTTCATCGAGTTTCGGGCGGGATTCGTCGAGTTGCGGTGGACGTTGCGGGAGGTGGCGCAAAAGTGAGGGCATCCCAAATCCCTGAGACCATGAACTCTTTGATTCGCCCCTCATTGCTGTTTGTTTTTGTTGTTCAACTCCTTGCATCCGTTCCATCGGTTGTTGCAGATGCAAATCTCCAAGTGGACAGCACTTGGAGCGATGGGTTTACGGCGAGCATCAAGGTGACGAATTCCGGAACCCAGGCGCTGAGCGGCTGGACATTGGCTTTCGATCTTGACCGGGGGATTTCGAGTTCCTGGAACGCGGTCCAGCAGAGCCGGAGCGGGAATCATTATGTTTTCACCAACGAATCGTGGAACGGCTCCATCCCCGCCGGAGGCAGTTTCACCATCGGATTTCAGGCCGCCGGAGCGTCGTCCGGGATTTCCTTTTCCAATGTGACCTTGAACGGGGTTGCGATCGCGGCCTCTGTCACGGAAGCCACGGGCGGGGGCGGAAGCACGGAAGGAACCTCTTCCATCACTCTGGATGCGGATGCGGGTGGGGAGACCCTGCAGCTTGTGCTGGATCAGGGAGCAAACACGGTGCAGATCACCAGCAACGGAACATTTTCCGTGGTCTCGAACAATCCGGGCGTTGCCTCGGCTTCCGTGAGTGGCAAGGCTATCTCCATCCAGGCGCAAAAGGCGGGGAGGGCGTCGCTCCGGATCACCGAGACCACGGGAGGGGCGGTGAGAGTGGTCGGAGTGCGGGTGAACAAGGCCGACGGATCGGCTCCGGGGTTGCCTGATTACCTGGCCATCGGCTCGGTGAGCGAGGACACGACGACGGATCTGGGATTCTGGTCGGACTTCGGGGATCCCTCGAAAAACAAGCGTGTGGACGTGCGCTACATTTATCTCAACGGCGGGGCCTCAAACAGCATCGGGGACGGCTGGAATTGGCGGCAGCTCAATGACGGCGAACGCGCCACGCGGTTCGTGGAAGAAAGCCTCAAGCTCGGAATGATTCCCTTTTTTGTATGGTACAACATTCCCGACAGCGGCGAGAGCTACTACACCGACAAGCTCCACATCGAGTCGAAACCCTATCTCGAAGGCTACTTCAAAGACCTGCGCCATGCCTTGGAAATCACCAAGGCGGTCGCGGGCGGGGAGACCATCGGCTGGATTCTCGAGCCGGATTTTCTGGGCTATTTCGCACAGAACAATTCCGGCACGCCGGACACGGTGGCGGCACTGACCGAAGCGGCCTATTCCAGCGGCGTGTTGACCCCCGGCGTCGATCCCTCCTTTCCCAACACCCTCAAGGGACTCGTGCAGGCGATCAACTACACGATTCAAAAATACCAGCCGACGGCCTTTTTTGGCTGGCAGTTCAATCTCTGGGCCTCACCGGCCGGTGGCTTCACCGGAGCCGGCATCACGGGAAAAGGAATTGTTCATCTCACGGACACAAAGGGCCTCGATGGCGGACGGACGGCCATTTACAACGAGGCTGGCGCGATTGCCGATTACTACGTCTCTGCCGGCATCCTGAGCCATGGGGCGGACTTTGTGAGCATCGACAAGTATGGACTCGATGCGGGATTTGAGGGCAAGAATGCGGATCCGTCCCAATCCACATGGTTCTGGAACGCCGTGCATTGGACGAACTATCTGGTTTTTGTGAATTCCCTCCACGACACCACGGGACTGCCGGTGGTTCTCTGGCAGATTCCCGTGGGTCGGATCAACTCCTCCGCCTCCATCAGCCCTTATACGGGAACAACCTTTGGCGACCTGCCGAACACCACCCGGAAATATGAGGACTCCGCCTCGACCTACTTCTTCGGAGACAAATTCTCCACCACAACCACCCGCGCGGATTTCTTTGGACAGACGGATGGCGGGATTTCCAGCGTGGCAAAAAACGGAACCGCCGTCACCTGGGACGAACATCTCTCGTTGGCAAAAGAAGCCGGTGTCGCCGTGGCTCTCTTCGGGCCCGGCGTCGGTGACAGCACCGACAACGTGGGATCCGATGAAAACTTCTTCTGGATCAGCAAAGTGCAGGATTACTACAAAGCCCCGGTCTCTCTCGCAGGTGGAGCCGGTGGCATTCCCCTCCCCACGGATAATGGCGGAGGAAGCAGTGGGGGCGGTTCCACGACAGCCCAGTCCGCAACATTCCGCTTCGACGTCACCAGCAACTGGGGCACCGGTTACATTGCCAATGTGAGCATCACCAATACCGGATCCACCGCGATCACCGGCTGGACGCTCTCCTTCGATCTCGATGTTCCCGTTTCCAGCTTCTGGAGCGCCAAGGGCGGCCAAAAATCCGGTTCCACCGTCACGTTCTCCAATGAATCCTGGAATGGCGTGATCCAACCGGGTGCCACTGTGACGTTTGGAATCCAAACCTCCTCCAGTGCCGACTTGACAGCCTCAAACTTTGTTCTCAACGGACAAACACCGACACCGACACCGACACCGACACCGACACCGACACCGACACCGACACCGACACCGACACCGACACC
>JADHED010002608.1_pt1 | contig 12189 bp, 6 predicted proteins | sample 8952041 | NCBI WGS metagenome assembly JADHED01 (sample SAMN16124423, study PRJNA663239) | bioreactor sludge metagenome | isolation source: sludge (control) | place: India:Bengaluru | collected 2018-09-08
CCCTAACCGGCCCCCTCACCGCCCCCCCCCCACGGTCACCGGGCCTTCGCCACCGGCGGGCGGCGCTCGTCGAGGATGTCCGTCACCCCTCGCTCGGACAGGCGATCGAGCAGCCGGTCCAGCCCGGACCGGCACGCGAACGCGCACTCGGACCGGTGGAGCGGCCACACCGACAGGAAGTGGACGTACTCCCCGTCGGACCGGTCGAAGCCCGAGAAGTCGGGATCGAGCACGGCGGAGTGGCTGAGCAGCAGCGCGGGGTACGGCGATCCGTCCACCAGCGGTCCGTCGGCGACCTCGTAGGTGTGCCGGCACCAGAACCACGCCTGGCCCGTGCCGACCCTGCGGCCGAGGTCGATGAGCAGCGCCAGCGGCCACGCCCGCCGCTCGTCCCCGCGGTCTGCCCGCGAGAGCCCCCAGTCCGGCGGCAGGAGGATCGCGAACTCGACCCGCCGGCAGGACGGGGGCGCGGAGGACGGAGGCGTCATCGCCACGGCGCTCACGCCCGCCGTGACAAGGGCCGTGAACGGCCGGTCCGGCGCCGGTTCCACGATGAGGATGTCGAACGGGGCGGGCCCGAAGTCCGGGAGGACGAGCGCCCCCGAGACCGGGCCCACCCGCCGGGCGACGTGCGCCCGGATCTCCTCGAGAAACGGGATGGGGGTCCGGCGGAGCCCCCACTCTCCGGCGAAGGCGCGGATCGCCTCCGGCGTCATCCTCGCTCCGTTGCGGCAGCTATCGCAGTCCATGTGTCCCTCCGGAGTGTTGTCGCAAGTGGGCTCGGAAAAACATGCGAACACAATGCTGACACGGGGGTCCGACCCGCGCGGGGAGATGGATCTCGGCGGGCGGTCCGGCGTGCGCCATCATGCGGGCATGGCGGGGGCCGGACCGGGCGGGCGCGGGTGGCGGATCGCGGGCGCGGTGGCGCTGCTCGCCGCGGCCGCGCTTCCCTACCTCCGGACGCCGGCCAACGGCTTCGTGTGGGACGACTTCGAGACGATCGTCCGCAACGCCGACGTCCACTCCCTCGAGAACCTCGGCGAGATCCTCACGACGCCGGACCTGACGCCGCCGTACTTCCGGCCGCTGACCCGCGCCCTGTTCGCGTTGGAGTGGGAGGCGTTCGGCGCGACCCCCGCGGCCTTCCACGCCGTGTCGGTCGTCCTGCACGCGGGGGCCGTCCTCGCCGTGTGGCTCCTCGCGCGCCGCCTGCTCGGCCGGGAAGCGCCGGCCCTGCTGGTGGCCGGCCTGTTCGCCGTGCACCCGGCCAACGCCGAGGCCGTGGCGTTCGTGTCCGCGAACAACAACGTCCTGGCGACGCTGTTCGCGGCGGCCGCGGTCCTCGCGGCGCACGGCGCGAGGGGAGGCCTGCGCGACGGGCGGGCGTGGGCCTCCGCGGCCCTCGCGCTGGCGGCCCTCGGTTCGAAGGAGACCGGCGCCGTGGCCCTCGTCCTCGTGCCCCTGGTCGGCCCCGCGCCCGGCCGGCCCCGGACGTGGCTGCGCTACGCGCCCTGGGTCGCGGCCCTCGGCCTGTACCTCGCCTGGTGGGCGGTCTCGCTCGGCGGACTCATCGGCACCCCGACCATGGTGCACCGGCACGATGCCGGGCCCTTCGCCGCGCTCTGGGCGTTCGGCACGGCCCTGCGCTACGCGGTGTGGCCTTCCCCGCTGACGGCCCTGCACGCCGTCCCGGCGGCCGGGGCGGGGACCGTCGCCGCCGCCACGTTCGCCGTGCTCGCGTTCGCCGGCGTCGCCGTCGCCGCCGCCCGCCGGGGCCGCCGCACGGCGCTCGCGGGCCTCGTGTGGTTCGCCGCCGCCCTCGCCCCCTCCCTCGGCGCGGTGGCGATCCCCTCCGTGGCCTTCGCCGAACGCTACCTGTACCTCGCGCTGCCCGGCCTCCTCGTCGCGCTCGCGGACCTCGTGCCGTGGGCGCGGCTCGCCGCCCGCCCGGCGCCGGCCCGCGCCGCCGTCGCGGCGGTCGCGGCCGCGGTCCTGGTCCTCGCCGGCACCCGCACGGCGGCGCGCGTCCCCGACTGGCGGGACAACCGCACGCTGTTCACCCGCGCGGTCGACGTCGCGCCGCACCCCACCGCGCACTTCAACCTCGGCAACGACTGCCTCGCGCGGGACGACCTGCCGGGCGCGGTGGCGCACTGGGAGCGCGCGGTGGCCCTCGACCCCGGCGACGCGGACGCGCTCACCCAGCTCGGAGTGGCGGCCGCGGTCCGCGGGCGGCTCGCGGAGGCGAAGGGCCTTCTCGAGCGCGCCCTCGCCGCCGACCCCGCCCACCCCGAGGCCCGGCGCAACCTCGACCGCGTGCTCCGCGACCTCCGCCGCCCCCGCCCGGCCCGGTGACCCGCGCCCCGTCCTCGCACGGCGGAGTCCGGGCGGCTATCGTGGCACGGGGAGAAAGCGGAGGCCGACCCATGATGCGCGCCGCCTTCCTCGCCGTCCTCGCGGGCCTCACCCTCGTCCCCGGCGTGCGCGGGGACGACGAGGGGCTGCCGCCCTGGCTCGCCGTCACACGGTGGCGGGGCGAGTTCACGATCACCGTCAACGGGCGCGAGGAGACCGATCTCCGCAACCTCGCGCCGGGCGCGAAGAGCTTCCACGAGGCGTCGTGGGCGATCCAGGGCTCCTTCACGCTCGACCTCCCGCGCGGCGAGGACGGACGGCGGTACGGGCCGGCCCCGGGCCAGACGTGCGCCGGCTGGGACGGGCACGCGCGGGCCTCGGCGGCCATGTCCGGCGACTACGGCGTTCAGCCGGGCCCCGGCATCCGGACGGGGTACGTCGTCAGCGACAGCGTCAGCCCCCGCGGCGACGACGAGGGGAAGCACAACCGGGTGCGCTTCGCGGTGGAGACGGAGGACGGGACGTTCGACTTCGGCGTGTCGCAGGAGTTCGCCGGGCGCCTCGTCGCCGACTCCTCGGAGGCGCGGGAGAAGATCCGCGCGGCGGTGGAGCAGGCGAAGGGCGAGGGGAAGGAGCTCCTGCGGCTCCTCGAGGCGCTCGCGGAGGCGTCGATGCCGGAGGACTCGCAGCCGTTCACCTGCCTCGTCGCGGCGGACGTCGACGACTTCCCGCTGCCGGAGAAGCCCGGCGTCGTGTCGGGCTCGAAGAAGATGCGGTTCCACCTGCCGGAGGTCCTCGGGCCGACGGTCGAGGGGACCTTCGCGTTCTCCCTCTCCCCCGTCACCGAGGGCCCCACGGTCGAGATCGTGAAGGTCGAGCAGGCGGGCGGGACGCGGACCACCGACCCGCGGCAGGTCGTCTTCGAGGGCGGCGCGCTCGTGATCGTCGCCGAGGCCGAGGTGGACCCGCCCGAGCTGGCCGCCGCCGTCACGTGGGAGGCGCCGGACCTCGACGAGGTGAAGGGGAAGGTGGCGAGCCGCGTGCTCGAGAACGGCCACGTGGAGGCCACGGTCACCTACTCCGCCCTCCCCGCGGCGAACTCGGGCTTCGGGAGCAGGACGCTGCGCGCCCTCGCCGGCGACGACGAGGCGCAGGGGAACTTCTCCGTGTTCTTCTCCCGGGACGGGCGGGACAGCCCGGAGGCGCCCGCCGCCGGCGGGGCGAAGGCGCCGAACTGGTACGTCTACTGGAAGCAGGGCCCCGTGCCGGACCTCGAGCGGTTCGAGTTCGTGGCGGACGCCTCCATGGGCGCGGGCTACCAGCCGAAGTCGGGGCGCCTGACGGTGACCGGGTCCGCCCCGGGCGTGATCCCCGCCCTGGACGTGAACCTCGTCACGAAGGACGAGGCGCACTCCTACCGCCTGACGCGGGAGCGGCGGGAGGGGATACAGGCCGTGGCGGCCTGCGTCCTCCACGAGCTGAAGCACAAGGAGCTGCACGAGACGAAGGGCGACGACTATGACGAGGACGCGGTCACGGACGCCGTGGAGACGGAGTCCGCCGACCCGTGGCTCGACGTGTTCCAGCCGAACACCTACGCGAACTTCGCGGTGGAGCTGTTCTACGGCGACACCGAGGCGTGGGTCGCCGGGGGCGAGGACGAGGACGAGCAGGCGGCACGGAAGGAGACGGTGAGCACTCACCGCGGGCAGCTCCGGGTGAAGGGCGACAACGAGCTGCTCGCGATCATCGCCGAGCGGGACGCGGCGGCCGACGAGAGCAGCGACTGGGCGTTCCCCGGCAGCCAGGCGCAGGCGCCGCAGAGGTGACGGGCATGCGGATCCTCGCGAGCCTCCTCGTCCTCCTCGCGGCGGGCGTCGCCGCCGCCGACGCGGATTCCGAGTACGCGGACCTGCTCGACGCGTGGAAGGGCAAGCGCTACGCGGACGCCCTCTCGCGCGCGGAGGCGTTCCGGGCGGCGAACCCGGGCCACCGGCATGCCGCCGCCGTCCTGTACATGGGCGGCGACGCGGCGGCGAAGACCGGCGAGTGGGCGAAGGCGGAGGAGTGGTTCCGGGCGCTCCTCCGCGACCACCCCTCCTACAAAAAGGCCGACGACGCGCGGGACGGCATCGTCACGGCCCTCCGGGGCCGCCGGCGGCTCGACGCCTGCATCGCCGCCTGCGAGGAGTACCTGAAGGCCGACCCCGCCTCCCCCCACGTCCCCCACTGGGTCTTCACCCGAGGCGAGAGCCTGTTCCGGCTGTTCCGCTTCGCGGAGGCGAAGGAAGCGCTCGCGGTGCTGGCCGCGGGCGCGGAGGGCGCTCCCTACGCCGCCGCGGCGAAGGGCGTCCTCGCGAAGATCGACCCGGACTTCGCCGTGGACGCGGCGGGCGTCGTCGACGACTATCGCGGGAAGTACGTGGGCGACATCCGCCTCGCGGCGGCGCGGGCGTCGGTGCCGGGCCTCGTCGCCGGGGCGCGCACGGCCCTCGCGGAGCGCCTCGGGCTTGCCGTCCCCGACCCGCCGGGAGTCCTCGTCCGCTTCGAGGACACGACGGCGGCGGCGGCGAAGCGCGGCGACCGCGGCAGCACCTACACCGTCGGCATCGGCGGCAGGCCCGTGGAGGTCATGGTCTTCTACACCGAGTTCGTCGTCCTCTGGCCGCAGGACTTCGGGGAGCGCCTCGTGCACGAGGTCAAGCACGCCGTCATGCGCGGGGCCATGGGACAGGCCTACCTCGACCTCCCGCGCTGGATCCGCGAGGGGCTCGCCATGCACGCCGCGGGCCAGGCGGAGGGCCGCGCGGCCCAGATCGTGAGCAACGCCGTGTTCGCGGGGCAGGACCCGACGAAGATCGTGGACGCGCTCGACAGCCCCCGGCGGGACTACGACGACTACCTCGTGGACGGCCTCGCCGTGGAGTGGCTCGCGGGACGGAGGCCGGGCGCGGTGAAGGACTTCACCGCCCGCCTCCTCCGGGGAGAGGCCCCCGAGGCCGCCTTCGCCGCCGCCGCCGGTCTGCCCTTCGAGCAGGCCCGCGAGCAGGCCGAGGAGCACTGCGCCACGTGGGTCCTCGCGGCGCTCGGCGCGCCGTACGACGAGTACCGGGCGCTGGCGCGCGAGGGGGCGGACGCCGCGAAGAAGGGCGACGCGGCGGCGGCGGAGTGGGTCGCGGCCGACGGCGGCGCCCGCTGGAAGCGGTGGATCGAGGCCAACCCGGACCACGTCCTCGCCCCCCTGGGTCGCTACCGGTACGGGAAGGCGCTCGTCCTCGCCGGGCGACACGAGGAGGGCCGCGCGCTCCTTCGGCACGTCGTGGATCAGGACTCCATGCGGTCCACCATCTGCGACGACGCCGCCTGCTGGATCGCCCGCTCGTTCGAGAAGGAGGGCGACGCCGCCCGCGCCGCCGAGGCCTTCGGCGTCCTCCTCCGCGACTACTCGTGGTCGAAGACGACCGAGGAGTTCGCCGGCCGCTACGCCCCCGCGGGCCCCGTCCTCCGCTGACCCCGCCGCCGCCGGCAAGGTGACGGTCGACGTGGCAAAGCGGACCCTGAAGATCTCCATTTCGAAGACCGACTTCCCGATCCTCCAGGCCAACCCCGTCACCGTCCGCGTCGAGAGCGGCCTCCGGACCCTCGTGTCCGAGGAGACATGGACGGAGTCGAAGCCCGGCCAGTTCAAGTCCCCGTGGCGCGCGCCGGCTCCCGGCCGAGGCCGTGCACGAGGGCGTAGAGCACGGGCAGGATGAGCAGCGTCAGGGCCAGCGCGCTCAGGAGCCCGCCGAACACCACCGCCACGAGCGGGCGCTGCACCTCGGATCCCGCGCCGGTGGCGTAGAGCAGCGGCAGCAGCCCGAGCAGCGTCGTCAGCGTCGTCATGAGCAGCGGCCGCACGCGCAGGAGACAGCCTTCCGTGACGACCTCGCGGATCGGCTTGCCCTGCGCCCGCAGGGCGTCGAAGAACGACACGAGGACGAGACCGTTCTCCACCGCCACGCCGAGGAGCGCGATGAACCCGATGGAGGCGGGGACGGACAGGTCGATGCCGAGAAGCCAGATGGCGAGGATCCCGCCCACGAGGGCGAAGGGGAGGTTCACCAGCACGAGGAGCGCGCTCGACAGCCGCCCGAGCGACACGACGAGCAGCAGGAAGATGAGGAGCAGCGCGATGGGCACCACGATCCGCAGGCGCTCCATCGCGCGCACCTGGTTCTCGAACTGCCCGCCCCACGCGATGCGGTAGCCCTGCGGAAGCGTCGCCTCGATCGCCGCCACCCTCGTCTTCGCCTCCGCCACGAAGGACCCGATGTCGCGGCCCTCGACGTTCGTCTCGACGATGAGGCGCCGGTGGGAGTCCTCGCGGCTGATCTGGGCCGGGACGTCCGCCTCGCGGATCCGGGAGATGTCGCCGAGCGGGACCAGGTGCCCGAGCGGCGACGGGACGAGGAGCCGCGCCAGGTCCTCCGGCGCGTCCCGGTCCGCCTCCGGGTAGCGGACGACGACCTCGTGCCTCCGCTGGCCCTCGTAGACCGTGCCGGCCCCCGTGCCGCCCACCGCCGCTCCGACGAGCAGGTTCACGTCGTCGGCGTTGATCATGTGCCGCGCCATGGCCTCCCGGTCGAGCTCCACGGCGAGCTCGGTGAAGCCGGAGACCTGCTCGATCTTGATGTCCCGCGCGCCGCGCACACCGGAGAGGACGGGCGCGATCTGCTCCGCCGCCGCCCGCAGCACGTCCATGTCGTCGCCGAAGATCTTGATGGCCACGTCGGACTTGATGCCGCTGATGAGCTCGTTGACGCGCAGGGCGATCGGCTGGCTGAACGCGGGACTGATGCCCGGGATCGTGCCCAGTTCGTCCCGCAGGTCCTGCACGAGGCGGGCCTTCGTGCGCCCCGTCGTCCACTCCGCCTCCGGCCGCAGCATGATGAAGACGTCGCTCTGCTCGGGCCCCATGGGGTCCTCGGCGATCTCCGCCCGCCCGGTCTTGGAGACGACGGTGAGGACCTCCGGGAACTTCGCCACGAGGCGCTTCTCGATGGCCGTGCACTGGGCCGCGGACCCGTCGACGCTCGCCGTGGGCAGACGGACGATGTTGACCGCGATGGCGCCCTCGTCGAGGGCCGGCAGGAAGGAGGTGCCGATGCGCGGCACGAGCGAGAACGCGCCCACCATGACCGCCGCGGCGACGGCCACCGTGAACCACCGCCCCCGCATGACCAGCGCCAGCACGGGGCGGTACGCCGCGGCGATCCCCCGCACGACGGGGTTCGCCGCGGCCCGCGCCGAGGCCGGCCGCAGCCCGACCGCAGCCAGCGCGGGCACGACGACGATCGCCGCCGCCAGCGAGCCGGCCAGGGCGAAGCAGATCGTGAGCGCGAGGGGCTTGAACATCTTCCCCTCCATCGACTCGAGCGAGAACAGCGGCAGGAACACGATGATGATGATGAGTATCGCGAACAGCACCGGCCGCGCGACCTCCCGCGACGCGGACAGGACGGTCTCCAGCCGGGGCCGCCCGGGGTTCTCCGCGAGGTGGCGGGCCACGTTCTCGGTGACGACGATGGCGCCGTCCACGACCATCCCGATGGCGATGGCGAGACCGCCGAGGCTCATGAGGTTCGCGGTGACGCCCTGCCACCCCATGACGAGGAAGCACGCCGCGGCGGTCACCGGCAGGCTCACCGCCACGGTGAGGGCGGCGCGCAGGTCCCAGAGGATGACGAACAGGACGAGCACGACGAGGAGGATCCCCTGCCCCAGCGCGCCGGTGACGGTCGCGACGCACGCCTCGATGAGGCTCGTGCGGTCGTAGAACGGAGTGACCTCCACGCCCGGCGGAAGGGACTTGCGGACCTCGGGGATCTCCGCCTTGACCCGGTCCACGACCACGCGCGAGTTCGAGCCCTTGAGCATGATCGCCATGCCGATGACGACCTCGCCCCCGCCGTCCCGGGTCACCGCGCCGGTGCGGGTCCCGTGCCCCTCGCGCACCTCCGCCACGTCGGCGAGGCACACCGGCGCCCCGTCGCGCGCACGGAGCACGATGCGCCCGAGGTCGGTGGTGCCCGTGGCCAGGCCCTTCGCGACGACATTGACCTGCTCGCCGTCCTTGACGATGTACCCGCCGGAGGCGTTGGCGTTGTTGGCCTTCACCGCCTCCACGACCTCCCGGAGCGAGATCCCGTACTTCAGCAGCGCCGCGGGGTCGGCCACGACGTGGAACTGCCGCACGAACCCCCCGAAGGAGTTCACCTCGTTCACGCCGGGCAGCGCCCGCAGGCGGGGGCTCACGAGCCAGTCCTGGATCGACCGCAGTCCGGCGAGGTCCTGGCCACCCGGCGCGAGCGCCCCGCCGCACCGCGGGCAGGCCCCCGCCGCCCGCGCCCACTCGCGCGGGTGATCCGGGCAGTAGAAACCCGACTCCACGACGTACTGGTAGATCTCGCCGAGGCCCGTGGAGATCGGCCCCATCTCCGGCTCGATGCCCTCCGGGAGCGCCTCCTTCGCCTGGGCCAGGCGCTGGAACACCAGTTCGCGCGTGAAGTAGGTGTCGGCGTCGTCCTCGAAGATGACGACGACCTGCGACAGGCCGCTCTTGCTCAGCGAACGGACCTGCTTCACGTCCGGCAGGCCGGCCATCTCGATCTCGATGGGCGCGGTGATGAGCCGCTCGACCTCCGCCGGGGCGAGGCCCGGGGCGTCCGTGAGCACCATGACCTGCGTGTTCGAGACGTCGGGGAACGCGTCGGTGGGCAGGGCCGTGAAGGCCGCGTAGCCCGCGCCGAGCAGCACGACCGCCCCGAGCAGCACGGCGTAGCGCTGGCGGACGGCGACAGAGACGATCGCGTCGAGCATGGACTCTCCCGATGGGGGCGGACCGCCCCCGCTATTCCGCTCAGCCCGCGCCCATCTTTTCGCGCAGGACGTCGCTCTTCAGCATGAAGGCGCCCCGGCCGGCGACGACCGCCCCCTCGGGCAGATCCCCCTCGACGGCCGCGTGCTCGCCGCGGACCTCCGCCACCACCACGTCGCGCCGCACCCACAGGTCGTCCCGCCACTTGAGGAACACGAAGGACGTCCCCTCGTCGGAGAGGACGGCCGTGCGGGGCACGACGCGGACGGTGCCGGAGCGCGGCAGCGACACCTCGACCCGGGCGAACATCCCCGGCCGCAGGCGCCCGCCGGGGTTCTCCACCACGACGCGGGCCTTGAGCGTCCGCGTGGTCTCGTCGACCTCGCTGCCGAGCAGGTCGACGCGGCCGGCGAAGTCGACGTCCGGCCACGGCGCGACGCGGACGACGGCCGTCACCGGGACGTCCCCCGCCAGGGCCTCCGCGAGCGCGGCGAGGTCGCGCTCGTACACGTCGCACCACACCCAGAGCGACGACGGGTCGGCGACCGTGAACAGCGGGTCGCCGGCGGACACGAACGCGCCGGGCACGACGGACACCGCCGTCACCGTCCCCGCCCGCGGGGCCCGCACCTCGAGGCGAGCGAACTCCTCCCCCGGCGCGGCCGAGCGCAGCGCCTCGATGGCGGCGTCCGTCAGGCCGAAGACGTGCAGCCGCTGCCGCGCCGCGAGGAGGTCCGCGGCCGCCTTCCGCGCATCGTTCGCCGCGCGCTGCCGATCGAGGTCCGCGGTGAGACGCACCTCCTCGACGAGGGCGGAGTAGTCCGCGCGGGCCTCGGCAAGCTCCTTCTCCGCCGCCTCGTCCTCCGCACGCGCCGAGATGCCCTTTTCGTGCAGGGAGTGCTCCCGCTCGTGGCTGAGTCCGGCCTGCCGCAGGCGGACCGCCGCGCTCACGAGTTTCGACCGCCACTCGCCGATGAGCCCCGGTGCGGCGAGGGTCTCGTCCTCGGGGCCGTTCGGGGACGGCGCGCCCTTCTCCAGCGCCGCGAGGAGCGATCCGAGCGCGGTCACGACGCCCTCCTGCCGGCGGGCCACCTCCGCGGCGATCTCGTGCGTGGTCAGCGCCTGCAGGTAGGCGGCCTTGGCTTCCCCGAGTTCGCCGGAGGCGAGCACGGCGAGCAGATCGCCCTCCGCCACCACCCGCCCGAGTCCGGCGGTCACGCCGGCCACGCGGCCCTCCGCGGTGCCGCGGATCTCCGCGACGCGGGAGGCGTCCGGCCGCACGGCCCCCGTGAGCACGAGCGACGACGCGGCGGGCCGCACCTCCACCGCGGCGGGCACGAGGAGGTCCGCCGCCAGCGCCGGGTCCACCTTCACCACGCCGAGCTCGAAGCGGCACGAGCCGCAGTCCACGGTCGCGACGTCGTGCTCGCAGCGCTCCTTCTCGAGCGCCTCGAACGAGAGGGCGGCGGCGGGGACGCCGGCCGGATCGCCGTGCTCGTGGCCGGCCGAGTCGTGGTCGTGCCCGGCCTCCTCGGGGTCGTTCCCGGCGTCCTCCGCCCCGTGATCATGGCCGTCCCCTTCGAAGTGGGCGCCGCCCTCGGCGGGCGCGCCGCCCGCGGGGCTGCCGACGCGGAGGGCCCCCGTGGCGAACAGCAGCGCCCCCGCGAGCAGCACGAACGCGAGCGGCGCCTGGGTCTTCAGTGTGGAGAACCGCATGTCGACCTCCCGTCAATCCGATCCGAGGTTGAGGAGACTGCGTCCGACGAGCCGTTCGAGCGCGGCGACCGCGCGGTGGTACTCCACGAGCGCATCGATGTGCCCCAGCGTCGCCTCGGAGAGCGTCCGCCGGGCGTCGAGCACCTCGAGGTAACCGGCCTTGCCCTGCGCGACGCGCTCTTCCGTGGCGGCCAGGGTCTTCTTCGCGAGGGGGACCACGTCCGCCGCGAGCGTGCCCGCCTCCTCCGCCGCCAGCACGAGCGAGCGGTAGGCCTCGTCCGCCTCCCGCGCCGCCCTGACCGCCGCCGCGCGGCGGGCCTCCCTCACGCGCGCGGCGCCCGCCCGCCCCTCGGCGATCGCCGCCTCGTTGCGGTCGAAGAGCGGCAGCGGGACCGCGATCCCCGCGAAGAACGCCGTGGCCTGGTCTTCGCGGAAGCGCGTGGCGCCGCCCGCCAGCGTCAGGTCCGGCCACGCCTCGGCCTCGGCGAGGGAGACCCGCGCCGCGGCGAGGTCCTCCTCGGCGGCGAAACGGCCGAGGTCGGGGTTGCCGGCGAGAGCGGCGATGACGGCCTCCGGCGGCGGGACGGGCCGCACGGCCCGCAGGTCTCCGACGGCCCGGGTGAACCGGGCCTCGGTCGCGCCCCACTCCGCGGCGAGGACGCGCCGGGCGACCTCGAGGTCGCGCCGGGCCCGCGAGAGGGCGAGGCGCCCGAGCGAGACGTCGACCGCCACCCGGTCCGCCTCGAGAGCCGCCACCTTCCCGGCGTCCGCCTGCTCGCGGACGAGACCGGCGGCCTCTCCGGCGATACGGAGCGATTCGCCGGCCGCCGTCACACGCTCCTGCGCCGAGAGCACCTCCACGAACGCGAGCGTCGTCCGGGCCATGACGTCGAGGCGCGCCGCCTCGTGGTCCCACTCCGCGAGCGACCGCTCGAGCGCGGCCACCGACGCCCGCCATCCCGCCTTGCCCGCGGTGAGGATCTCCTGGGACAGCCCGAAGGAGATCTCCGCGTTCTCGAACCCGCCGCGATCCCCCTCGCCGCCGAACTCGTCGGCCTCGACCTCGACCTCCGGGTTGGGCCAGCGGCCCGCGGTGAGCGCCCGGGCCTCCGCCGCCCGCACGTCCTGCGCCACCGCGGCGAGGTCCGGGTTGCCGTAGACCGCCGCGGCGAGCGCGTCGGCCAGCGTGATCTCCCCCGCGGGCTCGGCGGCCGGAGGGGGCGCGGGGAGGGCGGCCGGGCGCGGGCCGGGGCCGG
>JADHED010002609.1_pt1 | contig 12183 bp, 3 predicted proteins | sample 8952041 | NCBI WGS metagenome assembly JADHED01 (sample SAMN16124423, study PRJNA663239) | bioreactor sludge metagenome | isolation source: sludge (control) | place: India:Bengaluru | collected 2018-09-08
GCCAGGGTGCCGGTGATTCCTTCCCTGAAGGAGGAACGGTATGCTTCCTACAAGGCTTCCCTGATGCGGTATGAATTCACCCTGGCGCATAACTATTACCACGGCAACCTGAGGGTATATTCCTACGCCACCGTGTGCCGTAATATTTACAGCAACCTGTATGATCTCACCAAAGCTGAAACCAAGGCGCTTAAAGGTTATCTGAAGAAGCTGAACCTTCATGCATCCGATGTGGTGGTGAATATCAGGGAAATTGAAAACAGGGTAAAGGCCGAGATTGTCATTTCCGAAGAGCTCAAAGCCACCGCCCCCCTCGATGAAATCCTCAGGTTGAAACAGACCAACAAGTATGGGGCCACCCGGTTGATGGTCAACCTGCTGAACCTGGCAGGTATCGATTTCAGGATTGTCGCTACCTGCGATAAAGAAGAACGGGCTTTTGACCCTGATTTTAATGGCTGGAACTATCTCGACGATTATGTGATTTACTTTCCTGGATTGCATCAGTACATTCTTCCTGACAATCCCTTTTACCGGCTGGGTGTGAATGCATCGCAATACCAGGGGGTTTACGGATTGTTTCTGAAGCCCCTTCATTACGGGGAAACCTTCCATACCTTTGCCTGGGAAGTAGATCGGCTTCCGGTGGATTCCTACGAACAGAATACCGATTCGCTGTTCATCACCCTGAAGGCGGAACCGGAATCCGGAAACCTGCAGGCTTCCATACGAAGGGTGTTTACCGGCGAGCTTGCTGCCAGCTATCAATCGTTCTGGCAACTGATTCCTGAAGAACGGCGCAAAGAGGCAATGGAGCCCATTTTCAGCATGGCCAACCAGCAAACCGATATCACCGCTTACACCCTTACCCATGCTGCACCTTCCGACATGGGGATCCATCCGCTTATCTGGAATGTGTCTTTAACTGCACGGTCACTCATTGAGCAGGCCGGAAATGACCTGATTGTGCGAATTGGGGAAACCATCGGGGAGCAGTCAGAAATGTACCAGCAGGAGGTGCGCAGGTTACCTGTTGTGGTCAGTGAAGTGCATAATTATTACAGGAGGATCGCTTTTGAAATACCTGAGGGCTATGAGGCATCGGGACTCGACGGACTCAATATGAAAGTGGAAATGCTGAATGAAGGCAGGGTAAGCTGTTGTTTTACCTCATGGTTTGAACTTCAGGGCAACAGGCTGGTTATTTATTCGAAGGAATATTATAGCGAAAGTGGCTACCCGGCATCACGTTTTGAGGAGTTCCGGAAAGTGATCAATGCCGCGGCAGATTTCAATAAAAAGACCATCATTCTCTCAAAAAGCCGAACCTGATTGCTTTATGGAGCCCATATATTTTCCCAGTGCAGAGCGCTTGCGCAGGTGGTTTGAGGAAAACCATGACCGCGAAAAGGAACTCATGGTAGGGTATTTTAAAAAGGATACGAAGCGGGAATCCATATCCTGGAGCGAATCAGTGGATGAGGCACTCTGTTTTGGCTGGATCGATGGCATCCGCAGGTCGATAGACGCAGAACGTTACTGTATCCGGTTTACGCCCCGCAATCCAGGAAGCAACTGGAGCGCGGTGAATCTTAAGAAAGTGGATGAACTCATCCGCACAGGGAGGATGCGTGAAGCCGGAATGAAGGTATATTCCATGCGGAAACCGGAAAAGGAGCAGGTGTATTCCTATGAAAACGGAGACCAGCATGCGCTTACTGATGAAATGGAACAGCGTTTCCGGCAGCAGGAGGCTGCCTGGTCTTACTTCAATGCACAGACAGCCTCATACCGTAAAGCCGCCATCCGGTGGGTGATGAGTGCCCGTCAGGAAATAACGCGCGACAAAAGGCTAGAGGAACTGATCGCGTCGTGTGCCGACGGTGTATTTATCAAGGCAATGCGCTGGGCCAACAAGGGACGCAACCGGTAAATCTCACTGCTTAATAAAGCGGAGCAGGCCGGAGGCTTCACCATAGCGCACCCGGAGCAGGTAAACACCCGGCAGCAGGTCGTCTGCCTGCAGTTCAAAACGGCCATCCTGTAATACCACGGCTTCAGCACGGATCATGATTCCCTGCAGGGTCATCAGCTCGGCTGTTGCAGGGTGTTTTCCTGAAAGATCTACCTGCACGGTCAGCACCGTTTTTACAGGGTTTGGGAAAAGCTGCATCATATTACGGTCCTGGTCCTTTACTCCGCTCATGAGCGGCAGGTACACCATGGTTTCTTCGGAGGTACATCCCGGGTCAATGGTTACCGAAAAATAATAGGTTCCTGCCGCCAGATCTTTTACGACGGTAGTGTCTCCGCTTCCGGCGGTGAGAATTCCTCCCGGATTCTTTGTAAGCAGCCAGTTGCCCGTTTCCGGAAGTCCCCTTAAAACAACACTTCCGGTGGATACGTTTGTGGGATAGATCATGGTTCCGATTTGCGGTGCATTCGGGGTGGATGGCTGGGGTAAAATGATGATTTCTGCCGAAAGTCCCGATGTGCAACCCGCCTCATTGGAAACATAAAAGGTATAGGTGGCGGTTTCAAGGTTCGAAACGGTGGCGGAGCTTCCTTTCCCGGTTCCGATCAGTCCGCCCGGTGAAGCGACCAGCGTCCATGAACCCGCGGAGGGAAGGTTGTTGAAGGTAACGCTTCCGGTGGACAGGCCACAGGTGGGCTGACTGATGGAGACAGCAACCGGAGGAAACGGTGTGGCGGGCTGTTCTTCAATGACTGCCACAGCGGAACTTACCGAGGTGCATCCCGCAGCGTCTGAAACCGTGAAGTTGTGTGAGCCGGGATTGAGACCTGATACGGTAATGGTGCTTCCGGTTCCGGCCAGTGCAATGGAGCCCGGGAACCGCCGAAGCGTCCAGTTGCCTGCAGGCAGTCCGGTAAGTTTTACACTTCCTGTGGCGACCACGCAGGTAGGCTGTGTGATGGTGCCGAGTTGCGGGGCTCCCGGGGCGGGAGGCGCATCGTGAATGGTCACGGTGGAAGTGGCGGTCGAAGTGCATCCGCTCGAATTGGTTACCGTGAAGGTATACGCACCGGGTGACAGGTCAGTGAGTGCATAGGACGCACCGTTGCCCGGCATGATGGCCCCGCCCGGATATTTTGTCAGGGTCCAGTTTCCGGAGGGCAGTCCCGACAACATTACGGTTCCGCCTGGATTGGAACAATTCGGATCGGTTATCGTGCCAATGGCAGGGGTGCCGGGCACAGAGGGCTGGGGACTGATGGCAACAGGGGAAGATGCGGCCGATCGGCAGCCTCCCGAAGTGGTGACTGTGAAGGTATATGTGGTGGCAGGTGCAAGGCCGGTAAGAGTATAATTAGCTCCTGAGGCAGAATACGTGACATTGCCGGGAGAACGGGTCAAGGTATAGGAACCACTTTGGGGAAGGCCCACAAGCAACACGGCGCCGGTGGCAGTGGTGCAGGAGGGCTGTGTAATGTTGCCGATTACCGGGGCAGCCGGGACGTTTGCCGCCTGCTGAATAACCACCTCTTCCGAGGAAGTTGAAACACATCCTGAACTGTTGGTCACCGTAAAGCTGTAAGATCCGGGAGCCAGTTGCTGAACGGTGGTGCGCGTGCCACTGCCGCTGATGGTAACGGAGCCCGGTGACCGGGCCAGGATCCAGGTCCCGGAGGCGGGAAGGCCGGATAAGGCAACGCTTCCTGTGCTCACCAGGCAGGTAGGCTGGGTGATGGTTCCTACATTGGGCGGGGAGGGAAGGGGTTGGGCAGTAATTGTCATACCGGGTGAAGGTGACGAGGTACAACCCGATGCATTTTTTACACTGAACGTGTATGTTCCGGGGGCAAGACCTGAAACGGTAGTGCCGGTTCCGCTTCCGATGGTAAGAAATTCTCCGGGATTTCGGATAAGTGTCCACGTACCGGCAGCAGGAAGGTTGTTCAGCACCACACTTCCGGTGGGGGTGGAGCAGTCAGGCTGAATGATGGTGACGGCATTCGGAGTCCCCGGAGGGGTTGAAGCCAGCAGGGTGACATTGGCGGAAGGGAGTGAGGTGCAACCGGAGAAATTTGTGACGGTAAAGGTATAGGTGCCGGCCGGCAGGTTTGCCAGGGTTGTGCTGCTTCCATTGCCGTTCACCGTATTTCCGCCCGGATAGCGGGTAATGGTCCAGTTTCCTTCCGACGGAAGGCTGGAGAGCATCACGCTGCCTGTGGTCACGGTACAGGTAGGCTGGGTAATATTTCCGACAGATGGAGCTCCGGGGACACCCCCATGGGCATTGATGACCACGCCTGCAGAATTTGCTGAGGAGCAACCTGCGCTATTTTTTACCCTGAACGAATAGGTAGTTCCTTCTTCAAGTCCTGTCACGGTAAATGAGCTTCCGCTTCCGATCCAGGTATCTCCACCCGGAGACTGGGTCAGCATCCATCCTTCTGTTTCAGGGAGACCCGTTAATACAACACTGCCGGTATTCACGAGGCAGGTAGGCTGGGTTATAGTGCCCGCCACCGGAGCGGAGGGTGTTGCGGGTTGCGGGTTCACCACGGCACCGGCCGATGCGGGTGAGACACAGCCGGGGACACTGCTGACGGTAAAGGTATAGGTGTTTCCTGCGGGCAGGCCGGAAAGGGTGTAAGTCGTTCCGGATCCGGTATAGGTAGTGCCGCCGGGGGTTCGGGTAATGGTCCATGTACCAGTGGCCGGCAGTCCGCTCAGGGCAACGGTTCCCGTGACAACCGCACAGGTGGGCTGGGTGACGGTTCCTACGACTGGTGCAGCGGGAGCCGAGGGCTGGGCATTGACAACCACATTCCCCGAAGCAGGAGAAACACAGCCAGCGGCATTGGCTACCGTAAAGTTGTAGGTGGTTGATGGTGTCAGGGAGGTAACGGTAAAGGTTGTTCCGGAACCGGTATAGGTCGTTCCTCCGGGGGTTCTTGTGAGGGTCCAGCCTCCGGTGGCCGGAAGTCCGCTCAGGGCAACACTGCCGGCGGCCACCGCACAGGTGGGTTGGGTAATGGTCCCCACAACCGGTGCGGCGGGAGCAGCGGGTTGGGCATTTACAACAATATTTCCAGATGCGGGGGAAACACAGCCTGCAGCATTGGTGACGGTAAAGGTGTATGTAGCTCCTGCGGTCAGATTGCTTACGGTATAGGTAGTGCCGGAACCTGGATAGGTGGTTCCGCCCGGGGTTCTTGTCAGGGTCCAGGCACCGCCGGCAGGCAGTCCGTTCAGGACAACACTGCCTGTGGCCAGGGAACAGGAAGGCTGGGTGATGGTCCCTGCCACCGGAGCTTCCGGGGTTGCCGGCTGGGTATTTACTACAGCATTTCCCGATGCGGGGGATTCACAACCTGCAACAGTATGGACGGTAAATGTGTAGGTGGTTCCCGCGGCAAGGCCGGTAACCGCATAGGTGGTACCCGCACCTGTATAGGTGGTTCCGCCCGGGGATCGGGTCAGGGTCCATGTGCCGCCAGCCGGAAGTCCGCTGAGAGAAACACTGGCAGTGGCAACGGAACAGGTTGGCTGGGTAATGGCACCCACCACAGGGGCACCCGGAGTGATACACGGGGTGGTCGCTGACAGGGTAAGCCAGGTTGAAGCACCTTCGGAAAACTTCATCGATCCTGAAAGGATCACAGCCTGGAGGGTGGTGATCTCTATTCCCTGGCTTGCATCCCATATTTTCAGGAGTACGGTGTCTCCGGAAACAAAACCGTCGACAACTCCCGGAGTCAGGGGGTCATCTGCTGAGGCAGCGATATAGAGGGTGGCACCGGGATTGGTAACTACGGCAATTCCCACGCACCGGCTCCCGTTAAATACCGCAACCTCATCACCTGTCTGGCAGGCCGTACCGTCAATGGTGGCGCTGGTAATGTTGAAATTCATGTGATTCAGTCCGTTACCTGTCCATACCCGGGTGAAATGGGTCTGCGACAAGGAAACGAGGCTACTTCCCGTCAGCAGTGCCGATATCAGGAGGAGTCTTTTCATCTGCCGGGGGATAAACGTGATAATTTGCCAACAAATACCTGCCCTTCCACCGTCATACGGCAAAAATAGGTGCCGGCCGGCAGTCCTACTGCCTCCCAAAGAACCTCCTGGTTTCCGGCAGGAAACCTTTCATGGGTCACGGTGGCAATCATTTCTCCGGTTAGGGAGCAGACGGAAATATCGACAAGGGCTTCCCTTTCAAGCGAAAATGTTACGGTTATGCGTTCTGTAAAGGGATTGGGATACATATCTCCCAACCGGGTAAGCACAGCATGATCCGGAAGTCCGGCGGAATTCAGGCGCAGCCAGGCTGTCTCCTGCTTTGCGAAGGTGGCGTTGCCGCTTACCACTTCGGGTGCCGGCATGACTGTTTCAATTCCGGTAGCTTTTCGCCAGATCCGTATTTGTATGGGATTTCCTGTAATAAATCCGTCCGGAGCATCTGTGGAAGGATCGTCGGCAGAGGCGACAAGAGCTAACATATTCCCGGAAACCTCCCGGACGACGAGAGATCCCACACAGCGGTCCCCGTCAAAAACACCGATTTCATCACCTGATTCAAGCGGATTTGTTTCGCCGGAAAATGACAGGTAAAGGTTCATATGATGGAGCCCGTTTCCTGCGTAAGCCCGTATAAAATGGTGCGTACCCAGGTCGTGAAAGATTTTCCCGTTTTCGGTGGTGTTTTTAAGGAATACCGGGGTAAAGCTGAACGTATACGGAGCAGTAACCCGGATCTGGTATCCCTCGCCCGGATCAAGTGTGCCGATGTTGTTGATCCATTCCGATAGGGGGGTAAGCTGTTCAAGGGAATATCCTGTTTCATCCTGGACTTTTTGCAACACGCCTGAAGCCATCAGGGTGGCAAGGACCTCAGTGGCATTCACAGAAAAAGAAAGGGGATACCCTACAATATTCCAGCCGGCAACCAGGTTTACAGTAACCTGATCTTCAATCGGAGCGCCATGAACGACAAGGGTATCGGCAGTTACCATAGCAATCCGGTACCCTTTGGCCGGATTCCAGTTTCCTATATTGTTGACCCACAAGTGGTCGACCGGATTCTGTTCAATGGTATTGCCGGATTCATCCTGTACTTTCACCAGGGTGGACCGGGTGATCTGTTGTTGCACAATGGATGTCATCCCTGTATTTTCAGGGGTCACATTCAGGGAGAACAGGTTCCATCCTGCGGCCAGTGGAATCCGCTGATCCACCGGCGACCTGCCGATGGTGAACACGGCATCGGAGACGTCTGAGGGATCACTGTCTGTATCGGATATCCGGATCAGGCAGTTTTTCGAGATGGCCGCCGGCACGATCCAGTCGAACAATCCATCATCCGGTGTGGAAGCGACCAGGGTGGTCCATGAGGTACCGCCATTGACAGAATACTCGATCATCACATTTCCACTGGTTCCTGTTGACGTCCATGTGATGGTATGCTGTGATCCCTGAACCCATTTTTCTCCCCCGTTGGGTCCGGTGATTGTGATGAAAGGCTGCGCTGAAAATACGGCAGTAACCGTAACGTTGCCATGAATGGTAACGGTGGTATTGGCCGACAGGGGTGCAGCCACATCTCCTGTCCAGTGATCAAACCGGTATCCCGGCGCAGGTGTGGCAGTCAGGTTTACAAGGGTATTCTCATCGTACGGATATGATCCTGGTGCGGGTACGGTGGTACCTCCGGCTGTCGGATCCACCGCCACGGTGAGAGTGTACTGATCGAGGCTTTTCAGGGTGGCAATTCCGGCGGCCCAGTCGCGCGTGGTCACCAGGTTGTTCAGGCCGGCAGAATAGGTTCCGGTGGATCCTACGATACGCCACCCCATCTGGGCAGTTACATCGGCATCTCCCCCTCCGGTTCCCGATCCGAAATTGGTGCCGATGCGCGGGCCATAGGTAAATGCGTTGAGCCAGGTTACGGGTACATCATAGTTGGGGCCTTCGAGTCCCACTGCCCCGATCAGCAGCTCGCGGGACTGTATGGTTGCCGCGGTGGCGCCTGATGAAACCGCACGGTTGGTACCATTGGCTGTTTGGGTTTTGTCTATGACATTCAGGTTGGCAAGACCCCTGAATGCGCACGCCACCGCAGCCCTGGCCCTGACAGAGGCATGGCTGATGTTGATGGTGCCGGCGGAGGGTAGGGTGACTACATTAAAGGCAGCCATCACCGTAATCCGCACGTTGCGGTTATTCACGGCTTCAAGCACCCGTGTATAGGTATTGCCTGACCCGTCGGTAACGGAGCCAACCGTTCCGGCAGCATCTGTTGCAATGGTGAGTACAATGTCATCCCCGGCCCTGACGGCTTCCCGGGTGGTAATGGTCAGGGTGGTGCCGTTTGAGGCTTTCGTTTGCGCACTTCCAATTTCGCCGATATAGGATATTCCGGCATCGCTTGTTTTAAAGGTGGCGATGGCGGCAGCCCAGTCGCGCTGGGTGATTCCTGTCTTGGTGGCCGAATAGTTACCGGCGGAGGATACCACCTGCCATCCCAGGGAAATGGTAATGTCGGCATCATTGCGGGTTTCATTGGTGCCGGCACGCAACCCTTCAGTAAATGCGGCAGACCAGGTGCCCGGGGTATCCGATGAAGGTCCTTCGGTTCCCACTGCGCCGATCAGCAGTTGAACCGGCTGTACGGTTGCAGCGGTGCCTGAGGAAGGTGCCGCGCCGGCGCCTGAGGCGGTATTCGTCTGTTCAAGTGCGCCTGACGGGGCAAGTCCCCTGAATACCTCCGCCACGGCCGCCCTGGATGACACGGGAGTGCTTCCGGGGATCGTCTGGCGGATGGTGATTTTTGCCGCGGCGGCCAGGGCCTTGACATTGCAGGCCGCAAACACATAGGTTCTCAGGTTGTTCTGGTTGATGGCCAGGGCGGATTGCCGGTAGGTATTTCCGGCATCGTCGGTAACGGTCACCGTGATATCATTAGCCGGGTCGGTAGCGTAGGCGATAATAATGGCATCTCCTTCCGCCACGGCGTTTGCAGTAGTAATCACCAGGTTATTTGCGGTGGAGCTTTTCAGGGCTGCACTACCAGCAGTTCCGATATGCTGTGGCGGGGCGTCGGCGGCATGGAGGATGAATTCCGGAAGCAGGAAAAGCAGGAACAGGAAACCCTTGCGAAGCATGGAAGGCATATCAATCCCCGGCAGTATAGGGGGTGTACCGATACCACACTGCCGTATGTGCCATACTGCAGTCGTTATCATCGCTTCAGGGTTTGTGTTTAGGGACGATAAATTTACGTCATTTCTGCAGCAATTTGTGCAATCCCCCCAAAAAAATCCTATTTAAATATTTTAATCATGGGGAATATTAGCCACTGTATCTAAAGCATCGGTTTAATGATGCTTTAGATACAATTTCTAGTGTTCAGGTAATGCGTTCCAGTTTTATTGTTTTACAACTTTATACATAATATATTGATGATTGGCTACAACACGGATGAAATACATGCCCGATGGCAAACCTTTTAAATCCAAAGGTATGATATCAGTTACTTCAGGATTGGTTTGAATCAGAACATTCCCCTGCAATGTAACTACCTCAACCTGAATTTTTTCAAATACATTATTCAGGATTTTAAGGTAGGCAGTTTCTTTGAAAGGATTAGGGTATACAAAGGCTTGAAGCAGGGAATGTTCCTGAAGGATAGTCTGCATTGATAAAGTAATTGTCAGTTTTTCAGAACTACAGCCTGCTTCATTGGTTACAACAAACTCATATACTCCAGGGATAAGACCGGTAAGGTGAAGGGTATCGGTTGTTCCTGTTATGATACTATCACTCTGGTTAATTGTAATTGTCCAAATTCCTGGGATTGGCAAACCACTGAATCTGATCTCACCCTGTGTATCGGACGTTGGTTGAATTACTGTATCAACGACCGGAACGGCGGGAGGTGGAGGTGGAACATTGACAACCGCAGTAGAAGAAACATCGGATTTACACTCATTCTCATCCGTCACGATAAAGGTATAAGAACCCTGAAGCAGTTCATGGATAACAATTTCGGTACCTGTTCCTTGTGTTTCAATATCACCTGGACTGGATTTCAAAATCCAGCTACCACTTGAAGGAAGTCCCTGCACCAGTATACTACCAGTATTTACCGCGCAGGTAGGCTGTGTGACAGTTCCAATTATCGGGGCCGGAATTTGAGGCACATCCTTTACTGTAACCTTCGAACTAGACCCAGAACTACATCCATCACTATTGGTCACTATAAAAGTGAAATCACCTGGAGGAATATTCTCTAAGACTACATTGGTTCCAATACCTGAGTATGATACGTTATCTTCTGACCGTAAAAGAATCCAGTTGCCTGTAAGCGGTAATCCCGAAATAGCCACTTTACCAAAGGGGTTACGACAGGTGGGCTGGGTTGAAGACAACACTTCTGGGGTATCTGGAACCCTTTTACCGTATAAAACTGCCTCAGAGGATGGTCCTGAATTGCATCCGGCTTCATTTTTCACAATAAAGGTGTAGGTACCTGGATTAACTGCTGAGATGGTTGTTGTAGTTCCTGTACCTGTAAATGAACTACCTCCGGGGGAAAGAGTTACTAACCATACACCCGTAGATGGAAGATTGCTTAATGTGACCGTTCCGGTGTTGTTTTCACAGGTCGGTTGTATAATTGATCCAATGATAGGGGCCCCGGGAGCTGATGACACCAAGGAAATTGAAACAGTTTCCGTTGTTGGAGAAGTACACCCGACATCGTTTGTAACGGTAAAAGAATAATCCTCACCTGGACCTAGTCCTGTAATTGTATATTCGGAACCTGATCCTGAATAGAGCTTTGCACCGGGACTTTGCGAAAGAGTCCAGACACCCGTTGAAGGAAGTCCTGTAAACGTAACACTGCCACTGTTTATTGAACAATTGGGTTGAACAATACTACCGACAATTGGCGTTTCAGGATTGGAGGGTATAGGATGGATAACCACATTGGGGGAATCTCCAGATTTACAACCATCGGAATTAGAAACATTGAAAGTGTAAGTATTTCCTGCCGGTAAACCGACCACGCTGTAATTTGTCCCGGTTCCGGAGTAGGTGATGTTGCCTGGCATCCTTGTTATAGTCCATAATCCTGATGAAGGAAGCCCGGAAAGCAATACACTACCAGTTTGAACCTTACAGGAGGGCTGTATTATTTCCCCAGGGACAGGTGCTTTTTGAACTGGTTGATCATGGATCGAAACTTCAGCAGATGGAATAGACATACAACCACTGTTGTTTGTAACAGTAAATGTATAGGCTCCTGGTGCCAAACCAGCAATCGTTGTTCCTGACCCTGTCCCGGAATGGGTGGCCCCTCCTGGAGAACTGGTTATTGTCCACTCCCCTGGTTCAGGCAAACCTGAAAGTGCAACGCTTCCCAATGGTGAGGAGCAGTTAGGCTGTGTAATAGTTCCAATAATGGGTTGATTGGGGACATCCGGGGCCTCGTCTATTGTAACAGCTTGAGATGGCTTTGAAATACAGCCGTTTGAGTTGGTAACAGTGAAGGTATAGGAACCTTGAGGAAGACCATATATGGTATATGAATTCCCTGTTCCTGAATAAGTTCTACCTCCAGGTGTTTTTGTTATGATCCAATTACCTGAAGAAGGCAAACCTTCAAGAACTACACTTCCTGATTGTTCCGTACAGGTTGGTTGCTTAACAACTCCGATGACAGGTGCGGAAGGAGTGCAATGGACGCTAATCAACATCGAACGAGCAGGTCCTGATCCACAGCCATTGTTTGCCAATACTTTAATAATCCCGTCACTTGCGCCAACAATTACCTCAATTGAGTTGGAACTTGAAGATCCGGACCAACCCGATGGCAATGTCCAGGTATAAGATGTTGCACCAGCGACAGGCAGAATACTATACGTAGTTTTCGAACCCTGGCAGATCGTTGTTTCGCCAGTGATAGATCCGGGCCGTGCAGGGAGTGCTGAAACATTTATTGCCAATGTGGCGGCTGATCCTGATCCGCAGGCATTATTGGCATGGACTGTCACATTCCCACTATTAATACCAACAGTAACTGTGATGCACTTGGTATTTGACGATCCGGTCCAATCCGAGGGAAGGGTCCAGGTATAGGAAGTGGCACCGGGAACGTCAGCAACGCTGTAGGTCTGGGAAGAGCCTTCACACGGGGTGGCCGAGCCGGTGAT
>JADHED010002611.1_pt1 | contig 12180 bp, 14 predicted proteins | sample 8952041 | NCBI WGS metagenome assembly JADHED01 (sample SAMN16124423, study PRJNA663239) | bioreactor sludge metagenome | isolation source: sludge (control) | place: India:Bengaluru | collected 2018-09-08
CCCCGCACCCCCGGGACTCGACGCGGACGCTCGGCCCTGCGGGCCCGCGCGTCCGCGTCGAGTGGCAGGAGATGTCGGCAGGGAAGCGTCGGGCGGTCGGGCCGTGCCCTGGCGCCGGCGGTTCCCCGGTTACGAGGCGCTGGAGTCGGCGGCGCGCGGCTTGCCGAACAGCAGCGACGCGACGACCGAGATCGCGATCACGCCGCCGATGATGCCGAGCGACCACGAGATCGGGAACTTCCCGCCGAAGGCCTCGTTCAGCCACACCATCTTGAGGCCGACGAAGATCAGCACCACGGCCAGCCCGTACTTGAGGTAGACGAAGCGGTCCACGATCCCGGCGAGCAGGAAGTACATCGCGCGCAGCCCGAGGATCGCGAACACGTTCGACGTGTAGACGATCAGCGGCTCGTTGGTCAGCGCGAAGATCGCGGGCACCGAGTCCACCGCGAAGATCACGTCCGAGACCTCGATGAAGACGAGCGCGACGAGCAGCGGCGTGCCGAACCAGCGCCCCTCGCGGCGGACGACGAACTTCTGCCCGTCGAGCTGCGGCGTGATCGGGATCAGCCGGCGCATCAGCCGGATCACGGGGTTCTTCTCGGGGTCGATCCCCTTGTCGGGGACCAGCATCATCTTGACGCCGGTGAGGATCAGGAACGCGCCGAAGACGATCACGACCCACTGGAACGCCATCAGGTACGAGCCCAGCGCGATGAAGACGGCGCGGAAGATCAGGGCCCCGAGGATCCCGTAGAACAGCACGCGGTGCTGGTATTGCGGCGGGATGGCGAAGTACGAGAAGACCATCACGAAGACGAAGATGTTGTCGACGGACAGCGACTTCTCGACGATGTAGCCGGTGAGGAACTCGAGCCCCTTCCGGGCCCCGACCTCCGCGCCGAACTTGTCGGCGGCGTAGAGGTAGAACGCGTAGTTGAAGGCCAGCGCGAGCGCGACCCAGATCACGCTCCAGGTCGCCGCCTCGCGGAAGCCGACCGCGTGCGCCTTGCGGTGGAACACGCCGAGGTCGAGCGCGAGCAGCACCAGGACGAACCCGGTGAACGCGAGGTAGAACCACCAATAGTCGGCCAGCGGAAAGACAGTTTCCATGGTCGGCTCCGATCGCCCGCGCCCGCGGCGGCGAGGGTCGAGGAGACTATATCAACGGCGCGGGCGCGCAACTGACCGCGAGGCTCCGTCCGTCAGCCGCCCGTCAGCGGAGGATCACGAGCAGCGCGCCGGCCATCGCGAGCGCCAGCGCGGCGATCCGCCGGCGCCCCATCGGCTCGCCGAGGAACATCGCGGCGAACACGGCGATGAACAGCGTGGACAGCTGGTTCAGCACGGAGGAGGCGGAGGCCTCGGTGTACTTGAACCCGGCGATCCAGAGGATCATCGACCCGTACGCGCCGAGCACGACGCCGGGGAACGCCAGCCGCCAGCGGGCGCCCAGCCGGAACGACCGGCCGATCTCGGCCCGCCAGCGCGGCACCAGGAGCAGCGGCAGCATGCCGGCCGACCCGGCCGCGATGCGCACCGCGGTCGCCCAGAGCACCGGGGTGCCCGCCAGCACGGGCTTGGCGATCACGATCGCCACCGCCATGCAGACGACCGCGAGCGTCCCCAGCAGGACGCCCACCACGACGTCGCGCCGGGTGTGGCCGGCGATCGGCCGGCCGTGCGAGCCGACGACCAGGGCCGCGACGACGAGCGCGGCGCCCGCGAGCGCGACCGGTCCCATGCGCTCGCCGAGGTAGGCGGCCGAGAGGACGATCACGGCGGGGGAGTACGCGGTGTCCACGATCGCGATCAGGCCCGCGCCGGTGCGCGCGAGCGCGAGGAAGAACAGGGTGTCGGCGAGCGCGATGCCGAGGACGCCGGACGCGACGAGCCGCACCCAGACCTCCGGCGCGACGTCCGGGACGAACGGCGTGCCGGTGGCCAGGAGCGTGGCGAGGAAGAGCGCCACCGCGATGACGCACTTGACGACGTTGAAGCCGACGGCGTCCTCGTCGGCGCGCGACCGGCGGTAGAGCACGACCGCGGCGGCCCAGCACAGGCCGGCGAGCAGCGACAGCGTTTCGCCGGCGTACGGCAGAGGCGACATGGCGCGGGAGCCTAGCAGATGATCCGGGGCGCGGCTCGGCGTGCAGGGACTGCAGGGGATGCAGGGGATGCGGGGGATGCGGGGGATGCGGGGGATGCGGGGGACGGCTTTGCGGCGTAAAGTCTCGCCATGAGTCCGCACGAGCCGGAATCGGTCCAGGAGCGGGCGGTCGAGCACCTGCGCGTCATCCGCGAGGCGATGGACCGGGCGTCCACGTTCACCAGCGTCCCCGGCGCGGCGCTCGTCGCGATGGGGCTGTCCACGCTCGCGACGGCCGCGCTCGCGGCGCGCGCGCCGGGCGACGTCGCGTGGATCGCCGTGTGGATCACCGAGGCGGTGCTCGCGGCGGCGCTGGGGCTGGCCGGCATCGCGTACAAGGCGCGGCGGCAGGGCATCCGGCCGTGGCGCCGCAGCGTGTCCAGCTTCCTGCGCGCGTTCGTGCCGCCGGTCGCGGCGGCCGTGCCGCTGACGGCGGCCCTCGCGCTGCGCGGGGACACCACGCTCGTGCCCGCGATCTGGCTGCTGACCTACGGCGCCGGCGTGACGGCCGGCGGCGTGTTCAGCGTGCCCGCCGTGCGGGTGATGGGGCTCGCGTTCCTCGTCGCCGGCTCCGCGGCGCTGCTCGCGCCCGCCGCCGCGCGCGACATCGTCCTCGTGCTCGGCTTCGGCGGCCTGCACGCGGTCTTCGGGGCCTGGATCGCGTGGCGCTACGATGGCTAGCGGCGGCGACCCGAACCGGCCGGGCGGCGGCCGGCCGAGGACCCGGCCCCGCCCGGCGCCGGCTTCCGCACCGGCGCCTGCTTCCGGATCGGCGACGCCCGCGGTCGCGGCCGCGCCCGCGCCGGCGGCCGTCCTGCTGGACCTCGACCGGCTGATCCACGAGCCGTGCCGGCTCGCGATCGTGTCCGCGCTCGCGGTCGCGCCCGCGCTCGGCTTCGTCGAGCTCCGGCAGATGCTCGAGCTGACGGACGGCAACCTGTCGGTCCACGCGCGGCGCCTCGAGGAGGCGGGCTACGTCGAGTGCCGCAAGACGTCCGGCGGCCGCCTGCCGCGCACCGAGTTCCGGCTCACCGCGGCCGGGCGCCGCGCGCTGGCCCGCTACCTCGCCCACATCGAGGCGCTGGTCGGCGCGGCCCGCCCCTAGCCGCGCCGCCGCCGGGCTCAACCGGGGTTCCCTACCGTCGCGGCCGGGCGCTCCCCGGGGCCCGTCGCGCCGCGATGTATCATCCGCGCGCCTGCGGAAACGCCGGCAGGAAAGGGGACGCCGATCACCATGGGACGCGGACGGTCCAGGATCGTGGACGGCGCCCTCGCCGCCGTGAAGCTCGGCGTCCTCGCGGGGACGCTCGCGCTGGCGTTCGGCTTCGGGACGTGGCTCGCGGTGCGGGTCACGGTCCGCTCCAGCCCCGAGGTGACCGTGCCGGACCTCGTCGGGAAGCCGGCGGACGAGGCGACACGCGCGCTCGAGGGGCTCGGGCTCGCCGCCGAGGTCATCGCGCGGCGCTACGACCCGCGCCTCGACGCGGGCGAGGTGATCACGCAGATCCCGGGCGCGGGCAGCGAGACCCGTCCGGGCCGGCCCGTGCGGCTCGTCGTCAGCCTCGGCGCGCGCCGCGCCACGGTGCCGGACCTCTCGGGGGCGAACCAGGCGCGGGCCGAGGGCGTCCTGCGGGCGGCCGGGCTCTCGCCGGGGCCGGTCGCGCAGGCGCCGGACCCCGGGACGGCGCGCGGCCGGGTCCTGGGGCAACATCCCGCCCCGGGGACCGAGGCCGCGCCGGGCGACCGCGTGAGCCTGCTGGTCAGCGCCGGGGCCGACGGCCCCACCTACGTCATGCCGGACCTGTCCGGGCGCCCCGCGGGTGCCGCGGCCGCCGCCCTCGGGCGGCGGGGGTTCCGGCGGGTCACGGTGGCGGGGCCGGGGGACGCGCCGATCAGCGCCACGCAGCCGCGGGCCGGGTTCCCGGTCGCCCCCGGCGACGCGGTGACGCTCACCTCGTCCCCCCTGTGAACCGGCCCCTGGAACCGGCCCCTGTGAACCCCCCTGTGAACCTCCTCGGAGACCTCCCGTGAACCTCGAACTGGCGCCCTCGATCCTGTCCGCGGACTTCGCGCGCCTCGCCGACGGGCTCGCCCGGATCGAGGCGGGCGGCGCGGACGTCGTGCACGTGGACGTGATGGACGGCCACTTCGTGCCGAACCTCACGCTCGGCCCGCCCGTCGTCGCCTCGCTGCGGAAGGCGACGACGCTCCCGCTGGACTGCCACCTGATGATCGCGAACGCCGACGACTTCATCGACGCGTTCGCCCGCGCCGGCGCGAGCCGCCTGACCGTCCACGTCGAGGCCTGCCCGCACCTGCACCGCACGCTGCACGCGATCCGCGCGGCCGGGATGGAGGCCGCGGTCGCGCTGAACCCGGCGACGCCGGTGGACGCGCTGACGGAGATCGTCGGCGACGTGGACATGGTGCTCGTGATGTCGGTGAACCCCGGCTTCTCCGGCCAGGCCTTCATCCCGAACGCCGTGGACAAGGTGCGCCGGGTGGTCGCCCTCGCGGGCGCGCGCGGCGTGCCGGTCCCGCGGATCCAGGTGGACGGCGGGGTGGTCCCCGGCAACGCGGCCACGCTGGTCGCCGCCGGGGCCCGCTCGCTGGTCGCCGGCAACGCGGTGTTCGCGACTCCGGACCCCGCGGAGGCCTGCCGCGCCCTGCGGCGGGCGGCCGAGCGCGGCCTGTGACGAGAGGGCCCGTGGAGCCGCCCGGCGACGCGCCCCCCCGCGACCTGCCCCTCCGCGACCGCGCCGCGGGGCGGGAGGAGGTGACGCCGGTCCGCGTGCGTTACCCTGAGGTGGACCGGATGGGCGTCGTCCACCACGTCCACTACGTCGAGTGGTTCGAACGGGGCCGGACGGAGTTCATGCGCCGCGCCGGCGTGGCTTATGCGGGGGTCGAGGACGAGATGGGCGTGATGTTCCCCGTGGTCGAGGTCGGCGCGCGCTACCGCCGGCCCGCCCGCTACGACGAGGCGCTGGAGGTCCGCACGCGGATCGGCTCGCTGGAGGGCCCGCGCGTCCGGTTCGACTACCGCGTCGTCCGGCCCGCCACGGGCGAGCTGCTCGCCGAGGGCTTCACCGTCCACGCGGCCACGGGACGGGAAGGCCGGCCGCGCCGGATCCCGGGCCCGCTGCTCGACGCGCTGCGGGCCTGGGCCGCCGGAGGGGACGCCGCGTGACCCTCCTCCCACGCACCGCCACCCGCCATCCGCGCGCGGCCACCCGCCGCTCGCGCGCCGCCCTCGCGCTCTGCCTGCTGCTCGCGCTCCTGGCCGCGGCGCCGGGATGCCGGCACCGCCGGCGCGAGATCCTCGACAACGAGGCGCTGGTCCAGCGCGCCCGGGACCTCATCGCCCAGCGGCACTTCGCCGAGGCGGTGCGGGTGCTGGGCGACGTGGGCCTGGCCGAGCCGGTCTCGCCCGAGCTGGACCCCGAGTGGAAGCTGACGCTCGCGGACGCCTACTTCTACCAGGGGGGCACGATCAACGCGATCGAGGCCCAGAGCCGCTACGAGCAGTTCCTCAGCTTCCACGCCGAGAGCCCGAAATCCAGGTACGCGCGCTACATGCTCGGCGCGGCGCTGCTGCGGCAGGCCGAGGACCCCGAGAACGACCAGGAGTTCTCGATCCGGGCGATGACGCACTTCGAGGCCATGGCCGGGGACCTCGATCCCGCCGACCCGTGGCACCGGGCCGCCCGGATCATGCTGCTGCGCGCGCACGACCGGCTGGCCGAGCACGAGTGGCTGATCGCCGCGTTCTACCTGAAGAAAGAGAAGTACCCCGGGGCGATCGGGCGGTTGACGACGCTGCTCGAGCGCTATCCGGGTTCGCGGCGGCGCGGGCCGGCGTTCCTCGAACTGGCCCGCGCGCAGAAGGCGACCGGGGACCTCGAGCAGGCGCGCCTGACGCTCGACCGGATGCTCAGCGAGTTCCCCAGCGGACCGCTCGCGGCCGAGGCCCAGAAGCTGCGGCAGGACGTCGCGGCCTCCCCGGCGGGAGCACCCCGGCCGGAGGGCGCGACCGGGTCCGCGCCGGGGGCCGCGGCGCGTTCCCCGCGCGATGGCCGGGCGCGTCCCTGACCGCCGCCCCGGCGCGGCAGGCGCAACGCCGGATTGAGGCTACAATCTCGCGGCACCTGAGGAGGCACGGATGAAGATCAGCACGGACATGGACGGAGGCGTCTGCATCGTTTCGCCGCAGGGCGATATCCGCCTCGGCGAGGGTGACCTCGCGCTGCGCGACACGATCCACAAGCAGCTCGAGGCGGGCTGCATGAAGCTCATCCTGAACATGAAGGACGTCCGCTTCATCGACAGCGCGGGGATCGGCGAGATCGTGGCGTCGTACCAGCGCGTCAAGAAGTCGGGCGGCGACCTGAAGCTGGCGGCGCTCAACGAGCGCATCACCGACCTGTTCACGCTGACGCGGCTGATCACCATCTTCGACGTGCAGCCCGACTCGAAGACGGCCATCGCCTCGTTCAAGTAGGGAACGGCGCGCGGCGCGCCCCGCATGCGCGGCCCCACCTTCCACGGGACCACCGTCCTGGCGGTCCGGCGCACCGCCGGCCCCGGGACCGGCGAGGCCGCGGACGGCGGGGCGCAGGGGCGCGTGGCGATCGCGGCGGACGGGCAGGTCACGCTCGAGCGCACGATCGTCAAGCAGGGCGCGCACAAGGTCCGGCGCCTGTCGAACGGCCGCGTCCTCGCCGGTTTCGCCGGCGGCGCGGCCGACGCCTTCGCCCTTCTGACCCGCTTCGAGGAAAAGCTGGACGAGTTCTCCGGGCGGCTCGACCGCGCGGCGGTGGAGCTCGTGCGCGAGTGGCGCACGGACCGCGCGCTGCGCCGCCTCGAGGCGATGCTCGTCGTCGCGGACGCGGAGCGCACGCTGCTGCTCTCGGGCACGGGCGACCTGATCGAGCCGGACGACGAACTGATCGCGGTGGGCAGCGGCGGCACCGCCGCGCTCGCCGCGGCCCGCGCGCTCGCGCGGCACACGTCGTTCGACGCCCGGACCATCGCCGTCGAGGCGCTGAAGATCGCGGGCGAGATCGACATCTACACGAACGACCGGATCGTCGTCGAGACCCTCTGAGCCCCGTCCCTGCCGGCGGCGATCGGTCGGCGCCGGGAGAAGCGCCGGCCGGGGCGTCCGCTCCCGTGGGCGGTGCGCGCGGTCCGCGGGTGATAATGCCGGCATGGTCTTCTACATGCCCGGGCGCTCCGGCGACGCGCCGCTCGGCCCCGGCGGGCCCTCGTCTCCCGCGGACGACCTGACCCCGGAACAGGTGGTCCGCGAACTCGACCGCTTCATCGTCGGGCAGGCCGCGGCCAAGCGCGCCGTCGCGGTCGCGCTGCGCAACCGCTGGCGGCGCCGGCAGCTCCCCCCCGCGCTGGCCGAGGAGGTCCTGCCCAAGAACATCCTGATGATCGGGCCCACCGGGGTGGGCAAGACGGAGATCGCGCGCCGGCTGGCGCGGCTCACCGGCAGCCCGTTCCTCAAGGTCGAGGCGACCAAGTACACCGAGGTCGGCTACGTCGGCCGCGACTGCGAGTCGATGGTCCGCGACCTCGTCGAGGTCGCGCTCGAGATGGTGCGGCGCGAGAAGCGGCACGAGGTCGCGGCCGCCGCCGCGCGCGCCGTCGAGGACCGGCTGCTGGACGCGCTCGCCGGCCCGCGGCCGATGGGCTTCTCCAGCAACGAGGTCCACGACCGCGCCGTCGCGCGCGAGCAGCTGCGCGAGCAGCTGCGCGACGGGCGCCTCGAGGACCGCACGGTCGAGATCGAGCTGGCCGACGAGCCGCCGGCGGCGTTCAAGATCGCGGGGGGCCCCGGCGGCGAGGAGATCGACGTCAAGCTCGGCGAGATGATGCCGGGCCTCGCGGCCTTCGGCGGGATGTTCGGCGGGAAGAACAAGAAGACGCGCAAGATGACCGTCGCCGAGGCCCGCGGCGCGCTGCAGAAGGACGAGGAGGAGAAGCGGCTCGACAAGGACGAGGTCACGCGCGCCGCGATCGCGCGGGTCGAGCAGAACGGCATCCTGTTCATCGACGAGATCGACAAGGTCGCCGGCGGCGGGTCCGCGACCGGTCCGGACGTCAGCCGGCAGGGCGTGCAGCGCGACCTGCTGCCGATCGTCGAGGGGACGATCGTGCAGACCAAGCACGGCGCCGTGCGCACCGACCACGTCCTGTTCATCGCGGCGGGGGCCTTCCACGTCTCGAAGCCGTCCGACCTGATGCCGGAGCTGCAGGGGCGGCTGCCGATCCGGGTCGAGCTCGAGCGGCTGACGCGCGAGGACTTCGTGCGCATCCTCTCCGAGCCGGAGAACTCGCTGCTGCGCCAGTACCAGGCGCTGCTCGGCGTGGACGGCGTGGAGCTCGAGGTCACGCCCGCGGCGATCGAGCAGATCGCCGCGATGGCCGCCGCCGTCAACGAGTCCACCGAGGACATCGGCGCGCGGCGCCTCGCGACCGTGCTCGAGCGGCTGCTGCAGCCGCAGCTGTTCGGCGCGCCGGACACCGTCCGGGGCCACGTCGTCGTGGACGCGCCCGACGTCGAGGCCGCGCTCGCCGCCCTGGTCGAGCGCCGGGACCTCGCCCGCTATGTCCTCTGATCCCGCCCGCGCGCGCCTGCGGGCGGCGCTCGGCCTCCTCGCGCTCGCGCTCGGCCCCGTCGTGCTCGCGCTCGGCCCCGTCGTGCTCGCGCTCGGCCCCGTCGTGCTCGCGACCGGCTGCGGCCACCGCGGGCACCCGGTGGCGCCGGCGCCGTCGCTGCCGGCGACGCCGCGCGAGGCGCGCTTCCGGCAGCGCGGCGGCGCGCTCGACGCGGCCGCGACGTACCCGGTCGAGCGGCTCGGGCCGCGGCGCCTCAAGCCGCCCGCCGCGCCGGCGCTGCTGTACCTCGTGCCGCGCTCGCCCGGCGACCTGACCGGCTGGGACACGCCCGCGCGCGAGCGCGAGTTCGTCCGCGACGCGGGGGCGTGGGGCTTCCCCGCCTTCGACGACGCGGCGGTCGGCTCGTCGGTATCGCGCGTGGACACGCTCGTCCTCGAGAAGCTGGGCGAGCCGCGGGTCCACCCGTCGCGCCGCCACCTGCAGCCGCTGCCCGGCGCGGGCGCCGCGACCACGGAGACGCCGAAGGCGGTGGTGGTCGCGGTCGCGCTCGAGGACGCGATCGGCCGCTCGCTGCCGTCCGCGCGCGCGGTGCTGAGGCCGGTCGTGCCGCCGCTCCCGGCGCTGCAGGGGTTCGCGGCCACGCCGGAGGAGACGGGGGTCCGGCTCGCATGGACGCCGCCCGCCGACACGCGCGCGCCGAAGGTCGCGGTCTGGCGCCGGCTCGCGTCCGAGTCCGAGGCCTGGGACCCCTGGCGGGTCGTGGACGCGTCGGCCGGCAGCCTGCTCGACGAGACGGCGCGCTACGGCGACGACCTCGTCTACGCGGCCGCCGCGCTGCGCGAGGCGACCGGCGGCGAGGCGGGCGAGGTGCCCGCGATCTCCGAGTTCAGCCGGGTCGACACGATCGCCTTCCGCGACGTCTTCCCGCCGCTGCCGCCGTCCGACCTCGACGCGGTGGCCGAGGCCGGGGCCGTGCGCGTCTTCTGGTTCCCCGGCGGATCGGCCGACGAGGCGCGCGCCCGCGTCGAGCGCCAGGTCGAGGCCGCGCCGGGGCCGGCGGGCCGCGCCGCGCCGGACCCCGCGGGCCGCGCCGCGCCGGACCCCACGGGCAGCGCCGCGCCGCAGCCGGCGGACAGCGCCGCGCCGGAGCCCCCGTGGACGCCGGTCGCCGTCGTGGACGCGCCGGAGAGCTACGCGCTCGACCGGGACGTCGTCCCGGAGCGCCGCTACCGCTACCGCGTGACGGTCGAGGACCGCGCCGGCAACCCCGCCGCGCCCGCGGGACCGAGCCCGTGGGTCTCGCCGCGCCCGCCCGAGCCGCCGCCGGCCGCGCCGGGGCCGGGTGCCGGCCGATGACGACGCTCGCGTTCTGGAAGATGGTCGGCGCCGGCAACGACTTCGTCGTCGTCGACGCGCGCGGCGGCCTGCCGCGCCCGGCCGCCGAACTGGCCCGCGCGCTCTGCCCGCGCCGCACGGCGGTCGGCGCCGACGGCCTGATCGCGGTGACGTCCGCGGCGGGCGACCGCGTCGAGGTGGACTTCGTCAACGCCGACGGGTCGCCCGCGGCGTTCTGCGGCAACGGCTCGCGCTGCGTCGTGCGCTACGCGCTGCGGCGCGGCCTCGCGCGCGGGCCGATGACGGTCGTGTTCCCGGGCCTGACCGTGACCGGCGACGCGGCGGGCGACGACGTCCGCGTCGTGACCCCGCGGCCGCGCGTTACCGGCGCGGCCGGCCGCGCGCTCGTCGTGGACGCGGGCGTGCCGCACGCGCTGCTCGAGGACGACGGCGCGCGCCCGCTGCGCGACGTCGCGGAGGCGTTCTTCGCGGAGCACCCCGCGCTGCGCGAGAACATCAACCTGACGCTCGTGCGTCGCGAGGACGAGGGGCGGGTCCGCGTCCGCACGCTCGAGCGCGGGGCGGGGGAGACGCTCGCCTGCGGCAGCGCGGCGCTCGCGGCGGCGCTCTTCGCCGCCGCGGACCGCGACGCCCCCTCGCGCACGGTCGTGATCCCGCCGGCGGGCGTGCCGCTGACCGTCGCGCTCGACGCCGCCGGCGGCGGCGCCTCGCTCACCGGCGAGGCCCGCGTCGTCTACCGCGCCGAACTCGACCTCTGACGCGTCGCGGGGGACCGCCCGGAAGACCGCGCGGGAGGCCGCGCGGGAGGCCGCGCGGGAGGCCGCGCGGGAATCGAGGCGACGAGCAGGCCCGCGAGGACGAGCGCGCCGCCGCCGACCTCGCGCGCGGTGATCGCCTCGCCCAGCAGCGCGGCGCAGAGCGCGGCCCAGACCGGCTCGGACGAGAACAGCACGGCCGCGCGCGTCGCGGTCGTGCGGCGCTGGCCGTAGGCCTGGAGCCCCAGGATGCCGACGGTCGCGCCGAGCGACAGGAAGGCGAGGCTGCCGAGCACCGGCGCCGTCGCCGGCAGGTGCGCCCCCTCCAGCGCGAGGGCCGCCGCGGCCGAGAGCGCGCCGCAGCTCGCGATCTGCAGGAACACCAGCGCGCGGCCCGACGCGTGCTGCAGCGCGTGCGCGAGCAGGACCATCTGCACGGCGAAGACGAGCGCGCAGGCGAGCGTCGCGAGGTCGCCCGCCGGGCTCGCGCTCGCCGACGACAGGTCCCCCGCCATCACCGCGAGCCCCGCGAACGCGACGGCGGCGCCGGCGAGCACCGGCCGCGATGCGCGGCGCCCGAGGGCCAGCCGCTCGATCGCCGGCGTGAACAGCACGTAGAACGCCGTGAGGAACGCCGAACGGGTCGAGCCGATCCGCGCGAGCCCGTACGCCTGCAGCCAGAACGCGGCCGCGGTCGCCGCGCCGAGCGCGAGACCCCAGGGCAGGGCGTGCCGCAGCGCGGGCCCGCCCGTGCGGAGCGCGAGCGGGACGAGCACGAGCGTGCCGATCACGAAGCGGGCCGCGTTGAGCGCGAGCGGCGTCGCGCCCGCGCCGAGCGCGAGACGCGTCAGCGGGAACGTCAGGCCCCAGCCGACCGCGCAGGCGAGCAGCGCGAGGTCGCCGGCGATCCGGCCGGACGGGCGTGCGGTCAGACGAGGCTGCCGAGGGCGCGCGGGTCGCCCTGCGCGAGCACGCGCACCAGCGCCTCCTCGAAGTAGTCGCCCCCCTCGCGCACGCGCGCGTCGACGCGGACGTCGTACAGCTGGCGCGCCTTGGCGAGTTCGTCGGACAGCCGCGCGGCGAGGTCGCGGTGGGTGACGCCGTCCCGCACCTTGTCGCCGTGGTACAGCAGGATCTCTTCCATGAGCAGGCGCGCGTAGCGGCGGGCGTCCTCGATCTCGGGGGAGCTGCCGGCGGGCGCCGGGCCGCCCGGCCGGGGGAAGTCGAAGCCGCCCGCGGCGGCCGGGGCGAGCCGCGGGGCGGGGGCCGGCGCCGGAGCGGCGGCCGCCG
>JADHED010002613.1_pt1 | contig 12157 bp, 13 predicted proteins | sample 8952041 | NCBI WGS metagenome assembly JADHED01 (sample SAMN16124423, study PRJNA663239) | bioreactor sludge metagenome | isolation source: sludge (control) | place: India:Bengaluru | collected 2018-09-08
GATACCCTTCGAGAAAGTCGAGTTCAGGAGCTCCGACGGTCTCATGATTCGCGGCTGGTACATGCCCGCCGGGAAGTCGATCAGGGCGATCGTGTTCGCGCACGGTCGCGGGGCCAACCGAAACGATGGCATGCGTTTTGCGCGTCCGCTGCACGATGCGGGCTGTGCCATCCTCGCGTTCGACTTCAGGCACTGCGGGGAGAGCGACAGGTCGTTCAATTCCATGGGGTATCACGAGAAGAAGGATATTATCGCCGCAGTGGATTTTCTGGAGAGGGAAAAGGAAATGAAGAGCATAGGCCTGATGGGATGGTCCCAGGGTGCAGCCACGGGCATCCTCGCCATGGCGGAGGACAAACGCGTCAGGGCCGGTGTATTCGAGGGGGGCTTCGCCAGCGCGGCCGATGTGATCGCCGAGGGAGCGGCCCGCGATTTCGGTCTGCCGCGAAAGCCGCTCCTTCCCTTCGTGCTGTGGCTGTACGGCCTGCGCGGCAAACTCGATACGGACGCCATGAACGCGGAAGACGTTATCGGGTCTATCGCCCCGCGGCCGGTATACATCATACACGGCGACGCCGACACCATGGTGTACTACAAACACGGCGAGCGCCTGTACGCGGCGGCCGGAGAACCGAAACTGATGTGGACGGTAAAGGGCGGACCTCATGTTGAATGCTGGCAGATGGACAAAAAACGAGCGGAGCATTCGGTAAAGGAGTTTTTTAATAAGTATCTTTGATACATTCGCCGTGCCGGATATACACCACCAATGGAAGACCACACCTACAGCGTTTCCGAGATAACCCGCCTGCTTAAAAAAAGCATCGAGGGCAATCCCGACTTTACGAGCGTGTGGGTGAAAGGGGAGCTCTCGAACGTCACCTATCATTCCTCGGGGCATATCTACTTCACGCTCAAGGACGAGTCGGCCGTGCTCTCGTCGGCGTTTTTCAAGTACGCGAACAAAAGCCTCTCGTTCAGGCTGGAGGAGGGGATGAGCGTGCTCGCCATGGGCTCGTTTACCGTTTACGAGAAGCGCGGCAGTTACCAGTTTATCGTCGCTCAGATGCGCCTGGAGGGCATCGGTGAGCTCCTCAAGCGCATCGAGCAGCTCAAGAAAAAACTTCTGGATCAGGGCCTGCTCGATCCGGCCCGGAAAAAAATCAAGCCGTTCCTTCCCCGGCGCATCGGCGTGGTCACATCGCCGACGGGCGCGGCGATCAGGGACATCATCAAGGTGGCCATGCGGCGATTTCCAAACATCGAGATAGTGCTCGCGCCCGCGAAGGTGCAGGGCGCCGATGCGGCGGCATCCATCGTACGGGGAATAGAGGAACTCAATAATCGCGCGCATGCGATCGACGTCATAATATGCGGCAGGGGCGGCGGCTCGTTCGAGGACCTGCTGCCGTTCAACGAGGAACCGGTGGTGCGGGCGATCCTCGCCTCGCGCGTGCCGGTCATTTCGGCGGTGGGTCACCAGATCGACCACCCCCTGTCGGACGATGCCGCCGATTACTCGGCGCCCACGCCCTCCGCCGCGGCGGAGATCGCCGTGCCGGTGAAAAGCGAGCTCGTCGGAGAGATCGACTATCTGGCCATCAGGGCGCAGACCTCGCTCGCCTCAAGGATGACGCATCTGACAAACAGGCTTTCGGGCATAGCCGCTCTTCGATGCTTCCGTAACCCGCGGGAAATCGTCAGCATGCGCGAATTGTCGCTTGTCGATCTGGAGCAGCGTATCACAGCGGCTCTGAAGGATGCGGTCGCCGGAGGCAGGCAGCGCCTGCTCGCGCTTCCGGATCTCCACCGCCTCTGGAGATCGGAAGCACGGGAGCGCCGTTCACGCCTCGACGTGGCATGGGGGGCCGTGGAGAAGCTCTCGCCCCGTGGAGTGCTCGAACGAGGCTATTCCCTCGTGACCGACGCGCGCGGGCGGATCATCAGGAGCGTGAGGGCGGTGAAGTCCGGTGAATCGATCGGTGTCGCCGTGGCCGACGGATCGATGGGATGTACAGTGAATACTATACAACGCGAGGTGCGCGGTGGAAAAGAAAACGCCGGCAAAGGGAAAGCCGAGCTTTGAGAAGGCGCTCGAGGAGCTCGAGAAAATAGCCGAACGTCTGGAGGACGGAAGTCTCGGTCTCGAGGAGTCGATCGCGGAATTCGAGCGCGGTTCACGGCTCGCCCGCTATTGCCGCGAGAAGCTCGACGAGGCCGAGCGCAGGATCGAGATTCTCCAGAAGGGCGGGGACGGGACCGTCGAGAAACGGGCGGTACGGGTAAAACCGGACACCGGCGAGATCGAAGATGACGAGGACCTGCAGGGCTCACTGTTGTAGGGGTACAGTCTGGAAATGTTCAGCGAGGGCGTGATGAGAAACACACTGATGGTATGCCTTGCGATGTTTTTGTTCGTTTCGTGTAAACCGGCCCAGACGGTCTCCTTCTGCGAGGGGGTGACTCCCGAGGGGAAGGGTTCGGCCTGCGGGGCCCGTTTCACGACGGGCGAGGTCACCATGCTCGTGAGCCTGAAAAAACGGTTCGAGGTCGACGCCCTAGGGGTCAAAATCCATGAACGCTCTGAATTGAAGGACAGGTTGATCGATTCATTCACGTTCAGCGTCGATCCCGAAAAACAATCGGCGACGACGAACCTGTCGTTTTACAACGAGGGGAAGTACCGGGTAACGGTGACCGGCAAGGAATCGGCCGTGCTCGGTGAGGCCGAGATAGAGGTGGTCGATACCTATTAACCGCCCAGTTCCTCCAGTTTGCGTCGTTTTTCCTCACGGTAATAATAGACGAGCAGAAGGAAGGCGCCGATGACGATCGCGGCGTCGGCGACGTTGAACGCGGGCCAGCGGAACACGGCGTCGTCCCCGATATAGATGAAGTCGACGACCCCGGGTTTCCCGAGCAGGCGGTCGAGGATGTTGCCCACCGCGCCCGACATCACCAGCGCCATCGCGCCGCAGAAGAGCGGCGTTTTTTGTTTCTCCAGAACGTAATAGACCATGAGCATCGTAAGCACCAGGATGGAGACGATGAGGAAAAAGGTCTGGTATCCCTGCAGGATGCCGAAAAGACCGCCGCGGTTATAGAGCAGCGTAAGTTGCACAAAGCTGCCCAGGACGTCGATCCGCTCATGGAGCCCGATATGGGCCACGGCCAGTTCCTTGCTTACGATGTCGAGCGCGAGTGAAAACGCGAACAGTATTGCTGCAATGGCGTGTTTTTTCATCGATATCCCCGTATATGCCCCGATTAGGCTACTTGATATTCAGCACGATCTTCGTGCATCGCGGACAGAGCTCCGGGTGCGAGGGATCGGTCCCGAGCTTCAATGAGTAATTCCAGCAGCGCACGCATTTCCGGCCGGGGCTCTTCGCAACCCGTATGGACGAGTTGTCGAGACTTTCCATTCCAGCTTTTTCTTCCGCGCTGACGGTCACATCGGCGACCTGGAAGAATCTCCGCGCCTCGTCGCCCATCTCCGCGATCATCTGACGAGTTTTTTCGTTCGCGACGAATATCTCGATATCGGCCTCGAGCGAGGTGCCGATGATTTTTTCCTTACGCTTCGATTCGAGTGATTTCAGGACATCTTTCTTGATGTTTATGAGCGCTTCCATCTTTCCGGCGACGGCCGGGTTGTGAAAGGCGCTGTCAAGACGGTGGTATTCCCGTGTATGCACCGAGTCGGTCCTTCCGGAGAATCTCCATACCTCCTCGGCGGTAAAGGAAAGCACCGGCGCCGCCAATCGCGTGAGCGCCTCGCTGATCTCGTGGAGCGCGGTCTGGTTGGATCGCCGGGGGATCGAATCGGTGGCCTCGATGTAGAGTATATCCTTGGAAATGTCGAAATAGAGGGACGAAAGCTCAACCGCGCAGAAGTTGAGGATCTTGCGGTAAACCAGGTGAAATTCGAATTTTTCGTAATGCTCGATCACCTGCCGGGAGAGCTCGTGCAGCTCGTGCAGGATCCATTTGTCGATATCGAGCAGCCCGGCGTACGGGAGAGCGTGTTCGGGCGCGAAGTCCGACAGGTTCCCGATGATGAACTTGAAGGTGTTGCGGATCTTGCGATAGGAGTCCGCGATCTGGTTCATCATGTCCATGCCGATGCGCAGGTCGTTGCGATAATCCTCGGAAGAGACCCACAGGCGGATGATGTCGGCGCCGAACTTCTCGATGAGCTGTGACGGCGGAATGACGTTTCCCATGGACTTGCTCATGGCCTTCCCCTCTTCGTCGAGCAGGAAGCCGTGGGTGAGTACCGTGCCGTAGGGTGCGCGCCCGCGCAGGGCGATCGCGGGCCACAACGATGACTGGAACCAGCCGCGATGCTGGTCACTTCCCTCCAGGTAGAGATCGGACGGCCAGCGATGATCCTTCCACGAATCGAGCACGGCGTAGTGGGAAACGCCCGAGTCGAACCATACGTCGAGGATGTCGTATTCCTTCACGAAATCCTCGCCGCCGCAGGTACACCTCACTCCGGGGGGAATGAGCTCTTTTATGTCGAGCGTGTACCACGAGTCGATGTTCTTCTCGAGCGAAAGCTTTGAAAAGTAAAGAATGCTCTCCGCGCTCATGAGGTTGGCGTTGCATTTCCCGCAGCGGAAGGAGGGGATGGGAACGCCCCACGAGCGCTGGCGGGAAAGACACCAGTCGGGACGCGATTCTATCATGCCGCGGAAGCGCGTTTCGCCCCAGGACGGTATCCATTTCGTATCGTCCGCGGCCTTCAGCGCCGTCTTCCTGAGATCGCGGTGGTCAACCATGAAGAACCATTGCTCGGTGGCGCGGAAGATGAGTGGTTTCTTGCAGCGCCAGCAGTGCGGGTATGAGTGCTCTATTTCCGAGGTATGAACGAATACGCCCTTTTCCTTGAGAAGCTCTATCACCATGGGATTCGCGTCGAATACGTTGACGCCCTTCATCTCCGGGAACTCCCCGGTGAATTTTCCCTCGTCGTCAACCGGGCAGTAAACGTCGAGCCCGTTTTCCATGCCGAGAACGTAGTCCTCCATCCCGTGGCCGGGAGCGATGTGTACGATACCGGTGCCCTGATCGAGCGTCACAAAACCGGCGAAGAGCACCCTGGATTCGCGCTCGATGAAGGGATGCCTGACCGCCAGCTTTTCGATCTGCGCCCTGGTAAGCGGAACGGAGTCCCCTTTCTCCATCCCGGTGATGTGCGCCACCGAGTCGGCGAGACCGTCGGCCATGATGTAGTATTCGTCCCCCGAACGACAGGCGGAGTAGGGAAAATCGGGATGGAAACACACGCCGAGGTTCGCGGGAAGCGTCCATGGCGTGGTGGTCCAGATCAGCACGAACAGCCTGTCCCTGTCCACGCCGGGGATGTCGACGGACGACGGATCGACCGGGAACTTCACGAAGATCGAGGGCGACGAGTGGTCGTGGTATTCCACTTCGGCCTCGGCGAGCGCCGTCACGCAGGTGGGACACCAGTAGATGGGCTTTTTCCCCCGCGTGATGAATCCCTCTTGAAAGAGGTCGCCGAATATCTCGAGTATCTTCGCTTCGTATTCCGCCGACATGGTGAGGTATGGGTGCTCATAGTCCCCGAACACGCCGAGCCGTTTGAATTCTTCCATCTGGATTTTTACGTATTTTGCCGCGTATTCCCGGCATCTCTTGCGGATTTCGTGCTTGGGCATCGTGGCGGCCTTCGATCCGAGCTCACGCGTTACCTGAAGCTCGATGGGAAGCCCGTGGCAATCCCATCCGGGGACATAGGGCGCCTTGTATCCCATCATGGTCTTGTGCTTTACGATGATATCCTTAAGTATCTTGTTGAGCGCATGGCCAAGTTGGATGTTGCCGTTCGCGTACGGAGGTCCGTCGTGCAGTATGTACAGGGGTTTCCCCTCGCGCGCGGCGAGCAGGGTCGGGTAGATGTTTTCATCCGACCACCGGGCGAGCATCTCGGGCTCCCGCTTCGGCAGGTTCGCCCTCATCGGGAAATCGGTGGTCGGGAGATTGACGGTCTTCGAATAATCCATGGCGTCCTCGCAGCGTACGTGAATCCGGGTCTGTAGCGTATCGTAAATCCTGGGAGGGCACAGTCCCGCGGCAGACGGCTATATCATCAAGTTTAACGCGTTTTCCTCACTGATCAAAGGATAACTCACGCGATTGTGAAAAGTTTTGTCAATATTATTTTTCCATGCGCGCTCGCACCTCGCCGGGATCGGGCAGCCGGTGACGGCAAAAAAAGGCCGGGTATTCCCCGGCCGCAGTTTCTGCATGTGTCATGGTGGTAAAGGCCTTACTGCAATTTGCGTTTCAGCAGTTCCGCCGGCTGGACGCCCACCATCCTCTCCACTTCCTTTCCTTCCCTGAAGAGGATCAGCGTGGGGATGGAGCTGATTGCGAACTGCCGGGCGACCCCGGGATTCGTGTCGGTATTGAGTTTCACGATCCGGGCGTTCCCGTTCAGCTCTTTCGCGAGTCCTTCGAGGATGGGGGTCTGCATGCGGCAGGGACCGCACCACGGGGCCCAGAAATCGACCAGCACCGTACCGCTGGCGCCGAGCACTTCGGTGGTAAAATTTCCGTCGGTAACTTCTATCAATGTGGACATAGTGGACATATCAGTTCCTCCATTCGATGTGTATGTTATAGAATTTAATTAATTTCTTAAATATCGTCAACACTATTTTCACTGCTCATACATATTTCTTGTGTCCATGGATTTTCTCTTCGTCGGGGGGTATTCGTGTATGCGGGGAAGATGCGGGCCCTGAACGGCCGGGCCCGGTGCGACCGAGCCGGGGCAAAAGCTCATTTTCCGCGTATTTCCTCCATCAGGAGCTCGAGGCGTTTTCTGATCGACTCGCGTACCGAACGGGTCTGTTCCATTCGCTCCTCGAAAGATCCCGTAAACGAGGCGGGATCCTCGAGGCTCCAGTGCAGCCGTTTCGTCACGCCGGGGAACACGGGGCAGCGTTCCGCGGTGCTCTCGTCGCAGACGGTTATGACGTACCCGTACATCTCGCCCTTTTTAAAGAGCTCGAATACGCCCTTGGAACTGTTCCCCGAGATATCGATACCGATTTCCGACATCGCCTCGACCGCGAGCTCGTTAAGCGGACGGCCCGGCTCGAAGCCGGCGCTCTCGGCGATGATGATGTCACCATGGTAACGGTTGGCCATGGCCTCGGCCATCTGGCTGCGGGCCGTGTTGTGGACGCAGATGAAAAGTAACCGTATCTTTTTCATTCCAATCCTCCGAATCCGGTGAAGGGGAACAGCATATGAATTGGCGGTTAATGATTTTTGAAGATGGCGTAAGGATTTTGTAAAAACGCGGCGGGGATAATTGCGCTAATCCCTGACAAGGAATCCGTTGGACTTTATTTCGGCCAGTGATTCCGGTATGGTTTCGATGAAGGCTCGTATCTCGTCGCGCACGCGCCGGTAGTGGATGAGGGCCTCCTCCTCGCCGGCGGCGCTCCGCGCGAGCTGCGGCGGGTCCTCGAATCCCCGGTGGACGATTTTCGCCTTCCCCGGGAAGAACGGGCAGTTTTCCCGCGCGTGGCCGCAGACGGTCACGACGTAATCGAAAGGGATGTGCATGACGCTGTCGACATTCTTCGAGGTGTGTGCCGAGATATCGACGCCCGCCTCGGCCATCACCGCGACCGCGCGCGGGTCGAGCCCCCTGGCCGCGGTTCCGGCCGACCAGGCTTCGACGCGGTCGGCCTTCAGCTTTTTCGCCCAGCCCTCGGCCATCTGGCTGCGGCAGGAGTTGCCGGTGCAGAGGAAGAGTATTTTAAGCTTTCCGGATGCCATGGCTGTCCCCCCTAGTCTCTGGTTTGTTCGTTGATCATGCCCGCCCGTTTCGTTCTATCCCTCCTCCTTGAAAAATCGCCGCTTGAAAAAAAGCGCCACGTTCACCAGCGATATGAGCACCGGCACCTCGACCAGCGGCCCGATGACGGCGGCGAATGCGACGCCGGAGTGGATACCGAAAACGGCGACCGCCACCGCGATGGCGAGCTCGAAGTTATTGCTCGCCGCGGTGAAGGAGAGCGTGGCGCTGACGGGATAGGTCGCACCGATCTTTTTGCTCATGAAAAAACTCACCAGGAACATTACCACAAAGTAGATGAGCAGCGGAATCGTGATGCGCAGCACATCCATGGGGATTTTCACGATATACTCGCCCTTCAGGCTGAACATCACGACGATCGTGAAGAGAAGCGCGATAAGCGTGACGGGGCTGATTTTCGGGATGAACTTGCGTTCGTACCACTCCCTGGACTTTATCTTCAATAAAGTGAAGCGCGTGATGATTCCCGCGATGAATGGAATGCCGAGATAGACGAACACGCTCTCGGCGATCTGGCCGATCGTGATGTCCACGATGCTGCCCTTCAGGCCGAAGTACGGGGGAAGAACGGTGATAAAGAACCACGTATAAACGCTGAAGAAGAGCACCTGGAATATGCTGTTGAAGGCGACAAGCCCCGCCGCGTATTCGGTGTCCCCGCGCGCCAGGTCGTTCCAGACGATCACCATGGCGATACAGCGCGCCAGGCCGATCATGATGAGTCCCACCATGTACTCGGGATACCCGGACAGGAAGGCTATCGCGAGAAAGAACATGAGGAACGGACCGATGAGCCAGTTCTGGACGAGCGAGAGAAGGAGCACCCGATAGTTTTTAAATACGTCCCCCAGCTCCTCGTATTTGACCTTGGCCAGCGGCGGGTACATCATGAGGATCAGGCCGATCGCGATGGGGATATTGGTCGTGCCGACCTGGAACCGGTTCCAGAAAGTCGCCGTCTCCGGGATGAAGTAGCCGAGGCCGACTCCCGCGGCCATCGCCGCGAAAATCCATAGCGTCAGGTAGCGGTCGAGGAAGGAGAGCTTTCCCATCAGACTGTCTTTCATGCGTTCCTCCGCTTGGTGGATGTGTCGTGGTTCCGTGAAGCGTCACAATGGTTCTTCTCGCGCAGGCGGGCTGTCAGTCGAACACGGTCCCGCTTAAAGGGCGTTCTCTCGTCGGCAAGCCGGCACAGCAAAGAGAACAGTTCCGGGTAGCCGGAGATGCATTCCTCGGCAAGCCGGTAATATACCCACTGGGCCCGTTTGCGTGAAGCGACCACGCCTGCGCCGCGCAGTTTCGCAAGGTGTCGCGAAAGGTTTGATTGGCTCACCCCGATGCAATGCTCGAGATCGCAGACGCACAGTTCTCCTGCGGCGAGAAGACAGGCGGCTCGTAGCCTGGTCTCGTCTCCGAGTGCCTTCAAGAGTTCAGTTGGAGCCACGCATATTCCTATATTCCAATATATTCATATACTATATAGTTTCCATGCACGGTCAAGCCTTTCTTCGTGACTGAGTGAATAAAAAATTCATGCCGCGGAAATGAGCAGGTATACGCCCCCGAGAATCACGAGCACGCCGCAGGCTTTTTTCAAAATAAGCGTTCCTTTCGACTTTTCGTTCCAGTTCAGGTAGCGCTGGACCACCTCGGTGAAGGTGCCCGCCAGCACGATGATTGAACAGTGCCCGAGCGCGTAGGCGAGGACCAGTGAGACGGCGAAGGCGAGTTGTGTAGAGGCGACGCTGAAGACCACGCCGAGCATGGGAGCCATATAGGCGAAGGTGCAGGGGCCGAGCGCGACACCGAAGATGAGGCCAAGCGAAAGCGCGGCGACAAGCCCTCTCCCCTTGAAGCGGGGGTTCGCGCCGTTTTCGAGAAAGGGCAGGGGTATGAGGCCGAGCAGGTAGAGGCCGATGATGAAGAATATCGCCGCGACGAAATAATTGCCCCATGGTCCGAGATCGCCCATCATGCGCCCCGCAAGGCCTGTGAGCAGGCCGATGAGGCCGATGGTGATGAGAATGCCAGCCGAGAAAAGGAGCGCGAGGAAGAAAGCGCGCGCGGTGCTTATGCGTCCCTGTCCGTCGATGAAGCCGACGATGAGCGGGATGCTGGCCAGGTGGCAAGGGGAGAGCAGGATGCTCGCCACCCCCCAGAGAAAGGCCCCGGATAGAGCGATCCCGGGTGAGCCGCCGAGTGTACCCGAGAGCCAGGTGAAAAACTCGAGCAGCATCAGCGGACCCCCTTCATCTTCAGAACTCTGACGACCTCCTCTTTCGGGAAGAAACCCTCGTGGCGGAAATATTCCCTGCCGTCCTTATCGAGAAATACCTGGGTCGGGATGACGCGTATGCCGTATTTCATGCCGTATGGTCGGCCATTCGCGGTCCAGACATCATGGAAAACGACTTTGACCTGTCCCCTGTATTCCCTTTCGATTTCTTCCATGGTGGGCTGCATCATTTTACAGGGAATGCAGTTGAGCGAACCGATCTCCACGAAGGTGACGAGTAGCTCATCTTTTGACGCCGCCGCGGGTATGGCAGACGCGTCCGAGGGATCTATCGATGGCACCGGCGATGTTTCGTTTACGGGGGCTTTCGAGTCGCTACAACCGAAAACGCATCCAAAAGCGGCGAGAGCGAATTCAGGGTTTGAGCAGGCGCAGTCTCCTTTAAACGCGTTCCCTCCGACCGCGAGAGCGAGCGCGATAAGAATGGGTACGGTGATTTTGAGCGCTTTCTTCATCTGTAGATCTCCTTTCCGATTGTCGAATGCCCATCGGCGCGCCGGTATTTCCGGATTTTGCCGTGGACGAAGTTCTCACCCGCAGCACCCGCACCCACCGGTCGCGTTTCCCGGACTTGTGAACTGCTTACCGCCACGGATGGTGTCAACGATGCGCGCGATATTCTCCCCGGTGACCGGGCTCGCGCCCTTTTCAAGACCCATCTCGGTGAGCACATACGAGACGGGGGTAATGCCGATCCTCTCGAAATTCTTCCGCGCGCAGGCGGTCGGGCAGCCGTCGATGGCAACCACCGTATCGGCGGCCTTCGCCGTCTGTACGTAGCCCGAGAGATCGGCTCCGATGGCGGCAAGGCAACTCATCTTCGCGAAACCCTCGTCCCGCAGTTTACGCGCGACCCCGTCGGCGATCTCGCCCACGTCGGCGGCGCCCGAACAGGCGTAGATCATCCGTGTTTCTCCACTGCAGCATTCAGCCATGGCAGTTCTCCTGAATAGTGTATTCAATTATTGTGCATAACCGGGAAAGACGCGTCTTTCCGAGAATTGCGGCACGTCCATCATTTTGAAATCATTTTCTTGATTTCATCGACGGACGGCACCTTGCCGGCGACCACTACCTCGCCGTCCACCACGAGCGCCGGGGTGATCATCACTCCGTAGTTCATGATGTCTTTCACCTCCTTGATCTTGGTGATCTCCGCGTCGATGCCGAGCTCCGAGGCCGCCTTGCGGGTGAACTCTTCGAGCTTGAGACACTTGGGGCAGCCGGTACCGAGTATTTCGAGTTTCATTGTGACCTCCCTGGTGATCGATTCGTAATATATTCAATAAGGGCGCGCAGCGTCCTCGAATCCAGGTCGGCGGTGTCAAGCATACGGTTGTTGACGAAGAGCGTCGGCGTGCCGTCCACCATCAGGCGTTCGCCTTCCATCCGATCTTCCCTTACGCGCTCAATCGATTCGATGGAGCTCATGCATGATTCGAAGGCGTCCATGCCGAGGCCAAGGCGCAAAGCATGGCGGCGCAGGGATGCGATGTTGTGTTCGATACCCGTTTCACAGTCCAGATACATCGCGGCGGACATCGTACCGTATGCGCCCTGATCCGCGGCACAGACGGCCGCCCGGGCCGCGATGCAGGAGCTCCCTTCCTTGCGTAAATCATGTGCGTCCCGGCACCGCTCTCCGAGAGGAAAACTCTTATAATACACCACGAGATCCCCCGGCCTTTCAGCGAGGAGCTTTTTAATGCTTTTATTCATGCGCGTGCAGCTCGAACAGTTGAAATCGCTGAAAATGACGATGCTCACCGGCGCCCCGGGTGTGCCCTCGAAAGGTGTGCCTTCCCTGTCTATCCGTGATTCAAGCACAGCTTCGTAGCGTGCGATGAGGCGGGAAACTCTCTCGTCACCGCCGAAACGCAACATGGATTCGGCCAGGCTCTCCCGTGCCAGAATGCCGATACCGGCGCCCAGGATCACGAGCGTCAGAACGACCAGACCATGAAAGAGTAAGCGGTCCCCGACGAACGATGCGA
>JADHED010002614.1_pt1 | contig 12155 bp, 9 predicted proteins | sample 8952041 | NCBI WGS metagenome assembly JADHED01 (sample SAMN16124423, study PRJNA663239) | bioreactor sludge metagenome | isolation source: sludge (control) | place: India:Bengaluru | collected 2018-09-08
GAATTCCTGCGGCTCCACCAGCAGCAGGCGCTGGTCGCTGGAGATGTTGATGGCCTTGGCCGTCTCGACCACGCGCGCCACGTCGGCCGGCGTGACCTCCTTGTCCTTCACCGCCACCATGCCGCGCGAGTTCTGACCGCGGATATGGCTGCCGGTGATGCCGGTATAGACGCGCTGGATCTTGCAGTCGGCCATCAGCTCGGCCTCTTTGAGCGCCTGCTGGATGCTTTGCACCGTGGCGTCGATGTTCACCACCACGCCGCGCTTGAGGCCATTCGAAGGCGCCACGCCCAGGCCGGCGAGCTTGAGCTCGCCACCGGGCAGCACCTCGGCCACCACGGCCATGACCTTGGCGGTGCCAATGTCCAGCCCCACGACCACGTCTTTGTACTCTCTTGCCATAGTTCTTTCGTCCTGCCCTCAGTTGTTCTTTGCCGTTGCACGCGCCTTGGCCTCTGCCCGCTGCGCCGCTTGTGCGGCACGCGCCGCCGCTGCCGCCGCCCGCTCGGCCGCGCGCTGCGCGGCCAGCCGCTGCGCCTCGTTGGCCACCGTGGTCACGCCGCGCAGGCGCAGCGCGTAGCCGCCGTCGTGGCGCAGGTCGGCGTACTCCAGCGCCTCCACGCCGCGCCCCTGCTGCTGCGCCACGCCGGCCAGCGTGCCGGCCATGCGGCGCACGCGCTCCAGCACCTCGTCCTGCTTGCCCCCACCCAGCTGCAGCACGGCGCCGCTGGCCAGCAGCACGCGCCAGCCGCTGTTGCCGGTGAGCTCCAGCGTCTCCAGGCCTGAGCCCAGCGGCGCCAGCAGCGGGGCCAGGCGCCGCGCCATGTCCAGCATCTCGGCCGCGCGCTCGGGCGCCGCGCCCAGCAGGCGCGGCAGGCTCTCGTCTTCCACCTCGTCGGGGTCGGCCTCGAAGACCTGGCCCTGGCTGTTGACCAGCGTTGCACTGCCTTCGGCGCCCCAGTAGGCGGCCACGTCATGCTCTTGCAGCTGCACGCGCAGGCCGCTGGGGAATTCGCGCCGCACCTGGGCGCTCTTCACCCACGGCACCTGCTCGAAGGCGTGGCGCGCGGCGTCCAGATCGACGGTAAGAAAGTTGCCCTTGAGCTGCGGCGCCACGTTGGCACGCAGGCTCATGGCGCTGGTGTGCGCCACATCGCCCTCCACGGCGATATGCCCGATGGCGAACGCCGGCTGGCGCAGCAGCCAGGCACCGCCCGCCGCCAGCACGCCCACGCCGCAACCCAGGAACAGAACCGTGGCGGTCATGTTCATGAGCCTGACGTCCAGCGGTGCGGGCAGCGTGGCGTTCATGCGCGCTCCTGGGCTCCGGCTGTGGCGCCCCGGCCCTGCAGCGCGTCCAGCGACGCACTGGCCAGTATGCGCAGGCACAGATCGGGGTAGTCGATGCCGCTGGCCTTGGCGGCCATGGGCACGAGCGAATGGCCGGTCATGCCCGGCGAGGTGTTGATCTCCAGCAGAAAGGGCTTGCGGTCGCTGCTGCGGATCATGATGTCGGCGCGCGCCCAGCCGCGGCAACCCAGGGTGCGGAAGGCCTGCACCACGATGCGCTGGATCTCGCGCTCCTCGGCGTCGGGCAGACCGCTAGGGCAGTGGTATTGCGTGACGTCGGTGAAGTATTTGTTCTGGTAGTCGTAATTGCCCTCGGGCGCCACGATGCGGATCACCGGCAGGGCCTGCGCGCCTTCGCCCTGGCCCAGCACGGGGCAGGTGGTCTCGTCGCCGTCTATGAACTGCTCGCACAGCACCTCGGGGTCGTGCTGCGCGGCGAGCCGGTAGGCCTGCTCGCACTGGCCGAGGGAGGTGACCTTGGTCAGGCCAATGGTGGAGCCCTCGCGCGATGGCTTGACGATCATCGGCGAGCCCAGCGCGGCAAAGGCCTGGGCCGTCTCGGCACTGCTGGCCACCAGGCGCCAGTCGGGCGTGGGCAGGCCCTCGAAGCGCCAGATGCGCTTGGTCATGATCTTGTCCATGGCGATGGCGGACGCCATGACGCCGGGGCCGGTGTAGGGTATGCCCAGCAGCTCCAGCGCGCCCTGCACCGTGCCGTCCTCGCCGTGGCGGCCATGCAGCGCGATGAAGCAGCGGCTGTAGCCGTGGGTCTTGAGCTCGGACAGGTCGGCATGCGCCGGGTCGAAGGCATGGGCATCGACGCCGCGCGCGCGCAGCGCCTGCAGCACGCCGCCGCCGGACATGAGCGAGACCTCCCGCTCGGCCGAGGTGCCGCCCATCAGCACCGCCACCTTGCCCAGCGCCTGCACGTCAATTTTGTGGTCTTTTTGGCCCATCACGCCCGTCCTTCCTGCGCTGGCAGCTCTTGTTTTTGCAGTAGATCGACCACCTTGGCGGGCACGCCGCCGATCGAGCCCGCGCCCATGCACAGCACCACGTCGCCGCCGCGCGCGCCCGTGGCGATGCGCTGGGGCAGTTCGGCCACGTCATCAACGAACACCGGCTCCACGCTGCCCGCCACGCGCAGCGCGCGCGCCAGAGACCGGCCGTCGGCGGCAACTATGGGCGCCTCGCCGGCGGCATAGACCTCGGTGAGCAGGACCGCGTCGGCGCCGCCCAGCACCTTGACGAAGTCCTCGAAGCAGTCGCGCGTGCGGCTGTAGCGGTGCGGCTGGAAGGCCAGCACCAGGCGCCGGCCGGGGAAGGCGCCGCGCGCGGCGGCCATGGTGGCCGCCATCTCCACCGGGTGGTGGCCGTAGTCCTCGATGAGGGTGAAGTGGCCGCCCTCGTGCGCGGGCAGTTCGCCATGGCGCTGGAAGCGCCGGCCGACACCCTTGAAGCCCGCCAGCGCGCGCAGCACGGCGGCGTCGTCCAGCCCCAACTCCACGGCCACGGCGATGGCCGCCAGGGCGTTGAGCACGTTGTGCTCGCCGGCCAGGTTCAGCTCGACTTCCAGATCGGGCAGGGTGACGCCGTTGCGCCGCTGCACGGTAAAGCGCATGCGGCCGGCGTCGGCGCGCACGTTGATGGCGCGCACCTGGGCATCCTCGGCAAAGCCGTAGCTGGTCACGGGACGCGCCACGTTGGCCAGGATCTCGCGCACGCCCGGGTTGTCCACGCAGACGATGGCCGCGCCGTAGAACGGCATGCGATGCAGAAAATCGACAAAGGCCTGCTTGAGGCGGCCGAAGTCATGGCCGTAGGTCTCCATGTGGTCGGCGTCGATGTTGGTGATGACGGACATCACCGGCAGCAGGTTCAGGAACGAGGCGTCGGACTCGTCGGCCTCGACCACGATGTACTCGCCCTGGCCCAGGCGCGCATTGGCGCCGGCGCTGTTCAGGCGCCCGCCGATGACGAAGGTGGGGTCGAGCCCGGCCTCGGCCAGCACGCTGGTCACCAGGCTGGTGGTGGTGGTCTTGCCGTGCGTGCCGGCAATGGCGATGCCCTTGCGCAGGCGCATCAGCTCGGTAAGCATGAGGGCGCGCGGCACCACGGGGATCTTGCGCTCGCGCGCGGCCAGCACCTCGGGGTTGTCGGCCTGCACGGCCGTGGAGGTGACCACCGCGTCCGCGCCCTGCACATGGGCGGCGTCATGGCCCACATGGGTGCTGATGCCCAGACCCTGCAGGCGCTGCAGCGTGGCGCTGCTCGCCAGGTCCGAGCCCGACACCTGGTAGCCCAGGTTGTGCAGCACCTCGGCGATGCCGCTCATGCCGGCGCCGCCCAGGCCGACGAAGTGGATGTGGCGAATGGCGTGTTTCATGCCAGCTCCTCGCAGGCGGAAACCACCTCGCGGGTGGCCTGGGTTTTTTGCATGTTTTTTGCCTTCAGCGCCCGCTCCAACAGCGCTGGACGCTCCATATTCAATAGCATATCGGCCAGGCTGCGCGGCGTCATGTCGGCCTGCTGCACCAGCCAGCCGCCGCCCGCATCGACGAGAAAACGCGCGTTGGTGGTCTGGTGGTCGTCCACCGCATGCGGAAACGGCACGAACAGCGCCGCCGCGCCCACGGCGGCGATCTCGGTGACGGTGCTGGCGCCGGCGCGGCAGACGATGACGTCGGCTTCGGCGAACGCCGCGGCCGTGTCGTCGATGAAGGGGGTCAGCTCGGCCTGCACGCCGGCCGCCTGGTAGTTGGCGCGCAGCTGCTCGATCTGGGCCGCGCCGCTTTGGTGCATGACCAGCGGTCGCTTGTCCTCGGGCAGCAGCGCCAGGGCCTGCGGCACGATGTCGTTGAGCGCGCGCGCGCCCAGGCTGCCGCCCACCACCAGCAGCTTCAAGGGGCCACTGCGGCCGGCAAAGCGTTCCGCCGGGCCCGGCTGCTGCGTGAAGGCGGCGCGCAGCGGGTTGCCCACCCAGTGGCCTTTTCTGAACACACCGGGGAAGGCCGTGAAGATGCGGTCGGCCATGCTGGCCAGCACGCGGTTGGCCATGCCGGCGACCGAGTTCTGCTCGTGCAGCACCAGCGGCTTGCCCGCCGCCACGGCCATCACGCCGCCGGGAAAGGTGACGTAGCCGCCCATGCCTATGACCACGTCGGGCTTGACGCGCCGTACCACGGCCAGCGCCTGCCAGAAGGCGCGCAGCAATTTGAGCGGCAGCAGCGCCAGCGTGATCACGCCCTTGCCGCGCACGCCGGAAAAGTCAATCGTCTCCAGCGGCAGGCCATGCTGGGGCACGATGCGCGCCTCCATGCTGCCGGGCGTGCCCAGCCAGTGCACGCGCCAGCCGCGCGCCGTCAGTTCCTGGGCCACGGCCAGGCCGGGGAAGATATGGCCGCCGGTGCCACCGGCCATGATGAGTGCGGTCTTGGGAGCCGTCATACGCGCCCCCCTCGCATCATTAATTTATTCTCGTAATCCACTCGCAGCACCACGGCAATCGCCACCAGGTTCATCAAGATGGCCGAACCGCCAAAGCTCATCAAAGGCAGCGTCAACCCCTTGGTGGGCAGCGCGCCCAGGTTCACACCCATGTTGATGAAGGCCTGAAAGCCCATCCACACGCCCACGCCCTGCGCCACCAGGCCCGAGAACACGCGGTCCAGCGCGATGGCCTGGCGACCGATCTGCATGATGCGGCGCGTGAGCCAGAGGAACAGCACGATGAGCACCAGCACGCCGACCAGGCCGAACTCCTCGCCGATCACGGCCAGCAGGAAGTCGGTGTGCGCCTCGGGCAGCCAGTGCAGCTTCTCCACGCTGCCCCCTAAGCCCACGCCAAAGATTTCGCCCCGGCCGATGGCGATCAGCGAATGCGAGAGCTGGTAGCCCTTGCCCAGCGCGTGCGCCTCGCTGAAGGGATCGAGGTAGGCAAAGATGCGCTCGCGCCGCCAGGGGCTGGTCATGACCATCAGGGCAAATGCGCCCACCAGCACGGCGGCGATCAGGAAGAACATGCGCGCGTTCACGCCGCCCAGAAACAGAATGCCCATGGCGATCACGGCGATCACCATGAAGGCGCCCATGTCGGGCTCGGCCAGCAGCAGCGCGCCGACCACGGCCACGGCCACACCCATGGGCAGCACGGCGCGGAAGAAGCGCTCCTTGACCTCCATCTTGCGCACCATGTAGCCGGCGGCGTAGATCAGCACGGCGAACTTGGCGAGCTCGGAGGGCTGGAAGTTCATGATGCCCAGGGACAGCCAGCGCCGCGCGCCATTGACCACCACGCCCACATGCGGAATCAGCACGGCAAACAGCAGCACGATGGAGAACAGGAACAGCGGGCGCGCCATGCGCTCCCAGGTATTCATGGACACCTGAAAGGCCAGCAGCGCGGCCACGAAGCCCACGCCAATCGCGATCGCATGGCGCAGCACGAAATGCGTGGACGCGATGTTGCCAAAGCGCGGGTTGTCGGGCATGGCGATGGAGGCCGAATACACCATGACCACGCTGAAGGCCAGCAGCAGCACCACCACCCAGCACAGCGCCTGGTCAAAGCCCAGCACGCGCGCGGGCGTGGCCGCGGTGCGGCGGTATTCGGTGCCGCCCACGCGCACGGGCAGTTCGTCGGCGGCATCGGGCTGGCGCGCACCCGTCAGGGCACGCAGGCGCTGCCACAGGCTGGGGGTGGCGGCGGCGCTCATGGCTGGCCTCCTTGCAACACCTGGCCGGCATCGTCGGCCAGTGCCTGCACGGCTTCAACGAAGACACGCGCGCGGTGGGCGTAGTTGTCGAACATGTCCAGGCTGGCACAGGCGGGCGACAGCAGCACGGCGTCGCCCGCATGGGCCTGCTGGGCGGCCCGCTGCACGGCTTCGGGCAGGGTGGCGGCGTCATGCAGGGGCACGCCGCAGCCGGCCAGCGCGGCGCGGATCTGCGCAGCGTCGCGGCCGATCAGCAGCACCGCGCGTGCATAGCACGCAATCGGTGCGGCCAGGGGCGAGAAGTCCTGCCCCTTGCCGTCGCCACCCAGGATGACCACCAGGCGCCGGTCCGCGCCCAGGCCGGTCAGCGCGGCCACGGTGGCACCCACGTTCGTGCCCTTGCTGTCGTCGAAATACTCCACCTCGTGCAGCATGCCGATGGGCTCGACGCGGTGCGGCTCGCCGCGGTATTCGCGCAGGCCGTAGAGCATGGGCGCGAGCGCGCAGCCGGCCGCCTGGGCCAGGGCCAGGGCGGCCAGGGCGTTGCAGGCGTTGTGCCGGCCGCGTATGCGCAGGGCGCCCTCGGGCATCAGGCGCTGGATGTAGAGATCGGCTTGCTGCGCGGCCTTGCCACGTTTGGCGGTCTCGTCGGCCTCGTGCGCGCGCACCAGCCAGGCCATGCCGGCGACCACCTCGATGCCGAAGTCGCCCGGGCGCTGCGGCATGTCGGCGCCAAAGGTGACATGGGCGCGCGGCTGCGGTTTTTGCAGCTTCACGCGCACCGGCGGCGGCAGCATGTCCATGACGGCGGCGTCCTCGCGGTTGAGCACCATCAGGCCGCGCTGGCCAAAGATGCGCGCCTTGGCCGCCGCGTAGGCCTGCAGGCTGCCATGCCAGTCCAGGTGGTCCTGGGTGATGTTGAGCACGGCGGCGGCCGTGGGCTCGAAGTCCTGCACGCCATCGAGCTGAAAGCTGGATAGCTCCAGCACCCAGACCTCGGGCAGATCGGCCGCGTCCAGGCGCTGGCCCAGGGTGTCGAGCAGCGTGGGGCCGATGTTGCCGGCCACTGCCACGCTCTTGCCCGCCTGCTGCACCAGCAGGGCGGTGAGCGATGTCACGGTGGTCTTGCCATTGGTGCCGGTGACGGCCAGCACGGCCGGCGCATAGCCATGGCTGGCGCGCAGCTCGCGCAGGGCCATGACATACAAGTCCAATTCGCCTCTAACGCTTATCTGACAAGCGCTAGCAGCTATTGTTACAGGAGCGATATTGGCCGGACTCAGGCCCGGCGAGCGGTACACGGCGTGCAGCGCCCGGCCCTCGACCAGGCCGGCGGCCAAGGGGCCGGCGACGAACTCCACCTGCGGCAGCTCGGCGCGCAGCATGGCCAGCTGCGGCGGGTTGTCGCGCGTATCGGCCACGATGACCTGGGCGCCGCAGCGCACACACCAACGCGCCATGGCCAGGCCCGATGCCCCCAGGCCCAGCACCAGCACGCGCTGGCCGGCCAGCGGCGCCAGGCCCTCGCCGGGGCGGGTGGCGGGCGCGGCGGCGGACAGCGCTTCATCCACGTCCGGTGCCGCCTCGGGCACAGGCGCGGCGGCCACGGGCTCGTCCGCAGCGCCCACATCGGCAAAGATGCGCGCAACGAATTCCCGGGCCTGCTCGGCGGCGGACACGGCAGGGGCCTGCCAGTCGGGCGCGGCCACGGGCGCTGCGTCCGGCACGGAAAGCTCGGCCGGTTGCTGGGGGGCTGGTTGCTCGTGGTTCATCGCAGTTTCAGCGTGGACAGGCCCACGAGGCACAGCAGCATGGTGATGATCCAGAAGCGCACGACGACCTGCGTCTCCTTCCAGCCGCTCTTCTCGAAATGGTGGTGCAGCGGCGCCATCCTGAGCAGGCGCCGGCCCTCGCCGTAGCGGCGCTTGGTGTACTTGAACCAGGTCACCTGCAGCATCACCGACAGGGCCTCGACCACGAAGATGCCGCCCATGATGGCCAGCACGATCTCCTGGCGCACGATGACGGCAATGGTGCCCAGCGCCGCGCCCAGGGCCAGCGCGCCTACGTCGCCCATGAACACCTGGGCCGGGTGCGCGTTGAACCACAGAAAGGCCAGGCCGGCGCCGGCCATGGCTGCGCAGAAAATCATCAGCTCGCCCGAGCCGGCGATGTACGGGAACAGCAGGTACCTGGCAAAGCTGGCGTTGCCTGTCACGTAGGCAAAGATGCCCAGCGCCGCGCCCACCATGATCACCGGCATGATGGCCAGGCCGTCCAGGCCGTCGGTCAGGTTCACGGCGTTGCTCGCGCCCACGATCACCAGGTAGGTCAGGATGACGAAGCCGAGCACGCCCAACGGGTAGCTGACCTCCTTGAAGAAGGGCACGAGCAGGCCGGCCTGCGGCGGCAGATCGAGCGTAAAGCCCGACTTGATCCAGGCGACAAACAGTTCGAACACGCGCGCGTTCGAGTTCTCGGAGATGCAGAACACCAGGTACAGGGCCGCGGCCAGGCCGATCACCGACTGCCAGAGGTATTTCTCGCGCGAGCGCATGCCCTCGGGGTCTTTGTTCACCACCTTGCGCCAGTCGTCCACCCAGCCAATGGCGCCAAAGCCCAGCGTGACGGCGAGCACGACCCACACGAAGCGGTTCGACAGGTCGAACCACAGCAGTGTGGAGATGGCGATGCACAGCAGGATCAGCACCCCGCCCATGGTGGGCGTGCCGCTCTTGGACAGGTGCGACTGCATGGCGTAGCCGCGGATGGGCTGGCCGATCTTCAGCGCCGTCAGGATGCGTATCACCCTGGGCCCGGCCGCCAGGCCGATGAGCAGCGCCGTCAGCGCCGCCATCACCGCGCGGAAGGTGATGTACTGGAACACGCGCAGGAAGCCGAAGTCCGGCGACAGGCCCTGCAGCCACTGCGACAGCATCAGGAGCATGCTGCCTCCTGCATGGCCTGCACCACCTGTTCCATCTTCATGAAGCGCGATCCTTTCACCAGCACGCTGCCCACGCCGGGCAGGGCCTGGCGCACTGCGTCCTGCAGCGCCGCCATGTCGTCAAAATGCCGCGCCGCCGGCCCGCAGGCCCGCGCGGCGTGGGCGCTCAGGGCGCCCAGGGCAAACACCTGCTCTATGCCGCTTTGGCGCGCATGCGCACCGGCCTCGGCATGGAACTGCGGGCCCTGGTTGCCCACCTCGCCCATGTCACCCAGCACCAACAGGCGCGGGCCGGGCAGATTCGCCAGCACGTCGATGGCGGCGCGCACCGAGTCGGGGTTGGCGTTGTAGCTGTCGTCCACCACGGTGATGGCGCGGCCCTGGCAATGCACGGCCAGCGCACGCGAGCGGCCCTTGACGGGCTCGAACGCGGCAAGCCCCTGCGCAATCACCTGCAGCGGCACGCCCGCCGCCACGGCGCAGGCCACTGCCGCCAGCGCGTTGGTGACGTTGTGCCGCCCGGCGATCGCCAGACGCGTGTCCAGGCTGCCCTGCGGCGTGGCGATGCGCACGGCCCAGGCGCCGTCCTGCCACTGGGCGGATTCGCAATACACGTCGGCAGACTCCGCCCGCCGGCCCTCACCCCCACCCTCTCCCAGGGGGAGAGGGGGTAAAACCGGAAGCACGCTGACTCCCTCGCCCCTTTGGGGAGAGGGCTGGGGTGAGGGGCCGGCAAAGGTGATGCAGCGCCTGTCGCCGGCCAGCTTGCGCCACAGCGGCGTGTACGCGTCGCCGGCCGGGAACACGGCCACGCCGTCCGGCTGCAGGGCGGCCAGCACGCTGCCGTTCTCGCGTGCCACGGCGTCCACCGTGTGCATGAATTCCAGGTGCTCGCGCTGGGCGTTGTTCACCAGGGCCACGCTGGGGCGGGTGATGTCGGCCAGGTAGGCGATCTCGCCGGGGTGGTTCATGCCGAGCTCGACCACCGCGGCCTCGTGCGTGGCGGCGAGGCGCAGCAGCGTGAGCGGCAGGCCCACGTCATTGTTGAAGTTGCCCTGCGTGGCCAGGGCTGCGTCGCCCTTCCAGGCGCGCAGCACGGCGGCCAGCATCTGCGTGACGGTGGTCTTGCCGTTGCTGCCGGTCACCGCAATCAGCGGCAAATCAAACTGCGCGCGCCAGCCGGCGGCCAGCGCGCCCAGGGCCGCCAGGGTGTCGGGCACCTCGATGCCGGGCAGGCCCGCGTCCCGCAGGCCGCCATGGGCAATGGCGGCGGCGGCGCCGGCCGCGCCCGCCTGGGGCAAAAAGCTGTTGGCATCAAAGCGCTCGCCCTTCAGGGCCACGAACAGGTCGCCCGCCTGCAGCGTGCGCGTGTCGGTGTGCACGCGCGCCAGCGGCGTGGCGCCGTCGCCCACCAGGCGCGCGGCAGGGATGCGCGCGCCCAGCAGGTCGAAGGCCTGCTGCAGCGTCATCATGGGGGGGTGGTTGGTGTGGCTCATGCCACGGCTCCTCGGCGCGCCAGCGCGTCACGCGCCTGCGCCATGTCGGAGAACGGCTGGCGCACGCCGGCCGTCTCCTGGTAATCCTCGTGCCCCTTGCCGGCGATCAGCACCACGTCGTTGGCGCCGGCCTCGGCGACGGCCTGGGCTATGGCTGCGGCACGGTCAACTTCTGCGCCCACGTGGGTGGAGGCAATCATGCCCTGCAGGATCTGGTGAATGATGGCGCGCGGCTCTTCGCCACGCGGGTTGTCGCTGGTGACGATGACGCGATCCGCCTCACGCTGCGCCACGGCGCCCATCAGCGGGCGCTTGGTGGCGTCGCGGTTGCCGCCGCAGCCGAACACGCACCACAGCCAGCCGCCGCGCTCGGCCGCCATGGGGCGCAGCGCCGCCAGCGCCTGGTGCAGCGCGTCCGGCGTGTGGGCGTAGTCCACGGCCACCAGGGGCTGGCCGGCAAAGGCCAGCTGCTGCATTCGCCCGGGCACGGGCATGAGCCCGGCGCAGGCCTGCAGCGCCTGCGCCAGCGGCACGCCCAGGGCGCGCATGCCGGCAATCACGCCCAGCAGGTTGGAGACGTTGTACAGGCCGATCAGCTGCGTCTGCAGCGCAAGCGCCTGCCCGCCCTCGACCACGGTGAAGGCCAGGCCCGCACCCCGGTGCACGATGCCCTGCGCCATGAGCCGCGCCGGGCCCTGGATGGAGACGCTCCACAAGTCGAGCGCGCGGCCCCGCAGCTCGGCGTGCAGGGCTGCGCCCTGGGCGTCGTCGATGTTGATGACCGCCGCCTGCAGCCCCGGCCAGTCGAACAGCGCGCGCTTGGCCTGCCAGTAGGCGGCCATGTCGGCGTGGTAGTCCAGGTGGTCCTGGGTGAAGTTGGTGAACAGGGCCACGCGCATCCGCGTGCCATCCAGGCGGTGCTCGGCCAGGCCTATGGACGAGGCCTCAATGGCGCAGGCCGACAGGCCGGCGTCGGCAAACCGGGCAAACGCGCGCTGCAGGCGCACGGGGTCGGGCGTGGTCATGCCGGTGCTCTGCAAACTGGGCGGCACACCAATACCCAAAGTGCCCACCAACGCGCATCCAGCAAGCGCAGGCAGCTCTTGTTTTGATAGCTTATCAGATCGTTGACTGAGGGCATCGGCCAGCCACCAGGCGGTGCTGGTCTTGCCATTGGTGCCGGTCACAGCCAGCACCTGCAGGCGCTCGCTGGGGTGGCCAAACCATTCGGCGGCGATCAGGCCGGTGGCGGCCTTCAGGCCGGGCAGCGCCGCGATATGCGCGCCGGGCAGGGCGAAGGCCTCCACGCCCTGCTGCTCCACCAGGCAGGCCACGGCGCCGCGCGCCAGGGCGTCGGTCACATGGGCGCGGCCGTCGGTGGCGGCGCCGGGCCAGGCGATGAAGGCGTCGCCGCTCTGGATCAGGCGGCTATCGGTCTGCAAGGTGCCGGTGACGCGCGCGCGCAGCCAGGCCACGGCCTCGGCGACGGATGCCAGTGCGTGCGGCCGGCTCACAGCGACTCCTCCACGGCGTTGGTGACGATCAACGGCTGCACGGCCATGTCGGGCGCCACGCCCATCATGCGCAGTGTTTGCTGCACCACCTCGCTGAACACGGGGGCGGCCACGGCGCCGCCGTAGATCACGC
>JADHED010002615.1_pt1 | contig 12151 bp, 15 predicted proteins | sample 8952041 | NCBI WGS metagenome assembly JADHED01 (sample SAMN16124423, study PRJNA663239) | bioreactor sludge metagenome | isolation source: sludge (control) | place: India:Bengaluru | collected 2018-09-08
GGCAAAGCACCAGCAGGGCTAGCTTCAAGCCCTCGCCGAACTGACCGATGGCTTCGTCGGATTCCTTTATACTGACGCCAAGCAGCCATGCCTCATGCGGGATTACTCCGTCATTCATCAGCGATGTGCCAGCGTACTTCAAGCCGCCGCAGTCCATGGCGTTCTGCAAAAGCTCGCGGCGTGCCTGCTGTACTCCCCAGGAGGAAACATAATCTTCCGAGATCAGGTATTCAAACCGCTGCGGGGTCAGGTCGTCTTCATACTTTGGATGCATTTTTCTTTCCTTGTTCTAGGAGTTTTTCAACATACCCGTCGATTCTGAGGGCGGCTCTCAAATGATCTTTGGCGCTATCAGACACGGCATAGCAATTTGGCGTTGTATTAGCGGCTCCTGCCACAAACAGATGCACCGTCTTGCGGATATTGCCCTCGCGAATGATCTGGTCAAGCTCTTCATCGCCGGTGTCTGGTACTCCGTTGTGGAGACAGAAAAGCTCACGTTTGGACAGCCCTTCGTAAGCGGCTGGCGTATAAGCCAGAGTAGGGTTTGCAGGTGAGTCTGCATTGTTTATGTCAGACATTTTACTCTCCTTGGTGGTTGTAATATTGCACTCGCGAGGATACCTGCTTTTCCCCGACGAGTGCAATGATAAGTTATCGCTCGGCCCGTGGGCTAGAACAGCGTGATGACGCGCAGGAACGGACTGACGGCGGCGGCGTTCGCCTCGCAAAAGACTTCGCCCTCGGGCAGCAGCAAGCGCAAGACGTAGAGCCCCGCCTTCCCGTGGACTGACTCGTCCTGGAGCCAGAAATGCTTACCGGCGGGGATTGTGTACAAGCTGTCCGGTTGATAAGGCCGTGTGCGCTTGTAGCCTTCAGGCTCTATTGTGCGGAGCACAAGGTCGCGGGTGCAACGAGCTGCGACCCAGCCAGCGTCTTTCCCTGGGAGCAGCGACATCGGGAATCCACAGCCCGTGGGCGCAGGCGGAGCTTCGCGCATCCAGCGGTCGAGGTCTTCGTCCACGGTCACCAGCACGGCGAGCGGGCCTTTGTGCATTTCCGAGCGAATGGCCAGGAAATCCTCGTAGGAAAGGGGAATCCGACGGCAAAAGCCGGAAAGAAAACTGCGGATAGTAATATTAGCCATGGTTAGCGTCCTCCTTGGCTTCTGGGCGGCTCCAGAAAAGCCCTTTGTACTTGTTATTGTCGCGAAGCGAAGCTCGGCTGACGGCGGTGAGCGAATACCCGTGGGCGATGCAGGCGGAGAGCGAAGAAAACCGGTGGACAAGGCGGCCTTCGGCGTCCCGCGCTTCCACTGGCGTCTGGATCGCCTTCTTGTTGAACCATTGGGAAATGCTCTCGACCCAATAGCGGTTGGAGCGGGAAGCCTGCCCTGAGATGCCTCCAGGAAACTTAACCAAATCGCAGAACTCACGGGCATGGTCAAGCGTCTTTATAGCGCCGCGTATAGATTGATACGTCTTTTGATATGTGCGGCAGAGCACGCTAATCGTAGGTGTGATCAACTCCGTTCTTGGCCAGCAGAGGAGGGCGAGCGCAATCCGGTTCAGCTTGACCTCGATGGTGAAGCGCTCCGGTGCCTTGGCCGCGAGCAGGGCCGCTTGCAATTCGTTCTCGATGGTCTTCTGCATCCAGTCCAGGAACTCCCAGCGATGCTGGTTTTCCCACGGGTTGCCGCCGAGCGACGGGCCGCACGGGCAGTACTGGTTGGAGTCGGGGATCACGGCGGCAATGGACTCACGGTAAGCGAGCCAACGGCGGACATAATCCAGGTACACCAGATTCCAGGAGAAGGGAGGAAAGCCGACGAAATGCTTGGCAAAGTAACCCTGCTCAGTGGACTTTTCATCCAGCCGTCTTGCGTTCTGGATGTAGTCAATAACCTCCCACATGAAGAGGCGAATGAGTACGTCCTTCGGGTTTTCTATGTCGTTTGCAATCATTTTCGTGTCCTTTTGGTTGGGATTTGTGAAAGGGCGGGTTTCGTACCTACCCAAGCGCGCCTTATTCCTTATCCGAAGCGAAAACCGAGCGGAAGTCTGTATCCAGCCGGTCTGCGATGGTCGAGTCGCCGCTCGCCGCCAGAATCGCTGCGATTTCCTCGTCTGACATGGTCTTTGGCGAGCCGGTGAACAGCGGCTCTGCAATGGCGATGGGCGTACCGCCAGATCCGGCGGGTGCGATCTCGGTCTTTGCGCCGGTGCCGAGCAGCTCCAGTTTCCGGTAGGAAAAGACTTCCTCTTTCTCAGATGGCTGGTGGCGCTCGGCTTTGCCGAAGAACACGCGCAGCAGGCTACAGCTCCGTCCGCCGTGGATCTGCTCCTCCGTGCGGATGAACACACAGGACAGGATTGCGTTCACCTCGGCGGGAAGCAGTACGCCTCTGGTATAAGCGACGAAAGCAGGTATCTGATCCTGGTCGTTGGCGAACAGCTTGCGGATTCCGTAAAAGCGGGACTGCCGCGCTTGCGCCCCGTGCTTGGAGTTGAAGCGCGCCGCGTAAATTTCCACGGGCTGTCCGGCAAGGCTGAAGACTGACGCCGGCGTGTAATCGCTGCCTAGGTCTTGCAGGAGTTCGATTGCGTTTTGAACAACCTTGTGGACTAGGTCGCGCATATCTGGCGAGGTCCGGTTGTAGTTCTTTAAAGCAGTGATGGTCATGTTTTACTCCAGTTATGTGAGTTGGTAAAGGGCGCATTGGCAGGCCGCTGGGCAGGCCATAGGGCGCTTGCCGTGCTGCCTGCTACTATGGGGGCTGCTTGGCTGCCGTGGCCCGTAGCGGCTGCCGTTGGCTGTTTAACGCTGCCTTATATAGCAGGCTGCTTGGCTGCCTTGGCCGCTTGGCGGCTTGCCTTGGCTGCCTTGCCTATTATATGCAAAACATCGGAGCGTAGGGTATTCAATAGGTTGGTCTGGGTGGGTTAGACAGGGGTCATAAAGGGGGTTTTCTGGCTGGTTGGATCGGCTGGGCAGGTGGTAAACAGGTGGTTTAAGGTGGTAAACAGGGGGGAAACAGGCGTCTCAGTTTTGCATGGGGGTATATGCTCCTTTTTGCCTTTTCCTAGCAAGATCTATGCCTTTTATTTTTTTTTTTTTTTTTTTTTTTTTTAAATATAAGAGCAGGGGCAAGCAAGGCAACGAGGAAAAACATACATATATAGGGGGGGCAAAAGTGAGACGCCCATTAGGGGCCTGTTAAGCGTTTTAACCAGCCTGTTGACCACCTGATAAGCTGATCCAACCAACCCTTTTACCTCTGTCTGATGTGGCTTTGACGGCTGGCTAATCGCCTGTTTTCCGACTTCTGATTGCCGCGGGCTCTGACGGCTGGATGGCTGGTGTAGGAGCCGCGCGAAGCGCCTGCTTCGTCGGTTGCGAAGCGCGTGCTTTGCATTTTGCGAAGCGCGTGCTTTGCATTTTGCGAACGCTCCGTTGCATTTTGCAAACAATCCGGCAATGCCGCTCCGCTCCGAGCAAAGGCCAGCGATTGGGCCTTTGAGCGATATGTTGTTCCTTTGCACGCTCCGGTGGGTCGTGTTATCGTGGCTGTATGTTGCGTAGGGCAGCATGAATGAAGGGGCGACAGCCCAATGAAAAAAACCACTTAACGGGCGAAGCCCAAGGAGCCTATCATGGCAAAGAAAGACACCACTACCACTGCTGAAACCGTAGTACGCAAGTCCCACATTGACTATGTTGTTGACGGTTCTGTCGTCCGCGTTGTGCTGCACAATGGCGAGACCCGTGGCACTTATGAGCCGGATGACATCGTCAAGCAAGCTGAGTTCGACTCTGCCCAATGGCCAAGCGCGTTCATCTCCGGCGAAGGCACTAAGACCTTGGCTGCTTATGGCCTGTCCAAGCTGTTGCAAGACCGTACCAGTCAGGAAAAAGAAAGTCCGCTGGCCAAGTTCGAGGCCATGCTGGCTGAGGCCGCTCGCCTGACCACTCCGGACGAGAACGGTCAGTTCTTCTGGCGCGAAGCCGTGGCCCGTGGCTCTACCGGCTCCCGTGGTACCCGTGCCATTGACAGCTTGCTTGCTCAGGCCATCGCCAACCTCAAGGGCGTTTCTGTCCTGGATGCGAGCGCCGCGCTCAAGGCCATGGACAAGGACAAGCTGGATGCCCTGCGCTCCAATGCGGCTGTTGCTGCCGAGCTGGAACGCCTGAAGGCCGAGGCCAAGGCCGCCGACGCGTCAGGTGTGGACCTGTCCGACCTACTGTAAGGGCGGGGCTGGCTGGCTGCTCTGCGGGGCGGCCTGCTGGCTGGCAGCCTGGCGGATGGCCAACCAAGGGGGAGCGAGAGCTCCTCCTTTTTTTTGCAAAAAAAAAATGCAAAAGAAGTTGCAAGGCTTCCGCTCCCTTGCTAGTATTGCATTACCAGCTAGGGGAAAGGGGGCATAGGGCTCCCGCTGGCTGGTGGCAGGGGGGATCCCCTGCTTATATAAAGGCAGAACATTATGACTACTGAAACCACCAATGCCACCAATGCAGCAGGCCGCAAGATTGGCGACACCCGTATGGTCTGCGATCACAACATGGGGGGAGTCCGCTATGCTGCGCAAAGCGTAGTCGGCTTTGATACCAAGGGCGATCTGATCTGGGAGGAGTACAACCATCGCGAATATCCGCTCGCTGGTTTGCCGGAATTCTTCACCGATGGGGATGCGATGCGGACCTTGGCTGGCTACGGGATGCGGGCTTGGTTGGCTGATCGGACTAGCCAGTTCCGCAAAATGGGGCCAGATGCCGTGCTGCAAGCCATGGACAGCTATTATGCGGATTGCCTGCAAAAAGGGCTCTGGTCAATGCCAAGGGCCACGGGCGGCAAGGCGCCACGGATTGATCCAGCACTGATCGCTGTCATTGTACGGATGAAGAATATCCCCCATGCAACAGCAGAGGCGGCACTGGCTAAGTTAAGCCCTGATGACCTTGCAGCACTGACAGCAAAACTGGCAGATGCCATTGCCAAGGAGCGCGCGCTTATGGCAACAGCAGGGGCGGATTTGGATCTGGGGGATCTGATCGATTAACCAAGCAAGGTCTTTACCAAGGGGAGCCCTAGTGGTTCCCCTTTTTTTGTCTGGCGAACGTGCGGACGGCTGGAAGCATAGGCCCCTGGGGGTCTAGATGCCTGGCTTTCTGGACGTCTAAACCTCTAGCAGTCCGGTGGCCATCCCTCCCTTGGCTGGGGGGTCCGCGCAGATTTTAAGGCCCGATTTCTATACGCGCAATCTCAGAAATTGAAGCGCGCGCTTGACTTCTCCCAGCCCTTCCCGTACACTACCCCCATGACAAACCCGTAGGAGCTACCCGTGGAAAATCAAACTCAGCCCGAACCGCAGGAGCAAGCGCTCGCACCTGCTGCCCTACCGGCGGCGCAGGCTGACGGCGAGCTGGCACGGTCCGCCCAACTAGCCGCTGAAGAAGCCGAGCTAATCCTGGACGAGAATGATGTGCCAGCAGACTCCGACATCGTATCTGCCATGGAGCAGACCGGTGTGAACTCCCGCGGGTTTGTCAACCCAATCTACACTCGCAAAGGCCGCCGGAAGCAGCTGCAAGCTCTCCAGCCTCGCCACATGCTGGTCATGGATCTGCTGCTCTCCAACCCGACGATCACTTCGAAAGAAATCGCCAAGCGCACGGGTATGTCGGAAGGCTGGGTGACCACGACCGTGAACAGCGACATTTTCCAAGGTGTACTCCAGGATCGCCGGAACTGCATTCAGCGGATGCAGGGCGAGGAAATCAAACATCGGATGGTAGGCTTGCTGGGCAAGTCAATCTCCGCCATGGAAGACGCCTTGGATGACGAGGAAGTCCCGATCCGAACCAAGATGGAAATCGGCAAGCTGGCCATGCAAGGCCTCGGGATGGGCGGAAACTCACGGGGCGCGGCAGAAGCACAGCCGACTGTGCAGGTCAACAATTATACCGTCGCCGAGTCCTCGCTGGCGGCTGCCCGTGAACGTATCCTGTCCCGCAGTACGACGGGCGGAACGGCATTGCCAAGCTCCGGCCCCTCTGTTACAATAGATGCCTTGCCCTCCTAAGCCCGCGAAGCGTGGAGTATTTGAAGGGCGCGTTACAGCCATAACGAAACAGGCTCTTGGAAAACTCCCATGACATTTACCACAAGTTCAACTCGCAATGTTAGGAAGTACTGGCCCGCCGGTCCGACGCCATGGATGGACGTCTCGCTGACGGCTCGGCGGGTCAGTCTTCCCCCTCCCAGGACTGCGGCGGCACGGGCCGGTCTGCGATTCCAAGATGAATCCATATCGCTGCTCGAGCGGCTCTACGCCGACACCAGTTGGCATGTCATTTCCGATCTTTGGTTTGAGTACAGCATCGGCGCCGGAAAGAATATCGCCGGTCCGGATTGTCTGCTTATAAACCCACGAGAAGGCTGGCTCGTAGTCCTGGAGTATAAGCTGACCAATACGAATTGCTATAAGCAGCTCTTCCTCTACATGTCTTTGCTCCGCCGGATGCTGCCCATAGCGGATTGGAAAGTCGCGGGCTTCCTGATCTACAAGGATGAGTGCAGGCTGCCCGTCGTGCAATCAGGCCCGTCGGAGATTCTGCTCTGCGATGAAATCGATCTCAGGCCGTTTGCCTGGGACGGAACTGATCTACCGCTGATTGGCATCCTGCCAGCAGCTTTTGTCCCCTTGCCATTATTCACAGGAGTCTGATATGGGTAAGTTTGTCTTCTCTTCGAGATCGAAAGCCCGACTCTCCGGAGTCGATCCACGGCTGTCGCTGGTCGTTTGCCAAGCACTGGACATGTCGGATGTTGATTTCGCCGTCATCGAAGGTCTGCGGACACCTGCGCGGCAGAAGGAGCTCTATGCGAAAGGCCGGACGGCGCCTGGGCCTGTGGTCACCTGGACGTTGAAGTCCAAGCATATCGACGGGCTGGCGGTTGACCTCGTGCCGGTCGTAGATGGCAAGCTCTGTTGGGATAAGCCCGAGCTTTTCAAGCTGATCGGTGTTGCTATGTTCGCGGCTGCAAAGCAGGCTGGCCATCCGATCCGCTGGGGGTATGATTGGGACGGCGATGGCAAGCTGCAGGAAAAAGGCGAATACGACGGGCCTCATTTCGAACTCCTGTGAGCAAGGGGTCTTCCACAAGGGCAGCTAACGCTGCTCTTTTTTTATCCCAAATTTCTGTTATGCTGGCTCTGGTTGCAACTGATAGGAGATAGCTATGACAGTAATCGATGGTTTAGAAATCGCAGCGCAGGTTGTCGGTACGGCATCTGCGGTATCTGTACTGATCCCCGCGAAAATCGCACGTTGGATCCCTCTGGTCAAGAAGATCATTGATGTGATTGCCTTGAACTGGCCGCGTAAAGACGGCACGAAGTCTAAGGGGGTCTAATGGGTAGAGAAGATGTGGACGTTATGAGAGTTGATTTTCCGCCTTGGGCGAAGACTCTCATAAATGCTACGCTGAGTAGCTGTGTGCTGTTGTCTTTGGTCACGATACTCACGCTTAAAGAGCAGATTGTTGTCCTGCAGGCGCGGGTTGTGACCATAGAGCAAATGCTTGCAAAGGACATCGAAGCCGCTGCTCTTAGACAGCGTATCGTAGATGCGAGGCAGGACAGTCAGATCCTTGCTCTGCAAACCAACGAGCTTCCTGGAGGGGCGCCTCCTGCTAATTAACATTACGTCTATTACACAAATGCCGGATCCTTGGGACACCGCCAACGAGGATATTGTGCAGTGTAATGGGATTACTTACCAGAATATCAGAAATGAGTTCTGGCTTCCCGTCGGTTTTGGGGCTCCTGTGTACACCACCGGAACACTCCCTCCGACCACGGGTTTGTTGGAGGGGGCTGCTATTGCGGTCTCCAACTACGGCGGCAACATTGCAAAATTGGTCAACGGCCAATGGCGCTACGAGCTCCCGTTCCGGACTACTTGGGCAGACCGACCGCCGGTTTCTGCTGTCCCCGCTGGCACAGAGCTGCAAGTCACTGACTTCAATAATCAGAAATGGATATCGGATGGTGTGTACTGGCGCCCGGCTCAGGGGCGGGTATCTCTGAAGTATGTGCACGGGTTAATCGGGTCTCCGCTGGCAACCATTCAAAACGCCACAGGAGGTGTGTTCGCAATCCCAGGAGGGAGCGCAAGGATTCCTGCTGGGATGATAATCCCTCACAGCGCTCTGCTTATTCACTCTAGTGGCTGTAAAGTCGGGTCGGCAGGTACTGCGGTAAGTCAAGCAACTCTTGGCGTTCTGAACTCGTTATCAGATTCTTCTGCACAGGCATTTAATGTTTCAAGTGCCAGTTTAACCAGCATCCTTACTGGGTCTCGTGTAGCTTTTGGGACGAGCAAGACTTCTGCGTTCCTTAATACGTGGCTCGGATATGGCAGCGCAGGGGGCAGCGCGTCTAACGTGCAATCTAACATGTCATCGGGGATCAACACGGATGCGGACATGTTTGTGAATCTGGGTATCAATTCCGCAAACACGGCAGATTCGTTTGAGTTGTTCTCTTTTGAAGTCTGGCTGGAGGTTTAACATGTTTACTATCCCAGTAATCACCGCTGAAGACGGATCAATCAGTGCTGCCGAGCCAGCGCCGGTGGAGGCTATCTGCACTGTCACTACTCCGGAGGGTTGTGAGGTCTACCTGCCTGGAGATGAAGAGTTGCTGGCCGCTCGGCTGGCTGAGCAAGAGCAGCAATAACCAACGACATAAAGAGGATTTTATATGCCGGTTAATGTTAATATCCGGGTTACTAACCCGGCACAAATCCCAGATCCTTGGGATGTTAGTCTCGATACGATTATCGAGTTTAAGGGGATTGTTTACGAAAACGTGCGAGGGGTCATGTGGGCTCCCCGTCGCGGCTATGCAGTAAGCAATCCGAATGTGAAAACCTTACGGCCTTTTGGGAAGACGGATACGTCCGCGGGTGTGCTTGGCTGGACAGGGCATATTACGCTTTTGTCTCCTATCCCGTTCCACGGCATTCGCTTCAACTGCGTCAATGCTGGTGCCGTGGACATTGTTAATACCAAGATGGCCTTTGCGCTGCCAGCGACGAACCCGACTCCGTGTATTACCACGGCTTCGTGGGCTCCGATTACGGCGGGTGGCGCGTCTACGATTACTTGGACTAAGCCGACTAATGTTGAACAGCCGTTCATCACTAAGTCGGATATTATTCCTTGTACCGCTGTTAAGCGGACGGATGGCCCTGGATATCTGATTATGATTCGGGCTGAAATTCCGTCGGCTGGTAATACGGTTGGGCCTCGTACCTCGGGGACTACTGACCTTGCTGCTGCGGATTCGCTGGATAAGCTCGGGCTTCAGGTCGGGTATTTCAACGGGGCGGGTGTTACAACTCCGGGGAGCTTTGTTCGTGGGTCTGCGGCGCTGGGTTGTCCGGTGTATGTTGAGCTGTTCTCTGCCGATACGCAAACTCCGGTGCTTCTTGCGGCTGGGGATAGCATTGTCGGCGGGCAGGGCGGCGGGGATGCGGGGGCGCCTACGGCCCACCAGCGCGGTGCTTATAAGCGGACTGTCGTGAGCAAGAATTGGGTGGGGATGTGCGCTGCTATCTCTGGCCAGAAGAGTGCGGATTATATCCAGCAGGCAATCGACAAGTATCTTACTTCTACCCGAGCTCGTTATGGGGTTATTCCGCCGTGGTCTATCAACGATGGTGATGCTCTGGTGGCTGGTGTTGAGGCGCGGATTCTGTGCAATATGGTTCGCTGGCAGGATGCTTGCGCGGCGGTCGGCACGGAACCTGTGTTCTTGACTCCGGCTCCGAGAAACGGGATCACGTCTGCGCAGGAAGCTGTACGACGGTCTGTCGTTGCGACGATTAAGGCTTATTGCGCTGACAATGGCATTAAGATTATTGATCGGGATGCTATCTGGACTGATTACTCTACGGCTACCGGCGGGTATAAGGCAGGGTTGTTTGCGGACGATCTTCACCCGAATGAAGCGGGGTATGAGCTTGAAGCTCCGCTGTGGATAGAAACCCTCGTGTAAAATAACTAAGCCCCTCCCTGTGAGGGGTTTTTCATGCAAGCCGAGCGGTGAGTTGCAAGGGGCCACGGGCGAAAGCATATAGCAGCCCCCAGGCCCGGAGCGGCAAGCTGCATGGAGTAGGAGGAATGTCAAGGGGTTTACAGGCGCGACAGCGCCGTCCCTTGACATTCAAACTACCCATGCTATGCTGCCGCCATAGGCCGGTGGGTGTATATGCGAGCGAGGTTGGAATGAGCAAAGAAGTTGCGGTGTCCTTTGATGAGTTGATTCAGCTGTCTGCTGATGATACGATTCTATTTGGGCAGACGTTTTTTCCTCGGGCACTGCGGCAAGGCAGTCCTGAGTTTCACTACGAGCTGTGCGATAAGATTGATGATCCGAGGTACAAGAAGCTCGCCATCAAGATGTTCCGTGGATCTGGCAAGACTACTCTGGTCAAGGTCATCTGTGCGAAGCGAATCTCTTATGCGATTTCTCGCACGATAATGATTATATCCGAAACGGCTGAACATGCTGTTGAATCCGTCAAGTGGCTTAAACACGCTGTCGAGCGGCAGGACAAATGGGCGAGGACTTTCGGGCTTCGTCGTGGCGATGAGTTCTGTATGATGGATACGGGCTCCGAACGCTATACTTGGCGGGATGATAAGATTCAGATTGTTTGCACGAATTTCCTCGATGAGAACAATCGTCCATTGGTGATTACTGTCCTCGGTACTGGTATCTTTGGGCAATCTCGTGGTGTTAACGTAGAAGATTATCGTCCTGACTTTATCATACTTGATGACGTTATCGACGAAGATAATGCCAAGACACCGGAGCAACGACGCAAAGTCAACGAGCGTATTTACGGTGCGATTGCGAATACGCTGGCTCCGCGAAGTGAGGCGCCGACGGCCAAGCTGGTTATGGTGCAGACTCCGCTGCATAGAGAAGATGCAGTTGAGATGGCTCGTGTTGACCCTGAGTGGGATTACCTCGAGGTGCCTTGCTTTAAGCCGAATGGTACGTCTGCGTGGGAAGAGCGTTTTCCGTTGGCGGAGCTTCTGGCGTCTAAGCAAGGCTTTATAAATCGTAATATGTTGTCTACTTGGCTCCGTGAAATGGAAGTCAGAATTACGGATGATGCCTTGGCGTACTTCAAACCGGATTGGCTCAAGGCTAATTTCTGGACGGATGCTACGCTGCCGCCAAGGGAATCTATGAGCATTTACCTTGGGGTCGATCCGACGCCGCCTCCGAAGGATAGTGCGCAGACTGGAGCGAATGCAAATCAGAGTCTTGATGATGCGGTCATTTGGGTCATTGGGGTTTGCAAAGGACACGTCTACTTACTCGATACCTACGAAACAAAGAGTCCGATTCCTGATGAATTCATTTACAAAATAATCGAACTCTACCGCAGATGGCGTGGGAAGAAGATTGGCTTTGAGTCGATTCTCTTTGCTCGGGTGCTCAAGTATTATCTTGAACAGAAGATGATGAAAGAGCGCTGTTATATGCGGGTTGAGCCGATTGAAGATAAGCGGAAGAAATCGGATCGGATACGGCAGTCGCTCACGGATCTTGCGTTTGAAGGGCGGCTGCACTCTCATCCAAAGTTTACTGTGTTCAATGAGCAGTTTTATTCGTACCCAGATGTCTCGCATGACGATTCCTTATACGCGCTGTCTATTGCTTTGATGGCTCGGGATCTTGATGATATTATCGAAGGCGAATGGGAAGATGTCACAGAGGATGATTCCTCTACTTACTTATTGGGGTGTCCATAATGCCAGCGATTGCTCTTGATGACAAGAAGTACAATAAGATAATGAACATGCTGAAATCGATGGTTAAGATTTCAGACTCTAAGTTATCTGAACGAACCAAGGAATGGGAGTATGCTGAGAAGGCAAACCAGTCTTATGTGCCTGCGTCTACTGCTGATCGGATGGCGCGAGGCAATGCTGGTAAAGCCAGTAACGATTATATTGAGCTTACCATTCCGTATTGCTATGCCGTGCAGATGGCTATGCACACCTACCTGTCTACTGTCTTTTTGTCCAGGGATCCGATCTTGCAGGTTCGCGGACGGAACGGGCAAG
>JADHED010002616.1_pt1 | contig 12147 bp, 22 predicted proteins | sample 8952041 | NCBI WGS metagenome assembly JADHED01 (sample SAMN16124423, study PRJNA663239) | bioreactor sludge metagenome | isolation source: sludge (control) | place: India:Bengaluru | collected 2018-09-08
GATATCACCACCGTACCCACGGGCATCATCGCACACCAGACCAACTGCTACGGCACCATGGGCGCTGGTGTGGCGCTGGCGATCAAGAAGAAGTACCCGAAGTGCTTCCAGCCCTACGCCGACTGGTGTCGTTTCAACAACCCCGACGACCTGTTGGGCACCTTCAAGTTGGTCGAAGCGGACCCCGGCGAGCGGAACCTGTGGGTGCTCAACATCTTCGCCCAGAAGGGCCACAACCCGGCTGACAAGCCCACCAACTACTTCGCCCTCGGCTCTGCGCTGGGGCAGTGGAAGGACTCCTTCCAGGCGCATCGGTTGCAGGCGATGGGCATCGCAACCATCTACGTCCCCTATCTGATGGGCTGTGGCCTTGGCGGTGGGGACTGGGACACCTACGCTTCGATCCTCGAAGACTTCGAACGAGCAAGCAACTGGAATATCGTTGTTTGCAGGCTTCCCGAATAGGAGACACCATGAACGCTCTCGACCCTGACGAGATCCACTTCGGTCCCACCCAGGACCGCCACGTCATCCGCATCGTTCCCTTCAACAATCTGGGCGTGCCCTCGTGGGAGGTGCAGATCGCTGACAGCCAAGGTTGGAAGACGGTGAGGGAGACGCTGAACTTCCCGGTCGCCTTGACTGTGTACAGCGCTCTGTGTATGGTGGACGCCATCATGACGAGCGACCCCGAGTTCAAGGAGCAACCGTGACAGCAACGATGACTCGCCCGGTGGCAGAGATCCGCTGGGACGACGAGACGGAAGAGGGACATGATCCCAATCAAGCAACACACATTGTCAAGGCCGATCCCGATGAAGATGGCGCCGCGATTGTACTCGAAGCACGCATCTACGGGACCCCGGTTGAGGCTTTGTGCGGACACAAGTTCATCCCGAAGCAGGACCCTCGCAATCTACCTGTGTGCTCGAAGTGCAAAGAGATCTACGAAATCGAGCGAGCGACCAACCAGAGCAGGTTCTACCCGGATGGTACGCAGGGCGAGGCGCTCAATGAAAGGCCAGTCGAATGAGGGAATCTGACATCGCATTGCTGTTGGGTCAGATCGAATACCGTCCCGATTGGGACATCGGCCTGTACTCAACGCCCGGTGAACTGTACTTGCAGGTGTCCTTCGTGGATGACGGCAAGCGGCAGAGCGGTCGCAAGTGGCGAATCTCTCGCTACATGACCAAGAGCGAGATCGTGAACACGGCTTTCAAAGCCTGCCTGACCGCAGAAGAGCACGAGACACGAGAGCGCTTCAGGTACAACGGAGTGCCCATCTACTCACCCCACTTCGATGTCGACGCCCTAGCGGCGTTGGCAACCGACAATCAGTTCGATGTAAGAGTCGACGCCAACCAAGGAGAATGACATGCCCGAGGTAACACTCACACCCCAGACGCTGCAAGCGATCAACCCCAACCACCCTGCGCTCACGAAGTCCGGACGCTGGACTCGGCAGGCCCAGCGCGTGCTGCGTAGCCGCAAGATGCGTAGCCGATGGGACGGCCGTAAGCCGAGCAAGCCTGTTCGGAACACGGCTCTGTTCTACAGGATCGCCGACGAGATCGAAGTCTTCCCCGAGGAGTACAACCAGTCCGTCTGGGGTAACCGGCGCAAGAACACGCCGTGTGGAACGGCGTTCTGCATCGCTGGTCATGGCGCTCACCTCACCGGATGGAACCCCCGCACCTTCAGTGACAACTCCGCTGACTGGACGCTGGTGCAGCGTGGTGACGGGACACGGGTGTACGCCGAGTCGGTGGGACAGCGGGAACTCGGACTGACCGACGAAGAGGCCAGCTTCCTGTTCAACTCCTCCTGGCGACCGAAGTACGGTCGAACCGTGCCTCAGGTCCTCCGTCAGATCGGTGACGGCGCCCGAATCTCCGAGGTCTCTCGGCGCTACCGCACCGAAAGCATCGAGGACTACGGATACCGGCTGGATCGGCTGAAGGCGGACGAGAAGGATCGCAAGATCCGAGTCACGGGCAGGAAGCCGGTGTACTCATGACCCCGAAGCAGATCAAGGAAGCCGAGGTCGAGGCGTGGCTGGAGCGTGAAGCACGAGAGCGCTCCAGCCGTCCTCCCCGAGACAAGGAGCACCGCCGTGTACGGTGACAACAGCCCATTCAACGAGGCAGGCGAGCCGATCATGGACGCCGCAGCGTGGCGATACGAGCAGGAGCTTGACGCTCAGGCTCATTTCGACTACGATCCCTACGACGACGAGTACGCCCGGGACTACGACCCGGACGAATGAGGAGCACAACATGAAGAATCTCGGCATCAATCCCAAGACCAAGCCGGTCATCCACGTCAAGAAGGGGACGGAGGTCGCATTCCGCGATCGCCCCTCCGACCGACTTTGGACGGTCGAACAGGTCAACATCAGTGACAAGGAAGAGCACGAGAACCTGCCCGTCCGAGTCACCGTGACCATCCCGTCGATGATCGAAGGCGACAAGCCGGGTTCGGCTGTGGTCGGCTTCCGTCCCAACGAGCAGGTGTACATCCCGTGTTCCTGAAGAACCACACACCCATCTACATCCTGGATGAGCAGGGTGCGCCGGTGCGTCTCCAGGAGACGGGGAGCCGGTGGGTGTCACCTGTTGGACGGGGTGGTTCAAGGGTGGCTTGAAGGGGGTGGCGGGCTACAACGCCTTCGTCAACACGGGCAAGTGTGTCTACCCGGTGCTGATCGCATCCACCGACATGTACAACATGCGTTTCACGGTGCGAGCGTGGGATCATGTCTCGGGTGACGTGAACGACGAGGCAGTCTTCTTCCCTTTCGAGAAGGTTGACACGATCTACATTCCGTGAGATCGGTCCACGTAGCTCAGTTGGATAGAGCATCGGTTTCCTAAACCGAGGGTCGCAGGTTCGAGTCCTGCCGTGGACACATATACTTCGCCTCCGTAGCTCAGTTGGAACAGAGCAGCCGACTTCTAATCGGCAGGCCGTAGGTTCGAGTCCTACCGGGGGCACCATGAAACAAGGAGCAACAATGAACATCACACGAGCAGACATCTACTACCCCCACAGCAGCGAGCCGTGGGAAGACACCAGGAGAAAGGCAGAAGAGCACGGTTACAGCTACTTCGCGGCCTCCCAGTCACGCTTCGGGGGGACTTCTCTGAAGCTTAGCAGTCTCTTCTTCGAAACCGAAGCGAAGGGCCTCAAGACCGTGGGCGCCTTGAGTGAGGTTCCGGCTAGTGGACGACCGAAGAGCCTAAACGAGGTGTTCCGGTTCAGAGGTTCCGGCTACGCCGGTGACTGCGCCTCGACCATCGATGTCAAGGGTTCTTCCTGCAACGTTGCCCTCGAAGCCGGGTTCGAGTTCGTAGCTCACGGAAACAGTCTTCGTCGCACCGAGAAGAACGCCATGAGGCGAGCGCACCTCGATTACGTCGATGAGTTGCGCCTGCCCGAGTACAACCCCAGCCCGTACAACCCGAACCCCAAGTTCAAGACGAAGGAAGCAACCATGACCACCGACCTCCCTATCAGCCAGCAGGATGTCTTCCACGCACCCACGGCCGGTGCTCGATGGACCGTGGCCGCTGGGCAGGCGATTGCTGCTGGGTTCCGATGGGTGACCATCGACAAGTACTGGATCGTCGCTGTCGACAACCCGGACTCCTCCATTCGACAGGCCGATGGCAAGAAGTACCTCCACTACACCGATCTGCCCGAGTACCCGCCCGTTTCGTTCTACGATCGTGTCATGCAGTTCGTCAATGACCCCGAGCGATCCGATCGGAACACGCTCTACCTGAAGCTGGCGCAGGAGGGTTTCTTCTCCAACGCCACGCTGGACGACGAGCCGGGACAGCGGAGGGTGATCGACAAGCTGTTGAAGAGCGACACGTTCTGCGAATACGGCAAGGACAAGTTCCGCAAGCACATGGGCGATCTGCTGGACAACCCCGGCAAGCGCGTCATCACCATCAGCGTGACCGTGCCCGGTGACCGCGATGCATCGGAGTACGAAGGCCGCTCTGTCCAGAGTGATATCGCCCGCTACCTGGGTGGCGTTGGTTCGAGGGGCACCGGCAACTTCTACCGGGAGGCTGAGGTTCTGCTGGTCAGCGACGAGACGATCAAGTGACATGTGGGTGAAGCAACGTGACCCTCTGAGGGACCACTGTCTCGACCGGGAACACAACCCGCCGAGCCATCTGGTGCTCCCTCAGGGGCAGAGCCACTTTCACACATGCCCGAAGTGTGGTAAGGTGACAGAGATGACCAACCCCATCACATTCCGGGTCGACCTGTAGGAGAACAATGGACGGGCAAGTGCAAGCTCTCATCGATCAGGATGGCGTGCTCGCCGCCTTTGACGAGAAGCTGTTTGAACTCTGCGTAGCCAACGGCTGGGAGTTCAACATCGAGAGCGTCAAGTACCAAAGCAAGCGGTACCTCGTGGATCACCTACCCAGAGAGCATCGGGGTAAGGGCCGTAGGTTGCTGGAAGTCGAGGGCTGGTTCCGAGAACTGCCGGTGATCGAAGGCGCACAAGAGGGCATCGAAGAGATGTTCAGGGCTGGATGGGACGTGCATGTCTGCACGAAGCCTTTGGACACCAATCTCTTCTGTGCATCCGAGAAGATGGCGTGGATTCAGGAACACTTCCCTTCGCTCGTCGGACGAGTGATGATCGTGCCTGAGAAGAACATGGTCAAGGGAGACTTCCTGCTGGACGATGCGCCCAAGGTGCGGTGGCTCGGCCACTCCATCTGGGAGCCTGTGATCTTCACTCAGCCCTACAACGTTGAGGGATCGAAGTGGGAGAACTACAGGCATTGGCGTTGGGGCCAGCCCCTGGAAGAGTTGTGGCCCGGATGAGCACCGGAGGTTCAGTAGCCTCCCGAGCAGAGATGCGCCTCAGGGACGAAGTTGTCCGACTGGAGCGAGAAGTTCGGGTCATGGAAGGAAGATGGAAGGACGCCCTCACCAAGAAGCGGCGCCTCCAAACCAAGTACGGCAACTACCGCAAAATGGTACAGGAGATGAAGATGTCACAGTTCGATGAGGTTCTGGAAGAGATCAAGGCACTGCCGGTCGGAGACGAGATCTCGGATCGTTCAGCCCGCCTGATCGCTGGCTGGTACAACACGGGGGCCAGCACGGAAGTTGCGGTGTTCGTGGCAAACGGCACAGTGCAGTCTCGTGACCTGTTCCAGCAGATCACCAACGAGGGGGAGAACTACAAGGGCGCTTCCGCAGATGAGCGGTTGATCCTTGACCACCTCGCCATGTACCTGCTCTCCCGAGGCGGCATTCAGGAGGGTGAGCTTGAGTCTCTCTGGGTGGACGCATGATCAACACGGCACTGGCAGGCAACCGGACCTACCACCTCTGGATTCAGCAGCACGTCGAGCGGGAGTCCGCTGACGAGAAGATCTGGAACGGGACGGTGACGGTCCACGGTACGGTCATCTACAAGCACGACTACCTGCTCGGCGATGACCCGGTGGGTCCATCGGAGCAGCTTCAGCGAGCCTTCCTGGCACGGCTGGCCGAAGTCCTGCGAGACGAGCGCGCAGAGGTACCAGATGACTACTGGCTAGGGGAATGAGCACCAAGGCGGGGCCAGACAAGCCGGATAGCGTCATGTACCACCGAGGAAACAAGGTGCGAAAGCGGCTCGCTAGGGCCGAACGCAAGGAACGACGACGCAGATTCCGGAACGACAAGCTGCGAGCACTGAAGGATCAACTGAAGAATGGCTAAGCAAATCGAAGGCGAGATCCTTCGCATCCTGAACGGAAGCCGCCTTTACGGGCTTCATACACCCGAGTCCGATCACGATTACCTGTCTGTCTTCGTTGAGGACCCGGATCAGGTGTTCACGGCAGTCAATCCAGACCGCACGATCAAGCTCCATGATCGTGGGGCCAATGAGCGGAACGTGGACGCAGACGATGACGGAGTTGCCTATGGCCTCCGTCACTTCTTCAAGCTCTTGAAGTCGGGGAACCCCACCCTCCTCTGCGTCCCGTTCGCTCCCCCCGAGACTGTCATCACGAACAGCCCTTGGGCCGAACTCATCTTCGCCAACCGAGACGCGTTCCTGCACTCCGGTTGTGCTGCCCGCTTCTACGGGTACGCCACCAAGCAGAAGGAGCGCATGGCACGGGAGCGCACCGGGCATACCCCGAACCGCCCCGAGATCAAGGAGAAGTACGGCTACGACACCAAGTACGCCATGCACATCGTCAGGCTTGCCCTACAGGGTGAGGAAATCCTGGCTACCGGCAACATCTCTCTCCCGATGCGGGAAGAGGACCGGAACTTGTGTTTGGATATCCGTCACGGCAAGTACACCGAGCAGGAAGCTCTCGACATGATCGAGGAAATGCTCGTCCGCATCGACACGGCAGGTAAGCACTCCGATCTGCCACCTGAACCCGATCACGCCGCCGTTGCGGCCCTGTCCCGCCAGATCCACGAGGGTTATTGGCGAGAAGAAGGAATCTGATGTAGAATGGTCTTATGGCCTATCCGAAGGGCGCTTCTGCCAAGAATCGAAGAGATCTAGTCGGACAACGTTTCGGTCGTTGGCTTGTAATCGACTCCGCTGGTTCGAAACAAAAGGGCACCTCGCCTCGGAATCGAGTCACGATGTGGCTCTGCCGGTGTGACTGTGGGACCGAACGTCCCGTTGAGCGCGGCAGCTTGCTCAACGGTTATTCCAAGAGTTGCGGCTGCTTGCACCGGGAACGTGCGAGCGAGCTTGGCAAGACCCTGGGCGGCTCTAACCGGCTAGGGACAGGCGAGGCCGCCCTTCGTTACCTCTACGCCAGTTATCGCCGCGGCGCAACCCAAAGGGGCTACGCTTTTACGCTCACACCAGAGGAGTTCAAAGCCCTTACTAGCGATCAATGCCACTACTGCGGAGTGGAGCCGTCAAGAGAGACAAACCGACCCAACCTCAATGGGCAGTACGTTTACAATGGCATTGATCGCCAAGACAATACGCAGGGCTACACCGTGGACAACTGTCTACCCTGTTGCGCAGAATGCAACTTCTTCAAGAAAACCATGACCTATGACGACTTCTTGGGTCTGATCCAAAGGATTTACGAACATGTACACAGCCGTAGTGGCCCGCTTGACCAACGTCAGGGAACACCCTAACGCTCAGCGACTTCAACTCGCTACCGTCCTCGGCTCCCAGGTCGTGGTCGGCATCGACGCCAACGAGGGCGAGTTGGGCATCTACTTCCCGACCGATGGCAAGCTCTCCCCGGAATACTGCACGAAGAACGACCTGTACCCCCGCTACGAGATCGATGACGCCGGGAAGAAGACCAAGGTCGGCGGCGGCATGTTCGACCCGAAGAACTCCCGAGTGCGGGCACAGAACCTGCGTTCGGTGAAGTCGGACGGTTACTTCGCCAGTCTCGATTCAGTGGCCTACACCGGCATCAACCTGACCGACCTTTACGAGGGTTATCAGTTCCACACCCTGAACGATCACCTGATCTGCGAGAAGTACTACACGCCGCAGACGCTTCGGGCGATGAAGGGTGGCACGAAGCCGCTCCGCAAGAAGAACATCATGTTCGCAGAGCATGTGGACACCGAGCAGTACGCCTACAAGAAGTCGCTGATCCAGCCCGGTGCCATCTGCACGATCACCGAGAAGATCCATGGCACCTCGCATCGAATCGGCAACGTGATCGATGAGACGGAGAAGCGTCCGTGGTACCGCAAGATCCTCGGTCTGAAGCCGAAGGTGAAGCGTGAGTGGAAGGACTTCCACGGCACCCGGCGTGTTGTGCTCGGCGAGCACGATGAGCGCTCCTCCTACTACGGCACCGATGAGTTCCGCTACAAGGCAACCGAGTCGCTGGAAGGCAACCTCCGCAAGGGCGAGGTCGTTTACGGCGAGATCGTGGGCTACGTGGACGAGACTCGTCTGGTGATGGGTGAGACTTCCACGAAGGATCTCCGCAAGGACCCCGAGTTCAAGGCGCTGTTCAACCCGGTGCCCGACACCATGAAGTACACCTACAACTGTGTTCCCGGTGAGTGTGACTTCTACGTCTACCGGATCACCCAGGTGGACGAGGATGGTCACGCTGTGGAGTTGTCGTGGCCTCAGGTGAAGGCTCGCTGCTCCGAGTTGGGCGTGAAGCACGTTCCGCAACTGTTCGGTCCCACGATCGTCCGAGAGCACGTCTACTGGCTCGATCCGGTGGACGAGGGCTACGATCCTGAGGTCTTCGGTCTCGTGACCACCAACAAGCCGGAACTGGCCGCTCTGGACGGCTGGGTGGACGAGTACCAGCAGGGCGTCTCCACCATTGACCCCACGACCATCCGAGAGGGCGTTGTGGTGCGAGTCGATCAGCCTGACGGTACGGTCGAGTTCCTGAAGGCGAAGCAGTACTACTTCAAGGTCTTGGAGTCGATCATCAAGGCGAACGAGGACTACGTGGATACCGAGGAGGTGTCATGAGCACCATCAACTACACTCGTGCAGAGTGGGACCAGGGCGCCGAAATGTGGAGCGTCTGGTTCGAGGACGGTGAATACATGCGATTCACTCGTAAGCAGGGCAAGGCGATGGGACTAATCGATGGCCCTGACTTCAGTGTCCTACCACCAGGTACGGTTGTTCGTTCCGAGCGAAACCGTTATGAGGACACGAAGGGCGCTGACGGTCGCTGGAGGGGTCCCAATAGCGACTCCGGTGAGCCGTCTCCTCAGGGTGCGCCATACACGGTTATCCACCTGCCCTCCGACACCCCCAGCGACGACATCGACTTCGACGCACTCCCCATCGGCACCGTGCTGCGATGCACCTGGACCGACGAAGCCATCCGCATCAAGATCCACGGCGGTGTCTGGTCTCACAACGGCGTCGACCCTTCGGCCGACCTGATCCCGGCGAACTGGCGGGTCGTCTATCAGCCTCCCGCCTTGTCGCCTCGTCAGTGTTTGGAAGCGTTGCTCGCCGGACGAGACGACGCCGACGAACTGTGGGCTGAAGCCGAGAGGGAGTGGAGCTTCCCTGGTGCCGGCTTGCCGGTCTATCGACTGATGCACGCCGTCGGTGACGCTGCTCGTGGGGGTGCGTGATGAGCGCCCTCTGGCGATGCATCTGGACTGGGCACAAGTGGACGTGGCACGCCGACCGGACCGTCCGTTGCTGGCGCTGCAACCGACCGTTCGGGAAGTGCGCCGAGTGCAAGGGACCATTGAAGTTCGACGGTAACGAGTGGGTCCACACGGTCGGATACGATCTAGGCAGACCGGGAACACCCGAACCGCGTTTCAACACCGGAGGAAGAACATGATCGAGCGCACTCTCACGGAGATGTGGTATGGCGTCAAGGTTGACGTGTACCAGAACGTCCGTGGTTACCGCCGCAAGCTGGTGACCAAGAGGTACTTCCATGGCCTCGATACCCGGCCCTTCATGAAGGGGCTTTGGTACAAGAATTGGGAGTACCAGTTCAGCCGAGCAGTCAAGAAGGCGCAACGTGAAGCCACAGCAAGTCATCCGTAGGGAAACCGGCCTTCTGGAGGGCATCTGCGACCACGGAATCGGCCATCCTCTCTATGCATCAGCGGATTGGGTGGCACGGAGCCTCCACCCCGAGGCGAAGGACGAAGAGCTAGACGCTCATCGTAACGCCTGGATGGTGCACGGGTGCTGCGGCATCTGTTGCTGGGACCATGAGTGGCAGATCTCGCTTCTTGAAGAGAGCGTTCGGATCGCCAACAACATCATCAAGAACCAACATCGATGGATCGAACAACTGAAGGACAAGACATGAACAAGAACAAGGATGTTTACGTCGGCGAGAACTACCGTCATGCATTTAACGTGCTGCGTCACCCGCATCGCGACATCATGCGGAGGAACGCCGAGGCGGCTGCTGCTGCCGGATTCCGCAGATTCCGGTTCAGCGATGAGACGGACATGACCTGGGAAGTATCGCAGTTCTACACCAAACCGGTGGAAAAGCCGGTGGAAAAGACGCTGACCGAGAAGGTCGCTGCCTATCTCGCAGATCCGACTCGTACCCAGCGGGAGCAGGTCAACAGGCGTCTCACCGAACTCGGCTTCTGGAAGGCGCTCACTGACGAGGTGAGGACGGAGATCCTCCATGCACTCCTGAAGGACAACACTTACTGCGAAGAGGGCAAGCAGCGATTCGCTGACGCCGTGGGTATCGAACGGGGTCTGTACCCCGGTCACCCCGACCTCACCAAGGCGGTTGAGGTTGAAATGCTCATCTCCGAGGGAGGCAACGCCGAGGGCTGGCTCACCACCGTCAACGAGGCGCTGGACAAGTTTCGAGCAGACCGAACCTACGGAAGTCCGCGAGCACGCTTCCGCATGAAGGAGAGTAAGTGATCTTCGACACGTACGACGGCTGGAACGAGTTCCAGCAGCCCGACCCGCCCACGCTTCACCTGCCGGTCGCAGTGCCCGGTTCGGGGAAGTCGTGGCTCGCCTCCAATCTCGTCATCACCGGAAAGATCATCGAAACGGCCATCGTTTCGCCTGACGACATCCGGCAGTGGATCACCGATGACCGGGCTAATCAGGACGAGAACGGTACCGTGTTCGCCATCGTCAACCGGGCGATCGACACGAGGATCAAGTACAAGCGTGACATCTACCTCGATGCCACGAACCTGATCCCCAAGGGTCGCAAGGAGTTGGTGGCGAAGGCTTTGGACGCCGACTACAAGGTCGTCGTCTACCTCTGGGACACGCCTCACGAGGTGATCCGAGAGCGCAACAAGAACAGGCGTTACCCGGTGCCCGAGCACGTCATGGAGCGGATGTTCCAGCGGCGCAACGAGATCTCGGACATCGAGCAGTGGGGCGAGAACGGCACCGTTGAGGTGCAGCGCCTCGAAACCATCTACAAGGGAGAATGACATGGGTAAGGCAGCAATTCCGTCCTTTGGCGGAAAGCAGGGCCTACGGGAGACGACCAACATCGGCCTCTACACCCCCGATGGCAACGCTGGCAAGAACTTCCCCATCACCCACCTGAACATCAGTCAGGTGATGGATCTTGTCGAAGGTAGGGTCCACAGCCACGACGAAGATGGCTTTTCGGTATGGGACCTCAGACCGGGTGGCAAGCCGCAGCGACGGAGGGGTCTGCTGCGTGAGACGGAAGTGCCGCCAGTGCAGGTTTACTACCTCCAATTCCGCAACGACTTCCTACCAGGGCTGAAGATCTCGAACATCAACCGCCTACCGGCTGTGGTCAGCGCAATCAGGAGCACCGCATGGACGCTCGTACTGCCAGTCGTCATCGATTGGGATGGTCAGATCGATCCTGACACTTGCCTCCTGAAGCCGCCACCCGAGCGCACCGTTTCGGTCAAGCTGGTCGAGGACCAGAACACGGTCAGGATGGAAGGTAAGACCTACAGGCTGGTGGAGGTGTGAGTGAGGAAACTTGAACTCCACGTCTCGGACATGGGCTTTCTCATTGACGAAATGAGCACCGCCGCTGACAAGTACCAGACGCTCGCCACCATGTACGGTGGACGGTATCTCCGTGCGATTACGGACCCGGAGCAGAAGGCTCAAGACCGGGCGATGGTCAAGGAGTTCAAGAGACGAGAGAAGAAGGCTCGTAGGATCGTAGAGAAGATGCGCGAGCAGAAAGTTCACTGGAGGAATTGATGGAGAAGTTCTGGTCATGGTGGGGTTACCCCGGCTACAAGTGGGAGCCACGATGGGAGTGGCTGACATTCGCAGCGGCGATCGTTGCCATCGTCATCTCGTTCCTGCCTCTTGCCCTCGGCATTCTCATCCCATTGTTTGTGCTGGCAGTCATCGTCATGGTATACTGTCACTTAAGGGCACTTAGAGAGACGGAACTGAGGTACAGAAGTTGAAGCGCAACACTCTGGGCGTAGTTGTTGGACGATTCCAGGTAGACGAACTTCACGAAGGGCACCGCTGGCTGCTGAATCAGGCAGTGCGCGAACACGGTGATCGAGTGCTGGTGGCTTTGGGTGTTGGCCCTCTCCCTACCTCGCCCCGTAAGCCTCTCCCGTTCGAGACACGCAAGGCGCTTGTCTTGCAGCACTACCCAGATGTGCATGTGGAGCCAATCCACGACCATCCAGACGATTCCGTATGGA
>JADHED010002617.1_pt1 | contig 12146 bp, 11 predicted proteins | sample 8952041 | NCBI WGS metagenome assembly JADHED01 (sample SAMN16124423, study PRJNA663239) | bioreactor sludge metagenome | isolation source: sludge (control) | place: India:Bengaluru | collected 2018-09-08
GCACGACGTCCGCGCGGCGCGCGGCGAGGTGCCGCCCGATCCGCTCCTCGGAGAGGCCGTAGCTGCGCGCGGTGTCCACGAGGGCGACGCCGAGGTCGACGGCGCCGTGGAGCAGGCGCGCCGCCTCGTCCTCGGAGAGGCCGGGGTCCCCGAGCGATCCCGCGCCGAGGCCCACGACGGGCACGACGAGACCGGTCGATCCGAAGGCGCGCCGCTCCACGTGCCCTCCCGCGGGCGGGACGGTCGTCCCGCGAAAACCCGGCCCGTCCCGCCGCCGGACGGGACCGCCGCGGTAGTGTCCCGCCACGGCGGAGGAGACGCCATCCCCAGGGAGGACACGCGATGGGTGCCACGGAAAAGCGGGTTCCGCGCAGCGGGCCCACGACGATCGCGGAGGCCCTCGGCGACTACGGGCAGCAGCACTTCCCGTGCAGCACACCGCCGCGGGCGATCGCGCTCGAGGCCGCGCTGCAGGTCATCGCGCAGTTCTGCGACGACGTGCTGCCCGGCCTGCTCGACCCCGTCTCGCGGCACCGGTTCGAACGCCGGGGGGCGGCGGACGAGGCGCCGCGCGATCGCCTCGAGGCGGCGCTGCTCGGGCGGGCGCTCGCGTCCTGCGCGCGCCTGCTTCCGTACCACGTGGTCGCCGGGTCGGGCGTGCTCGAATCGTTCCACGCGGAGGCGCCGCGGATCGTCCGCTGGCTCGCGCGCCGGGGCGTGATCCCGGCCGCGGACGCGCGCGCGTTCGACGTCGGCTGGTCCGACGCCTGCGTCCTCCTCGGCCGGCACGTGCGGCTGCAGCGGCAGATCGAGGCCGAGCTGGGCAACGCGCTCGCGCTGTTCGACGGCAACGTGGTCGAGGGGCACTTCCTCATCGAGCGCTCCGAGCCGCGCGGCCTCTGGGTCAACGGGGGGACGAAGACCCGCGGGCCGGTGCGGGTGCCGGACGCCTGCCGGGAGATCCTCGTGCCCGGGCGCGAGGTCTCGCTGGCGTTCTGCCGGGTGGTCTCGGGCTGGCTGCTCGTCGGCTCCGCGCTGCCGGTCCCCGAGGGGGGGCTGGAGGGGGTCGGTCGCTTCGACGCGCCGGCGTCCGGGCCGCCGGCGGGCCCGGCGCCGGGGGAGGCCTGAGCGGCCCGGAGTGTTCGTCCAAAGCCACGATCTTTCGTAATCAGCCGAGGTCCACGGCAGCCGTTGACGGCGTGGCCGCCCGGGACGTACATATATCCACGCAATAGACGCGAGCTTACTGCAACAGATTGTTTGGCGACTGGTAACGTGCGGCCCAGAAGATCGAACCAGGGGACCCCTTCATGCACCGGCTGCCCGGTCCGCTTCCTCCCGCTCCCGCTCCCGCGCCCGCTCCCGCTCCGGCGCCGCCTCCGGCTCCGGCCGATGCCGACGCCGGCGCGCGCGGCGTCTCGATCGCGGAGTACCTGGCCCGGACCACGGCCGAGATGGAGGAACGTCTGCAGCAGCACCGTGTGCTGCTGAAGGCGCTGCTCGAGGACGAGGGCTCCGGCCCCGCGGAGGCGGCCCGGCGCCCGTCGTGCCTGTACCTCGACTGCCCGCGCCAGCGCCGCCTGCGCAACGCCCTCGTCGACGTGATCGAGGTGCTCGAGGAGACCCGTCGCTCGTTCAAGTCCCGGCAGCTCGAGGCCCTGCGGCACCGCGTCGTCGCCGCCCTCGTCGACGCCTGACGACGTCTCGCGGGCGCCCGTGCGCCCGCAGGTGCGGTTCACGTCGCGGCGGAACGCACGGCCGCGCAGTGGAACGGCACCCGGCTCGGGACGCGCCCCCCGGCGTCCCCTGCGATCCACGCGTTCCCAAGTCCCGCGCCGCGGGTCAAAGGGTCATCCCATGGGATTCCGTGTTCGTCCGAGGGCGGCCGTCGTTCTGGCGGTCTCTCTGCTCTCCTTCTTCCCTCTCTCTTGCTTTCTCCATGCCTCTCTCGCGGCGACGCCCGACGACGCGGCGGACGCGCCGCCGCTCGGCGTGACCGCGCCGCCCGTTCCGGCGCAAGGCGTCGCGCTCCCGTCGTGGCTCGAACTCGGGCTCGACGCCGTGGTGCGCCTCGAAGGGGCGCGCGCGTTCGATCTCGAGGCGCAGGCGCTCGCGCGGGAGACGCGGGCGTCGCGCGCGCTGACGCGGCTCCGTCCGCGGGTCACCGTGCGTGCGGGCGACCGCCTGGCCCTCGAGGTGCAGCCGCAGTGGTACGGGAGCCACGACCTCGAGGCGGGCCGCCTGTCGCTCTACCGCGCGGTCGCCGCGTACACGAGCGCCGCGCTCGACCTCCACGTCGGCCGCCAGGAGTTCGCGTTCGGCAGCGCCTTCCTGCTCGGCGCGGACGACTTCTTCGACGGCCTCGCCTACGACGGCGCCCGCGTGACCCTGCGCGGCGGCGCGACGCTGACGCTCGACGTCTTCGGCGGGCGCTACGCCGCGGCGCAGTCCGGCGGCGTCTCGGGCTCGCTCACCGGCGCCTGGGCCGCTTGGGGTGCGCAGGGCCGGCCGCGCGTCGAGGCGTACGCCGCCCTGGACCGCGGCGCGCTCCCGGGCGAATCGGTCCGCGTGCTCTCGCTCGGAGCCCGCGTGGCCGCCCCGCTCGGCCCGCACGTCACCTTCGAGGTCGAGCCGATCGTGCAGCGCGGCTCGTACGCGCCGGAGCCCGGCGGCGCGTTCGACGTGGACGCGTACGGCGGACACGCGGACCTCATGGCGGAGTTGGGCCCGCTGTCGCTGACGGCCGGCTACGCGCTCGGGTCCGCCGGCGATGCCGCCGCCCGCGCCGGCGGTCGCTGGACGGAGTTCCGCAACCCGGGGCACGACGTCAGCCAGGTCGGCGATCTCGGGCTGATCGGCGACCTGGGCGGGATCGACGCGGGCGACGCCCGCGCGAGCGGGCTGCGCATCGTCACGCTCGGCGGCGCGCTGCCGATCCGCTCGGCGACCGTGTCGCTCACGCTGCACCGGGTCACGGCCGGCGCCGTCCAGGGGGTCCGCTCCGACGACGTCGGCACCGAGCTCGACGCCGTCCTGTCCTTCCCGCTGGGCGAGCGGCTCGCCGTGACGCTGGCGGTCTCCCGCTTCCAAGGGGGCGCGTTCTACCGCGAGGCGACGCAGGACGCCCCCCGGCTCACCTACGCCCACGCGGGCCTCCGGATGACGTACTGAAGCCGACCGGCGGGGCGGGAGCCTCTCCCGTACCATTCCCCGGAGGAAGCCACGGCCGATGACCCCCACGCCGACCCGGACGCGACTGCTGCGGTGGCTCTACGCCGCCCTCGGCGTGGCGTGCTTCGGGCTCGGCGCGGTCGGCGCGGTGCTGCCCGGCCTGCCCACGACGGTCTTCCTGATCGCGGGCTCGTACTTCCTCGCGCGCAGCTGCCCCGCGCTGCGTGACGCGCTGCTCGCGACGCGGCTGCTGCGGCCGTACGCCGGGTTCATGCAGGGCGGGCCGATGCCGCGGCGCACCGCGTTCGTCGCCACGGCCATGATGTGGACCGCCATCGCCGCGAGCGCCGCGTGGTTCGCGGGCCGGGGCGACGCCGGGCCGTGGATCGTCGCCGGCCTCGTGGCCAGCGGGCTCGCGGGCACCGTCGCGATCGCGCGGGTCGCGCGGCGGGCGCCCGTGCCCGTGTCCACGCCCGTGTCCGCGCCCGCGCCGGAGCCGTCGCAGGAAGGCCGGCCTCAGGGCGGGCGACAGGGGCGGCAACCCTCCAGCTAGCCGCGTTGCCGGGCGGCGCCCGGGCCTCCACCATCATCGGTGAGCGTGCGGGGCGCCCTCCCTCCTTTCGCCAACGCGGGCCCGCCTTCATGTCCCAGCGTCGCTTCTCCCGGCCCCAGCCGTACCTGTTCGCCGCGATCGGCGCCGTGGTCCTGGCCGGGGCCGCGGCGGGGTGGCGCGCGCCGTACCGCACGAGCTTCGTGCCGGCGCTGCCGGACGACGCCCCGGCCGGCGCGCGGCTCTTCTACACCGAGACCGCGGGCGGCGACGCGTTCCTCGGCGGCGTGCTGGGCGCGCTGGACGGCCCGCTGCCGCTGCCGGCGTACGTCGCCGCGATCGCGGAGCTCGGCGGCCGCGGGACGACCAACCTGAAGGTGCGCCTGGCGCGACCGGCCGTGGTGGGCGGCATCCCGCTGCCGGCGGGGACCCCGATCGACACCGGGCTCGACGTCCCGCCCGGCCAGCTGCGGCCGCTGGGCGTCGTGTTGCGCCGCGAGCGCGGCCGCTTCCTCGCCGGGCTGTCCTGCGCGGCCTGTCACGCGCGCGTGGACGAGCGCTCGGGCGCCGTCGTGCCCGGCGCCCCGAACCCGGACCTCAACCTCGGCGCGCTGCTCGCGCTGGCCGACAACAGCGCCGCGGTGTTCATGCACACCGGCGTCGACCCGCGCCGGCTGCCGCGCGCCGCGGATCGCGGGGCGCCCGACGCGCGGCGGCTCGAGGACGCGGTGGACCACGACCTCGTCCGCTGGCCGCCCGGGTTCCTCGACGTGCGGCCCGACTATCGCAACGCGCCGACGCGCATCCCCGCGCTGTTCGGGACGACGCGCACGGTGCCGCCGCACCACGGGCCGGGCCCGGACGTGCTGCGCGGGGACGCCGCGGCCCCGCCGGAGCTGGGACTCGGCGCGCTGGCGTTCCGTTCGCTCGTCACGCGGCGCGCGCTGCGGCCCTGGCTCTGGCCCGAAGCGGCGGACGACGCGGCGCGCCGCGCGCGCGGGGCGCGGGTCCGGGAGATCGTCGCGTGGGCGCGCACGCTGCGGCCGCCGCCACCGCCGCCGCCGGGGCTCCCCGCCCGTCAGGAGGACGGGCGCGGGCGCGAGGTGTTCCGGCGCGCCGGCTGCGGGTCGTGTCACGGCGCCCGCGACGCCCCGCACGCGGGCGTCGCGAGCGAGCCGTCGCTCGAGAGCGTGCCGTCGCTCGCGGGCCTCGCCTGGCGGGCGCCCTACCTGCGCGACGGCGGCGTCGCGGTCGGGCCGAATCCCCGGTTCGACCTCGGGCTTCCCGGCACGCTGCTGCGCGAGGTCGCGCCGGACCCGGTGCAGAGCCTGCGGGCGCTCGTCGACCGCGAGCTGCGGCACGGCGTCGTGAGCGCCAACGCGCTCGCCCCCGAGCTGGGCGAGGTCGGGATCGAGGGCACCGCGCACGCGCACTGGGTGGACGCGCGCGCCGGCTTCACGCCGGCGGAGACCGACGCGCTGATCGGCTTCCTGCTGTCCTGGAACGACGCGGACGACGGCCGCCCGCACGGGCCGCCGCGCGACCCGGCGCGTCTCTCAGCGGACGAGGAACTCGGTCGCGAAGCGTCCGGCGACGGCGATCACCAGCGCCAGCACCGTCGTGGCCGCGGCCGCGAACAGCGCGGCGCGCCCGCCGACCTCGCGCCAGAGGGCGGCGAGGGTCGCGACGCAGGGGACGTAGAACACGACGAACAGCGCGAACGCGACGGTCTGCGGCGCCGTGAGCGCCCCCGCGACCGCCGTCGTCCCGAGCGCCTGCACCAGCATCATGAGCGCCAGTTCTTTGCGGAGGACGCCGAAGACGAGCGTCAGCCCCAGCGCCGCGGGTAGGCCGAGCGCGCCGACCGTCAGCGGCGCGAGCGCCTGGTTGATGCGGGCGTCGAGCCGCGCCGCCTCGAGCAGGCCGAGCACGACCGAGGAGACGATCAGGGCCGGCCAGGCGACGAGGGTGAACTCCTTCAGCGCCAGCCAGGTGCGCGCCGCCATCGCGCCCAGCGACGGCGGGCGCAGGTCCGGCACCTCGAGCACGAGCCCCTGCGGGGTCCCCTCCAGCCGTCGCTGGAGCAGGATGCCGATCCCCCCGACCACCACGAGGTTGACGACGTAGACGAGCAGCGCCGCGCCGACGCCGAGCACCGCGCCGACCAGCCCGAGGATCACGGTGGTGCGCGCGGAGCACGGCACCATCACCGCGAGGATCGCGGTGATCCGGCGGTCGCGCGGGTTCTCGAGGATCCGCGTCGCGAGCACCGCGGGCACCGAGCAGCCGTAGCCGAGCATCAGCGGCACGATCGACTTGCCGTGCAGGCCGAAGCGGTGCATCACGCCGTCGAGCAGGTACGCCATGCGCGGCAGGTAGCCGCTGTCCTCGAGCGCGGAGAGCCCGGCGAGGAACGGCAGCAGGTAGGGCAGCACGATTCCGACGCCACCCGAGAGGCCGAGCACGATGCCCTTCAGCAGGGCGCCCGCGAACGAGTCCGGCGGCAGCCAGCCGCCGAGCTCGACGGCGAACGCGTCGAACGCGGCCGCGAGCGGCGCCTCGATCAGCTTGCCGAGGCCGAAGACCGCGACGAAGAACAGCGCGAGCACGCCGAACAGCACGGGGATGCCGGCCCAGGGGTGCATCAGCACGCGGTCCAGCTTCTCGCGCCGGCTCGGCCGCGGCGGCACCGTGCGGGTGACCCGGTCCTCGATCCGGTGCGCCACCGCGTGGCGCGCGCCGGACAGCACCTGGTCGCCCGGCCAGCCGTGGGCCCGCTCGAGCTCGACGACGGCCTGCTCGATCCGGCCCGCGTTCGCCGGCCCATCCGGCGCGCCGCCGGACGCGGCGTGCGCCGCGAGCGCGACGGTGACGCGCGGGTCGCGCTCGAGCAGCTGCAGCGCGGCGAGCCGGGGCGGGCGCAGCGCCGGGGACTCCAGCTCGATCAGCGCGGCCTCGACCCGCGCGGCCGCCTCCTCGACCTCGCGGTCGTAGACCGGCACCGGCGGCGTGCGGCGGGCGCGTCCCGCCTCGAGCGCGGCCGCGAACAGCTCGACGAGGCCGGTGCCGCGGTGCGCGACGGTCGCCACCACCGGGACGCCGAGCTCGCGCGCGAGCGCCGCGGCGTCGATCTCGATGCCCTTGCGCACCGCCTCGTCGGTCATGTTCAGCGCGACGACGAGCGGCCGGCGCAGCTCCATCAGCTGCAGCGTCAGCTCGAGCGAGCGGCCGAGGCGCGAGGCGTCCACGACGTCCACCAGCACGGACGCGTCCTGGTCGAGCACCTCGAACAGGTACGCGAGCGCGCTGCTCTCGGCGCCCTCGCGCGGCGCGGTCAGCGCGTACGTGCCCGGCAGGTCGACGACCTCGACCTCGTGACCGTCCACGAGGACGCGGCTGACCGTCAGCTCGATCGAGGTGCCGGGGAAGTTGGCCGTCGCGGCGCGGTAGCCCGCGACCGCGTTGAAGATCGTGCTTTTGCCGCTGTTCGGTTGGCCCGCGAGGACGACCCTCACGGCCCGACGCCGGGGAGGACGACGCTCACGGCTCGACGAGGACCTGGCGCGCCAGGCCGCGGCCGAGTGCCAGCCGCGTTCCGTCGACCTCGACGAGCACCGGGCCGCCGAGCGGCCCGCGCACCACGACCTGCAGGACGACGCCCGGGAGCAGCCCGAGCGTGGCCAGGCGGGAGCGCACCTCGCGCCCGCCGCGGATGTCGCTGACGCGCAGCGGGTGCCCCGTCGCCGCGTTGTCGAGCGTGTCGTGCATGCCGTGATTTCCCTGGGGTGGCCGCGGGATGGAGGCGCGGCGTCCCGGGAGGAATGTAGACCGACCGGGGGTCAGCGGCAATAACTCCGTATAAGTCGCGGTAGTCGCAACTGGTAGGGGCGGCGCCTCGCGCGCGGAGCGCGCGATGGTCCGCCCGGCCTCAGCGCCGGGCCTGCAGCAGGGTGCCCGCGAGCACCAGCGCGCCGCCGGCAACCGTCCAGCGCCCGGGCGTCTCGCCGTGGACGAGCCAGGCCCAGAACGGGTTCAGCACCGGCTCGAGCAGCAGCAGCAGGGCGGCCGCGAGGGCCGGGACGTGGCGGATGCCGGACGTCAGCAGCGCGTACGCCGCGGCGATCTGGAACACGCCGAGGAACAGCAGCGAGAGAACGTCGCCCGGGCCCGCGTGCGCGACGGGCAGCGCGAAGGGGAGGCAGAACGCGAACGCGATGACGTTGCCCAGCGCGGCGCCCGCGGCCCCGCCCTCCGCGCCGCCGCGCGCCGTCCAGCGCAGGCCCGCGATGGTCAGGGCCCACGCGACGCCCGACAGCAGCGCCAGCACGTTGCCGCGCGCCGGGTCGGGCGCCGTCGCCTGCGGCGCGTCCGCGCCGAAGAACATCATCAGCAGGCCGGCGCCCAGCGTGACGATCACCCCGAGGTCCCTGCGGCGCACCGGCTCGCCGAGCAGGAACGGGCCGAGCAGCAGCAGGTACAGCGGCGCGGTGGACTGCAGGAAGATCGTCGCGGCGGAGGTCGTCAGCTTGTTGCCCGCGACGAACAGGATCAGCGTCGCGGCGTAGGCGCAGGCGACGATCGGCGTGCGCCAGCTCCACCCCCGCCGGGCCGCCGGCAGCAGCAGGAACAGCGCGAGGGCCGCGATGCCGGAGCGGAACCCCGCCACCTCCCAGCTGTCGAGGCGGCAGTACTTGATCGCGGCGCCGCCGGTCGAGAACAGCGCCGCCGCGCCGAGCAGCTCGAGCCGCGCGCGCAGCGGGTGCTCGGGCGCGGCCGGGCGGGGCGTCAGGAGGCCACCCCGCGCAGCGCGTCGCGGGCCTGGGTCAGCGCCGCGTCGTACGCCCGCGCCGAGCGGTCCCACGAGAAGTCCTCGCGCATCCCGCCGAGGCGCAGGCGCCGCAGCCGCGCGGGGTCGTGCTGGTACAGGTGCAGCGCGCGGCCGCAGGCCCAGCGCAGGCCGTCGGCGTTCGCGTGCTCGAACAGGAACCCGTTCGCGTCGTCGCCGTGCTCGTCGGCGTCGCGAACCGTGTCCGCGAGCCCGCCCGTGCGGCGCGCGACCGGCAGCGTGCCGTAGCGCAGCGCGACCATCTGGCCCAGCCCGCAGGGCTCGAAGCGGCTCGGCATCAGGAAGAAGTCCGATCCGGCGTAGATGCGGCGCGCGAGCGCGTCGTCGAACTTCTCGACCACGGCGACGGAGTCCGGCCAGGTGTGCGCGAGCCCGCGCAGGCCGTACACCAGGTCCTGCTGCCCGGTGCCGAGCAGCGCCAGTTGGCCGCCCGCGTGGACGAGCCCCGGCGCGACGCCCTCGATGAAATCGATCCCCTTCTGGCGGTCGAGCCGCGAGACGATGCCGAACAGCGGCGCGTCCGGCGCGGGGCGCAGCCCCAGCTCGCGCTGGAGGGCGGCCTTGCACGCGGCCTTGCCGGCCTCGTCCCCCGCGTCGTAGGGGACCGGCAGCGCGGGGTCGCGCGACGGGTCCCAGCCCGCCATGTCGATCCCGTTCAGGATGCCGCGCAGGTCCCCCGCACGCTCCCGCAGCGCGAAGTCGAGCCCCTCGCCGTAGGCCGGCGTGACGATCTCGCGCGCGTAGGTCGGCGAGACCGTGATCACGACGTTCGCGGCGAAGATCGCGCCCTTGAGCAGGTTCGCGAACCCCAGCGCCTCGATCCCGTGGGCGCTCACGAACCGGTCGGCGACGCCGAACGAGCGGATGAAGCCGAGCGGGAACACGCCCTGGTGCGCGAGGTTGTGGATCACGATCGCGGACACGACGTCCGCGCGCGGGTCCCGGGAGTGGAGCAGCACGGGCACGAGCCCGGTCGGCCAGTCGTGCGCGATCACCGCGTCCGGCGGCCGTGCGAGCCCGCGCAGCGCCTCCAGCGCGGCCGCGGAGAACCATGCGAAGCGCATGCCGTTGTCGCCGTACGAGCCCTGCGCGCCGCCATAGATCGCGGCACGGTCGTAGTACGCGTCGTGGACGAGCAGCAGCAGCCGGACGCCGCCGTAGTTCGTCTCGATCACGGCGCCCGCGACGTCGCCCCAGGGGAGCGGCACGTTGACGTAGCGGCGGGGCGCGCCGCGCAGCCCCAGCCGGTCGAGGACGAAGCCGTAGGCGGGCAGCGCGACGGTGACCTCGTGGCCGTCGCGCGCCTGGGCCGCGGGAAGCGAGCCGACGACGTCGCCGAGGCCTCCGGCCTTGGCGAGGGGCGCCATCTCGGGCGCGACGTGCGCGATGTGCATGTCGCGCATTATGCCCGCAGGCGACCTCGCGGCAGAATGGCCGCATGGCGAGCCCCGGGCCGCGTCCCGTCCCCTCGACCGGCGCGATCGCCGCCGCCGGGCGCGCCGCGGGCCTGGCGGCCGCGGGCGTGGCGCCGTGCGGGCCCTCGCGCTACGGCGCGGAGCTCGACGCGTGGCTGGCGCGCGGCGCGCACGCCGGCATGCGCTGGATGGCCGCGACCGCGGCGATCCGCAAGGACCTGCAGTCCTACTGGGATTGGGCGCGCTCGGCGCTGGTGGGCGCGGTGTCGTACTACGTCGAGCCGGCCGAGCGCGCGGCGGCGCCCGGCCTCGCGCGCCACGTCGCGCGCTACGCGCGCGGCGCCGACTACCACGACGAGCTGAAGGCACGGCTCGCGCGCTGGGGCGACGAGGTGGAGCGGCTCGCGGGCGTCCCGGTGCGCCGCAAGGCGCTCGTGGACACGAGCCCGTTGCTCGAGCGCGAGCTCGCCGTGCGCGCGGGCCTCGGCTGGTTCGGCAAGAACACGTGCCTGATCGGCCCGGGCGGCGACTCCTGGCGGCTGCTCGGCGTGCTGCTGACCGACCTCGAGCTCCCCGGGACCGGTGAGCCCGTCGCCGAGCGCTGCGGCAGCTGCACGGCGTGCCTCGACGCCTGCCCGACGGGCGCGATCACCGAGCCGTGGTTCGTGGACGCGCGGCGCTGCCTCTCGTACTGGACGATCGAGCACCGCGGCGAGATCCCCGAGGAGTTCCACGCGCCGCTCGGGGACTGGCTCTTCGGCTGCGACGTCTGCCAGGACGTCTGCCCGTGGAACCGCAAGGTGGCTCCCGCGGCGCCGGCCGACGGAACCGGCTCCGGCCCGGGCGCCGGCGCCGCGGCCGGGCCGTTCGCGCCCGACGGGCGGCTCGCCGCGCTGACGCTCGCGGGGCTGCTGCGGCTCGACGACCGGGAGGTGCGCGCGGCGGTGCGCGGCACCGCGCTGATGCGCACCCGGCGGGAAGGGCTGCTGCGCAACGCGCTGCTCGTGGCCGAGAACGGCGGCGACGAGGAGGCGCTCGCCGAGGCGCCGCGGCTCGCGGAGGACCCCGACCCCGGGCTGGGCGGGACCGCGCGGTCGGTGCTGGCCCGCCGCGCGGGCCGGACCCGCGGATGAGCGGTGGGCGGCGTCCGCGCGCGTTGCGTATACTCCACGCCCGATCGGGGCCGAATCGAGCAAGCAAGCGCTGCCGGAGCCCGGCTGCGGCTATCGGCCCCCGGGGGTTTCCATGTCACGAATCGCCCTGACCTCGTTCGTCGTCGCCCTCCTCGCGGGTGCCGTCGCACCCGCGGCCGCGCAGCAGCTTCCCGACCTGCGCATCCCGCAGCAGCTCCCGTTCGACGCGGAGGTGGCCACCAACGTGTGGGCCGACGCGTACGTGGGCTACCGCACGTACGGGGACAGCTCGGTGACCGCCGAGGCGGAGGACCTCTACCTGCACGCGGACTTCGCGTTCGAGCTGCTCAAGAACCTCGAGCTGGGCGGCAGCATCGAGCTGATCTCGCGCGATTTCGACAACGAGGCGATCGGGTCCGAGTCGGGCCCGGGGGACCTCTTCGCGTGGGGGAAGTACCAGTTCTACCGGTCGGGCAACAAGGCCTTCAACGCCGGCGCGTTCCTCTCGCTGCCGACCGGGGACGACGACAAGGGCCTCGGGACGGGCAACGTCGAGCCCGGCGTCTTCGTCTCCGGCGGCCTGCACAGCGGCGCGGGCGCGCTGTTCCAGGGCTACCTCGGGCTGCGCCAGAACGGGGACTTCGACGGGCCCGGCGATCCCGAGGGGGACTCCGACGAGGGTCAGACGTCGGTGCTGCTCGGGATCGGCGCCGCGACCGACGTCAACCCCGACCTCGTGGCGTTCGCCAGCTTCGACTTCGAGTCCGAGCGGTACGACGACGGCGAGGCGTTCTCGCAGCTCTCGGTCGGCGCCCGCTGGCGGCTGTCCGGTCCCTGGAAGCTGCAGGGCCTGGCCGGACTGGGGATCTCCGACGCCGCGCCCGACTTCTACCTGGGCGCCGGCGTCGTCTACGCACCCTGATCCTCGGCGTCGACCCGGATCACACGTAGGGGCGGCCCTCGGGCCGCCCTACGGATCTTCTCGGATCTGCTTCGATGATCTGACGCGCCTCGCACCGGATCACACGTAG
>JADHED010002618.1_pt1 | contig 12143 bp, 7 predicted proteins | sample 8952041 | NCBI WGS metagenome assembly JADHED01 (sample SAMN16124423, study PRJNA663239) | bioreactor sludge metagenome | isolation source: sludge (control) | place: India:Bengaluru | collected 2018-09-08
GGCTGGGGTGCGCTGCTACGTGGCCGTGCGCGGCGGCTGGCAGGTGGCGCCGGTGTTGGGCAGCTGCGCCACCGACACGCTGGCCCACGTCGGCCCGCCCGCCCTTCAGGCCGGTCAGCGCATCGCCATCGGCGCCGTGCCGCCGCAGGCGCTGCGCGCCACCCAGCCCGCCGAGGTCGCGCCGGTCAACCTGCCGCGCCCCGGCGACGAGGTGACGCTGGACGTGCTGGCCGGCCCGCGCACCGACTGGTTCGCGTCCGACGCGCTGGCCTTGCTCGAACAGCAGACGTGGCAGGTCACGCCGCAGTCCAACCGCATCGGCCTGCGCCTGCACGGCGCGCAGCCGCTGGCCCGCGCGCGCCACGACGAGCTGCCGAGCGAGGGCACCGTCACCGGCGCCATCCAGGTGCCGGCCGGCGGCCAGCCGGTGCTGTTCCTGGCCGACCACCCGCTCACCGGCGGCTACCCCGTGATCGCCGCCGTGGCCCGCCACCACCTGCCGCTGGCGGCGCAGCTGCCGGTGGACTGCCGGCTGCGCTTTCGCCTGGTTGCCCCGTTTGCCGACCTGGGCGCGGCAGAAACCACCGCCCCCACCGCCTGAGGCCCCGGCACACCGCCCGCGCCGGGGGCCTGCCTACACTCGCGCCCATGTCGAACACATCGCTGTCCTCCTTCATCTGGGCCGTCGCCGACCTGCTGCGCGGCGACTACAAGCAGTCCGACTACGGCAAGGTCATCCTGCCCTTCACCGTGCTGCGGCGCCTGGACTGCGTGCTGGCCCCGACCAAGGACCAGGTGCTGGCCGAACTGGCCGCCAAACAAAAGCTCGGCGTCAACCCCGCGCCCTTTTTGCAGCGCATCACGGGCCTGGCGTTTCACAACCAGAGCCCGCTGGATTTGAAGAAGCTGCTGGGCGACCCCGGCAACGTGGCGCAAAACCTGTTCAGCTACATCCAGGGTTTTTCAGCCGAAGTGCGCGACATCTTCGAGCACTTCGAATTTCAACCCCAGATCGAGCGCCTGTCCAGGGCCGGCCTGCTCTATCAGGTGACCGAAAAGTTCTGCCAGATCGACCTGCACCCGGGCGTGGTCAGCAACGCCGATATGGGCACCGTGTTCGAGGAGCTGATCCGCAAGTTCGCCGAGCTGTCCAACGAAACCGCCGGCGAGCACTTCACCCCGCGCGAAGTCATCCGCCTGATGGTGAACCTGCTGTTCGTCGAGGACGACGCCGTGCTGGCCAAACCCGGCGTGGTGCGCACCCTGTACGACCCCACGGCCGGCACGGGCGGCATGCTCAGCGTGGCCGGCGAATACCTGCACGAGCACAACCCCCAGGCCAGCCTGGCCGTCTACGGGCAGGAGCTCAACCCCGAGTCCTACGCCATCTGCAAGGCCGACATGCTCATCAAGGGCCAGGACGTGGCCAACATCGTGTTCGGCAACACCCTCAGCGACGACGGCCACCCCGGCCGGCACTTCGACTACATGCTCTCCAACCCGCCCTTCGGCGTGGAATGGAAGAAGGTCGAGAAGGAAGTCCGCAAGGAGCACGAAACCCAGGGCTTTGCCGGCCGCTTCGGCCCCGGCCTGCCGCGCATCTCCGATGGCTCCATGCTGTTCCTGCTGCACCTGCTGTCCAAAATGCGCCCCGCCAGCCAGGGCGGCAGCCGCTTCGGCATCGTGCTCAATGGCTCGCCCCTGTTCACTGGCGGCGCCGGCTCGGGCGAGAGCGAGATTCGCCGCTACGTGCTGGAGAACGACCTGCTCGAAGCCATCGTCGGCCTGCCCACCGACATGTTCTACAACACCGGCATTGCCACCTACGTGTGGATCATCAGCAACCGCAAACCGCCTGAGCGCAAGGGCAAGGTGCAACTGATCGACGCGAGCGGCAGGTGGCAGAAGATGCGCAAGAGCTTAGGAAGCAAGCGCAAGGAACTGTCCGACGCCCACATTGAGAGCATCACCCGACTGTTTGGCAGCTTCGCCGAAGCCAAGGACGACGAAGGCAAGCCCATCAGCCGCATCTTCGACAACGAGGACTTCGGCTACCACAGCATTACGGTGGAGCGACCGTTGCGCGATGAAGCCGGCCAGATCGTGCTGGGCCAGAAGGGCAAGCAAAAGGGCAAGCCCCAGCCCGACAGCAGCCTGCGCGACACCGAGAACGTGCCGTACAAGGACGACGTGGCCGACTACTTCAAGCGCGAGGTGCTGCCGCACGCGCCCGACGCCTGGATCGACCCGGACAAGACCAAGGTCGGTTACGAGATTCCCTTCAACCGGCATTTCTACGTCTTCAAGCCACCCCGGCCGCTGGCCGAGATCGACGCCGACCTGAAGCAGACCACCGACCGCATCCTGGAGATGATCAAGGGGCTGTCGGCATGAGTTTCCCGAGGTATCCGGCTTACAAGGACAGTGGGGTGGAATGGCTGGGAAAGGTGCCGGAGCATTGGGAGGTGAAGCGCTTGCGTCATGCGGCAACGCTGAATCCTTCGAAGCAGGAAACGGCGCATCTTGACCGCGCGACTGAAGTGTCCTTTTTGCCAATGGAGGCTATCGGCGACGATGGTTCCCTCAACCTTGAGCGCACACGGCCAATAGGCGACGTGGAGACGGGCTACACGTACTTCCGCGAGGGGGACGTAACGCTCGCCAAGATCACACCGTGCTTCGAGAACGGCAAGGGCGGGATCATGCGTGGGCTGGTCGGCGGCGTGGGCTTTGGCACAACGGAACTGATTGTGGCAAGGCCAGCCGTCAAATCCATCAGCAGTGCATATTTGGATCGAGTGTTCACGTCACGCCCTTTTAGACAGTTGGGCGAGGCCGCCATGTACGGCGCCGGTGGTCAGAAGCGTGTTCCAGATGACTTTGTACGAGACTTTGCCATCGGACTTCCTCCTCTTGATGAACAACGCGCCATCGCCACCTTCCTCGACCGCGAGACCGCCAAGATCGACGCGCTGGTGGCCGAGCAGGAAAAGCTGATTGAGCTGCTGAAGGAGAAGCGCCAGGCCGTCATCTCGCACGCCGTCACCAAGGGGCTTGATCCGTCGGTGCCGATGAAGGATTCGGGGGTGGAGTGGTTGGGGGAGGTGCCGGCTCATTGGAGCGTGCTGCGCCTTCGATACGCAGCAAAACTGAACCCATCGAAGCAGGAGATTGCAAATCAGGATCGAGCCACAGAGGTGTCGTTTATCCCAATGGAGGCGATCGAGGAGGATGGCTCTCTCAACCTAGACCGAGCGCGCTCGATCGGAGAGGTCGAAACCGGCTATACCTACTTCCGCGATGGCGACGTCGCTATCGCCAAAATCACGCCCTGCTTCGAGAACGGAAAAGGTGCTGTGATGGTTGGTCTGACCAAAGGTATTGGGTTTGGGACCACAGAATTAATTATCGTTCGCCCCATAGAAGAACTAGTCAGCAGCGGCTATCTGGACCGCATGTTCAGATCGCATCCTTTCCGGCAGCTTGGAGAGGCTGCAATGTACGGCGCGGGCGGCCAGAAGCGCGTACCTGATGACTTTGTGCGTAATTTTGCGATAGGCATTCCGCCAAGAGCCGAGCAAACCACCATCTCGGCCTTTCTCCATAACGAAGCGGCCAAGTTAGATGGTCTGGTTGAAAAGGCCCGGTTGACGATTGACTTGCTCCAAGAACGCCGCTCCGCCCTCATCTCCGCCGCCGTCACCGGCCAGATCGACGTGCGCGGTTTGGCAGATCAAAAGGATACTCCTGATTTGATAGCTGCTCGCGCAGATTCGACGCCGACCCAAGGCCGTTTTGGCTCTGAATCCGCTACGCAAGCGGCATGAGCCCGGTGGCCCCCACTTGTCAGTCGCTGCCCTAAAGGCCACAATCGTTGCCTTATGAGCAACACACAAGCGACGATGGACCTGCTGTTTCCGGCCAACCGGCAGCAGGTGCTGGCGGCCTTGTTGCTGGAGCCGGCGCGTAGCCTGCACCTGCGCGAGTTGGCGCGCCTTGCGGGCAGCAACGCTGGCACGCTGGCGCGCGAGGTGAACAAGCTGGCCGCCGCCGGCCTGCTGCTGCGCAGCGACCAAGGCAACCAGGCGCGCTACCGCGCCAACGTGCAGCACCCGCTGTTCGGCGATCTGGCGTCGCTGCTGCGCAAGACGCATGGCCTCGTGCCGGCGCTGCGCGCGGCGCTGGCGCCCCTGGCGGCGCAGATCGAGCTGGCCTTCGTGCACGGCTCGGTGGCGAGCGGCACGCAAACTGAGCACAGCGATGTGGATTTGCTGCTGGTGGGCACGGCGGACTTCGTGGCCGTGGTGCAAGCGCTGTACCCGCTGCACGCCGAGCTGGGGCGCGAAGTCAATCCGGTGGTGTGGGCAGCGCAGGAGCTGGCGGCCAAGGCGCACGCGGGTGATGCCTTTGTGCGCGATGTGCTGGCCAAGCCCAAACTGTGGATCATGGGAGGGGAACATGAGCTTGAGCAACTTGCAGGCAATTGGTCGCCTGCACGCCCAGCCGCCTGACGCGGCGGCCATCGGCAAGCTGCTGCAGGCGGCGCGGCAGAACCTGGCCGACGCGCGGGTCGAGCAGATCAGCGCCAACAATCGCTTCGACGCCGCGTACAAGTGCATCCTGCAGTGCGCCATGCTGGGCCTGTGGGCCAACGGCTGGCGCACCTCCACCAGCCAGCCGGGGCACCACCAGACGGCCATTCAGACGCTCGACCAGACGCTGGGCGTGGACAAGCCCGACCTGATTGCGCTGGACGCGCTGCGCCGGCAGCGCAACCTGAGCGACTACGAGGGTGACCCGGTGGCAGCGGCCACGCTGCAGGCGGCCTTGCAGGCCGCCGACAAGCTGCTGGTCCACGCCGAAGGCTGGCTGCGCCAGCATCACCCGGAATGGAAACTGGCATGAGCCTGCACACCGAAATTCACTTCGAACGCGACATCTGCACCCACCTTGGCGCGCACGGCTGGCTGTATTCGGCACCGGGCACCGAAGGCGATGCCCGCAGCTACGACACGCCGCGCGCCCTGTACCCCGCCGACGTGATCGCCTGGCTGCAGGCCACACAGCCGCAGGCCTGGGAAACCCTCATCAAGAACCACGGCGCGTCTGCCGAAGCCATCCTGCTCGACCGTCTGCGCAAAGCCCTGGATGACCGCGGCACCCTTGAAGTGCTGCGCCACGGCTTCGACATGCTGGGCCCGAAATCTCCCGTGCGCATGGCGCAATTCAAGCCCGCCCTGGGCATGAACGCCGACCTGCAGGCCAGGTACGCCGCCAACCGCCTGCGCGTGCTGCGTCAGGTGCGCACGAATCACGACGACATCATCGACCTGGTGCTGCTGCTGAATGGCGTGCCGGTGGCCACGGCCGAAATCAAGACCGACTTCACGCAGGACGTGAACCAGGCGATCGACCAATACCGGTTCGACCGCTTGCCGCGCCCCAAAGGCAAGGCCACCACCGAACCCCTGCTCGACTTCCCGCGCGGCGCGCTGGTGCACTTCGCCATCAGCAACCGCGACGTGCACATGAGCACGCGCCTGCTCGGCCCCGCCACCCAGTTCCTGCCCTTCAACCTGGGCGATGCCGGCGGCGCCGGCAATCCGCCCTATGCCAAAGGCCACCGCACCCACTACCTGTGGGAACAGGTGTGGCAGCGCGACTCGTGGCTGGAAATCATCGAGCGCTACCTGGTCACCGTGCGCGACGAAAAGAAGAAGATCAAGACCATCATCTTCCCGCGCTACCACCAGCTTGATGCCACCCGCCGGCTGGTGCAGTCCGTGCTGGCCGATGGCCCCGGCAGCAAGTACCTGATCCAGCACTCGGCGGGCTCCGGCAAGACCAACTCCATCGCCTGGACGGGGCACTTCCTCTCCGACCTGCACGACGCCCAGAACAACAAGGTGTTCTCCAGCGTGCTGGTCGTGAGCGACCGCAACGTGCTGGACGCCCAGTTGCAGGATGCCATCTTCGACTTCCAGCGCATCACCGGCGTGGTCCAGACCATCACCGGCAACGACGCCAGCAAGAGCCAGCAACTGGCCAAAGCGCTGTCAGACGGCAAGAAGATCATCGTCTGCACCATCCAGACCTTCCCCTTTGCCCTGGCCAAGGTGCAGGAACTGGCAGCCACCCAGGGCAAGCGCTTCGCCGTGATTGCCGACGAAGCCCATTCCAGCCAGACCGGCGAAGCCGCCGCCAAGCTGAAGGAGCTGCTGAGCGCCGAGGAGCTGAAAGAGCTGGCCGACGGTGGGGAGATCAGCAACGAAGACATCCTGGCCGCCCAGATGGCCGCCCGTGCGGGAGCGGACGCCGGCATCACCTACATCGCCTTCACGGCGACGCCGAAAGCCAAGACGCTGGAGCTGTTCGGCCGACGTCCCGATCCAGCCCAGCCCGCTGGCCTCAACAACCTGCCGCAGGCCTTCCACGTTTATTCCATGCGCCAGGCCATCGAGGAAGGCTTCATCCTCGATGTGCTGAAGAACTACACGCCGTACAAGCTGGCCTTCCGGCTCACCCACGACGGTAAGGACTGGACCGAGACCGAGGTCGACAAGAGCGCCGCCGTCAAACACCTGATGCGCTGGGTACGCCTGCACCCGTACAACATCAGCCAGCGCGTGGCCATCGTGGTTGAGCACTTCATTGACAACGTGCAGCCCTTGCTGAACGGCCACGCCAAGGCCATGGTGGTGACCGCCAGCCGCCAGGAAGCCGTGCGCTGGAAGCGTGCGATGGATGCCTACATCACGGAGCACCGCTACGGCATCGGCACGCTGGTGGCCTTCTCGGGCGAGGTGATGGACGAGACGCTGGGCGAAGCGGTTACAGAGCGGTCGAGCGATCTGAATCCGGGGATTACAGGCAAGGACATCCGCGAAGCCTTCGACACCGAGGCGTTCCAGATTCTGCTGGTGGCCAACAAATTCCAGACCGGGTTCGATCAGCCGCTGCTCTGCGGCATGTATGTGGACAAGAAACTGGCCGGCATCCAGGCCGTCCAGACCCTGAGCCGCCTGAACCGGGCGCACAACGGTCCGCATGGTCTGAAGGACACCACCTATGTGCTGGACTGCGTCAACGAGCCGGAGGACATCCTGGCGGCGTTCCAGACCTATTACGAAACGGCCGAGTTGGCCGGCGTGACCGATCCACACCTGATGCTGGACCTGAAGGCCAAGCTGGATGGCAGTGGACACTACGACGACTTTGAGGTCGAGCGCGTGGTCAACGCCGAAATGGACCCGAAGAGCACACAGGCCAAACTGGTGGCCGCCATCGAGCCGGTGGCCGATCGCCTGCTCAAGCAATACAAGGCGGCGAAGCAGAAGCTGGCCAACGCCAAGCTGGCCGACGGCCCAGAAGCCCAGTCAGCCAAGGACGAACTGGACGCACTGCTGCTCTTCAAGCGCGACCTGGGCACCTATGTGCGCGTGTACGCCTTCCTGAGCCAGCTCTTCGACTACGGCCAGACCGCCGTCGAAAAGCGCGCCATCTTCTTCAAGCGGCTGCTGCCGCTGCTGGACTTCGGGCGCGAGCGGGAGGGGATCGACCTGTCCAAGGTGGTGCTGACGCATCACAAGCTGAAGGATCAGGGCAAGCGCACGTTGGCCTTGAACGAGACCGAGGGCAGCTACAAGCTGCAGCCGCTGACGGAGCCGGGATCAGGACAGGTGCAGGACAAGGAGAAGGTGCTGCTGTCGGAAATCCTGGCGAAAGTGAACGACCTTTTTGAAGGCGAACTGACCGACGACGACAAGCTCGTCTACGTGAATAACGTCATCAAGGGCAAGCTGTTGGAGTCCGAGGTGCTGGCTGAGCAGGCGCGCAACAACACCAAGGCGCAGTTTGCTTCGTCACCCAACTTGGACAGCGAGCTGTTGAACGCCATCATCGAAGCCTTCGAGGCGCATCAGGTGATGAGCAAGCAGGCGCTGGATTCGGACAAGGTGCGCGCAGGGCTAAAGAGCATCTTACTTGGACCCGCAGGCTTATACGAAAGTTTTAGATTAGGCTCACCCCAATAGCGCTGTAACGACGATGATCGGCTCCCTGCAGAGGGTTGCGTTGAACGATCAATCATTCAAGATCGTTCAACATGAACGATTGATCGTTCAAAATCGTTCGAGATGAACGATTGGCCGTTCAAGATCGTTCAACATGAACGATGCATCGTTCGAAATCGTTCAACATGAACGATTCATCGTTCAAGATCGTTCAAACGGACAACGTCGACCATCGCTGTGTCGGTCGACCCTTCATGTAGTGCTTTAAGACTATCCACCAAATGCCGCTTTGAGTTCGTTGTAGCGTCGGTTAGCTCCGTATGATCAGGTTCGCCCCTGCCGCTCCAATTCATCGGCGAACTCAAGGCGCAGGGACCGGCGCTGCGGGTGCAGCCAGCGCAAGCGCTGCCCTGACTGCACCCGCAGCGCCGGTCCCATAGGCCCCTGTCGGGGCCTATAGATTTGCCTTCGTTGCCAATCGATCGGGTGCGCCGCGACCTTTTTCCTCCTTGTGGTTGGCGGCATCTTGGATACGTTCCCCCAAAAGGCCCCTTGTAGAAGCTCTATTGGTAACTTTTTTCGGGCTATGGTCGATGCACCTGGTCCGGCAAGAGCAATTTCAATTATTAGCCTCAATAGCATTTCATATAACCTCGCTGGCTCCAAAAGCCTGCCTATGAATTGCCTAGGCCGTCTTTCTAACCTGCTGAATTACCAAGCCGAATAAACTTTTTGCTGATGCTCGGAATTGCCAGCTTTGGTCTGATTCTGCGCCAGTTAAAAGACCATCTTTTATTGTCAACGCCTCAAATTTTACAAGAGGTCCTTTTGCAGCGGTATGTCGATTCAAATGCCCTTTGCCGCTGCTGTGCCTGCGCCTTTGCGCAGGCAGGCGGCCCGATGGGCCGCAGACGATGGCCGCAAGCCCCGCGCCAACCGCACTTCGTGCGGCTGTCACGCGCCTTGCTTCCATCGTCGGAACACTCGGCTACGCCGTCCCTTCGGGCACGTGTTCCTATTACAGCACGCAGAAGCGTTCTGTAATAGTGAAAGCCGCTTTCAAGGAGGGTTCTAGATTCCGCGCCGGGAGAAGCTCCATGAGGGAAGACAAAACGGCCGTCTTGCGACGGCCGTTTGTGCGTCCAAGGAGGCTTCCGTCTTAAAACGACGCGGGTCTTGGCATGATTGTTTGATTCTTTGCCGCATTGGTTTTCAAATATACTGACGGCTTTTGTCTTGCGACGGGCCGTGCCGCTTCAGCGGTTCCTCGAATAATCGGAATCTCCGGGCCGAGAGCCGTGGTGCCATTTCCTCGAAAACCGTAGTCACCCGAGCTAGACTCCCCTTTGTGCCCCATAATTTTAGCAATTTCATCTTTATCCCAGTCCGCGCCACGGAGCGCGCGGACCATAAAATGGCGAAAAGTAAACGGTGAAATTGGCCGCTTGAGATCGGAGAAATGTTTCTTGGATACCCTATACATGTGTTGCCCGAACGCCTCGACCGCAGCCTGATCTTCGAACATGTCAAGCTCTTTTCGCTTGATCCCCCTCAGCACGCTTTGAACCTCGACTGGCAACTTCGCGAGATCGACCTGCCAACGACGCCATGGCTGCCCTGTCTTACCGGTCACTTTTTTCCCCTGGATTTCAAGCAGAAGCCGCTCCCCTGCCCATGAGTAAAGCGCCCCCTGAAGTTCGGAGGGACGGCACCCCGACAAACTCAAGGTGAGATACGCCCAGTACCACCTTGCCTGAGCGCCGCCAGGGCACGCCTTTTCGAGCATCATCCAGCGCCAGTCCAGCGGCAGCTCTTTAATAGAGCTGCGCTTGCTGTCGGTTTTCTGGGTCGTGTATCCAAACTTTTCGGCCAACGATTCTCGGTTCAGGTCGTGAAGCTCGCTCAATGTGGCAAGGTGACCCTTCAGGCGTTCGACAATCCACATCCAAGACTTGAAGCTTCCCTTCGTCTTCTGAAGTTGGTCCTGCTCGGCCAGCAGATCACGGATGGCGACTTTCTCCTGCCAAATCCAGGCGGATCGGTACTTTGAAAACGTCCTAGGAACATCGCAATACTCTGAAAAGAGCGACTCAAGACGGCTGAAGTTGTGATAAGTGGGCGAGAACGCGAAAGCCTCCTTCAGTCGTTTCATATCGTGCCGGTAGCTCTCTCTCGTGCTCGCCTTCAGCCGTGTCTTGCCCTGCGACGCGGCCTTCCTAGCTGCTTTTATTACAGCGAACTGGGCCGCCAATTCCTTGTTGGCGGGCCATTCGTCGGCTGGTTTTCCGTCAGAAACGATCGAACTAGGGCCGCCGGTCATTTGACGCTGGATTGCGCTTGACGCCCAACCCACTCCATCAGCTCGGCCGCATCAAACAGGGTCACACCACGACTTATTTTTCTTGCCCGTGGAAAATCGGCGCGTTTGTGCCAACGCCACAGGGTCGCGTGGGAAACTCCAAGGAGTTGGGCTGCATCTTTCGGCCTAAGATACGGTTGAACAGGCGCTGGAGGGCGTGAAAGGAAAGAGATTTTGGGTTGGGGCTGGGCGGGTTTCACTTTTTGACCTCTTAGTCAATGTCGTGAACCCATGCTAGCCAGTTTTCGGGCCAGTTTTGATCGACCTGGCTTCTTTGCGAAGGTTTTGACGGCCCGTTTCACCAAGTTGAGCCACAATTCTTCACAAGACATTTTTAGAAAGTGCCATATATGGCACTTTCTAGAAGAAAATCGAAAAACTAAGCAGTATCAAGCCTCGACCCGGGTTCCTCTCGAACGTCAAAGTGACCTCGAACGTTCTTCGGTTGCCGATCGATGACTACGACGCGTAGGACTCGATCTGGGCCAAAAAGTGCTGGGTTTGGCTTGCAAGCGCCAGATCCCGAAGCATTGGCAACCTCTTCGATCGGAACATTGCTCTCGGGCCGCCGCCGCTTCTGGCTGCCGCACTGTGGCGATTGCAGCCGTATTCCTCAATCCGATGTATGCCCGTATGCCACCTCAAGCGTGCGCTTGCCGTGCGTCGCTCGGAATCACGTCGGCTGCAACCCAATCTTCTTCATCATTGCTTCGGTGAACTTAATTTCATCATTGAAGCCGCGCACGTAAGCCGCCTCATCCGACACACTCACTTGCCCGCCATTCTTCTCGACCGCAGCGATGACAGATGGCTGAGCCAACGCACGCTCGAACGCCGCCCTCACCTTAGACACAATCGCATCCGGAGTTCCCTTTGGCGCTGACACCCCGCCCCAAGACGTCAACTCCACGCCCTTGACATTCAGCTCCGCCAGAGTGGGCGTTGATGCCAGGCGTTGGTTGCGCGCCGCGCCTGCTACGGCCAACGCCTTCAACTTGCTACCGCGCACATGCGGGTAGGCCACCGAGAAGATGGGCATTCCGAATGTGACCTGGTTGCTCATCACCGCCTGAACCAGCTCGTTGGCCCCCTTGTACGGAACGTGCGTCACGTCCAGGTCCAGCGCACTCAGCAGTAGTTCAACGCCCAGATGAGACGGTGTCCCCACCCCACCGGACGTGTAGTTAAGCTTTCCAGGATTCGCCTTGGCCTTGGCAACCAGATCGGCCAAGGCGTTGATTCCGGAATTTGGGTTGACCACCAGCAAGATGTCAGAGCTGGTCAAGCGCATGATGTGGCGGAAGTCCTTGAGCGCGTCGAAGCCTGGCTCCTTGTAGATCCGCATGTTGGCAGCCATCGGCGCGGCCGAGTAGATCCAGGTGTAGCCATCCGCCGGTGCGTGTGTCACCAGTCGAGCACCCAGGTTTCCGGCGGCCCCACCCTTGTTGTCAATAACGACGGGTTGGCCCAGCACGGGCGACACCGCCTCGGCCAGGATGCGCGCCGTATTGTCAGGGCCGGTTCCCGCCTGATACGGCACGACCCAGCGAATCGGGCGCTTGGGCCAGTCTGTGGCGCTTTGAGCGCGCACGTGCAAAGCCATGGATGAGACGGCCGCGCCCACGTACGCAAGCGCCCTTCTGCGGTTGATCTGGTTCATGAGTCTGGTCTCCATCATTGGTTGTGAGTTCAGCGCGCATCGCCCAGCAATTCGCGCGCGATGGTGTTGCGCTGGATTTCGCTGGTGCCGGTCAGCACGCGGTACATGCGCA
>JADHED010002619.1_pt1 | contig 12140 bp, 8 predicted proteins | sample 8952041 | NCBI WGS metagenome assembly JADHED01 (sample SAMN16124423, study PRJNA663239) | bioreactor sludge metagenome | isolation source: sludge (control) | place: India:Bengaluru | collected 2018-09-08
ACACGACAACCGCTTCGGAGATCGTGAGCATCGACCCGGCCTGGGAAGATCGCCGGCTCGAGCTTCGCGCCCATTGCGCCGGTAAACTCCTGCAGTGCCCCGAGTGCCATCAACCCGTACGGCTCCGCGCCGGCGAATTCCGTCGAGCCCACTTTGCGCACGAGCACAAGTTGCAGTGCTCTCTGAACGGCGAGTCCGCCGACGTTCTCGATCTCCGCGCTGCCCTCTACGGGTGGCTCACTTCGAAGTTCGGCGCTGCTGTTGAGATTGAGAAGCAGGACTGCGCCCGGTCCTTCCCGCGCCCCATCGACTGCTGGCACAATGGCCCGAAGGGCCCTCTCGGCTACGTGACGCTCGCGCGCGGCATGACCACCACAAGGCGGGAGCAGCTGAAGGATGCCATCCGGGAGACTCAGCTACAGGCGAACTTCATCTTCCATGCGAACACCTTGGAGATCGCCGATGGACATCCGAACTGCATCGTCCTGAGCACGACCCACCGCGCCTTCGCCGTCTCCACCAAGTACGATCAGCCGCACTATTCTGGCTACGGGAGAAGCGTGCACTTCCTCGATCCAGAGACGGGCATGCTGACGACATATCGCGGGCTTTGGGAGTGGCATCCACCCCAAGTCTATCGCGGCGTTCGTGTGACAAGCAATCTCTCGGATGTGCTCGTCTCCCCCAAGACCGGCGAATTCGTGCATCCCGGCGAATTGGACAAGTGGAAGGCGTGGAAGGCCCAACGAGTAGCCCAAGCACGTACTCCTGTTACCCAACCGAAGGCTCCTGCGCAACCGGCGCGGCGATCAGGACTGCTCGCCGCCCCCGAGGCGACCTGTGTCATCTGCGGCCAGATCACCCGTGACTATTGGCAATACGACGGGCGAGACAGGACCTGCCGATGCATGGAGTGCCGGCGGGCCGGGCGCTTCTGACGACTTGATCCTGGATGTGCGCGAAGTCAGGGCCTCTCTTGGGAATCCGCGTTCTGTCGCGTCACGTACAAACCCCGCCGCCCGCCTCGCAAATGTGCGACATCATCACGATGATTCGCATGCTAGAGAAGACACCATCCAGGCCTGCGGCTTGGGCTGGAGGAACATGGTGGTGTCTACATCCATGAAATCTGCATCAAGGCCGCGATTCAAATGCATCGAGAAGGGATTCGACCCAGGCTATGTCCTCAACTACGCTGTTGTGTTCAATCGCATTGAATGACAATCCGCGCGGCCGCACCTGTCGTTTCAGATCTCCTTCATGGACGATCTGGTTTCGTCGATGCACGAGCCTGTTGAGACGCGCCTTGATCTCCTCTGGAGATTCGTTCATTGCAGCAGAAGTGGTCTTCCAGATGTGAGTCACGCCGGCAAATGCCATGGCTCTTGACACCTGATCTGCAGACTGGAAGGTCTCGCGAAGCAGTCGCCGGTGTAGCGCGTTCTTGACCTGCACTCGCGGCCTGATGTCACGCTCCTCCCGGCGTGCCTCGACTGCCGCGTCCGCAAGATCAACAAGGTCGCCAAAGTCCATGTCTAGTCCGCGTAGGCTCTTGCTCGGAGTGGTGGAATCTGTGGAGCCGATAGCACCAAGCACGGTCACGTGCATATACGTATCCACCGCCGCAACTGCCATCACGATAGCCATGCGCAGCGAGTCATCTCGCAACTGCGCCTTCGATGAAGCGTTGGACGCCAAGTCGAGAAACCGCCGCGCCCGATCAAGGCAAGAGCCGCCCGCGATTCTGGGACTGAAAGACATAACCCTCCAATCGAATTCGTTGCCTTGATACTCCATCTGGGCCCGCAGATTGTCGGTGACGCCACAGACGCAAGCTCCGCTCGCCGCTTCAGTTGTCGTTAAGGCCAAAGGGCGTCTTTGTGTGAAGGCGCTCCTTCCACGTCTGCTCCAGGCGGATCACGTCGCGCGCCTCTGAATCCGGCGACACCCGCTGCAGGATGGTGAACGTCAGGTCCTCGGCGTTCCTGGCGCGCAGCAGCTTGTTCCCCCCATGCCCGTCGGCTGCATAGTGTTGCCACCGCCCGAGCAGGTTCTCGGTGCCGTATGCCGAACCGACATACCCTTTTCCGATTGCCACGTCGTAGATGTAGTAGATGGCGCGCCACTGCGAGAGTGCCGACTTCCAGCGGGCGGGCAGCACCTTCAGCTCGCCCCAGGAGAGCGCGATTTCGTCCCATGGTGGCATCTCTGCGTCAAGCACGCTGTCTTCGAGAATTGCCATGACCTTGAGATCGTTGCGATGGGCCCGGCGCCACCAAGAACGCTCTGGCGGTGGCCAACCTACGATGAGCTTGCCTTTCCAAGAGGAGCAGAAGTTTGTCGGCTCGAGATCGAACCACAGAATTGAGTCGCGCTTGTCTTCTGCGGCCCATCCCTTCATCCCATATCCGCGAAGTTCGCGGTATGCGGGGATCTGCCAGAACTGTTCAAAGGACAGAGGCCTTGCACCCGCGATCGAGTATAGGCCGATGAACACCGCTGTGCCTGGCTTCCGGCCGATGAAGGATGCGACGTACCCGGAGCCGACCATCTTTGCCATCGCGTCTTCGAGCTTCTCGGTCTGCGTCTGCTGGTAAGCGTTGAAGAGGTCGTGTCGTTCGGCCGCCAGCCACGGTAGGACCCTATTCAGACCCCGCTCCGTGGGGCGGTGCCGGAGAGCGATGACCCGTTCTGGGGCAATGTCTGCACGTTCCAACAGGTCGTTCAGGTTCACGTTCCGGCCACCCCGAGATGATCACGCGATCGGTGGGACTTGATACGGTGAGACTACCGGATCAAACCCGGGCGCTCAACCACAGTCTCGGGCTCGGGGCTGCCGGCCGGTAGAGCTAGTCGTATAGCCAACAGAAGCCCCGCCACTCCGACGAGCAGCGGGGCCCCCATCCACAGCATCAACCCGCGGGCTGACCCTGCCTTGGGCGACGACTACCGCCGCCGCCACCACCGATCCGCGGACGGTCCCGGGCCTCGTTGGCGTAAAATGTCATGATCGCTGCGCGCCTAGTCTTGACCGCTTCTTGACGGACCCGCATCGGTCACTTTCGTCCACAGGCATGTCCGTTTGTTCAGCAGCGAACCGTTTCGAGTCACATCAATGACCATGTTCGCAAGCAAGATGACCGACAAGCAAGTCAAGGGGCTCAGTGTCGCATTGTGATGGGCTACAATATTCCTGACACCCCTCATTACGCCCATGCACAGGATCTTCATGCCTTCATGCTCGTTGCGCTGCTCGTCTGTCTTGAGATCATTGACATGCACCCGCGGTGGCTCAACGATGCTGCCGTCTGCGTTGGCCTTATATGCGAATGCGCGGGCGAAGAGTTCCGCGCCGTAGCCATCAATCCCAGTGATTCTGCGTGCCTCCTCCTCTACTGCCACAAGCGCTGTTCGAGTGGCAGCCTCATATTCGCACTTTCTGAACTGACGTCGCGCCTGTGCCAGCCCTCGCGCCAGGTGGCCACGTTCGAGGACTACGCACATGGCCTCGTGCCAATTGAATGTGGGGGCTCCACAGCATGGGCAATAATTTATTTCGGGCGCGCTTGCAGGAAGAAGCTGTCCGCATTGCAGGCAACTATCCGCACTTGATGAGTTGGAGGACGGCGTGTCACCTGACAAATTCCACCTCCGGAGAGTTCCGCCTCTCCGCGTGGAAGCCGGAACATTTGGGCCCAGAATCTGCGATTTCACTCGCCCGGCCGTATGCGAAATCGCGGTGTGATACATAGTACCAGATTGTCGATGCCGTGACATTTCTGCTTGCTATGAAATCATGAGAGACACAGAAGCCCCGCCACTCCAACGAGCAGCGGGGCCCCACACAAAGTCAGCCGCAGGCCGACCCTGCCTCAGACAACTACCAACGGCCGCCGCCGCCGCCGCCCGAGCCACCACGGCCGCCACCGCCGCCGTAGCCACCCCGGCCACCGCCGCCGCCACCGAAGCCGCCGCCGCCACCGGTCCGCGGACGGTCCTGGGCCTCGTTCACGCGCAGCGCGCGGCCGCCCATGTCCTTGCCGTCCAGGGCCTGGATCATCGTCTGCACCGCGTCGTCGTCCACTTCCACGAAGCCGAAGCCGCGGGGGCGGCCGGTCTCGCGGTCGTTGATCAGGGCCACCGAGTGCACGGTGCCGTGCTGGCCGAACAGCTGCGAAACCTGGTCGTCGGTCGCGGTGAAGGGCAGGTTGCCCACGTACAGTTTCTTCAAGGCATTCTCTCCAGGTGCGGGAAGGCCCGCTCTACCAAGCGCGGCGGGACCGCCGCATCATCGCGGCGCGTCCTCTGCGCTTCAGAATGGCCGGGGTGCCGCGCACGGCGCCGCCAGCCTCATCCCCCGACGGTCGGGGGAATCTCGGGGCCTGCCATTTGGGTACGGCAGGCTGTTAACCAAAATGAGCCGATGGGGCGATTCTGAGACTCAGAGACGTTTTCGCGGCGCTATTGGAGCGCTCGGCGTCTCGCCCGGAATCTCTCTCCCCGGCCGTCGCGGCGGGGTCGGAAAATCCGCGCCCGCAACCGCGCTCCACTGGTGCAGTTACAAGAACGCCCCCGCGCCACTAGGGCCAGGGGCCTTCGTAAACTTCTCGGCGCACGATTCCTGGGCGGAAAAGGGTTGGCTCCTCGGTCGGGGCGCGCAGCGTGAATGAGAGAGAGAGAAATCGGACATTCTTATCGCCAAAGGGCCTTCAGGTCGCCCCATGTCGTGGATTCGACTGGGACGGACTGGCCGGCGAAGGGGGTGTAGAGTACCACCGCGCCGATATTCGGGTCATCCGAGTTATCGACGATCCACGAAGCAATCTCCGACGCGCTAGACGTGCCCCACCAATTATCCGTCAGAACGTGCACTACCGACGACGACGAAATGTCACATCGCACGGCTGCCCCGGTACCCTTCACCAGGTCACTACCGTGAACCACGCAGGGGCCACTGCCCGATCTTGCCCAGAGAATGGCCCCGGTACCCCCCTCTAATCGGGAATTCGACACCACGAATCGAGCGCCTGGCGCAGACGAATCAATAGTCAGTGCAGAAGAAACGCCTCGAATGACACAGTCGTCGACTCCGCAGTAGCCCCCAGCCCCGACAGCCAACATGACTCCAGGTCCAGACGCGGAAGTGCTGCATCGAGACAGATTCATGGAAGCACCCAACATGAGATAGACCGACCCCAACGCGCAGTCGCGAACCGTCAGCCCTTGCACTCCACGCGCCTGAAGGGTGCCCGGGATGCTACAGTCCTCTACCAAGCCACCGGGCGCCGCAGTGCCATCGCCGATCCCGAGCGAACCCAGCGCCCATGTTCCGGTAAAATTCGTACGCTGGAGGATACCGCCGCTCCCTGATGGTAACCAATACATACCTATGTTCGTGTTGTGTATCTGGCAATCACTCATATAGAGGACGCCCTTGACCAGAAGCCCCAACTCGCAGTTGCCAACCGTCAGGTTGCGGATCGTCAGCCGTGCATTCGCCATGTCGCATGTGAGCCCCTGTGGCGTGTTTGGCACCCCACCACCCTCGAAAGTCGTTGGGCCAATCGCAGTCGTTCCAGCGCCAGAGCCGATTATCGTCAACTCGGTGGTGCGGACAACCGCGTAAGACACAACTGGATAGGAGTATCCGGGCAAAGAAATGGTGGTCGGGTCGGCGAAATCTCCGGGACCAATCAGGATCGTGTCGCCACTTGCGACCGCGTCCAGCGCCTGCTGAACGACTGCAAAATCGCCACTTCCGTCCTTGCGTACCGTGAACGTGGCGGCAAGTGCATTCAACGGCAACACCAAGACTAGTGCGATCGCAAGACGCCTGATCCACATCGCTACATTCCTCCAACCCAATTGTGAGCAGCGCAAATCCAGATGGAGCACCTCAGTGGCGCACCGTTTTCACGCACAATTGCCTGATTCCTCCACATCGTTAGCGCCTACCGCGCCGGTGCCGCGCGGCTACCGCAGCAGTGTTATCTTCAACGATTGCGTGTCGACGTTCGGAGCATCCATCTTCACAAAGTACACCCCGCTGGCACTGCCGGCGCCGCGACTATCCCTGCCATCCCACACCAGGCTCATTAGGCCGGCCGATGAACGGTGCTCGTCCAACAAAGTCCGCACAACTCGGCCCATGACATCATAGACCCGCACCCGAACTCGCCCGGGGGACTTCAGCGCCAACTCAATGATAATGGCGGGGTTAAATGGATTCGGCGTCGCGCGCAGGAGGCCCGACTGTTCTATGACTGGCAGGTCTGACTCGCTCCCAGAACCGTCCAGCCGACAATTCGCGAGACCGGGCGTACCATGAAGGCCCGGGGCATACTCGGGGCCATCAAGCTCCCACACCGCCGACTTCGATTCAGACACAGCAAACCGCTGATAGCTGGAGGATGCATGTTTGCCGAGGTCCTTGTTAGTCCCTGAATCGAAGACGTCCGCCTGCGCACCGAACGGGCTCAGAAGCACAAGTGTGCCATCAACCAATGCCAGTTGAGTGTTAGCACAGACCAGGACTATATCTTCGTTGAATCCTGTCGTATCGGCCCCAGCCGCCACAAGCACCGCGTGTCCCCCAGGCGGGAGCACGCATAGCGGCGCGTCGGGGACTCGCATCACACCACCGGCACCATTGGCAACTGTCCAACCACTGATGCAAATGGGGGCATTCTCAGAATTCTTCAACTCCACCCACTCTACCGCGGCACTGTTGCTTACGGACTTGGCCATTGCAAAGAAGATTTCATTCAAATCAATGTTCGGATCTTCTTCGAGCGAGACATTGACCGTCGAAACAGCTCGCACATTACCATGGCGATCTGAAACACCCGACACCTCAAGATCGAACAACTTGCCCGCCTGGATGGGAGAACTCAGCTTCAGTAAATAGCCATTGTTGCCGATGCCCACTGCAAACAGAATAGACTTGGTGATCAAGGGATTGGTGGGATTGTAAATCCGGAAGTGGCTCAGATCTAACAGAAACGCGGAGTCAAAGCACGATTCGGCCAAAGGCTCGTCGAACGCTACTGCGACCCAACTCCGATCGCTCGGCAAGTACTCCGGATACAAGCTGCACCACGTGACGAGAGGCGCCTTCAAGTCGATAACCGGGAACTCAATCCCGCCACTAGACAGATCTCCGTCGAATCGATAGAGCACGTTGCTTTCGCCACCCCACCAGCACGCGGCAATTGGATCAATTGGGTCCACAAAACTGCACGGCCGTGCCACTTCGAGAGCGACTGTGCCATCGCCACCTTCTCGTGTTATCTGTCCCCGGAAGCGCAGAAGAGGTATCGGCCCGGCGCCCAGAGGTTTGTTCGCGTCGAAACGTACTGAAAACTCCCACGTGTCCAAGTCCGCATCTACACCCGAGAATAGCGGCTCAATCGTCAGTCCCGAGAACACTCCCGACGGGGTCACCCGCACCTCGAATCCACCCATGCTAGCGTCCGCGATTGAGGCCCCCGCGAAGTCCGCAGCGAGATAGAAATCGACATAATCGCCGAGGTTCCATGATCCGCTCGGCAAAGTTCGTTCGCCAGTGCTGCTGGTCGTCAGGTAGATCGCACCGGCTGTTGGCGCACTCACCTGGTCTGTGATCACAATGGACGACCCTGCCGCCAACATTGGGATCTCTGTAACGCGCCCCCACGGCCAATCCACACGCACGGATTGCGCCACAAACTCGTGCCCCAGTCCGATAGTCTGCGCCCGCGGCGCATGCGAACTCCCACCCAGAGCACCAGTGATCTGTCGAGATTGTGTCGCCCCGCCGGCAGATGTGACTCGAATGCGAGCACCTACACCGTCTCGATTTGTGGTCTGACCTTGGAGCGTCACACGAATCCATCCATTACCGCTGTTCATGTCGTTCCGATACAATCTACTGAACCCGGACCAGTCCGCATTCCTGTGCTGCACTCCGACGTAGATGTCCTCGTCCCCATCGAGATCGAAATCAGCAAAACTCATTGTGAGCGGCTCGCTCGGAGCATCAAGCGCGGCCATCTCGTAGCAATCAAATCGCGCTAGCGGGTACATGTTCTGGAACACAGCACACGATTGTCCGGCAATCACGAGATCAAGATCTCCGTCCCTGTCGATGTCGGTCCAGCCGGCAGAAGACGATGGCATTTCAGACTCTGGCAATCCCACATCTGCGGCAACTTCGTGAAACTCACGATATGGCGGAACTTCGATCGCATCATTTCGATAGAGCCGATTTGCCCCAACTCCGGCGTGCGCCGCGCAAACGAACAGATCTGCGTCACCATCGTTATCGTAGTCGCCCCACGCCGCCGCTACGCCGGGCAGCGGCGCCGACATGGGCGAACCCAATTGATCTGACACATCAACGAAAGCCCAGTTGCCGGTGTTCTTGAGCAACACATTCAGGCCATTTGTTCGGAACACATAAACGTCTACCAAGCCGTCGTTATCGAAATCGCCCCAAGAAAACTGCCCGGCGTCTCCCGCAACTTCAAGACCCGAAACCGCCCGTTGCTGCAGCCAGCACTGCCCGTCAGTAGGGAAATTCTCGAATACGAGTGCTGGCAGTTCATTCGCACGACCGACATATAGATCCAGATCTCCGTCACAATCAATGTCCACCCATTCCGCTCGGCCACCGCCATGAAGATCCTCGAGCGACGCGAGCGGAGCTCCCAATTGTGATACCGTATACGTTGGGGTACCGTTGTTTAGTGAACTGATCAGTAGCTTGTTTGCATCGGCGGTGCCGTTCGGGTCGCTGTTGACCAAGTAGAGATCTTGATCCCCGTCATTATCTGCATCGCCAAATGCAGCGGACACCGTTGATCCAGCCCAGTCTATGCCCGTGCCCCCAGTGGACGGTGTAATATCCACCAAGGCACCCAAGCGATCATTTCTCACCATCTTGTTCGTCGAGTCGTATGTGTTCGGCTCATGATCCTTGCCGTAGCCGAAATACAAGTCCTCATCACCGTCGGAATCGACGTCGGCCCATTCCACCGAATTGGTAACGCGATTCACTCCCTGGACGGGTGCCGCAGTCACGTCAACGAAGAGCGGAGCTCGCGGCAGGTAACTTGCGATCCATTCATTCGTAAGAGATGTCAGGTGACCCACACGAAGGCGATTTCTGCTTTCCGATTCTGTCATTGGGCCATCGTCAATCCACGAATCAAACTCGTACGTGATTCCCGACCTGACAAACACAGCCGGGACATATACCTGTACAGAATTCCCCTCGACCCCGGCGACCGAGGACAGGTACACGGCTGCCGGGCTCGGCGTGCTCCAGCTGCTTGGGGTCCCTGTCTCAAAAAATTCGCCGGCCAAGATCGTAACGTCGCGCACTTCCTCGCCACCTGCCACAATTGAGGTCACGAGCAGTGGCGCATTGTCAGTGAAGAACTCGTAGCGGTGATACTCGTCGAAGCCGTCCGGGTGTCGATCCTCCCACGAAGATTGGTACGCTGGGGTCCTCGGTGCTCTATTCCCAATATCCGTACCCATCGAAATCCCAGGAGCGCCTACCCACGGCTCCGCCGTGATGTATTGGCCCCAGTGGATGTTTGCGCGCATCCATGCTTCAGATGGATGTGCCTCAAAATACGATTCGCCGCATCCGTCATTGTCATCAGAGCGCTCGTGCGAATCCACTCGAGGATAGATTACAAGGTCAACTTCCCGATAGTTCAAGAATCGTCCGCCGGACTCCACTTCTTCTGTGTGCGGCCGGTAAGTCGGGATGCCCAATATGGGGATCCAGGCTCCGACTTGATCCCAAGACCCAAAACCGGGATAACTTCCCCCACTGCTGGCGCCCGACCCGTGGATTCCACCTGCCTCAAGACTTCCATATCCACCCACATAGATGAGCGGGTGGGTGTCATCAATCATGTGCAAATAGCCCAAGTTGTCGCCCGCGACAATCATGTACCGCTGGTGGAAATAGAAGTCGACTGCTTCAATTGCAGATGTGGCCGGGTCAGCGGAGGACAATACTACGTTTATGTGCTCCCAATCACCCTCGTGGTTGTTGATGTTGTCATTGTATGGATAGAACATCCAGTACTGGATGACGCACCTGTTTCCTTCCATGAAGAGATGGGGATATACCCGTGGGTTGAAATGACTGCCCGGAAGATTCGCGGGACCACCGTTCGCATAATCGGCCGCCCAAGTCGAAGCAATCTCCTCTCCCCATTCACCGAACTGCAGATGAAAATATGTCTGGCAGCCTAGGAACGAGCAGTGGTTCACATCCTGAATTGACGGTGCTGCAACAAATTGCAATCCATCCAGACGACCTTCAACAGGATCACCAGGAGCGTCCCAAACATAGTTGTACGGCTGAGAAAGCAGGCTTATGGGATCGGAATCTTCTACCGTCAGCCATGTTTGCGATGTGAGGCTAAAGAACGAAATCCACAGATCACTGCTTGTCAAAGCGCTGCCATTTGCGCTCATAATCTCGACTGGTTCTGGCTCGACGATGCGGTCGCGGTGCAACATGAATGCCGGCTTGTATTTTTCTGCTAATTGAAATTCAACTTGATCATCAAGTCCATTATTGTCCATGTCCGTTGCTTGACTTAGGGACGCGCAGCTTACGAGAGCAGAAAATACCATGAAGGACATCAGTCTCGTGATCACGATTGGCCACCCTCCAGTTTTCGTCGCACCGTCGACATTTCCGTACTTACATCACGCATGATCTGGCGGTCAAATCCCGGAAAACGAGTCGGTTGCTCCCAGCAGCGCCACCAAGACAAACGTCAGGCCAGCGACTGCGAGCGTTACGTTTGTCAGTACCGATGCCACTCGCGTACGTGCTGACGCGATCTCGCACAATTCGATGCTGGTTCGCTCTAGTCCTCGATTGGTTGGCCTAGTAATTTCTACGTGCCCAGCGCCGAGAGCCGCCACTTCTCCGGAAACCTTGTGCCCGTCTTTCAGGGTCAGCTCCACGGACTGACCAATCTCCATCTGGCGAACATCTTGCCGTACGGCCATGTGACCGAGTCGAGGCTCGCCACAGTCAACTGCCAGAAGTTTTGCGCTACTGCAGCCAGCCGTTTGTACAGCGAGAATGACGATCAGTGCTAAATTTGCGCCACGCAGACGCCGCATCGCGCACCATCCCTCTTGTCTCAAGGCAGTCAGCGCCAAGACACCAACGGGCGTCAGCAATGAAGCCTTGGTTCTTGCAACCGGCCCGGTCTGTGCGTAACTCGGACAATATGGCGACATGCGGGTCCCAGTCCAGGATGCCACCAGTGATTCTATCGCCCCAGCAAGGGGAAAGACCCTACTTTACGCGCAACCAGTGACCTGTCGCAGACGGGTAGCTGTTTTCGAAATACGCAATGAAGCTATGGCATCGAAGACCTCTCGGTCAAGTGAATTCCACACAATCAACTGCGGGTGTTTCCGTCTTGCATCGCGCGCAACTGTGCTTGCCGCACTGTCCAGTTCCGACTATTGGGATTGCCTGGCTGCGTCGCCGAGCACCGAATACTAGCGCCGCTTGCGCACCACCCAAGACTCCCTCTGCACAGTCCTCCGATACTGCTGTCCAGTAGGCTGGCCCGCCAGTCCGATCGGATGCCTCCTACTTGCCGGCAACGCGGGCTCCGCGATCCCCTGCTCCGGAAACGGTAACCGAGGCGCCAAGTTCTTCTCCACCGCCCTCCAAAGCGGATTCAGCAGGCACAAGGCCGCATGCGCCTGAACCCGACAGTCGAGCGCCTCATTGCGCGCCCGAGTCTTGATCCACTCCGCCTTCGGAAACCCCTTCTGGTACCTGATGACCCGCTTCTCGGCGGTCAGCTGCTTGAAGTACTCTTCTTCATAGCCTTCGCCCTCAGGAAAGTGACAATACCCGGGCCCCGGCGCCTGCTCCCTGAGCCGCGAGTACAGAATCCCCTTCGCCTCATCCACCCCAACCGTGAACAGCTTCACGGGCAGCTCCGTCTGCCCCTGCTTACGGTTCGACGCCGACGAGATGATCGGCCGCCCCACCCCCGCGCGCCCGACGGTCGCGTATACGCCCCGCACCTGCCGCGGTTTCACATACCGATACACCGCCTCCGTGCGATGCCCTGCCGAGTCGATGCAGCACTGCACGA
>JADHED010002597.1_pt1 | contig 12130 bp, 11 predicted proteins | sample 8952041 | NCBI WGS metagenome assembly JADHED01 (sample SAMN16124423, study PRJNA663239) | bioreactor sludge metagenome | isolation source: sludge (control) | place: India:Bengaluru | collected 2018-09-08
TGCCGGGCCTGGGCGACCGCAGCCCGCGCATGCTGAGCAAGCAGGCGCTGGCCGGCGTGATCGAGCCGCGCGTGGAGGAGATCTTCTCGCTCGTGCAGCAGGTGGTGCGCGAGTCGGGCTACGAGGAGGTGCTGTCCTCGGGCATCGTGCTCACGGGCGGCAGCTCGGTCATGCCGGGCATGGTGGAGCTGGGCGAGGACATCTTCCTCAAGCCCGTGCGCCGCGGCATCCCCAAGTATTCGAGCGCGCTGGCCGACATGGTCGCCCAGCCGCGCGCGGCCACCGTCATGGGCCTGCTCGAAGAGGCGCGCCTGGCGCGGCTGCGCGGCTTCAAGGTGGCGGCCAAGAGCGGTTCGGTGAAGACCGCCTTCGGCCGCTTCAAGGACTTCATCGTGGGGAATTTCTGAGATGACGACGGCCCCACTTCTCTGGCTCGCGCGCGCCGGCCCGCCCCGCAGGAAGCGGGGGCGATGGCGAAGTACCGCACCGCCCCCCGGCGGGACGACCCGTCACAGGACAGGAACACGCACAAACCTTTGGCAATTGCATATCACAACGGAAGTTTCAGGAGCAGCATCATGACCATCGAAATGATCGAGTCCGAAGAGTTCAACCAGGGCACGCAGATCAAGGTGATCGGTGTCGGCGGGGGCGGCGGCAACGCCGTCGCGCACATGATCGCGCGCAGCGTGCAGGGCGTGGAGTTCGTCTGCGCGAACACCGACTCCCAGGCGCTCTCGCGCAGCACGGCGCACCGCACCATCCAGCTGGGCAGCAACGGCCTGGGCGCCGGCAGCAAGCCCGACAAGGGCCGCGAGGCCGCCGAGGCCGCGCAGGAGGACATCCGCCAGGCCATCGCCGGCGCGCACATGCTGTTCATCACGGCCGGCATGGGCGGCGGCACGGGCACGGGCGCCGCGCCGGTGATCGCGCGCGTGGCCAAGGAGATGGGCATCCTCACCGTGGGCGTGGTCACCAAGCCCTTCGACTGGGAGGGCGGCCGCCGCATGAAGAACGCCGACGAGGGCCTGGCCGAGCTGGAGGCCAACGTCGATTCGCTGATCGTGGTGCTCAACGAGAAGCTGCTCGAAGTGCTGGGCGACGACATCACCCAGGACGAGGCCTTCGCGCACGCCAACGACGTGCTCAAGAACGCCGTGGGCGGCATCGCCGAGATCATCAACGAGTACGGCCAGGTCAACGTCGACTTCGAGGACGTGCGCACCGTGATGGGCGAGCCCGGCAAGGCCATGATGGGCACGGCCACGGCCAGCGGCCCCGACCGCGCGCGCATCGCGGCCGAGCAGGCCATCGCCTGCCCGCTGCTCGAAGGCATCGACCTCTCGGGCGCCAAGGGCGTGCTGGTGCTGGTCACGGCCAGCAAGGGCAGCCTCAAGCTGTCCGAGTCGCGCCTGGCGATGAACACCATCAACGCCTACGCCTCGCCCGACGCGCACGTCATCTTCGGCGCCGCCTACGACGACAGCCTGGGCGACGACATCCGCGTGACGGTGGTGGCCACGGGCCTGTCGCGCCAGAACGCGCGCCGCCAGACCATGCAGGTGGTGCAGTCCCTGCGCACCGGCACCGACAACGTGGCCTACCAGATGCCCATGGCGGGCGCCGCCGTGCCGGGCGGCGTGCTCGGCGGCGCGGCCCAGGCCGAGTACGGCAACATGCAGGTGCCCAGCGTCTGGCGCAGCACCCGCACGGCGGCCACGGCGCGCGTGGACGCGCTGTCCTCGGGCGGCATGGACGAGCTGGAGATCCCCGCGTTCCTGCGCAAGCAGGCGGATTGACCGCGCGGCGGCAACGCCCGCGGCCCAACAAAAAACCGGTGCCATGGCACCGGTTTTTTGTTGGGCGCAAGACCGCCGGCTCAATGCGGCGCGAAGGGCTTGAGCACCTCCCGGCTGATGATGAGCTTTTGGACCTCCGTCGCGCCTTCGTAGATGCGCAGCGAGCGGATGTCCCGATATAGGCGTTCGAGCGGATTGCCCACGGTCACGCCCTTGCCGCCGAACATTTGCAGCGCGCGGTCTATCACCTGCTGCGCCGACTCGGTGGCTGCCATTTTCGCCATCGCCGTTTCCGCGGTGGATGCGCGCTTTTGCACGTCACGCACCCACGCGGCCCTGTAGGTGAGCAGGGCGCTCTGGTCTATGGCCGTGGCCATGTCCCCGAAGGCGGCCTGCGTCAGCTGGAAGTCCGCCAGCGTCTGCCCGAACATCCTGCGCCGGGTGGCGTGCTGCAGGCCTTCCTGCATCGCCCGGCGCGCAAAGCCGATGGCCGCGGCGGCAACCGAGGCGCGGAAAATGTCGAGCGAGCGCATGGCCAGCTTGAATCCCTGGTCGGGCGGCCCCAGCATGCAGCTTCGGGGAACCCTGCAGTTCTCGAACCGGAGCGAGGCCAGCGGGTGGGGCGAGATCACGCTGATGGAGTCGTCAGGGAGATGGTGCCGCTGCCCAGCCCCTGCATGGCGAATGCGAAGTCCGCCAGGGCATGGTGGCGTGCCAGGGTCTCCCGGATGATGCACAGGCTGCGGGAGTCCAGCTCGGCCGCCTGGCCGCCGAACTGGCCCTTGTCGCCCGCGACGACGCAGTACCGCAGCCAGCCGCCTTGCCCGAGCGCGGAAACCAGGGCCCGGCACGCGGCATGCAGATCGGTCTCGTCGATGTGCTGCAGGTGGTCCTGGCACCAGGCATCAAGCTCCATGGCGAGCCGGCGGTGGCCGTCGTCGAGAAATGGCCATTCGAGCCAGGCGGGGGGGCTCTGGGTGTGTTGGGTGGTCATCGTTCATTCCTTGCTTGCGAATTGCCTGAGCAGCGGCGTCCAGCCGGCCAGCGTGTCCTTCAGGAACGCCCCGAAGGCCGCGGAGTCCTTGAAGTCGGGCTTCAGGCCGAACTGGTCCGCGCAGCTTTGGAACTCGGCCGTCTGGATCGCCTTGTGGAAAGCGTCCTGCAGCTTCTTCACGATGGCCGCGTCCATTCTTGCGGGCCCCGCGATGCCCAGGATGCTGGGGGCGACGAGGTCGTACCCCAGCTCCTTGAGGGTCGGCGCATCGAAGCCCTTGATGCGCTCGCCGGTGAAGACCGACAGCAGGCGCAGGCGCCCGTCGCGCACATACGGCACCCACTCCGCGGTCTGGGCCATGAAGTCGACGTCTCCGCGCATCAGCGCGGTGATCGCTTCCGGGCCGCTCTTGTAGGGGGCGTGGACCCACTGCGTGCCCGTCTTCTGCGCGAGCCGCTCCGTCGTCAGGTGCTGCGGCGTTCCAATGCCTGCCGTGCTGTAGGTCAGGGGCTTCCTGGCGCTCTGGGCCGCATTGATCAGATCGGCCATCGTCTTGTACGCCGAGTCCGCCCGCACCAGCAGGCCGACCTGGTACTGCGCCACCATGGCGATGGGCGTGAGGTCTTTGGTGACGTCGTACTTGACGTTGGGCGAAAGCACCTGGTTGAGCACGCCCCCCGTGGAGAGCGACGCGATGCTGTAGCCGTCCGGCCGCTGCCGGGTGATGAAGCCGACCGAGAGCGACGAGCCGGCCCCGGGCTTGTTGTCCACCACCAGGGGCTGGCCCAGCTGCCTGCCGACGTCCAGTGCCAGGGCGCGGTTGCAGACGTCGGTGCCGCCGCCGGCTCCGTACCCTACGACGAGGGTGATGGGCGTCCTGGGATAGTCCTCCGCGGCGAAGGCCGGCAGAGCCAGGACGGTGGCGCACGCCAGTACGGCGGCGCGCTTGAGCATGGAGGAATGCATGGATGTTCGTCTCCTGTAGAAGGGCCGTACGGACCGGGGCAGGCTTCGCCTGCTCAGTTCCGCTTCACCAGGGAACAGGTGGACTCGCCCAGCGGTACGAAGGCCTTGTCGGCGGGCACCGAGCCCATGACCTTGTAGTAGTCCCACGGGTATTTCGATTCGGCCGGCGTCTTGACCTGGAAGAGGTACATGTCGTGGACCATCATCCCGTCGGTGCGCAGCTTCCCGTTCTTGGCGAAGACGTCGTTCACGGGCAATTCACGCATCTTGGCCATGACCGCGCCGGCGTCCGTCGTGCCGGCCGCCTCGATGGCCTTGAGGTAATGCTTGACCGAGGAATAGACGCCCATCTGGCTCATGTTGGGCATGGCGTTCGTCCTGGAGAAGAACTTCTTTGCGAACGCACGCGTCTCGTCGTTCATGTCCCAGTAGAACGCTTCGGACAGCAGCATCCCTTGCGCGGTCTTCAGGCCCAGCGAGTGCACGTCGGTGATGTACATCAGCAGGCTGGCCAGCTTTTGCTTGCCGTCGGGCTTGATGCCGAACTCGCGCGCCGCCTTGATCGAGTTGACCAGGTCATTGCCGAAGTTGGCGAGGCCCACGACGTCGGCCTTGCTGGACTGGGCCTGCACGACGGCGGACGAGAAGTCGGATGCGTTCAGCGGGTGCTTGGCCTCGCCGATGACCTTGCCGCCCACGGTTGCAATGGCCTGGGTCGTGGCCTTGACCACGTCCTGGCCGCCCGAGTAGTCGGCCGCGATGAAGAACCAGTTCTTGCCGAAGCGCTCGGCCGCCGCCTTGCCGACGGTGTTGGCCAGCGCATGGGAGTTGTATGCCCAATGGGCCACGGTGGGAGCGCACATGTCGCCCGTGATGCGGTCGCTGGCGGGGCCGCTCATCACCAGCACCTTGTTCTTTTCCTTGGCTACGTTGAGCACGGCCAGCGCGGCGGCGGAGCCGCTTGCCTCGTGGATGGCATCGACGCCGTTGTCGTACCACTCCCTGGCTTTCGATGCCGCGGAATCCGCCTTGCTCTGGTGGTCGAAATTCAGCAGCTCGATGGTGCGCCCGAGCACTTTGCCGCCATGCTCCTCGATCGCCATTTGCGCACCCGTGATGCTGCCCTTGCCCGTGACGGCGGAGTACACGCTGGACTGGTCCACGATGAGGCCGATGCGCACGGGCTGGCTGCCCTGTGCCTGGGCTGCCGTGCACAGCAGCGCGACCGCGGCCGCCGCGCAATGGTGTCTGAATGACATGGTGTCGTCTCCTTCTCTCTTTGTGTGATGGATGGTTGGGTGGATGAAGCAATGGGCCGCCGCTGCCGGCTTCACAGCCGGGCGGCGCTGATGGTCAGGCCGCCGTCGATGTGCAGCGTCTGCCCGGTCATGTAGCCCGCCAGCGGATGCAGCAGGAAGCCGATGGCATGGGCGATTTCCTCCGGTTCCGCTACGCGCTGCAGCGGCACCGCGGCCAGCAGGGCGCGGGTCTGCTCGGCGCCGGGCGGGCTGGCCTGCTTGAACAGCTCCGTGGCCACCGGGCCGGGCGCGATGACGTTGACGGTGATGTTGTGCGGGGCCAGCTCCAGCGCCCAGGTCCGGCTCATCCCGATCAGGGCCGCCTTGGTTGCGCTGTACGCGGTGCGGTTGGGTTTGCCCAGGGCCGCGCGCGAAGAGATGTTCACCACGCGGCCCGCGCCGGCCTGCCGCATGCCGGGCATCAGGGCCTGCAGGCAGACCAGCGCGGCGTTGACGTTCAGGGCCATGGCCTCGTTCATGTCGGCGACCCGCGTGTCGGCGATGCTGGTGGTGTGGGCGATGGCGGCGTTGTTGACCAGGGCGTAGAAACCTCCCTCCCGGGCCAGGCCTTCGACGACCTGGCGCGCGGCCTCCAGGTCCGCCAGGTCGCATTGCACGAACCGCTCGTCCGGGCGCGCATCGCCAGGGGCATGGCGCGCCAGGCCGACGACCTGGTAGCCGGCATCGGCCAGATGGCGCATGGCGGCACGGCCAATGCCGCGGCTGGCGCCCGTGACGAGGACGCGCCGGGTGGTTTGCGGGGGTGTCGGACTCATTTCGATGCCTCTTGTGCGAGCAGCGATTGGGCGAGCTCCCGGAGCTCGTTGCGTTTGACCTTCGTGCCGTTGGGCCCCGTGGTGCAGGGGAAGGCATCGACGGCGAAGATGCGGATCGGCACCTTGTAGCGGGCGATCTGCTGCTGCAGCAGGGCCTTGACGGCGCTTTCGTCCACGGCCTCCCCGGCGTCCGGAATCACGAAGGCGACGGGCCGGGAGCTGCCCGCCGCATTCACGGCGACGACCTGGCAGGCGCTGGCGCCGCTGGCGTTGAGGACGGCCTCTTCGATCTCGGCCGGGTTGACCAGAAAACCACCGATGCGCAGCACGTCGCCCAGCCGCGACACATGGGTGAAGCCTCCGTCGCCGTTCACGTAGCCCAGGTCGCCCGAGCGCAGAAAACCATCGTCGGTGAATGCCTGGGCCGTCGCCTCCGGGTTGCCCAGGTACTCCCGCATCATGTTGGGGCCGCGGAACTCCAGCTCGCCCGGCTCCATGGGCGCGGCCAGCGCCCCGGTCTCCACCAGGCGGGCGCGCACCTCGGCGCCCGCAGTGATGGGGAAGCCGCCCGCCTGGGAGCGCCGATCCAGCGGCGCGGCCGGGTCCTGGTGGGCGAACAGCGCCAGGATTTCGCTCATGCCGAAGCAGCCCACCATGGGAATGCCCAGTTGCTGCGCCTTGGCGGGCAGATCATCGAGCCCGGGGACGAAGTTGGCGTGCCCGAAGAAGCGCAGCGCCCTGGGGCGCCAGTCCGCGGGCAGGGGCGCGATCATCTTGTCCACCATGTCGTTGGTACCGAACATGTGGGTGATGGCCTGCTGCCGCAGCGCGTCGGCGGCCTGCGCGGGATGGAAGGCCTCGTGCATCGCCAGCCTGGCCCCGGCCGCGAGCGTCGCCATGGTCGCGCAGTAGCCGAACGCGCCGCACATGGGCAGCGCCAGCAAGGTGGCGCTGCCGCCATCGACGGCAAAGCCGGCAGCTGCGTCCTGGGAGTGCAGCGCGACGTTGGATTGGCTGTGGACGATCAGCTTGGGCATGCTGGTCGTTCCCGACGAAGACAGGATGATGCAGGCGCTGCGGGCCAGCGTGGCCGGATCGCAGTCCATCGAGGCCATGGGCGCCGCGGCCAGGGCTTCCCACCGGATCCAGCCGGGCGCGCGATGAGGGGCCGTCGGCATCTGCTGCGCCAGCGCAGGCCAGCCGGGGGCATCGGCATCCCCCGCATGCACCGAGGCATCGATGATCAGCTGCAGGGAGCCGGCATGCTGCTGCCATACCTGGGCAAGGCTGTTGCCCTCCAGAAAGCCGGCGCCGTCGCCCGGCGGGGCGCAGCCGGCCGGCGCGTGGGCGTTGGCGATGCCGCGGTCGAACGCCAGGGCCTTGCATTGCGACCGGTCGATGAAGCTGACCAGTTCCTTGACCCCCAGCTTGAGGTTGAGGCTCAGGGTCGCCACTCCCAGCGAGGCGCAGGCCAGATGCAGGATGAGCCAGCGCGGCGTGTTGGGCAGCCAGATGCCCAGCACGTCTCCCGCCCGCAGCCCCTGCCCGTGCAGGCCGCCGGCCATGCGCGCCACCTGCGCGCGCAGCTGGGCGTAGGTGAGCGTCTGGTGTTCGAAGGTCAGGGCGATCGCGTCGGCAGGAGCCAGCGCGAGCATGCCGCCCAGGGTGGCGGGGCGCGCTGCGGCGGTTTCTTGCGCGCCCGGAATCATGGAGGCCATGGGGTCGGCCCTCACACCGTGGCAACCGGCGTCACCGGGGACCCTACCGCGCCGGGGAGCCGCAAGGCAGGGGCCGTCAGCATGAAGCGGTAGCGGCCGGCCTGCTCCAGCCATTGCGCCAGTTCGTGCAGGTACCACAGCTCGCCGAACGGCATGCCGAGCTTGAACAGGCACAGCTCATGCAGCGGCAGGAAGGCGCAGGAGCCGTCCACGGGGCGGCCCGGAACGGACTCGATGCCGTAGTTGTCCGCCACCAGGCTGGCGATGTGGCTGTCGATGATCCACTGCTGCAGTTCCGGGTCGCGTCCGTCGAGCACCGCGCAGACGGTCTCCGCCATGTCGGCGCGGGGCTGTCCGTTGCACCCGGTGAGGACGTCGGAGAAGCCGGTGTACAGCGCGACGATGTCGCCCTTTTCCACCTCGATGCCGTCCTGCTCCAGCACGCGCTTGAGCATGCTGCCGGACACGAGGGTGTGGCCGTCGCCGAAATGCTTGCGCAGATTGACCAATACGCCCCGGCCCTGGATGGCCTGCTCGGCCAGGCGCTCCACGCCCAGCGCCTTGGCGCGCGACTGGCCGTCCATGCCGGGCAGGTCCTTGGGGGCCAGGATGTCTATGCCCGCCTGGAAGCCGTTGTAGTAGACCAGTTCGTCGATGCCGTCGCCATTGACGTCGAAATGGCTGCCGACATGCGACAGGGCGTCCCACTGGGTCGAGTACTGCAGGTAGATTTGCGCGTAGTCGTCGCTGATCACGTCGGTGTAGTTCGGGTTCTCCTGCGAGAGCGCAAAATTCATCCCGGGGCCCTGCGGGCGCGTGGATGGCTTGATGACGGGAGGATGGCGGCGCGGGTTGAGGGCGTTGCCGCCGGGGAGGTTCAGCGGCAGGCTCAGGCAGAACCGCTGCCCGGTCTGGATTTCCAGCGCGGCTTGCTTCACCTTCTCGGCGTCCAGGTAGTTCAGGCGGCCGTACTGGTCGTCCGGGCCGAAGTCTCCCCAGTTCGATTGGGGCGGGCGCCGCGTCCAGCGGGGTGTCCTTCCATCCCCGACGACGGGCGGTATGTGGGGTGCGTGTACGGGCCGGTAAGTGCTCATCTCATGTTCCTGTGGAAGCGGGCTGACGGGCGCACTATGGGCCGGGGGGGAGAGTGATGGCAAAGTTGGATGGGCAGGATGTTCACGATATGAACTCGGGGTTTCCCGGAGCGCAGAGTCCTGCCCGCCTGGTGGCCGTGCTGCGGTTGATCGCCAGCCACCATGTGCAGGGCCTTGCCATCAACGAGCTGGCGCAGCTGGCCGGGCTCAACCGGACGACGGCACGGCGGCTGCTGATGGTGCTCGTGCAATCGGGGTTTGCCGCGAAGGACGAGGGCAGCGGCCGCTACCGGCTGGGCGTGGAGGCCATGTTCACGGGCATGTCCGCCATGACGAAACCCCCCATCTTCGAGGCCTGCCGTCCCGTCATGGAGCGCATCGCCCGCCGCACCGGCCATTCGGTATTCCTCATCGTGCGCATTGGCGACTTTGCGCATTGCCTGCACGTGGAGGCGGGCGATCACCCGCTGCATGCGCACAGCCTGATGACGGGCCAGATCCGCTTGCTGGGCCAGGGCACGGCCAGCCTGGCCCTTGCGGCCACCTTGCGCGACAGGGAGCTGAAGCAGATTTACGAGCGCCGCTGCCTCGACTACGAGGCCGCGGGCATCACGCAGGACCGCCTGTGGCAGATGGTGGCGTTCACGCGCAAGCTCCAGCATTCGGAAAGCGAGAACCTCTTGACGACGGGCGCCGTGGGCATCGGCGTCGCCATCCGGGTCCAGGCCGACCACGTCGCCGCCATCAGCGTGGCGACCCATGCGTCGAGAATGACGGACGGGCACAAGGAAGCCGTCTTCCGGGTCCTGGAGGAGGAGCTGCAGACGCCGGCGATACGCCTATTCAGATACTGAACGGCAGGCGTAGGGCCTGCCAACTAAAATCCCTCTTCTATGCTCCAGCAACGCACCATCAAGACCCTGACCCGCGCCGTCGGCGTGGGGCTGCACAGCGGCCAGCGGGTCGAGTTGACGCTGCGCCCGGCCCAGCCGGACACGGGTATCGTGTTCCGCCGCGTGGACCTGCCCGAGCCGGTGGACATCCCCATCACCGCGACGGCCGTGGTCGATACGCGCATGGCCTCCACCATCGGCGCGGGCGGCGCCAAGGTGCACACGGTGGAGCACCTCATGTCGGCCTGCGCCGGCCTGGGGCTGGACAACCTGTACATCGACATCACGGCCGAGGAGGTGCCCATCCTTGACGGCTCCTCGGCGTCCTTCGTGTTCCTGCTGCAGAGCGCGGGCGTCGAGCTGCAGAACGTCCCCAAGCGCTTCATCCGCGTCACGCGCCCCGTCGAGGTGCGCGAGGGCGAAGGGCACAACCTCAAGTGGGCGCGCCTGGAGCCCTACCACGGCTTCAAGCTGCGCTTCGAGATCGACTTCGCTCACCCCGCCGTCGATTCCACGGGGCAGAGCGTGGAGTTCGACCTTGGGAGCGGCAACTACGCGCGCGACATCGCCCGCGCGCGTACCTTCGGCTTCACCAAGGACGTGGAGATGCTGCGCACCAGTGGCCTGGCGCTGGGCGGAGGGCTGGACAACGCCATCGTCATGGACGACTACAAGGTGCTCAACGCCGACGGCCTGCGCTACGACGACGAGTTTGCCAAGCACAAGATCCTGGACGCCATGGGCGACCTGTACCTCGTGGGCAAGCCGCTGCTGGCGGCCTACAGCGCCTTCCGCTCGGGCCACGGCATGAACAACCAGCTGCTGCGCGCGTTGCTGGCCCAGCCTGACGCCTGGGAGGTCGTGAGCTTCGACAACGAGCGCCAGGCGCCCACGGGCTTCGCCCAGCCGGCGCGCGCCTGGTAGCGGGCCGCCATGCTGCTCTTTCGCTGGGCCGTCATGCTGCTGCTGCTCGTGGCGGCCGTGTCGTTCGCCTTCTTCGCGGCCACGGGCCAGCAGCGCTACAAGCGCTTCGGGCTCGTGACCGTCAAGTGGACCGTCATCGCGGCGGCCATGTTCTTCCTGGTGCTGATCCTCGAACGCGTGCTCTAGGGCCTGATTGCCGCAGATCAAGTCAAGTCGCCTATACTTTGCCCTGCTCCGGGGTGCACGTAATGGCGTGCTGAGATGGCGGACCACGACCGCCAGAACCGCGAACTTGATCTGGTTAGTACCAGCGTAAGAAGAGCTGCAGTGGGATGGGGGGTCGCGCGTGCCGTGGTGCATGCGCGCCGGCCGTCCTGCCGATTGCGGAGCATTCCATCCAGAACCTTTGAGGAATGCCCGCCATGAACGCCCCCGATTCGTTTTCCCAGCTGCTGGCCCGCACGCGCGAGCCTTTTCCCGCCTCGGCCAAGTCCTTCATCACCGGCAGCCGCCCTGACCTGCGCGTGCCGGTGCGCGACATTCGCCTGACCAACGGCGAGGTGGTGAGCGTCTACGACACCTCGGGCCCCTACACCGATCCCGCCGCCACGATCGACGTGCGGCGCGGCCTGCAGAGCGTGCGCGGCGCCTGGATCGAGGAGCGCGGCGACAGCGAGGTTTACGAAGGCCGCAAGCCGGTGGCGCTCGACGATGGGCAAAGGAGCGAGGACGCCGCCCGCCTGGCGGCCCTGCGCCTGGAGGCCGCCGCCCTGCAGCGCCAGCCGCGCCGCGCCAAGGCCGGGGCCAACGTCACGCAGATGCACTACGCGCGCCGCGGCATCGTCACGCCCGAGATGGAGTACGTGGCGCTGCGCGAGAATGGCAGGCGCGAGTGGATGGCGCAATACCTGCAGGACGCCGCCCGCGAGAAGCGCCTGGCCGGCAACCCGCTGGGCGCCAGCATCCCCCAGGTCATCACCCCCGAGTTCGTGCGCGACGAGGTGGCGCGCGGCCGCGCCATCATCCCGGCCAACATCAACCACCCCGAGGTGGAGCCCATGGCCATCGGGCGCAACTTCCTCGTGAAGATCAACGCCAACATCGGCAACTCGGCCGTCACCTCCAGCATCGAGGAAGAGGTGGAAAAGCTCGTCTGGGCCATCCGCTGGGGCGCCGACAACGTGATGGACCTGTCCACCGGCAAGAACATCCACACCACGCGCGACTGGATCGTGCGCAACAGTCCCGTGCCCATCGGCACCGTGCCGATCTACCAGGCGCTGGAAAAAGTGGGCGGCATCGCCGAGGACCTCACCTGGGAAATCTTCCGCGACACCCTCGTCGAGCAGGCCGAGCAGGGCGTGGACTACTTCACCATCCACGCGGGCGTGCGCCTGGCCTACATCCACCTCACGGCGGCGCGGCGCACGGGCATCGTCTCGCGCGGCGGCTCCATCATGGCCAAGTGGTGCATGGCGCACCACAAGGAGAGCTTCCTCTACGCGCACTTCGAGGACATCTGCGACATCATGAAGGCGTACGACGTCGCCTTCAGCCTGGGCGACGGCCTGCGCCCCGGCTGCGCGTCCGATGCCAACGACGAGGCCCAGTTCGCCGAGCTGCACACGCTGGGCGAGCTGACCCAGGTGGCCTGGAAGCACGACGTGC
>JADHED010002621.1_pt1 | contig 12130 bp, 6 predicted proteins | sample 8952041 | NCBI WGS metagenome assembly JADHED01 (sample SAMN16124423, study PRJNA663239) | bioreactor sludge metagenome | isolation source: sludge (control) | place: India:Bengaluru | collected 2018-09-08
AATTGTTCTTTTGGTGAACCACTTAAATCTTGAACTACACCAAATTGTCTAACTTTAGGATTGTTAATTTTCTCTTTTAAAACATTGAATTTTGGCAGTTTATACATTTGAAACTCCATATTAGATTGCCCAGAGCAAATCCAAACTTCGCCCACCAAAACATCTTGAATGGTGATTTTATTTTTACCTGAAACGGTAAGTTTAAATGGTCCGCCTGCTTTTTCGGGGTCTAAATTTATCCTCCATTTTCCGTTGGCATCTGTAATTACGGTTTTATGTTGTTTATTGAAATGTAAATCTATCTTTTCGTTGGCTTCTGCCCAACCCCAAACCGGTATTTTTTTGTTGCGTTGAAGCACCATTCCATCAGAAAAAATTAGTGGTAATTTAACGTTAGAAAATCCTAACAAGAACAAAAAAATTGATAAAAATGTAAACTGCTTTTTCATTTTAGCATTGATTTAATAAATTAAAAAAAGATGATTTCATATAAAATAGTAAAACCACTTATAGAAACCATCTTTTAATCATATTATGAGTATTTGGTATTTATTTTAAGCCATTTACAAGAGCAGTAAGAGCCTGAGAATCAAAAACAGTATTGTTATTTCTATTGAACAAAGCAGAACCTTTGTCTCCCATTCCGCCAGCGTCCCAATAAAATGGAAGCATACCGTTTGCTTTGGCTTGTTTTACTACGTAATTCAAATAATGAGCTCTAGAATTAAGGTGTAAAGTAAGATCATCTCCCGTTAAAGAAGTTCTTCTAATAGCTCCAAACTCTCCTAAAACTACAGGAATTCCTTTATCCACGAATTGAGTTTTCATAGATTTGAAGAATTTATCTACATCTGCTTCTTCGCCCCAAGTTGCATTATGTGCGGTGTCTGTAGTAGAGTGAAAACCAGCTCCCCAATAATAGAACATTTTGCCCCAATCTGCATCTTTTTCCATCAAACAGAATTGGTATGGAGTGTAATAATGAACTTCTACCATTAATCTGTTGGCTAATTTATCTGTAGGCAAAGTCGTCATCAATTTATTGGTTTTTTCAATATCTGTAGCAGGACCTTGAATAATTAAATTTCTGTAAGCATTTTTACCTCCAGTAGAACGCACTGCATCAATAAAAGTCTGATGGTAAGAATTAAGAACCGCCATTTGTGTAGCATCATCTACATTTGGTTCGTTGGCACTTGCAAAAAGAAGATGTTCGTCAAAATCTCTAAGATTGGTAGCAATTTGTTCCCAAAAAGCTTTTTGTTTGGCATTATTTTCTACTTTTTTAGCTTCAGTACAATTGTTTTCTAGCCAACCACCATCCCAATGGATATTGAGGATAACGTACATATCATTATCAACACAATATTTTACAACTTCTTTTACTCTGTTTAACCATTCGGTTTTAATTTGAGCATTGGCAGAATTTTCTAAATATTGATTCCAAGAACAAGGAATTCTAATCGCATTGAATCCATTTGCTTTTACTACATCAATAAGTGCTTTAGTTGTTTTAGGATTTCCCCAAGCAGTTTCTCCACCTGTTGCTTCAAGAGCATTGCCAATATTCCAACCTAATTTAATTTTTGAAGCTAAAGTAATTGCATCGCTAGACATTCCGCTAGCATCCGCAGCAATAGGATTGGTATTGTAACTAGGATATAAAGTTGTTCTTCCCGCTTGAGAAACCGTTATTTTAACAGATTTTTGCGAACTTCCGTCTGCCACAAAAGTGAGGATTGCTTCTCTTGCTGTTAAATCTGGATTTGCAGGAACCGTAATCGTTACATCTTGAGATGCCGAAGAAGAATTGGTAACAGAAAGTTTGCACCAATCTTGACTAGAAACAGCTACCCATTCTTTTCCCGTCATGGTAATTTTAACAGTAGAAGTTCCTCCTGCCTCTGGAATTGAAACAGAAGTTTCACTTGCTTTAATTGCTTTAGTCTCTACCGTTGGTGTTTCTGTAGAATCTCTATCACTACTGCAAGAAAAAATTGCGATGATAAGAGTAAAAAATCCTAAAAGTTTTACTACATGATTTTTCATAGTATTGTCTAGTTTTAATGGATATTTATTGAAATTTGCTGATTATTATTTCTAGAAGAATTACCAACATGCAAAATATATTTACCTTTTTCTACTTCCCATTTTTTAGTATCAACATTATAAAATGCTAAATCTTTTACCGGAATTTTAATCGTTACCAATTCAGATCTACCCGCTTTTGCCAATACTTTTTGGAAACCTTTCAACTCTTGTGCAGCACGAGAAACTTTAGAATCTGGTTTAGAAGCATATACCTGCACTACTTCTTTACCATCTAATTTTCCTGTATTTTTAATTGATACAGACAAAGAAATCGTTTCGTTTTCTTGATATACTTTTTTATCTGTAGTTGGTTTTTCAAAACTAAAACTAGTATAAGATAAACCATAACCAAAAGGATAAAGAGGTTCTACTTTTTTGGTATCGAACCAACGGTAACCTACCAAAATTCCTTCTTTGTATTCTACTGTTTTATCACCAGGGAAACTATTGGTAGCGTGAGCCGGAGAATCTTTAATATCAACAGGCATTGTCCAAGGTAATTTACCCGAAGGATTTACATTTCCTAAAATTACGTCTGCCAAAGCATTACCACCTTCAGAACCATTGAACCAACTCCAAACTAAAGCATTGGTTTTTGTACTAATGTCTTTAATATCAAAAGGAGCTCCTGCTACCATTACCAAAATGGTTTTGGGATTAGCTTCAACTACTTTTTTAATTAATTCTTCTTGTGCAAAAGGCAATTTAAGACTTCTTCTGTCTGAAGCTTCAGTTTCATAATCACGATTAGAACCTGCAAAAACAATCGCTATATCTGAGTTTTTAGCTGCTTCTACCGCTTCCTGCACCTTAGCATCATCCAATTTATCTATCGTTACAGGTCCATTCAAAGTAATATCACCCAATTTGCCCGTATTTTTTTCTTCGTAACGTTCTAGATAACCTTCAGCGTAATTAATTTTAACAGAAGAAGGAAGTCTGTTTTTAAGACCTTCTAACGGCGTAACTTCTCTCTTTGTTTTAACCCCTGCACCAAAACCGCCAAGCGCATTTTTTTTAGTAGCATTATTCCCAATAACTGCAATAGATTTAATACCATTCAGGTTTAAAGGCAAAGCATTGTTTTCATTTTTCAATAAAACCACAGATTCTGCTGCAATTTTATAAGCATCTTGGTAATGAGCTTCTGTAGCAATACTCCCCTTCACCCTATCATTTGCTCCCATTGCTTTTACTTGGAATAAAGTGCGCAAAATTCTTTCTACATGAAGATCTATTTCTTTTTCTGAAATTTCTCCAGCTTTTACGGCAGCAAGTAATTTATCTGCCAAGAAAAACTCATTAAATGGTTTTGGAGTTCCCATTTCTATATCTAAACCACTTTTAAGAGATTTCACAGTGGTATGCACTGCAGCCCAATCTGAAACTACAACACCTTTGAAACCCCATTCGTCTCTTAAAACTTTATTGAGCATATAATCGTTTTCGCACAAATATTCTCCTCTAAATTTATTGTAAGCACCCATAATGCTGTACGCTTTACCTTCTTTTACGGCTGCTTCAAAAGCAGGAAGATAGATTTCTCTAAGGGTACGTTCATCAATTTGAACATCTACAAAATCTCTATTGGTTTCTTGATTATTCGCTGCAAAATGTTTTACACAAGCCATTACATCATTATCTTGAAGACCAACAACCATAGGAACGGTCATTTTTTTATTCAAAAATGGGTCTTCGGTCATGTATTCATAAGTTCTTCCTCCTAGTGGAGTTCTTACAATGTTGATGGCAGGAGAAAGCAACATATCTTTGTCTCTGGCTCTTAGTTCTTGTCCTACGCTATTCCCGAAGGTATAAGCCAAATTAGGATTCCAAGTGGCTGCTAAAGCTCCAGCTGCTGGATAATAAGTAGCAAAATCATTGGTAAGACCTGCAGGAGCCCAACTGTCTCTAGAAATTTCTTCTCTTACACCCAAAGGACCATCTGCCATTTTAAGCTCTGGAATTCCCAATCTTTCTACACCTCCTGTTGTAAACATGCTGTTACCGTGGAGCATTCCTATTTTTTCTTCTAAAGTCATTTGCACCAATAATCTGGCAATTTCTTTGTCAAACTTATTGTTGATTTCTTTTCCTTGATACATTTTTGAAATGTTTGATTTATATTGATTTTGTGCTTTTAAAGGTACATTTGTCAAAAATGCAAATGCTGCTGCGAAGTATATTGCTTTGTTCATAATGGTTGATATTTTTCTATTTTCCTTCTAAAACCACCACAGAATGAGGCGGTAAAGTAATTTCTAGTTGATTATTTTTAATGGTAAACGATTTAAAAACGGCAGGTTTTATTTTGTCTGAGTTTTCAAAAGAATTATAATCTGTAATTTTTGGAGCTGTTAGAATCTGTCCAGAAATATTTTTAATACCCAATTGTTGTACATTTATTTTAACTTTATTTTGTTTCTGAGAATCTATGTTGACTAAAGAAATATGAACCAAATTGTTTTTATCTTTTGAAGCAGAAACCGAAACGGCGGGCAATTCTTTGTTGTCTGAAACATACTTTGGAGATTCTATTTTAAGAGGAATAAGTTGTGCGTCTTGGTGTACATTATACATTTTCATGACATAATAAGTAGGCGTAAGAAGCATTTTTTCTTTATCTGTTAAAATCACAGATTGCAAGACATTTACAACTTGTGCCAAATTAGCACCACGCACTCGGTCTGCATGATTATTAAAAATATTGAGTGTAACCCCTGCAATCATAGCATCTCTAATGGTATTTTGTTGATATAGCACGCCCCATTTTGCAGTATCATCTGGTTCGTACCAGCCGCCCCATTCGTCAACTATTAAGGCAACTTTTTTCTCAGGGTCGTATTTATCCATAATTTCAGAATGTTTGGTCACCAATTCTTCCATTCTAAGCGCTTGTTTCATAGATTCGAAGTAAACAGATTCGTCAAAATTTGTAGAATGACCTTTTTTTGCCCAATCTATAACCGTGTACCAATGCATCGCAACACCTTCGATAAGAGATTTCGGGATGTCTCTCATAAGAACTTCTGTCCAATGATAATCGTCGCCATTTGCGCCAGAAGCAATTCTGAAAAGTTTAGAATTACCACTAGGCATAAAAGTGGCATATTGTTTATATAAATTGACATAATATTCTGCTGTCATATTGCCTCCACAGCCCCACATTTCGTTTCCAACTCCCCAAATAGAAACATTCCAAGGAGATTTTCTACCGTTTTTAACTCTCAAATCCGCCATAGGACTTCCGGGTTTGTAGTTTACATATTGTACCCATTCGTCTAATTCTCTTGGAGTGCCACTTCCTACATTCCCTGCCAAATATGGTTCTGTTCCTAAAATTTCGCATAAATCCAAAAATTCGTGAGTCCCGAAACTATTATTTTCGGTAGTTCCTCCCCACCAACGATTTACAATGCTTGGTCTTTCGTTTTTAGCTCCAATACCATCTTTCCAATGATAAGTATCTGCAAAACAACCTCCCGGCCAACGCAAATTGGGAACTTTAAGTTCTTGTAAAGCTTTTATAATATCGTTTCTTACGCCATTGGTATTGGCAATAGGACTTTTGTCTCCCACATAAATCCCGTCATAGATACATCTGCCGAGATGTTCGGCAAAATGCCCATAAATGTGCTTACTAATTGTAGGTGCTTTATCTTTATTAAGTACAACAATTTCTGCTGAATTATTCTGAGAAAAAGCAATCTGAAATGCTAAAAAAATTGTTGCTACTAAAAATTTTTTCATGAATTAATTTTTAAAATATTTACTGCTTTGAAATTACCAAAAGGAATACATCATTTTCGTTCACGTCAAAATTTTTGACAAATTTTCCTTTTGCATCAATGCTAATTTTTTCTTTGAAAAATGGTTCGCCATTATTTTTCTGTTTCAAAGTTTTTACTTGTTCTTTTGTTAATTGATTGGGTTTATTCATGGCTAAATAATCTGTAAAAACATCATTCTGTTTGTACCCAATTCTATAAACTTCCAAATTGTAATTGCCTTTTGCTAAACCATTAATTTCGATTTTTGTTTTTTCTTTAAATTTCGAAGGCAAATCTTTTATATAGTATTGTTGATTGTTAATATCGTCTGGAAGCGTATTGGTAAAATCCCAAAACAAAACTTGCACACTACCATCTTTAGCTTTTGTAGCCCAAGAAGCTTTATCAGAATTTTTGAGTTCTGTCTCTCCGAGTTTATTTAAAAAAGCATAAGAAAAATACGCTGGCTTTTTAATTCCTTGAGTATTAAGCAACCCAAAACCACCATGAAAAGGCGTAAATCTTGGTCCAGCTTCTTCAAAAATATCTGTAAAAACCCAATAAGACATAGAATTGGCTGCATAGCCAACTTGTTTAAGTTTTTGAAGAATATATGAAGCCGAATGATAACTATCGTGAAACGGGTCTGAAGGAGTGTAAGACGAACTACATTCTGTGTAGTGAAGTTCCAGATTAGGAATTTTAGATTCAGAAATTTGTTTTCTTGAATTCTTTACATCTTCGCTCACACTGAATTCATCTTTGTTAAGAATAGTTCCTGTAGTACCAAATTCATCTAAAAAGCCTTGTTTCACACCATAAGAATGCGTAGAAATAAAATCTATTGGCACATTATTTTCTGCGCAAAATGCTATCGTTTCTGGCACCCAAGCTGCTCCTGCCGTCGCAGGACCTCCCACTTTATATTCTGAATTTACACTTTTTACAGCTTTTGCTGTGTGTTGATATAATTTAAAATAATCTTGCTGAGTTCCTGTCCAAAAACCTGGGGAAAGGTTAGGTTCGTTCCAAACTTCGAAATACCAAGTTTTCACTTCTTCTACTCCATATCTTTCTGTAAAATGTTGGGTAAGATTACGAATTAAATCTTCCCATTTTTTATAGTCTTTTGGCGGCGTAACGTTTCCTCTCCACCAGAAAATCGTTTGGTTTCCGCTTGCCAATGCAGAAGGCATAAAACCTAATTCTACAAAAGGTTTCACTTTGATACTCAATAAAAAATCATACAAAGCATCAATATATTGGTAATTATATTCGGGGTTTCCTTTAGCATCTTCTTTGTAAACAGCCATATCATCAGTTAACAAACCATGCATTCTAATATATTTAAAATCGCATTCTTTTTTTACCATTGCCAATTGCTGCTGCCAATCTGCACGAAGCCCTTCATTAGCTCTACCTGCGCCAACACTCTCTTTGAACATGGTATTAAATTTACCTTCAGATTGGTTAAAATCTATACTGATAATTCTACCCAAAGAGTTATTTTTTTCTTGTCCAAACAAAAAAACTTTACTAAAAAGAACAAAAGTTAGTATAAATGATAGCTTTCTCATTCCAAATTTTTAATTTACTTTCTAACAATACAACTTTTAAGAAATCAAAATTTATAATTTCTTGAATCTGATAGCAGTACCTCCTGCACCTCCCAAATTTAACTGAAGTACATCTGTAGATTTCACTATTTTTTTAGAAATAGCTACAGCAGTTGGGTTTACCGTTTCGCTAGTTCCTTTTGCATCAGCATAAATCTGAGCTTCGTAACGAACATTTTTATCTAAAAAAGAAAGAGAAACAGATAAATCTCTAGATTTTTCGTTGGTCATACTTCCAAGAAACCAATCGTTAGAATTTCTGTCTTTTCTTACTGTTGTAATGTACTCGCCTATTTCTCCGTTCAAAACTATTGTATTGTCCCAATCTGTAGGAACATCTTTCAAGAATTGTAATTCTGGTTTTTCTGTATAATTTTCTGGTAAATCTGCCAACATTTGAATTGGAGAATAAAAAACCACATACATTGCCAATTGCTGAGCTGTAGTACCATGAATTCTTTTACCTGGATAACCTTGTTTAATTTCTACATCCAAAACTCCTGGTGTATAATCCATAGGTCCTGAAAGCATTCTTGTAAAAGGTAAAATTACAACATGACTTGGCGGATTGCCTTCGCTCCAAGCGTTATACTCCTGTCCACGTGCAGCTTCTCTTGCCAACATGTTAGGATACGTTCTGCGTTCGCCAGTATCTTTTATAGGTTCGTGATAGAAAACAGCTAAATTATATTGTGCTGCTTTTTCTAAAACATATCTAAAATAATTTACTCCAAACTGCCCATGATGCCACTCTTTCATGTTTAATTTTGAACCTACATGTCCAATTTTAACGGTGTGAATTCCTAATTTTTGGTAAAGTGCAAAACCTGCATCAATTTCTTTTAAATAATTGATTAAATTAGAACCAGTTTCGTGGTAACCAATGAGCTCAACACCTTTTTTATTACCATAATCTACTACTTTTTCTAAATCGAAATTATCAGCTGTTTTGGTAAAGCTAAACATGTGCATGTGGTTTTCATACCATTGTGGAGTCCAGCCTTTGTTCCAACCTTCAATAAGCATGTGGTGGAAACCTTCTTTTGCTGTAAAATCGATATAATCGAAAGCATTTTTGGTAGTAGCACCTTGTTTTTCGCTTTCCCAGAAAGTATATTTCCCGATGTGCATTCCCCACCAAATTCCGGTATATTTATAAGGTTTAAAATACGTTGGATTACCTAATTTATTCGGTTCATTCAAATTCAAAATAAGATAAGAATCTATTAAATCGCCTGCTTTCTCTCCAATCTGAATAGTTCGCCAAGAAGAAGTAAAACTGTCTTTTACTCTCACTTTTACACCATCAGCCCAAGGAACAAGGTCAGATTTCAATTGAGTTCCTATGGTATTCACCAAAGTCATGCTTGCAAAATCGATTAAATTGGCTTCGTGGAAACTTAATTTTAAACCACTATTGCTTTCAATAGTTAAAGGTGTATGCACAGTATCTAGCTTGCTAACAGGAGATTTTTGATATAAATATTCGTATCTGTTTTCTTTGTAAGCAGGTATCCACCAAGCTTGCCCGTCTTCTTTTAGGTTGAATGTCGTTTTTTCGTCCATAATGAAGATGCTGTCTTTATCATTTTGATTTGGATATACATATCTGAAAGCTACTCCATCATCATAAGCACGAAATTGAATATCTAATTTTCTTTTATTTTGATTTTTTTGTTGAAGTTTTACCACCATTTGATTGTAGTGGTTTCTTATTTTTTTCTTTTCTCCCCAAACTTGGTCCCAAGTTTCATCAAAAGTAGAATTTTCGACTTTTAAAATTTCAAAATTCTGACTTAAATCTTCGTTATTTTTTAACAGAAAACCCATATCAGATGGAGAAATCACTTGAGTTTTGCCATGAGAGACTGCATATTTTGGAGCGTTATTCACCAATTCGAATTTAATTTTATTTTTTCCTTTCGGAGAAGATAATTCGTAGGTTTTATTCTGAGAAAAAAATATTCCCGAAACCGCTAAACATGCTAGTAATACTATATTTTTCATTCTTTACAGTTAATTTTTGTTATCTAAAATGTTCATCAAAAACATTTACTTCATTATTATTTTGCCCATTCTACTTTGAAGGTAGTTTTACCGTTTAAAGGGTTAGATTTTACTTCAAAAGAATTTCCTTTTTTAGAAACATTAATATTTTGTACTTCGGCAGTATCTGGCAAATAAACTTTTGCATCTGCACTTTTGGTAATATCTGCGGCGAAAACTTTAAGCGTTAATTTGCTCCAATCCATATCTTTTGTAGATTGTGCCAAAGCGATATGCGGAATTGCAGTCCCATCTTTTACCAAAACTACAATTGGAACTTCGCCCGCTTTAATTTTGTGCCAACCACCTTGATATACTTTTTTGGTTTGATAATCTATCCAAGTTCCTTCTGGCAAGTAAACATCTCTTTCGGTAACTTCTTCTAAAAGTGGCGCTACCAACATGCTAGAACCGAATAAATATTCGTTATCTACCAACCAAGAACCTGGGTCATTAGGAAATTCTACAAATAAAGCTCTTAACATTGGCAAACCTTTTTGAGAACTTTCTTTTGCCTGAGCATAGATATAAGGCATTAATTCGTAACGCATATTATCTGCTCTGCGGAAACCTTCTAAAAATTCTTTGCTGTATAACCAAGGTTCTCTTGGTGGCTCACCATGACTTCTTACATGTGAAGTAAACATGCCAAATGGCGTCCATCTTCTGTAAATATTTTCTGGAGATTTTGTAGCAAAACCACCAACATCATGACTCCAAAAACTGAAACCACTAAGACCTAGAGATAATCCGCCTCTTAATTCAGCAGCCATTGCTCCGTTGGTAGTTTCGGCATCGCCACCCCAATGTAAAGGGTATCTTTGGCTTCCTGCCCAAGTACTTCTTGCCCAAATAAGCGTGTAACCTTTTTCTTTTTGAGTAATCTCTGCAACTGCTTTGTTATAACGCAACGGAAACAAATTATGTTCGTAGAAACCAGTTCTACCAGAATGATAAATTCCATCTGGAGGTGCAGCTTCGCCAAAATCTACTTTGAAAACACTAACACCTTGGTCAAAAAGTTTTTTAAGTTTCCCTTGATACCAAGTTACTGTTTCAGGATTTGAAAAATCTAAAACTGCATCTTCATAAGGAAGATTACCTTTTCGGTCTTTTACAGCAAGATTTTTATCTACAATTTCTTTAAATAATGTATTTTTTGGAGTAAAATAAGGCAATTGCCATAGGCAAATATTGAAACCATCTTTTTTAAGGTCAGACATCATTTTGGTAGGATCTTCAAAACGAGCTTTTGCAAATTCGTAATTATTTCTCCAATCTACATCAAACCAACCTGTATCATAATGAATTACATCTGTTGGAATTTTATAAGCTCTTAAATTTTTTGCTACTTCTCTACCCTCTTTTTCGGTGAAATACGTAATTCTGCTCATCCAAAAGCCAAAAGACCAAAGTGGTGGCATTGCAGCTTTACCAGTAAGATTGGTATATTCGTCTAAAACCTCTTTTGGCTCGCCAATAAAGAAGAACAAATCTGCTTCGTCATCACCAATATACATTTCGTTTGCACTAGCATAATATTTACCAAAATCTACCGTAATAGGTGTAGAATGGTGCATAAAAACGCCATAACCACGGCTACTCAAGTAAAAAGGAATTGGCTTATACATGGTTTCATTTTGAATACCATTACCAGAGCCATTAAAACGAACTGAAAAAACCATTTCTGTATTGTCTTCGCCAGCAAAATCTGTAGATGTAGTAGCAGCTCTCCAAAGGTTTTTGTAGTCTGAAACCAAATCATGTCCGCTATTATTTACAACATCATTAATATAAGTAGTAGCTTGAGCTTTTGTAACCACACCAGCCAAGTCAGCTTTACTATAAACACCTGTATAGAATAAGAAAACACGTGCTAAATAAGCTTCTGCAGCCCATTTTGTAATTCTTCCAAAATTAGCATTTCCTTTTTGCGAATAATTATCGTTTCCTAAATTATCAGCAGCAAATTTTAAATCTTCTGCAATTAATTTGTATGTAGTTTCTGCAGAGTTTCTTGGCAATTGATATTCTGCAGTAGTAATAGTATGATCTAATGCTACAATATCTCCAAACATTTTTGCCATTTGAAAATGATAATGCGCTCTAAGAAAACGTGCTTCAGCTTCATATTTAGTTTTAAGAGCTGTATTGGTTCCCCAGTTTACTTTATCTAAATTTTCTAGCAAAACATTAGCTCTATAAATACCTTGGTAACCTGTTTTCCAAACTAAAGAATTCATATCTTTATCTGTAACGTACTGAAAACGATCCCACTCTAAGTCTGCTTGCCCGTCTGCAATTCCGTAACCTCCAAAGCAATCATCAGAAGCTTGCTCGCTTATTAACAAAGTAGTACCATAAGCTTCTCTTTGCAAAATGTCATAAGTTGCTACCAAACCTTGAAAAGCATCTTCTGGGGTTTTATAAAAATTTTCGATTACTTGCTCTGTATATGGTTCGGTTTCTAAGAAATCATCAGCACAAGCTCCTAATACAAACAAACTTGATACTGCTGTAAGATATATATATTTTTTCATGATTTTAAGTTTTAAAAATTAACGTTAAGACCTAACATATAAGTTCTAGGCTGAGGATAATATCCTA
>JADHED010002601.1_pt1 | contig 12111 bp, 10 predicted proteins | sample 8952041 | NCBI WGS metagenome assembly JADHED01 (sample SAMN16124423, study PRJNA663239) | bioreactor sludge metagenome | isolation source: sludge (control) | place: India:Bengaluru | collected 2018-09-08
GCCCCGATTTCTCTCGGCCCGCTTCGCCCACAGGTATCGCAAGGGCGCTGCCACGCCAGGAAGGAAGACGAGTAAGTGCCTTGTCCTCAGTGGATTGGCATTGCTCGCCGGTCGGCAATCGGTTCCCGAGAGTGCTGAACTCCTCTACGCCGGAGCGGGCTCGAAGGCGGCGCGCAACTCACTGTGCAGGAAGGCCTTGTATCTCGATCGCGGGGTCTGATGCGAGGGGTGTTGCGCCGTGTTGAATTTCGCATCGGGTTCGGCGGCGACAGCAGAAGGGCCGTGCGAGAGCTCCGGAACCTTTGTCCGGACGCTCCGTAACTAGCGGCTGAAGCCCTTCGTGGAAGACCCGCGAGTCCGTCGCCGCGCTCGCCCTCGCTCTCCTCGCCCTCGCTGCGCGGCGCCAGGACCCGGTCGGAAGCGCGGGGCTTCTTTTCGTCTTTCCGGCTCGGTCCGGGCGAAGCCGATCAGCGCAGTCCTGCGAGTTTGTGCGTCTGAAGCCCGAGCCTCCAGAGCGGGTGGGCAAGGCAGTAGGCGGCGGCCGCCGCGACGTTCCCCTCCCTCGCGGGTCCGTCCATCGGCTGGAGGACGAATGCGTGGAACGCGAGCTTTTCGAAGCGCTCCGGCTCGACGCCCTCCTGCGGGAAGACCAGCTTCAGCTCGTCGCCGGTCGTGACGACGAGCTCGGCTCCGGCCTTCGGGCTGACCGTGATCCAGTCGAGGCCGGGGGGTGGGGTGCGGGTGCCGTTCGTCTCGACCGCGACCTCGAAGCCCTCGGCGTGGAGAGCCGCGACGAGCGGCGCGTCGAGCTGGAGGAGCGGTTCGCCCCCGGTGCAGACGACGAGCGGCCGGCCCCGATCCGGAAGAGATGCCGCCCAGGCCCGGCGGACGTCCGCCGCGAGGGCGGCCGCGTCCGCGAAGCGCCCTCCTCCCGGGCCGTCGACGCCGACGAAGTCGGTGTCGCAGAACCGGCATGTCGCAGAAGCGCGGTCCTCTTCCCGGCCCGACCAGAGGTTGCAGCCCGAAAAGCGGAGGAAGACGGCGGCGCGCCCCGTCTGCATCCCCTCTCCCTGGAGCGTGTAGTAGATCTCCTTGACGGCGTAGGTCACGAGGAGCCTGCCCGCTCGAGCGCCGGGTCGGGGACGCCCGCCTCCCGGAAGCCCTTCGCCCGCAGGAGGCAGGCGTCGCAATGCAGGCACGGCGCGCCCCCGGCCGTCGGGTCGTAGCAGCTGAGGGTGAGCCCGTAGTCGACGCCGAGGGCGAGGCCGGTCCGGATGATCTCGGCCTTCGTCATCGAGAGGAGCGGCGCGCGGACGCGGAACCGCCCGGCTCCCTCGACGCCGGCTCGCGTCGCGAGGTTCGCCATCGCCTCGAACGCCGCGACGAACTCGGGCCGGCAGTCGGGATAGCCGCTGTAGTCGAGGGCGTTCACGCCGACGAAGAGGTCGAACGCGCCGAGGACCTCGGCCCACGCGAGCGCGAACGAGAGGAAGACGGCGTTCCGCGCCGGCACGTAGGTGACCGGAATGCCCTGCGCGATCGACCCGTCGTCGCGGTCCTTCGGGACGACGAGGTCGGCCGTGAGCGCCGAGCCTCCGAAGAGGCCGAGGTCGATCGACGCGACGACGTGACGCTCGGCGCCGAGCGCCGCCGCGACGCGCCCGGCGGCCACGAGCTCGGAGGCGTGCCGCTGTCCGTAGCGGAAGCTGAGGGCGAACGGCGCGAACCCTTCGCGCTTCGCGATCGCGAGGCAGGTGGCCGAATCGAGGCCGCCCGAGAGGAGGACGACGGCGGGGGGGCGGGGCGTCACGGCGGTTTCATACCACGCCGTCGGGCGGCCCGCTGGGCGCGCGATGACGTTTCGCGTCACCCCGACGCCACCGCAATCCCATCCGCCGATCCGTTTCGTAGGAGGGCTGCGGAGGACGAGGGCGGATGAGGCTCGCGATCGTGGGATCTGGTATCTCCGGCCTCGGGGCCGCGTGGAGGCTCCACGGGAGGCACGAGATCCGCGTCTTCGAGAAGGAGGGGCGGCCCGGCGGACACAGCCACACAGTCGACGTGCCGCGTCCGGGCGGCACGGTCCCGGTCGACACCGGATTCCTCGTCTACAACGAGGTGACCTACCCGAACCTCGTGAAGCTCTTCGCGAAGCTCGGCGTCCCGACGAAGGAGAGCGACATGTCGTTCTCCGTCCGGTGCGAGATGTGCGACCTCGAGTGGTGCGGGACGGGTCTCGCGGGCGTCTTCGCCCAGCCGGCGAACCTCTTCCGCCCGTCGTTCCACGGGATGCTCCTCGAGATCGCCCGCTTCAACCGCGAGGCGCCACGCCTCCTCGACGAGCCCGGGGCCGAGTCGCTCACGCTCGCCGCGTACCTCGACCGCGAGAAGTACGGAGCGGCGTTCCGGAGCCACTACCTGGTCCCGATGGCCGCCTCGGTCTGGTCGTCGGGCCCCGCGGCGATGGAGACGTTCCCGGCGGCGACGCTCGTCCGCTTCTTCCGGAACCACGGCTTCCTCGGCGTGACGACCCAGCTCCGGTGGCGGACCGTCGACGGCGGGAGCCGCGAGTACGTGAAGCTCCTGACGGAGCCGTTCCGCGACCGGATCCACCTCGGGAACGGGGTGACGAAGGTCCGGCGCGACGCGCACGGCGTCGAGCTCGTCTTCGCGGACGGCGGGAGCCAGCGCTTCGACGGCGTCCTGATCGCGACGCACGCCGACGAGGCGCTCGCGCTGCTCGAGGAGCCGACGCCGGACGAGCGGCGCCTCCTCGGCGCCTGGAGCTTCTCGCGGAACGAGACGCTCCTCCACTCCGACCGCTCGTTCCTCCCGCGCCGCCGCGGGGCGCGCGCCTCGTGGAACTACCACCTCGACGACTGCGCGAGGCCCTGGGGCTCCGCGACGCTCCACTACTTCCTCAACCGCCTCCAGGGGCTCCCGGCGGAGACGGACTGGATCGTCTCCCTGAACCCGCGGCGCGAGCCGGCCGAGGGGACGGTCGCGCGGCGGCTCCTCTACACCCACCCGGTCTACACGCCGGAGAGCGTCGCGACGCAGGCCGAGCTGCCATCGCTGAACGGGCGGAGCCGGACGTGGTTCGCGGGCGCCTGGTTCGGCTACGGCTTCCACGAGGACGGGCTGCGGTCGGGCCTCGAGGCCGCCGTCTCGCTCGGCGCGGAGCCGCTGTGAGCGGAAGGGAGACGAAGGCGCCGCTCGCCTCCGCGCTCTACGTCGGCACGGTCCGCCACCGGCGTCGCTCGCCGAGGCCCCACGCCTTCTCGTACCCCGTCTACCAGCTCCTTCTCGACCTCGACGAGCTGCCGCGCGTCGAGGAGGAGGTCGGCCTCTTCCGGCACAACCGGAACGGCTGGAACGCCCTCTTCGACCGCGACTACCTCGGTCCGGCGGAGAGGCCGATCAAGGACAAGCTCCGCGACTGGCTCGCCGCGCGCGGGCACGTCCTCGGCGAGCGGCGCGTCCTCCTCCTCACCCACGCCCGCGTCCTCGGCTACGCCTTCAACCCGGTGAGCTACTACTACGTCCTCGGGGCGGACGGCCGCCTCGACCTCGCCGTCGCCGAGATCAACAACACGTTCGGCGAGACGTTCGGCTACGTCCTGACGCGCCGCGGGGCCGAGAAGGGGATCTCGACGCCCCGCTTCCCGAAGGTCTTCCACGTCTCGCCGTTCCTCCCGATGAGGCTCGAGTACGAGTTCCACCTCTCGGTCCCGGGCGAGAGCCTCGCCGTCCACGTCGACGAATACGAGGAGGGCGAGAAGGTCTTCGACGCGACCTTCTCGGCGCGGCGGCGGCCGCTGACGACGTCGAGCCTCGCGACGGCGCTCCTCGCGCACCCCCTGATGCCGGCGAGGGTCATCGGCTGGATCCACTGGCAGGCGCTGAAGCTCTGGCTGAAGGAGATCCCCGTCCACACCCGCCCCGAGCCTCCGGCCGGGCTGATCCACACCAGGAGAGCCGCGTGACCTCGATCGAATCGACCTCCGACGTCCTCGTCTCCGAAGCCTCCTCGCCGGGGATCCTCGACCGCCTCGCCGCCCGGCTCGTCCTTCGCGCGCTCGAGGAGCTCCGCGAGGGGGCCGTCCTCCTGACGCTCCCCGACGGGACGGCGCGCCGCTTCGGGCGCGACGACGCCCGCCCCGTCCGCATCGTCGCCCGTTCCTGGCGCCCGTTCCGGTCGCTCCTTCGGGCCGGCGACCTCGGCGCCGCGGAGGCGTACCTCGACGGCGACTGGACGGCGGACGACCTGCCGGGCCTCGTGCGGCTCTTCGCGCGGAACGCCGACCTCCTCGACCGCGAGACGTGGGTGACCCGCCTCGCGAGCGCGGCGGACCGGCTCCTCCACGCGCGGAACCGGAACAGCCGCGCCGGCTCGCGGCGGAACGTGAGGGCGCACTACGACCTCGGCAACGACCTCTACGAGACCTTCCTCGACCCCTCCATGACCTACTCCTGCGCGCTCTTCGAGACGGGAAAGGAGACGCTCGAGGAGGCGCAGGAGAAGAAGCTCCGGCGGATCGCGGAAAAGGCCCGGATCCGTCCCGGCGACCACGTCCTCGAGATCGGCTGCGGGTGGGGCTCGTTCGCCCTCCTCGCCGCGCGGGAGTACGGCGCCCGCGTCACCGGGATCACGCTCTCGACCGAGCAGGCGGCCCGGGCGCGGGAGCGGGTGTCGCGGGAAGGGCTCGAGGATCGGGTCGAGATCCGCCTCGTCGACTACCGCGACCTCCCGGCCGAGGGAAGGACGTACGATCGGGTCGTGTCGATCGAGATGCTCGAGGCGGTGGGAGAGGAGTTCCTTCCGGGCTACTTCGAGGTCGTCGACCGTCTTCTCGCGCCCGACGGACTCGCGGTGATCCAGTCGATCACCGTTCCCGACGACCGCTACGCCCGATACCGCCGCCGCCCCGACTTCATCCAGAAGCACGTCTTCCCGGGGAGCCACTGCCCGTCCGTCGGGGCGATCGTCTCGGCCGTCTCGGCCCGCTCGCGCCTCCTCGTCCACCACCTCGAGGACGTGGGGGCCCACTACGCCGAGACCCTCCGGAGGTGGCGCGAGGCATTCCTCGCGAATCTCCCGCGAGTGAAGCAGCTCGGCTACGACGAGCGCTTCACGCGCCTCTGGGACTTCTACCTCGCCTACTGCGAGGGAGGCTTCGCCGCCCGGCACATCGGGGACGTCCAGGTCGTCCTGACCCGCTCCGGCAATCGCGCCCTCGGACCCGTGCCCGGCTACCGGGGAGAGGCGTGATCGAGTTCCTGCGCCGGCGGCTCGTCCGCCCCGTCGTCGAGCAGCTGACGCAGGGACTCTCCCCCGACGCGATCGCCCTGACGATCGCGGTCGGCCTGGCGATCGCCGTCATCCCCGTCGTCGGGACGACGACGATCCTCTGCACGACGGCGGCGATCGTCCTCCGGCTCAACCAGCCGCTCATCCAGGCGATTAACTACCTCTCGTTCCCGCTCCAGCTCGCCTTCATCCTCCCGTACCTGAAGCTGGGCCGGCTCCTCTTCGGCGGGCCGGTCATCCGGATGAAGGCCGAGGAGCTCGCGGCGTTCGTGACGTCGCGGCCGGGGGAGGCGTTCGAGGTGCTCTGGCGGGTGACGCTCCAGGCGGTCGGCGCCTGGGCGCTCACCGCCCCCCTGATCGCCGGCGCGGTCTTCTTCGCGGTCCGGCCCGTCCTGCGCGGCGCCGCGCGCCGGCTCCGGCCGCCGAGGACGACGGCGGCGCCCGCCGCGGGGCTCGAGGCGATGCCGGTCGCGACCGTCGAGGATCGCAATGGCCGCTGAGCGTCCCTGGGCCGAGGTCGCCCTCGAGCGGGGCCTCGTCCCGGACTCCCTGGTCCGGAGGAGGATCCGCAAGCTCCTCCGGCAGCGGCTCGCCGAGGAGCGGGCAGGCGACGCCGAGGCCGCGCTCGAGCGCGAGGAGCGGCTCGTCGCCCAGATGCGGGAGAGCCCGATCGCCCTCGCGACGACCGAGGCGAACGAGCAGCACTACGAGGTCCCGCCCGCGTTCTTCGACCTCGTCCTCGGTGCGCATCGGAAGTACTCCTCCGGACTCTGGTCCGAGGGTGTGACGACTCTCGACGCGGCCGAGGCCGCGATGCTCGCCCTCACCTGCGCGCGCGCCCGGCTCGAGAACGGCCAGAACGTCCTGGAGCTCGGCTGCGGGTGGGGCTCCCTGACGCTCTGGATGGCCGAGCGCTACCCCGCCTCGCGGATCGTCGCCGTCTCGAACTCGAGGAGCCAGCGCGAGACCATCGAGGCGCGGGCGGCGGAGCGGGGCCTCGCGAACGTCAAGGTCGTCACGTGCGACATGAACGTCTTCGACCCGGCGACGGGCCCGGCCTTCGACCGCGTCGTCTCGGTCGAGATGTTCGAGCACATGCGCAACTGGCCCGAGCTCCTCGGCCGGATCGCCTCGTGGCTGAAGCCCGACGGGCGGCTCTTCGTCCACGTCTTCTCCCACCGCGACCTCTCGTACCCTTTCGTCGCGAGGGACGAGAGCGACTGGATGGCCCGGAACTTCTTCACGGGCGGCCTCATGCCGTCGGACCACCTCCTTCTCCGCTTTCCCGACCACCTCCTCGTGGAGGAGCGCTGGCGCGTGAACGGCACGCACTACGCGCGAACGGCGGAGGCGTGGCTCGCGAACTTCGACCGGAACCGGAAGGCTGTCCGCTCCCTCTTCTCGGGGACCTGGGGCCCCGGCGTTGCGCGGCGACGGGTGGCGGAGTGGCGCGTCTTCCTGATGGCCTGCGCGGAGCTCTGGGCGTTCGGCGGCGGGAACGAGTGGATGGTCTCCCACTACCGGCTCCGCCGCCGCTTCGCCTGAGGAGCGCGGCGCGCCGCCCCGGCTACACTTCGGAGAGATCGACCCGGAGGTGACCCGTGCTGTTCGACAAGAGCAAGCTCCGCCTTCCCGACACGGAGGACGCGCTGGAGGGACGCCCCACGCGTCTCTCCGTCCCGAACCGCCATTTCGTGAACGGGAGAGAGATCCTCCCGCCGTTTCCGGCCGGCCTCGAGAGGGCCGTCTTCGGGATGGGCTGCTTCTGGGGCGCCGAGAAGGCGTTCTGGGCGCTCCCCGGCGTCTACACGACGGCCGTCGGCTACTCGGGCGGGCTGACGCCAAACCCGACGTACAAGGAGGTGTGCACGGGTCGGACCGGGCACGCCGAGGTCGTCCTCGTCGTCTTCGACCCGGCCGCGGTCGCGTTCGGGCAGCTCCTGAAGCTGTTCTTCGAGAAGCACGACCCGACGCAGGGGATGCGGCAGGGGAACGACGTCGGGACGCAGTACCGTTCCCTGGTCCTCACGCACTCCGCGGAGCAGGACCGGCTCGCCGCCGCGGTCCGCGACGCCTATCAGGAGGTTCTCCTCTCGAGGGGCTACGACCGGATCACGACGGAGATCCGGCCGGCGGGGCCCTTCTATTACGCCGAGGAGGCGCACCAGCAGTACCTCGCGAGGAACCCCCTCGGCTACTGCGGCCTCGGCGGCATCGGGATCGCCTGCCCGGCGGGGCTCGGCGTCGAGGGGTAGGCAGCGGCGCGCGACCTCAGCCGCGCTCCTGGTGGGTGTCCCCGAGGAGGCCGCGCGCGAGGGCCGGCAGCAGGACGAGGGCGCCGACCATGTTCATGAGGAAGAGGAAGCAGAGGAGCAGCCCCATGTCGGCCTGGAACTTCAGCGGCGAGAAGATCCAGGTCGCGACGCCGAGCCCGAGCGTGATCCCCGTGAAGAGGACGCCGTTGCCGGTGATCGCGAGCGTCTTCCGGTAGGCCTCGGTGAGCGGCACCCCGTCCCGGTAGAGCGACCGGAACCGGGCGAAGATGTAGATGCCGTAGTCGACGCCGACGCCCACGCCGAGCGCGACGACGGGAAGCGTCGACACCTTCAGGCCGATCTTCAGCCACGCCATGAGCGCGTAGGCGAGGAGGGAGACGAGGGCGAGCGGGACGAGGATGCAGATCGTCCCGCGGAGCGACCGGAAGGAGAGCAGGCAGAGGACGACGACGGCCCCGAAGACCCAGGCGAGGATCGGGAACTGGGCCGCGGAGACCGCTTCGTTCGTCGCGGCCATCACCCCGACGTTGCCGGTCGCGAGGCGGAACTTCACGTCGGGGTGGCCGTGCTCGGCCTCGAATCGCTTCACCTCGGCGACGATCCGCTGGATGGTGTCGGCCTTGTGGTCGGCCGTGAACATCATCACCGGCATGACGCTGCAGTCGGAGTTCAGGAGGCCGGAGGTCGTCGGGACGTAGGTGACCGACTGCTGGAGGACGGACTGGTTGCGCGAGAGGACCCGCCACTTGGGGGACCCCTCGTTCCAGCCCGCGTTCAACATCTTCGCGATCGCGGGGAGGGTGATGGTCGACTGGACCCCCTCGACGTTCTCCATGTGCCACGCGAAGTCGTCGATGGTCGACATGACGGAGTGGTCGACGCACCCCTCGGGCTTCGTCTCGACGATGGCGGTGAGGATGTCGACGCCGATCGAGAACTTCGACGTGATGACGGCGCTGTCGACGTTGTAGCGCGAGTCGGCGCGCAGCTCGGGGACGCCCCGGTGAAGGTCGCCGACCTTCACGTCGCGCCCCTTCCAGAAGCCGAGGGCGAAGAGGACGACCGCGACGCCGACGATGACGGCGGCGGGCCTCGGCGCGGAGACCTGCGCGAGCCGGCGCCAGAGGCCGGCCATGTGCTCGGCCCGGCGGTGGAGCCGGGCGCTGTAGTCGGCGGGGTAGTGCAGGTAGGAGAGGACGACCGGGATCAGGAAGAGGTTCGTCAGGATGATGACGGCCACGCCGAGGCTCGCCGTGATCGCGATCTCCTGGATGACCCGGATCTTGATGAGGAGGATCGTCAGGAACCCGATCGTGTCCGAGGCGAGCGCGATGAACCCCGGCACCAGGAGGCGGCGGAAGCTGTTCCGCGCGGCGGTCACCGGGTCCGCGCCGTCGAAGATCTCGGCGCCGTTGGCGCTGATCATCTGGACGGCGTGGCTGACGCCGATCGCGAAGATGAGGAACGGCACGAGGATCGACATCGGGTCGATGCCGAATCCGAGGAGCGTGAGGAGGCCGAGCTGCCAGACGACGGCGATCGTCGAGCAGCCGAGCGCGACGAGCGAGAGCCGGTGCGACTGGGAGTAGAGGTAGACGAGGAGGCCCGTGAGGGCGTAGGCGACGAGGAAGAAGAGGATGACGCGGCGGGTGCCGGCGGAGATGGCCCCGACGATCTTCGCGAAGCCGATGATCCTCACGTCGACCTTCGAGCCCGGGACGAACTCCGCGTCGAACTGGCGGCGCACCTTCTCCTCGAGGGCGTTCGAGACGGCGATGAAGTCGAGCTTCTCTCCGGTCGCCGGGTCGATCTCGAGGAGCTCGGCGCTGATGATCGTCCCCGAGAAGTCGTTCGCCACGAGCCGTCCGACGATCCCGGCCTTCAGGACGTTGCGGCGCACCTGCGCGAGCCCCTCGGCGTCCGGCTCGAAGTCGTCGGGGATGACGTTCCCGGCGGCGATGCCGTCCTCGACGACCTCGGTGTACCTCACGTTCGGCGTGAAGAGCGACTGGACGCGGCTCCGGTCGACGCCGGGGATGAAGAAGACCTCGTCGGTGGCCTTCTTCAGCGCGTCGAGGAACTCGGCGGTGAAGATGTCCCCCTCGCGCGCCATCATCGCCACGAGGACCCGGTTCGCTCCCCCGAACTCCTGCTGGTGCTTCAGGAAGGTCTCCATGTAGGGGTGGGCGTGCGGGAGGTTCTTCTGGAACCCGGCGTCGACCCGGAGGTGCGACGCGGACCAGGCCATGAAGAGCGTCGCCACGGCGAACAGGCCGATGACCACGGGCCGGTGGCCGAAGACCGCGTTCTCCAGGAAGCGCGTGATCCGTTCCTTCGTCATCTTCTTTCCCTCACCCCTCCGCCGGCGTCCCGGGCGCGAGCCCGGGAGCGCCCGCCCTAGAACGGCTTCTCGATCGTCCGGACCCCCCGTCGCGGGAGAGGAGGACGTGCCCGCGTTCGCCGACCGCGACGGCGAGGCCGTCGCGGTCGGCGGCGTCGAGGAGGAGCGAGCGGCTCGCGAGCCGAGCCGGCATCGACCGCTCGGGGGCGGCGGGCTGCGCCGCCGCCCCCGCCGGGGCAAGCGCCAGGAGGACGAACAGGGCCGCGCCCGGTGCAGGGAGGGACCTCTCACGCATGGCGCGGCCCCCGGATCAGCGGACGCCCTCGCGCCGGAGGGCGTCCGGCATGAAGTCGCCTTCGCTGCGCTTGATCTTGAAGTCGTGAGGCGCGTTCTCGCTGTTGAGGCCCATGACGAGGTAGCGCCCCGCCTGGAGGTCGGTGTGGGATTCCGCGGAGGTCCAGATCGTCGGGAGGTCGTAGTAGGCGATCGCGTGCCCTTCCGAGACGCGCCAGAGCTGGTCGCGGTTGTCGTACTGGTCGACGACGAGGATCTGCCAGCTGTCCTCGTCGATGTAGAACGTCCGGCGCTTGTAGATGTGCCTCTCGCCCTTCTTCAGGGTCGCGTCGACGACCCAGACCCGGTGCAGCTCGTAGCGGGTGTGGTCGGGGTTCATGTGGAGGGGCGTGAGGATGTCCTTGTACTTGACCTTCGGGTCCTGGAGCCGGTAGGCGTTGTAGGGGACGTAGATCTCCTTCTTGCCGACGAGCGTCCAGTCGTACTTGTCCGGCGCGCCGTTGAACATGTCGAGCTGGTCGCTCGTGCGCATGTTGTCGGCGGCGGTGCCGGGGTTGTCGTAGGCGACCTGCGGGGCGCGGCGGACGCGGCGCTGGCCGGGGTTGTAGAGCCAGGCGTCGCGGGGCTGCGCGACCTGGTTCATCGACTCGTGGACGAGGAGGATGCCTCCCGCGAGGCGCGCCGGCGCCACGACGGCCTGCTTGAAGTTGAGGAGGCGGTTCTTCATGGAGGCCTCGGTCGTGCCGGGGAGGTGGTAGACGAACATCGTCTCCTCCTCGAACTGCACGAGCGTGTACTGGCCCCCGCGCGTCGGGGCCGCCTGCGCGACCTTGCGCCCCGCGATCTCCGCCCGGTACCGGAGGAGGTGGTTCCAGATGACCTCGATGCCGCTCTTCGGGATCGGGAAGGGGATGCCGCCGACGGCGCCGGTGACGCCGTTCCCCCCTTCGGCGAGCTTCGCGGTCGTGGCGACCTTCTTCGTGGCGTCGTAGATCCGCTGGGGCGCCGCCGCGGTCCGGTGCGTCGGGTAGACCGGCATCCGGAAGGTGGGGTACGCCTTCAGCATCGCCTTGTGCCCCTCGGAGAGCTTCGCGGCGTGCTGCGCGGCGTTCTTGCCGTCGATCGTGAAGAGGGGCTTCTCACCGGCGAAGGGGTCGGCGTAGTGGGTGCCCGGCTTCCAGCCCGCGGGCGCCTTCGTGAGGCCCCCGTCCCAGGCGGGGATCGAGCCGTCGGCGTTCCCGGCCCTCTCGCCGCCGAGCGGCGTGAGGGACGTCCCGAGCTTCGCGGCGTCCTGCGGGGAGAGCTGGGCGAGGGCGCTCCCGCCGAGGACGGCGGAGAGGGTCAGCGAGAAGAGGAGGGTTCGGGTGTTCCTTCGCATTTCGGCTCCGCCTTCTCTAGAAGGAGTACTTCACGTTGCCCGCGAGGAAGTCGCGGTCGTTGATCAGGTTGTACCGGCCCGCGCCGAAGTAGCGGGTGTAGCTCAGGTCCCACTCGACGTTGATCCGGTACTGGAAGCCGAGGCCGAGCGTCAGCGCCATCCGGTCCTCGATGAAGGAGCCGCCGGGACCGGGCGAGACGCCGTTCACGTCGTGGGCGAAGGAGAAGCGCGGGGCGAGGTTGATCGCGCCGATGACGTTGCTGTAGTCGAGCCGGCCGGCCACGACGTAGCCCCAGGACGAGCTCGTCGGGAAGGCGGTGGAGGGCTCGGTGCCCGGCTGGACGCCCGCCTGCTGGTGGACCGGGTTGCCGCTCGTGTAGGTGCCCGGCGCCTCGAGCCGGAGGACGGACTGCTCGGGCAGGTCGTGCACCTTGCTCCAGGCGCCCTCGGCGACGAGGACGAGCTGGTCGGCGCCGAGGACGCGGCCGAAGACCCGCGTCGCGGTGAGCTG
>JADHED010002623.1_pt1 | contig 12108 bp, 10 predicted proteins | sample 8952041 | NCBI WGS metagenome assembly JADHED01 (sample SAMN16124423, study PRJNA663239) | bioreactor sludge metagenome | isolation source: sludge (control) | place: India:Bengaluru | collected 2018-09-08
ACAACGTCACCACGGCGTCGGCCTGTTGCCTGGGGGCCCACGAACCGCGTCGACGCGGACGCCGGACCGGACGGGCCGCGCATCGGGCGCGCATTCGGTGGCCACTCGTGAGGGTGGCCACCGCGCGTGATTCGCGTCCGCGCCGAGCCGTCCGGTGTCAGCGGCAGGCGACCTTCTCGAACGGGTAGTCGACGCCGCGTGTCCCGTTGGAGCCCGGGCCCTCGATGCGGGCGTTCAGCCGATCCCCGCTGCGCTGGTAGGTGATGCGCTGCGGGAAGTCGTGCGCCGGGTTCTCGAAGACGGCTCGCTGGTCCCCGCTGGCCGTGAGCGCGAACCGCGTGGGCGCCTGACCCTCGGGCCGGGCCTCGTACACGAGACGACCCTCGACCACGTGCAGCACCGTGAACTCGAAGCTCGCCGGGCGGTTCGGCCTGACGCTTCGGCTCATCCCGAGCATGACGCCGCCCGAGGGCGCCATCCACTGCTCCTCGACGCGCCGCTCTCCCTGGGTGAACGCCCAGCAGCCGGCCATGAACGCCACTGTGTCGAGCGGCGCCGGGACCGGGGCCTGGGCCCCGGTCGGCACGGCCAACGCCGCGGTCAGCAGGCACACGCCAAGCGGAGCGAGGTGACGCGACGGAACTCTGACCATGCGGGAATTGTAGGGGCGGCCGGCCGGCCGCCCCTAGTCCTGCGGGACGGGTGCGTGACGAATCAGCGGGGCTTGGCGGCCCCGCTGGCGAGCGCGCGCTCGAGGATCGCCCCGAGGTCGGTGGAGGCGGCGGCCGCCGCGCGGCGCATCTCGCGGGAGAGCGCCGCCTGCTCGGCGGCCAGCGGCCGCATCTGCTCGCGCAGCTCGGCCATCTGGCGCGCCAGCGCCTCGTGGTCGTCGGCCGCGGCGCCCGCGGCCTCCTGGTGCGCGTGCTGCTCGGCAAGGGCGCGCTCCAGTTCCCGCCGCGCCTGCTCGAGCGCCTCCTGGGCGGCGCGCACCGCATCGGTCGCGGCGCTGGAGACGCCGACGTCCGCCCGCGCCCGGTCGGCGTGGGCACGGGCGCGTTCGGCGGAAGCGCGAGCCCGCTCGGCCGTCGCGCGAGCCCGCTCGGACGTTGCGCGCGCCCGCCCCATCGCCGCCCGCGCCTGCTGCCGGCCGAGCTCGCCCTGCTGGCGCCCGATTTCGCCCTGGCGCCGCCCGATCTCGCCCATCCTCTTGCCGGTGTCGCGCATCGCGGCGAACGCGCGCTCGATCTCCGCCAGCACGGCGGGGTCGCGGACGACGTACTCCCGGCCGTCGCGACGGAAGAAGAACGCGGGCCCCTGGCCAGACGTCCAGTGCGTCCGGTCCTCCCAGTCCGACATGGTGCGGTGCCCGTCGGTGTCGACCATCGCCCACCCGTCGATCGCTTGCCCGCCGACGACGACCGACATCCTCGCCGGAGGCTCGGGAGGCGCCGGGGGAGCGGGTGGCTCGGGTGGGGCGGGCGGCGGCGCGGGAGGCGGCGGCGCCGGCACCTGCAGGTCGACACCGCCTGCGTCCTCCGCCGGCGCAGGCGGCGCCGGGGGAGCGGGTGGCGCGGGCGGGGCGGGCGGCGGCGCACCGGTCCCGGCCACCTGGACTCCCGCCGCCAGCGTGGTCCCGGGGGGCGTGACCTGGGGCGTCCCCGGCCTTGCCACGAGTTGCAGCGGCACCATCGCGATGGCCAGCAGGGCGAGCGCGAGGGCCGCGCGGCCAGTGGCGCGCCGCGCGTTCGGGCTCCAGCGTTCCAGCATGATCAACCTCCGTTTCAGCGAATCGAGCGAGGGAGACGAGGCGGCGGTGGCCACGGCCCGCGCCGGGCGCGCCACGCCGAGTCGAAGCAGCAGCCGGCCGTAGTCGCGGGGCGCCGCGCCCGCGTGCTCGATCACGCCGAGGTCGCAGGCGCTCTCGCGCGCGGCGGCGAACTCGCGCGCCGCGAGCCGGGCGAGCGGGTGCCAGGCGAAGAGGTGCGACGTCAGGGCCGGCCCCCACGCCCACCACCCGTCGCGGCGCTTCACGTGCAGCAGTTCGTGCGCCAGCAACCACGTCAACGACTCGTCGTCGAGCCGGGCCACGTCGCGCGAGGACAGCAGCACGGTGGGGTGCGGCAGCCAGGTCACCTGCGGGGGCACCGGGGCCGGGCTGACGCGCAGGGCCGGGAGTCGGGCGAGGCCGATGCGCCGCGCGGCCTCCGCCGCCAGGGTGCACACCCGATCCCCGCCGGCGCCGGCCTCCCGCAGCCACCGGTGCGTGCGCCACCCGCGGGCGGTCGTGCGCGCGATGACCACGAGGGCGAGCGCCAGCCAGGCGCCGGTGGCGACGGCGCGCGGATCGAGCGGGCGCGCGGTCGCGCCAGCATTCGCCGCGGCGGGTTCGATCTCGGCCGCAACGATGGGCACGGCCACGGGCAGGAGCGCGAGGGTGTCCGTCAGGTCCGGCGACGCCGGGGACGGCGCGGCTGCCGACACCGCGCCGACCTGCGCCTCTCCAGCCTCCGGGAGCAGGGGCAGCGGGACGGGCGTCACCCAGGCCAGGCCGACGAGGAACCGCACGCAGGCCAGCCACCAGGCCGCGGCCATCACCCGGGCCGGCAGGCCGGGCCACAGGCGGACGAGCGCCAGCACGAGCAGCACGAACAGCCCGCCGTCGATCGAGGCGCGCAGCAGGGGGCCGAAGGCCGCCACGCCGGCGTCGTGCAGCACCCAGGCCGCGCTCATCGCCGGGGCTCCTTCCGGCGGGCCTGCAGCCGGTCCACGAGGGCCTCGAGCTCGGCCAGTTCCTCGTCGGACACCTGCGCGTCCTCGACGAGGTACGCCACGACGGGCGACACCTCGCCGTCGAGCGTGTTGCGCACGAAGTCCCGAACGGCGGTCCGCAGCACCTCGCCCGCCGGCGTGCTCGACCGGTAGCGGTAGACGCCGTCCTGCCCGCGCCGCCGCGTCAGGTAGCCCTTCTGCCGCAGCCGCTCCATCATCGTGAGGACGGTGGACCGGGCGAGGCCGCGGTCCGTGCCGTAGGTCTCGGCCACCTCGCCGACGGTGACGCCCGCCCGCTCGGCCACGTGCCGCAGCAGGGCCAGTTCCTGATCGCCGATGGACTTCGCCACGCGGTCGCCCTCCGTGATGACTACAGCTGTCGTCAGCCTAGCGCGTGACGACACGTGTAGTCAATACGGCGGCGCAGGGCCGAAGTTTCCTGCGGGGACGAAATGGAGGTGTGCGGGGACCGGACGGGCCGGCCCGTGCTCCAGGCCCCGGGCCTCGAGTCTCAGGCCTCGAGCAGCCGGCCCGCGTCCATCACCTGGCGGTCGTCGAACCACACGCTGGGCGACAGCACCAGGCCGTCGAGGTGGCTCGCCACGCGCACCGTGCCGCCCATCGACTTGTTGTCGCCGAAGGCGATGTGGATGGTGCCCATCACCTTCTCGTCCTCGAGGATGACGCCGGTGATGATGGCCTTGTCGTTCGTGCCGATGCCGAACTCGGCGACGTTGCGGCCCTCGTCGCCGAAGGGCGCGATCAGGTCGCGCAGGCGCGCGGCGTCCTCGCCGCCCTCGATCGCCGTGGCCAGCCCGTTCTCGATGGTGATGCGGATCGGCGCCTTCAGCATCCCGATGCCGGCCATCGACCCGTCGACGACGACCACGCCCTGCGACTGGCCCTCGAGCGGCGCGAGGTAGGCCTCGCCGGTGGGCAGGTTGCCCCACTGGCCCTTCTCGCGGAACAGGCCGCTGCTCGCGTGCGCGTGCCGGCCGGCGATGGGCAGCGTGACGTCCGTGCCGCCCGGCGCGGTGACGCGGATCACCGAGGTCTGCTCCATGCGGGCGCAGAGGCGCGCCGTCCGCGCCGCGATGGCGTGGTAGTCGGCGCCCATGCAGCGCACCATGATCTCCTCGGTGACGTTGGGCAGCGTCGCGATGCGTGCGCCCCTGGCGCTCGCCGCGCGCCGCGCGTCGGTGTGCGTCAGCGACTTCGAGGTGGGGCAGAGCGCCACGTCGAAGGTGGCCATCAGCCCGGCCACCTCGGCCGGGGGTTCCTCGCCGTTGGTGCGCCGCGGCAGCATCTCCACCAGCAGCACCTCGTTGCCCAGGGCGAGCGCCGCCTGCCGCAGGGCGTACCCGATCCGGCGGAGCTTCTCGTCGGTGACGACGAGCACGCGCTCGCCGGGCTGGACGCCCATGCAGTCGCGAACGCAAACGGTGGCGGCGTGGAGGAGGTCGGCGGCGATGGTCATGGGGGGATTGTAGTCCCTCAGCAGGCTTGCGCCTTGAGGCTTACGCCTTGGGGCCAGAGGTCCCTTTTCACAGACGTCACCCGAGGTCGTCGGCGCTGGTGTTGTTGGCGTTTTCACTTCGCAGCGGCGCGCTACGGGAGGCCCCTCTCCAGCCACGCCCGCAGCTGCCGGAACGCGGCGCCGCGGTGGCTCACCGCGGCCTTGGCGGCCGCCGGCACCTGGGCGAGCGTCAGCCCCATCGGCGGGTGGTAGAAGATCGGGTCGTAGCCGAAGCCGCCGTCGCCGCGCGGGTGGCGCGTGATCTCGCCCTCCACCACGCCACGCGCCTCGAACAGGATGCGGCCGTCTGGCGCGGCCACCGCCAGGGCGCACACGAAGCGGGCGGTGCTGCCCGGCGCCCCGCGCTCGTCGAGCAGGCGGTAGATGTTGGCGAACTTCTCGGGGTAGGTGTCGCCCGGGAAGCGCGCCGAGCGCACGCCGGGCGCGCCGTCGAGGGCGTCGATCTCGAGGCCCGAGTCCTCGGCGACGGTGACCAGCCCCGTGGCCCGCGCGTAGGCGGCGGCCTTGTCGCGCGCGATGGCGGCGAACGTCTCGCCGTGCTCCTCGGGCTCGGCCACCGGGGGCACGTCGGCCAGCGACCGCAGGTCCACGCCCACGCCTCGCAGGACGTCGTGGATCTCGCGGAGCTTGCCGGCGTTGGTGGTGGCGACCAGCAGCGGGCCGGCCACGTCAGCGGCCCAGGATCGGCCCGACGATGGCCCGCTGGTGCGCCACGAGCTGCTCGACGCCGGCGCTGGCGAGTTCCAGCAAGTCGTCGAGCGCCGCGCGCGAGAACGGCGACCCTTCGGCGGTGCCCTGCACCTCGATGTACCGGCCGTCGCCGGTCTTCACCACGTTCATGTCCACCTCGGCCCTGGAGTCCTCGTCGTAGGCCAGGTCGAGCAGCCCCGTCCCGCCGACGATGCCGACGCTCGTGGCCGCCACGTAGTCGAGGATGGGGACCTTCGCGAGGGAACCGGCGTCGCGCAGCTTGCCGAGCGCGAGCACGAGCGCCACGAACGCGCCGGTGATCGAGGCCGTGCGCGTGCCGCCATCGGCCTGGATCACGTCGCAGTCGATCCAGACGGTGCGCTCGCCGAGGGCCTCCATCGCGGTGACGGCCCGGAGAGAGCGCCCGATCAGCCGCTGGATCTCCTGGGTGCGGCCGCCCACCTTGCCCGTGGACGACTCCCGGGCCGACCGGGTCGTCGTCGCGCGCGGCAGCATCGCGTACTCGGCGGTGACCCAGCCCTTGCCGCTGCCGCGCAGGAAGGGCGGCACGCGCTCCTCGACGCTGGCGGCGCAGATGACGCGCGTGCGGCCCACCTCGATCAGCACCGACCCCTCGGGGTGCAGCAGGTAGTTGGGCGTGATGACGGTGGGGCGGAGCTGATCGGGCAGTCGCGTGTCGGAGCGGGTCATGGCGTTGGCGCGTCCTCGGCAGGCCGGCCGGCGGGTGGCCCCTCGGCCCAGCGGTCGCTGCGGGGCAGCGGGTGACGCAGGTCGATGTGGCCGGCCAGCGAGTCCACCTCCTTGCCCTCGACGAGGATCTGCACGCGCTGGATGGCCGGCAGGTTCGACGTGAGGAGGTTGACGATGGTGTAGACGGAGAACAGCTCGTCGAGCGAGCCGCCCGTGTGGTTGGCCGTGGCCTCCCGCGTCAGGTCCACGTAGGCGTCGCCCGACGGCGTGAGGAACACGGCGCGCAGCCCGGTGCCGGCGGGCATCGCGCTCGAGAGCGGCGCGGGCGCGGGCTGCAGCTGCTCGCGGACCAGCGCCTCGGCCTGTTCGACGGTGGTGGCGCCGAACGGCACGTCGCGCTCGACGGCACGCAGGCGCTGTCCGTCCTCCGTCACGTAGAACAGCCGCGCGCGGATCTTGCGCACCGGCGTCTCGGCGGCCGGCGCCGCGGCCGGGGCGGCCACGGGCCGTGGCCCGAACCACTCGGGCAGCCGCACCACGAGGAACCAGCCGGCGAGCACCGCCGTGAGGATGCCCGCCGCGACGATGAGCGAGGCGCGGGTCACCGGCCTGGTCCTGTCGGGCCCGGACCGGCCTGGGCGGCGGGGGCGGGGGCGCCGGGCTGCGCCGCGGGCACGGGCGCGCGCCGGCCGCCTTCGATGTAGCCGCGGAAGCCGGTGATGGCGTCGTACAGCGCGGCGACGAGCAGCGACTGGTGGGCGGGCGAGCCGAGCCGCTGCTCTTCGTCGGGGTTGGTGAGGAACCCCATCTCCACGAGCACGGCCGGCATGTTGGCGCCGACGAGCACGCGGAACGGCGCCTGCTGGATGGCCCGCGCGCTCATCGGCACGCGGGCGCGCAGCTGCTTCTCCACGAGGTTCGCCAGCACGGCGGAATCCTCGAGGTGGCGCGCCTGGGCCATCTCCCACAGGATGAGTTCCACCTGGCGGTCGCCGCCGCCCATGGCGGGCACGGTGACGCGATCGGGAGCGGCGTCGCGGGCGGCGCGCTCGCCGTACTCGTCGAGGCTCAGGTAGAACACCTCGGCCCCGGCCGGCGCCGGCGACACCGAGGCGTTGGCGTGCAGGCTCACGAAGAGGTCGGCCTTGTTGTTGTTGGCCAGGGCGGCGCGCTCGTCGAGCGACACCGTCTGGTCGCCGTCGCGCGTCAGCAGCACGCGCAGGCCGAGCCGCGCCTCGATCGTGGCCTTCAGCTGGCGCGCCACCGCCAGCGTGACGTCCTTCTCCAGCGTGCCGGTCACCCCGCGGGCGCCCAGCTCGTCGCCGCCGTGGCCCGGGTCGAGCACGATGGTCCGCACCGCGTTCACGGGGCCCTCGAACACGGGCAGCGCCGGCAGTTCGCCCGCGGCCGGGCCCGCCGGCTGCGTGCCCGGCGCCGCGGCCTGGCCGGCCGTGGCGGCGCCCCCCGCGCCGAGGATGTCGATGACGACGCGGGTGCTGCCGGCATCGACGGGGACGTCGGAGGCCCGGAAGCTCGCGAACCGCGGCCCGAGGTCGATCGCGATCGCCGGCGGGCTGTCGAGCACGCGCACCGCGCCCACCAGGTCGTTGGCGGCGTGCGGCCCGACGTCGGCATCGAGGGCATCGGCGGTGAAGCGCAGCAGCAGCCGGCCCTGCTCCTGCACGACCGCGTGCTCGGTGCGCGGGGCGATGTCCACCGTCACCCGCTGCGTGCCGGCCTGCAGGTCGCTGCGCACCACCACGCGCGGCAGCGAGACGTCGCCGACGAGCAGCAGGCGCGCGGCGCGGCGGTACTCGGCGCGGGTGTCGAGCACCAGCGGCAGGCCGCGGGCGACGAAGTCGAGCGGCACGAGCCACGCGCGCCCGTCCTTCACCGGCGGGGGCAGCGACACGAGCCGGCCGCCGGAGGACACCAGCCCCTGCGACGACATCACGAGGGTGCGGCCCCGCCCCGACACCGTGAGGCCCCCGGCGAGCGTGTCCTCGCGCACCTGCAGCTGGAAGACCGCGGCGAGATCCTCGAGCGCCACCATCTCGCGGCCGTCCACGGCGCGCACCGCCACCTGCTGGCGGCCGTCCGGCGTGACGACGGTGATCGCGGCCCGTCCGCCGGGCTGGGCGAGCAGCCAGGTTGCCGCCGACAGGATCAGGGCCAGGGCACAGGCAGCCGGGCGGGCGTGACGGAATGGGTGCATGCGGGACGTCGTCTGGCGTGGGGCGTGGGGAGCCGCCGAACCCGACGATTCTACCGCGGGACTGCGGGCCCGCGGCGCGTGCGGCGGTCCGGGGGCGCGCTGCACGGGAGGCGCAGGCCGCGGCGCGCCGCGCCGGGGGACTGCCTGTCGTTCAGTGGACAATACGGCATGGCCCCGCCCGTCCTCGACCACACCCACGACCCCTCGGCGCGCGCCTGCGTCGCGTCGGCCAACCGTCCCGACACCGACTTTCCCATCCAGAACCTGCCGCTCGGGGTGTTCGACGAGGGGGGCGGGCGCCGCATCGGCGTGGCCATCGGCGACGAGGTGCTCGACCTGGCGTCGGCCGCCAGCGACGGCCTGCTCGACACCCTCGACCTGCCGACGATCGAGGCGCTGCGCGCGCCCGCGCTCAACGCGCTGATGGCGCTCGGGCCCGAACCCTGGCGGCGCGTGCGGCACGCGGTGTTCGGCCTGCTGCGCGAGGGCGCGCCGCGCGCGCCCGCCGCCCGGCCGCACCTGCGGCCGGGCCACGAGGTCCGCCCGGTCCTGCCCGCCATCGTCGGCGACTACACCGACTTCTACGCCTCGATCGATCACGCCACCAACGTGGGACGCATGCTGCGGCCCGACCAGCCGCTGTACCCCAACTATCCCTGGGTGCCGATCGGTTACCACGGCCGTGCGTCGTCGGTGGTGGTGAGCGGCACGCCGGTCCCGCGGCCGGTCGGGCAGGCGCGGCTCGGGCAGGCGCCGGCACCCATCGTCGGCCCCTCGCGGCGGCTGGACTACGAACTCGAGCTCGGGTTCTACGTGGGGCCGGGCAACGCGCTCGGCGAGCCGGTGCCCATCGCGGCGGCGCCCGAGCGCCTCTTCGGCGTGTGCCTGCTCAACGACTGGTCGGCGCGCGACCTCCAGGCCTGGGAGTACCAGCCGCTCGGGCCGTTCCTCGCCAAGAGCTTCGCCACGTCGGTGTCGCCCTGGGTGATCACGCTGGACGCGCTGGCGCCCTTCCGCGTGGCCGCGCGCCAGCGGGGCGAGGGGGAGCCGGCGCCGCTGCCGTATCTCCACGACGAGGCCGACCAGCGGACGGGCGCGCTCGACCTCACGCTGGAGGCGTGGATCTCGACGCGCGCGATGCGCGAGGCGGGCGTCGCGCCGGTGCGCCTCAGCCGCAGCCGGGCCCGCGATCTCTACTGGACTCCCGCGCAGATGCTGGCCCACCACACCTCGAACGGCTGCAACCTCCGGCCCGGCGACCTGTTCGGCAGCGGCACCGTGTCGGGCCCGGCGCCAGACATGCGCGGGTGCCTGCTCGAGCTGACGTGGCGCGGCAGCGAGCCGGTGTCGCTCCCGCTGGGCGAGACGCGGCGCTTCCTCGAGGACGGCGACGAGGTGATCTTCCGCGGCTACGCCGAGGCGCCGGGGCGCGCGCGCATCGGGCTGGGGGAGTGCCGGGGGGTGATCGTCGGGCCGCGGTGATCCTGAAGCGCTTTCGCCCGACTGGCGCACGGTGGCCCAGAGGATCCCCGTGCGCGCGGTTTGGTGGGAGCCATCGCGCGAGTTCGAGAGTCATAAGAGATGCTGGCAACGATTGGCCTCTCTTCCGTCATGACCCTCCTCCTCGTCCTCGCCCTCCTCTGCGGCCTCGTCGGCACCGCCGGTCTCATGCGCGAACTCGCGGAAGACCTCGGCTCCGGCGCACGGTAGGGTCGGCGCGCCTTCCGCCGGCATCGAACGCCAGCCCACTCCAGCAGGCGTGCGGGCCGGTTTCACCCGGCCCCTGCGACCGACGGTCGGGGCGACCTCGCGGAGGTGGCCGCCACGCCAGGCCCCCTACCAATCGTGGACGTCACGCGGTAACCTGCTGCGTTTCCGCCGGGCCCGTGGGGCCGACCGACGACCTGCATGAAGACGATCAACGAACGACTCGCCGAGGAACTCGGCGTCCGCGTGGCCCAGGTGGACGCCACCGTGGCGCTGCTGGACGACAAGGCCACCGTGCCCTTCATCGCGCGGTACCGCAAGGAGGCCGCCGGCGGCCTCGACGACACCCAGTTGCGGGCGCTCGAGGAGCGCCTCGGCTACCTGCGCGAGCTGGAGGAGCGCCGCGCCGCCATCCTCGCGAGCATCGAGGAGCAGGGCAAGCTCACGCCCGACCTGCGGGCGGCCATCGAGGCGGCCGACACCAAGGCGCGCCTGGAAGACCTCTACCTGCCCTACAAGCCGAAGCGCCGGACCAAGGCGCAGATCGCGCGTGAAGCGGGCCTCGAGCCGCTCGCGCTCGCGCTGCTCGCCGACCCGACGCTGGTGCCCGAGGCGGCCGCCGCGCCGTACGTGGACGCGTCGAAGGGCGTGGCCGACGCCCCCGCCGCGCTCGAGGGCGCCCGCTGGATCCTGATGGAGCGCTTCGCCGAGGACGCCGAACTCGTGGGCGGCCTGCGCGAGTTCCTCTGGGAGCGCGGCGAGTGGACGTCGAGCGTCATCGACGGCAAGCAGCAGGAGGGCATCAAGTTCTCCGACTACTTCGCCGCGGGCGAACCCGTGAAGGCCATGCCCTCGCACCGCGTGCTGGCGCTGCTGCGCGGGCGCAACGAGGGCGTCCTGCGCGTCACCGTGACCTTGCCCGAGGTGGAGGGCGCCGCGGGCCCCACGGAGCCCGAGCGCCGCATCGCCGGCAAGGTCGGGATCGAAGCCAGGGGGCGGGCCGCCGACCCCTGGCTCGCCGAGACCGTGCGGTGGACGTGGAAGGTGAAGCTGATGGCGCACCTGTCCTCGGAAATCGAGCAGCGGCTGCGCGAGCAGGCCGAGGACGAAGCAATCAGGGTCTTCGGCCGCAACGTGAAGGACCTGCTGCTCGCGGCGCCCGCCGGGCAGCGCGTGACGATGGGGCTCGACCCGGGCATCCGGACGGGCGTGAAGGTGGCGGTGGTCGACGGCACGGGGAAGCTCCTCGACACCGCCACGGTGTTCCCGCACCAACCGCGCAACGACTGGGACGGCGCGCTGCGCGCGCTGGCCGCGCTGTGCGCCAAGCACGGCGTCCAGCTCGTCGCGATCGGCAACGGGACGGCCTCGCGCGAGACCGACAAGCTGGCGGGGGACCTCATCGCGAAGTACCCGCAGGCCCACCTCACCAAGGTCATCGTCTCGGAGGCGGGCGCCTCGGTGTACTCGGCCTCCGAGCTGGCGGCGCAGGAGTTCCCCGACGTGGACGTGTCGCTGCGCGGGGCGATCTCCATCGCGCGGCGGCTCCAGGATCCGCTCGCCGAGCTCGTGCGCATCGAGCCGAAGGCGATCGGCGTCGGGCAGTACCAGCACGACGTCAGCCAGGCGCAGCTCGCCCGCACGCTCGACGCCGTGGTGGAGGACTGCGTCAACGCCGTGGGCGCCGACGTGAACACGGCCTCGGCCCCGCTGCTGGCGCGGATTTCCGGCCTGTCCCCCTCGCTCGCGAAGAACATCGTCGCCTTCCGCGACGAGCACGGGCCGTTCCGCAAGCGGTCCCAGTTGCTCAAGGTGCCTCGGGTGGGCGACCGCACGTTCCAGCAGGCCGCGGGGTTCCTGCGGATCGTGAACGGCGACAACCCGCTCGACGCCTCGGCCGTCCACCCCGAGGCCTACCCGGTGGTCGAGCGCATCGTCGAGAAGACGGGCCTCCCCGTGCGCGAGTTGATCGGCAGGTCGGCCGTGCTCCGGGCGCTCAGGCCCGACGACTTCGTGGACGCGCGGTTCGGCCTGCCGACGGTGAAGGACATCCTGGCCGAACTGGAGAAGCCGGGGCGTGACCCGCGGCCCGAGTTCCGGACGGCCGCCTTCAAGGAGGGCGTCCACGAGATCACGGACCTGCAGCCCGGGATGCTGCTCGAGGGCGTGGTGACCAACGTCGCCAACTTCGGCGCGTTCGTGGACGTCGGGGTGCACCAGGACGGCCTGGTCCACGTCTCGCAGCTCGCCGACCGGTTCGTGAAGGACCCCCGCGAGGTTGTGAAGGCGGGCGACATCGTCAAGGTGAAGGTGGTGGAGGTGGACCTCCCGCGGCGCCGCATCGCGCTCACGATGAAGCTGCGGGAGCCGGCGGCGCCGCCGGCGATGCGCGCTCCCGGCGTGCGCGGGGGGGGTGCGCGGCCTGGGGCGCCGGCCCGCGGGGGGGCGGGGGGGGCGGGGGCGGGCGCGGGGGGCGGGC
>JADHED010002624.1_pt1 | contig 12106 bp, 9 predicted proteins | sample 8952041 | NCBI WGS metagenome assembly JADHED01 (sample SAMN16124423, study PRJNA663239) | bioreactor sludge metagenome | isolation source: sludge (control) | place: India:Bengaluru | collected 2018-09-08
GCGGGTATGTGGTTGATGAATTGCTAAGTCACGGTCACGAAGTAGTAGGTATCGATAATTTTTCTAAATATGGAAAAATTGAAAAATCCTACGACAAACATCCAAAGTATACCTTTGTTGAAGGTGATGCTAAAAATGTCGGTTTAATGAAAGAATTAATTGCCGATTGTGACACGGTATTAGCATCGGCGGCTATGATTGGTGGAATTTCTTATTTCCATGAATTTGCGTATGATCTGTTAGCTGAAAACGAACGTATCATGGCCTCAACATTTGATGCCGCTATCTGGGCGTTCAAAAATAAAAAGTTGAAAAAAATCAACGTTCTCAGTTCGTCAATGGTTTATGAATCTGTAGATACATTCCCAACTAAAGAAGGTTCTGAGCGTACAAACCCACCACCATTGTCTACATATGGTTTCCAAAAACTAGCTTGTGAATACTACTGCCAAGGCGCTTGGGAACAGTTCAAATTGCCATACACTGTGATTCGTCCATTTAACTGCGTGGGTACGGGTGAAAAACGCGCACTTTGCGATAAAGAAATTTTCTCTGGAAACGTGCAGTTGGCTATGAGCCACGTGGTTCCGGATTTAGTTCAGAAAATCTTAAAAGGCCAAGATCCACTCCACATCCTTGGGGATGGCGGCCAGGTTCGTCACTATACATATGCTGGCGACTTAGCTCGTGGTATCCGTATCTGCATTGAAAATGAAAAAGCGATTAACCAAGATTTCAACATCTCGACTCCAGTGTCTACGTCGGTAGTAGAATTAGCTGAAGTTATTTGGAAAAAATTGAAGCCAGGCGTTCCTTTTAAATATGTATCTGATAAACCATTTAAATATGATGTTCAGAAACGTGTTCCTGATGTTTCAAAAGCTAGAGACATTTTAGGTTTTGAGGCAAAAACAGATCTAAATACAATTTTAGAGGAAGTTATTCCTTGGATTAAAAAACAAATCGAGATCGGCGGCATTTAGGAATGTCTAAGGTTAATATTGTAATCCCAGTTTATAACGAAAAAGGTAATATAGGACGGGCCTTAACTCTGATAAAAGATCAAGTTAAGGTGCCTTTCAAAGTTACGATTGTTTATGACTTGGACAATGATACATCATTGCCAGAGGCTCGGGAGTTTAATGAAAAATTAAATTTGGACGTAGTATATTTAAAAAATATCTACGGACGTGGTGCTTTGAATGCGATTAAGTCTGGTCTAAATACGAGCGATACTCCCTACACAATTATTACGATGGCGGATCTTTCAGATCCTCCACGTGTAATTAATGATATGGTTAGTATTGCTCAAACCAACCGAAGTGATATAGTTTGCGGTTCACGTTATATGGCGGGTGGTTCCCAAGGCGGTGGATGTAATTTAAAAAGCTTCTTATCGCGAGCAGCTGGTTTATCTTTATATTACCTATTTGGCGTTCCAACTCATGATGCAACGAACTCGTTTAAACTCTATTCACAGCGCCTGCTGAAAAATATCACGATTGAATCTAAAGGCGGTTTTGAATTAGGTTTGGAGTTAGTCGTTAAAGGACACTTACAAGGGTACTTGGTTCATGAAACGCCAACGACTTGGGAAGATCGTTCTGAAGGGCAAAGTCGATTTCAACTGTTTAACTGGTTGCCGAACTACTTGAAGTGGTACTTTTTGGCAGTTAAAGGTCGTTTCACAAAACGTCCTTCTTTGAATAAAGCCGTATAGTTAGTTCTTTAAGAAAATTAATTTTATATCTTTAGATTGTAGATGGTGGATAATTTCTTTTAGTCCACTTGGATAGATATCGGCACAAATGTCGCCGGTATCCATTTGGATGATTTTGTTTACGCATTCCTTACCACGATTTCGTTGGGTATTAACGCCGCTATAATAGTCTTCAGTATTTTTGTAACTACCGAACGTCATATTTAAAACTAACAAAACAAGTGCAATCGACGCTATTCGCAGTTTTTTACTGTTCAAAGTAAATCCCAGAGATAAAACGGAAACGAAAAAATAAGTTGAGAACTGAAAGTAGCGACTAGATAACGCTTGTTCGAAACCAAATCCTGCGCGTGATAGCGAGATCGTAAAGAGCATCCCCAGAGTCGTTATGGCTGTTAAAGCAAGAAACGTTTGCGCAAAATTTAACTTCACCCTGTCTCTAATCAATAGGTAAACCACAGTCGCGGTGTAAACAAGTATTGTCACGCCAGCCAAAAAGCTATCTGACGAAACTCGGCCGGATCCAAGTGAAACAATACTAGAGAAATGCTTCCAAAACTCAAGAGCAAATGGCCAAACAATTTTGGGATGGTGGGGGGGCTTCACATAATGAATAAAATAAGAAAGTGTTGCTGCAAGTCCCGAGATGGCAAATAAGCTGTCTTTAATTATACTGTCTTTGTTTTTTAAAAAGAAATTCTTGAATATGAGATACATCATCAGTACCCAAACGGCGATTACACCAGAACCTAAAGAATAAATAATTGAAAACGGTAAAATAACGGCCCATATATTATCTAATTTGGAACGGCTATTTTTAGTTAAAATATATGTAGATAGAAAGCTAAAAAATATAACCAAATGCCACTGGATTTGAAATGGCCAAAAATGATTTTCAAAGTTTAAGGGAGACAACAATAAAAACGATGTGAAAAACGCAAGCCATGCGTGATTTTTCCCGCGTGTGTTTCTTAAGAAAAATATAAGCGTAAATACATAGAAGCAAAAATTAATAAATTGCAAAAGTAGAACATCGAAGCCAAGTTTAAAGTAAAGAGCAAATACCAGTTTGGTCAGCGCTAGTCGGTGTTCGTTATGCTGTTCAAATAAAGAATGCCAGCTAGGGTTTAGCAAGAAACTATTTTCCCTTAAAAACTCCCACTCATCGCCGTAAGGAATTTGGACCGAATTGACATAGATGAAATAAAAATGCAGCACAGATATAAACGCTATAAATGAATAAAGTATTGAGTTCTTTTCGGTAAGGTTTTTAAACGTTAATTTATTCAACATCGTTATTGTATTTTTTGAAAGTTAAGTCCTGTGTTGAAAACTAAACCATCGCCATTTCTATATTTAAGAGCCGGGTTGCCCACTTTGAAAATGAAACAATCATGCACCCAGTGCTTTTGTACGTGTTCGGACTGAACGCCCTGTGCAATCGATAATGTTAATAGATAATCACCATTTGTGATGTGCGGGAACTCAAAAGAAATCCGATACGTATGTTCGCCTTTTGCAATAGTTTCAAGTTTCGTGTCATTTACGTAACTATTGCCGCCAAAACACGCGCGGCCTAAGCGATCGGTTACAACAAAGCCAATAATTGGATCAGTGACCGTGTTAATTGCAGTGATTTTTAAATCGATAGATATTTTTTCACCGCCCATAAATAGCGACGGTGTCCCGCTGTTTTGGTCTTCGATTTTGAAAGAGCTAATCACCGCTTCTCTATCGCCGAATGATTCGAATTTTTCTGTATCGATCCAGTTTACACTTGGAGCTTTAGTTTCTTCTTTAGAATCAGAAACCATTCCATATATCATAAACGACGTGTATTCTTTCGTAATGTCTCTGGGCGGCCCCATGGCAATGATTTTTCCTTCATTGATCCACATACACCAGCTACAAAACGTGTTGATTGTGGTTAGGTCGTGACCCACAAAAATTACAGTCTTTCCTTGTTGAAAAAAATCTTGGATTTTTCTTAAACACTTTTGCTGAAAGCGGATGTCGCCCACACTGAGAGCTTCGTCTACAATTAGAATATCTGGATCAACATTAATAGCGACGGCAAAGGCTAAACGAACAAACATACCGCTTGAGTACATTTTTACTGGTTGGTGAATAAATTCACCAATGTCTGCGAAATTTAGGATGTCATCAAGACGAGCATTCATTTCGGCTTCAGAGAAACCCATCAAAGAGCCATTCAAAAATACGTTTTGGATTCCAGTTAGTTCAGGATTAAAGCCAGCACCTAATTCTAGGAGAGCCGCAATTTTACCGTTTCTCTGACATGTGCCTGAGGTTGGCGTTAGGACACCCGTCAAAATTTTCAATAATGTCGATTTTCCGCTGCCATTTTTTCCGATAATGCCAAGAACTTGGCCTTTTGGAATTTCGAAACTTAGATCTTTTAAGGCTTCGAATCGAGTGTGATAAGCCTTTCGAAATGGATTCAATGTTTCTCGAAGGCGGTCACTTGGTTTTTTATATAGCTTGTAACTTTTGTTGAGGTTATCAACTTTAAAGGCCAGCTGAGGCGAATAGGGTGACGTCATAATACATCCGCAAAATGGGGGCGAAGTCGGCTAAACAGATATTGGCCGAACAAACCAACAAGAATCGTTAAAACCCAGAAATAAAGTGACTGAGACGGTTTATCCCAAAACCAAATTTTATCTACAAGTGAATCTCTGAAGCCGGTTACGATATAACTTACCGGATTTAGAAAATTTATAAATTTAAGCTTCTCCGGTAATTGTTCAGGGGACCAAAAAATAGGTGTTCCCCAGAAACCAAACTGTAATCCCATAGAAATGATTTGCCCAAGATCGCGATAGAAAACAACGACGGCCGATGTAAGGCTGCTAATGCAAAGTACAAGAAAGACTGTGCATGCGATGTAATAGATGATTTGAATCCAGTGAATGTCAGGAGTAAAGCCGTAAACAACGAACAATGTGAGCATAATAAACGTTAGAAAAATAAACGGAATGCCGGCTGCAAATATTTTGATCAACGGAAGAAGCTCAACTTTGAAAACAACCTTTTTAACAAGAAACGATTTCTCAATGATGGAGTTGGCGGCTGATTGAACTGAATCCGAAAAAAATGTCCAAGGGAACATGCCGGTAACTAGCCAAAGTATAAAAGGGATGCCTTGTTTGGGAGATGATTTGAAACCAAATTCAAATGCAAACCACATAATTCCCAGGTTGGCTAAAGGCATAATGAACGCCCATAAAACCCCAAGGGTTGAGCCGAGATACCGACTTCGGAAATCACTCTTAACGAGATTCCAGATCAAGTGCTTTTGAGTCGCAAATGCAGAGAAAAATGAAAACATAACTTGCTGAATCTAGCAGAAACTTTGGGTATTTTCTTTCAACAATTAAAAATAACGCACACGCTACGGCTTTCCAATTTTCACGGGGGTGCCTAGCGTGAGAGGATCGATAGAGTTTACCTTTATTAAATATGAATCGAGTTCATCCAATTCCATATTCAAAAACTTTAGTGTGGGACCTTTTTTGATGAAATCAGAAATAACTATATAATCAGGTTTGGTCTCTCTAAATTTCTCTTGCATTCGGTGTAAGGGAAGTCGAAACAAACCGCCAACTGTATGCGAAAGCAAAAAGTAGCGATGAACTAGGCAATTAAATCCCATGTTACTAATGGACTCATCAATATCTCCTAAAATAAGAATCCGACTATTTTTTGAGATCTGTGATGCTACTTGATCTTGTAAGCGAACCGAATCCGAAAAGCTTGGGTTGCTAGACATTCTCCAATCATGGAAGTTTAAACCTCTGATTTCGTGGTGAGTGCTTTTTACTTGATGGATAAAAAGCCCAAAAACTATGCAAGCAAAAACAGCTAGTCCCTTCTTACTCACCTTAGAGAAATTCTGAACTAATTCATGCGCAATAAATATACCTAGGACAAAAAACGTCGGCGTCACATAACGACCCAGACTATGAGATTGATGACTAGTCATTTCTAAAACGTAATACCCAATATTGATACCCGGGAAAATAAAAAGGGCGGCAAGATACATGCGTGATATAGGGAGAACCGATTTCCATCGAAATACGGCGTAAACAAACGCGAATAAATAGAAAGAGAACATAAGAGAATGCTCGTTAAAAAGAAATAGTAACGTCTCTTCGATATACTTAATTCGGTCGAGGAGAGAACCGTTCAGGGCCCTCTTTTCATCGATGAGTGGAATTGTAATAGAATAATCCCATATAAATGATCTATAGAAAAAATGTGAACTTAAAAGAAATATAGGGAATAGAAACCATGCATTGAATTTCAATCTTCTATTTTTGAAAAAAGACCTTTCTGCTAAAATAATAAATGGGATAAGGAAGACGGTGTATATTTTGAAAGGGCCTTTAATAAAAGCTATCCCAAGGGCAATTGTAATGAGTAAGGCAATTTTCTTGCCTTGCCATTCTGAAGAAGATGGGATTCGAAGCACGCTAAAAAAAAGTGTAAAACAGAAAATAGTGAAAGCTTCAGCATAAGAAATGACGCTTAAATTCCATAAAGAAGCAAAAATACAAAGGCAAATAAAGGCTATTGCGAGGTTCAGAAGGTGACGTTTCGATGTGTGCGAAGAAATAATCAAAAGTGAGCATAAAGATAAGTAAAAAACAGAAAACAAACCTGTCGCTTCTTCTTTTATACTTCCTAATAGTTGATAAAACGTTGCAAATTGCAAGGGGACAAAAGACGTGTAATCGAAGTAATTATTTACATCATTGGCGATGCGAAGGCGGTTATGCAAATAGATTTCTTTGGCATCCACAAGCCAATAGGTGAAATGGTCCCAGGATGGAAAAAAATAGGTGCTTTTAAGAATGACTAAAAATGTGGCGTAAAGGAATATAAAAAACAGTGGTAGCGTAAATGGGTATGAGTGCGGTGAGGATTGAATAAGATTCTTAATGTTTTTGTAAGAAATTAGACTGCATACTAGAATAAAAGAGCTAAGGGCTATCAAAGCTGGAGTTAGCATGACTCCAAAGTGGGTAATGGAGAGAAGAATTGCGAAGAAAGAAAATAGACCGATTGCCAATGCATGAATATGTAAAGCAAACTTCGTTTCTAGACGATCACTTAAATCCAGCCATAGGGCAATATTGAGCCCGAGCGACCAGCTAATAAAGAAAATGACTAAAAATGAAATGAAAACCACCAGTAAGCCCGCCAATTGAAAAGATTTATTCTATAAAAGGAGATTGTCAATAGCCTTTATTTTGATATATTCAGCAGGATCAAATGTCACGGGGCGGGGGTTCCAATGGATATAGGCGCTACTGTAAAAAAATACGAAAACAAGAGTGCCGTGATTGGCGTAATCGGTTTGGGATATGTAGGATTGCCACTTATCTTACGATTTGTTGAAGAAAAGTTTAAAGTGATCGGTTTTGATATTGATCAATCGAAGATCGACTCCTTAAATAAAGGAGAAAGTTATATCGCTCACATTCCTTCTGAAAAGGTTATGTTTGCTTCTAAAGCTGGATTCAAAGCAACCGCAAATTTCGCAACTGCCGCGGAATGTGATGCATTGATAATTTGTGTTCCAACTCCTTTGAATAAATATAGGGAACCTGATTTGAGTTATGTAGAAAAAACTGCTCAGCAAATAGCTCCTTATCTGCGCAAAGGGCACCTTGTCTCATTGGAGAGCACGACATATCCTGGTACTACAGACGAATTGGTATTACCGATTCTCGAAAAGCACGGGTTAAAAGTCGGTAAAGATATATTTTTAGTTTTCAGCCCGGAAAGAGAAGATCCAGGAAATGCCCATTTTGGAACAAAGACCACTCCCAAAGTATGCGGTGGTATCACGGAAGATTGTTTGGCCATCGGCAAAGCCATGTATGAGCAAATTATTGATAAGGTGGTCCCTGTTAGCTCTACGCGCGCTGCTGAAATGACTAAGCTACTCGAGAATATTCATCGGTCAGTTAACATTGGATTGGTAAACGAAATGAAAATTGTTGCGGATAAAATGGGGATTGATATTCATGAAGTGATTCGTGCAGCAGCAACCAAACCATTTGGTTTCACTCCATATTATCCTGGACCTGGTTTGGGAGGACATTGTATTCCAATAGATCCTTTTTATTTAACTTGGAAGGCCAGAGAGTATGGCGTTCACACGAAATTTATCGAACTTGCGGGTGAGATCAACACCAGTATGCCTAATTGGGTGGTTTCTAAAATTTCATATGCATTGAACAGTCAAAAAAAATCGGTGAAAAACAGTAGTATTTTAATATTAGGAATCGCATATAAGAAAAATATTGATGATTGTCGAGAATCTCCTGCTTTTGAAGTGATGAAACAGTTATCTCAACTAGGCGCCAATTTAAGCTACTCTGATCCTTTTATTCCGGCAATTCCCCCAAATGAGCATTTTTATCTCCCTTTACGTTCTGTTCAATTGACGAGCGATACGCTTTCGAATTTTGATTGCGTCGTCGTTGTAACGGATCATGTAAAGTTCGACTTTGAAATGATTAAAAGTCACAGTCAGTTGATAGTTGACACCCGAGGCATCTATAAATCGGGAATCGATAGGATTATCAAGGCTTAAATGTGGTGTCGTTATGAATTTGATTATTGCCTTTCCTTGCCTTAATGAAGAACTAACAATTTACGAAGTCTTGCAAAGAATTCCTAAGCAATTGCCAGGTATTTCGCGGATTGAATTGGTTGTGATTGATGATGGTTCGGTGGACAAAACGGCTGAAAAAGCGAAAATGGCCGGAGCGACTGTAATATCACACAGAAAAAATAAGGGCTTAGGAGCCGCATTCCAATCAGCGATTCAATATTGTATCGATAGTGGTGCAGATATTTTGGTGACAATGGATGGAGATGGGCAGTTTAGTCCTGATGATTTGCCGGAAATTATTCGACCTGTAGTCTCGGGTGAAGCCGATATGGTCACGGGATCAAGATTTATCAATAAGGCCAATATTCCTTCAAATATTCCTGGTATAAAGCTATGGGGCAATCGCCGCATGGCTTATTTAATTTCCACGCTAGTGGGAAACAAAATTCATGATGCGGCTTGTGGATATCGTGCATATAGCTCTAAGTCTTTTTTAAATTTAAATTTGTTAGGAAAGTACACCTATACCCAAGAAACTTTACTTGATTTGAGTTATAAAAATCTAAACATTCAAGAAGTTCCTATTTCAGTGAAATATTTTGAAGGACGTAAAAGTCGTGTTGCCGGGAGTATTTTGAAATATGCATTCAATACTTCAAAAATTATTTTCCGAGTCTATCGAGATTACTTTCCGTTGCGTTTCTTTTGGTTTTTTTCTTTGATGTTTATGCTAACTAGCCTTCCTTTGGGTTTGTTTTTCCTCAACCATTATATCCAAACGGGCGGTTTTTCTGGCCAATTGTGGTCAGGATTTTTATCAGGTTTCTTTTTGATTTTATCTTTGACGTTTTTCGTAGTTGGCTTGGTGGTTGATTTATTGGACCGTATTCGTGTGAATCAAGATCGCACTCTTTACTGGTTAAAAGAACAAAAACATCGATTGGCAAAAAAGTAACTTAAAGATTACGTTCGACTTGTTCAAAAATGACAAAATCGGATTTTTTAGCGATTTCATCCCAATTGGCATTTTTTTCTTCAGCCCAATGCAAGTCGCTTTCGAGCTTATATTGAAATTCAAAAAAAATTCTTAAGCTAATATAAAATGAGTCCCGAAAAATGGAATAGCTAAGCTCAGGTTTGGGAAACTGAGGTCTTTTATACGTAAAGTTTCCTTTTTCTTTTATCCAGCCTGCCAAGTTCATCATTCTTAACAAGTCGCCGGGAAACGATTCGTCCGTAGGAGAAAGATGAAAATCGTCGATAGGTGTCGGAAGATAGTTTCTATTTTTTGTTTCTTCGTAGAGAGATGTCATCACAGCATTGTAAATATGGTATGCGGCATACACGTTCCAATGCGAATCTGTATTGTAGTAGAGTTGATAGGTAGACTTTAAATTCTGTAAAATGCGTTTTGAATCGACAACCAATATGTTTTTAGAAGTTTTCATTTTCTCAATTAATTGATCATAACGGGATATCGGAGATATTTTTTTTGTTGCCCAATCCGGCAAAAATTCAGGATAAATGGATTGTTTATTAGGGCCGACAAAGAAAATGTATGGAATTTTCTTTTCTTTTAAAAGTTTTGCTCTTTGCTCATGAAATTGAAATTTTGCTTCAAGTTCTTCGGGTGTATATGGCGTGGCATTTCTATATGTGCTATTGGCCTTGTCATCTTCATAAAATAGCCAATTGTTCTCTCCGATAAACACTTTTTCAGAGGATGAAATGTGAAAAAGTGTATATCGAACAACAGCATTGGTATGAATAAGGATATTTCTTAGTTTGAAATTATTTTGATAGAAATCTTCAAATTCTTTTATGTAACTCCATTCCCATTTCAATTTTGGAAATTTTGGTTTGTTTCTGTATTCGGCATTATTTTCATATATTTCAATATCAAAAAACTGAAGAGACAATTGAAACAAAGAGACTAAAATAAATACGGTTACTAAAAGTCTGTTGAAAGAAAGTTTCATTTTAAATTTATCCCTTTAAAACCTAAAGTAAATAAACGGGTTGTAGGTTCCATTTGCCAAATAGCTAAGCGAAATAATATAGAGCAATATCGAAGAAGCAATTAAAAGCATTTGTCTTTTTTGAGAAAGCGTACCGCTGGATTCTATCTGCGAATCAACTAGAAAAAAGCGTTCAAGAAAGTTAGGCCTCATTAGTATAATTGCTAAAATAATGTTTAGAAAGATCTCAGGATTAAACAAATAACCTACCGGCAACCACTCTGTTTTGGGGGCGCTCCCAAGCATGGCTTGATAGTAGTATGAAATCTGATGAAGATTCTCGGAGCGGAATAATACCCAGCCAATTGTGACCAATAAAATTGTGATTGCGTTTTTAGCAAGTGCTGGAAGGTGAACTGGTTTTCCTCGATATGAGTACCATTTTTCTATAACTAACAGTATCCCGTGATATATTCCCCATAGGGCGAAGTTCCAACTTGCCCCATGCCATAAGCCACAAAGGAAAAAAACTGTAAACAGATTCAAATAGTTTCTAAATTTAGAACAACGGCTTCCTCCGAGCGGAATAAAGAGGTAGTCCCTAAACCAGCTGGATAAAGAAATATGCCAACGCCTCCAGAAATCTGTAACAGATAAGGCACTGTAGGGATGGTTGAAGTTTTCTAAAAAATGGAATCCGAAAATACGAGCTAAACCAATTGCCATGTGAGAATACCCGCAAAAATCAAAATAGATTTGAAAAAAATAAGCAAACGCACCTATCCATGAGAGGCTGGTGGTTAGTTGATCTTGGCTAAGACCATAAATGCGGTCGGCGATGAGCCCCATATTATTAGAGATAAGAATTTTAAAAGAAAGTCCCCAGATAAACCGGCGGATGCCATATGAAACATCATGTGCGGAGATCAAACGCACATTCATTTCGCTAGCAATATCTTTATAACGAACTATGGGGCCCGCTATCAATTGTGGAAAAAAGCTTTTGTAAAGACCCATTTTAAAAATGTTTTTTTGAGCTGATATTTGTCCACGGTAAATATCAATTAGGTAGGAAATAATCTGAAAAATAAAAAAGGAAACACCAATGGGTAGGTGAACGGGCTCAGTTTTGACTGGGGGGCCGATGTGAGTCGTTTCTAAAAAGCTATTTAGGTTACTTATTAAGAAATTAAAATACTTATAGTAAATTAAAATTCCTAAGGCAGTGGAAACGCCAAAAAACAAAACTATTTTTTTTCGCGGCAGAAAGGCTTCGAGTAAAATGCCGAAGAGCCAGCCTAAAATAATTGAACCAATCATTACGTAAACGTATTGTTGTTCTCCCCAGGTATAGAAAAGCATACTGCTAAGTAATAAAACTGCATTTCGTATCGGAGCGGACTTTGTTATAAAATAGAAAATGCAAGTCAAAGGTAAAAAAAGAAAAATAAAAATTGGCGAACTGAAAACCATTTTTCTTACCCTTCTATTCCAGAATTTAATTGTGATGACATTGATAAATGTCCTTCGATTTTTTCCAAAAGCAACTTGGCAAAGGGGATAGAGCAAGTAAATGCCGGGGAAACCGCGTTTAAGACGTGAAACGATTTAGAATCTCCCTCGTAACAAAAATCCATGACCAGAGCTTGTTTTTTTAAATCAAATAGTTGAGCCCGAATTCCGGGTTTACCCCAATTTTTGTAGTCGGAATAGTGAACATCTGTAGCCATTGTTTGGGCCTCATTAACTAAATTAGGCTTATAATATTTTTTGAATTCG